>Ga0208100_100272_pt1 | contig 21207 bp, 21 predicted proteins | sample SubbioR11_8A_Aug_FD_184817 | JGI IMG/M metagenome (GOLD analysis project Ga0208100, IMG submission 184817) | Serpentinite rock and fluid subsurface biosphere microbial communities from McLaughlin Reserve, California, USA - CR11_8A_Aug (SPAdes) | ecosystem: Environmental > Terrestrial > Deep... | reverse complement strand
TTTTCTATACAAGCCTGTGGGAAGTGTAATTCTGCTTTCTTAATGAGTCTCGCTAAGCGATTCTTCTTCCGGCGGGACCATTCCGCGTCGGTTAGTAATCCAAAGCGCTCTTCGAAAGACAATCCGTGGAAGGCCTGATCAAGCATCTGTTGTTTGAACTGCTCCGCCATTGCCGAAAGCCGCATTTCCAGAAGCTTATGTACCGTTACCTCGTTTAACATTTTGGCTCACCGCCATAGTACCGTGAGCCCCTTACAAAACCATGCTCAGAGGGTTCTTTCTTCTCAGGCGCGAGCTGATCACTACCAGACTTGAGTATGGTCTGCACGTTTCTGTAACTGGGACGAGGTGTGTAGGTCAAGGCCTTGGCGCAAGCAGCCTCCACACGGCTCGCGGGGTACTTTTCAGCCAGCTTGCGGAAAGCCATGCAACTACGGTAACCCTGCTGCTCCACCTTGTATGAAGATAGCATAGCAGTAATGACCACAGCGGTGTTGGGCCCTATTCCTTCTGCCCATGACTCAAAGCGTTCTTTGTTCCATTGACCGTACTTCTTGTGCTCTTCTGGCATGTGGTCGCGTACTGTGCTGTACTGCCCTTCCCGGCCAATGAGTCTTATGTGGGAGCATATTCTACTGCCTTGGAAGAACACCTCCACCGTTGTACGGGTGACGCGGACATCTACCTTGTGTTTGATGAACTCATACGGCACGCTGTAAAACGTGCCAGCAACATGGACGTGGTAGTTGAACTGCACAGTGGCAAGCTTCCAGGTGGCCAACTCGTAATCTGTCCTTGGCAAGGGTATTAACAATGCCTGTTCTTCTTCAAGAAAGGCGCTTACGCGACTGCCAGCCTTCTTCTGGAATGGCCTAGTGTTAACCTCAAGTAGCTTCTCTGCGATGGCCTCATTGAGCTCCGCTAGGGAGAAAACCTTCTGATGACGCAAAGCCGCTAGAATCCAAGTCGAAATTATGCCTACGGCACCTTCGGCATTAGGCTTGTCCTTGGGCTTCCGAACTCTAGCTGGCATTACGACGGTACCGTAGTGCTCGGCCATCTCCTGGTAGGTGCGGTTAATGACCGGAGTGAGCCAGGAGGCTTTCTCTACACCGGTCTTCAGGTTGTCTGGCACTAACATACGAGTAACTCCCCCGAAGAACCTGAAGGCGTTTACGTGAGCTGCAATCCAGCATTCTTGGTTTTGGGCGAGGAACGCCTCAACATAGGCATACTGGCTACTGGCGAGAACAGCTACAAACACCGGGGCAGGGATTTCTTCGCCCGTATCTGTGTCGACAAGCTTTGCACTCTGTCCAGCCCAATCCACCTCCATCTGCTCACCAGGTTTTCGGTTAATGTGCATTGTCGCCTTGGTTTTATGGGCGAATTCGCGGTAGTACAGGCAGAACTGAGTGTACATCAGGGGCAATTCGCCCCCACGGCGGCATTCCTCGCAGTACTCGTTCCAGAGTAAGCTAAGTGTCACACTACTCTTGGCTAGCTCACGGTGTACCTGTTCGTAGTCTGGCCGCTTGCGCAGTGTTGGCATAGACTTTTCTGGGAATAGCATCTCTTGCAGGTCCCCGTTGGTAATACCTTCCCTGAGAGGCCATCCGATGCCCTGCTTGTGTGCCTCCTCCAGCACCTTGGCGATGGTGTTGCGCGAGCAGTCACAGCTAACAGCGATGCCACGCTGGCTGACACCCTGACTGGACAGGCGCAAGATTTCCCGGTAGTCGATCATTTCTTATCCCCCTAAACATGTAGTTCCACTGCCACTAACAGTGGACACTCTCATTCTATAGGGGCTAAATGCCACTGGCTCACTCTTACCGTGAACCTGGCTCATTTTCACCGCAGAGGTGGCTCAAACTGACCGTACTGATGGCTCATTTTGACCCGCAATACTCACGGCCTGCGCCCGTCCATACGTATCCTGCAACCTCACCACATCATCCAGCTCCGTAGTCGATACCTCTAGGATGGTAAGATCGCTCTCGGCAACAATCTTGTGTACAGTCCCGGGTCGGATCGTCACCGCCATCCCCGGCTGAATCGTCAGCTCCTTTTCGTCAAGGATGAGCGTACCTCGGCCCTTCTGAAAAAACATAGTCTCCAGCTTCTGGCGATGGTATTGGAGGCTGAGGCTGTGCCCGGCCCTGACCTCCAGAATCTTGCCAACGTAGGCCTCGGTGACGCCCCACCAAATTTCCCGGCCCCATGGTTTCTCGACTATCCGGTAGTCCACCGGGTAGTCTGGGTCTCCTCCCAGTTCGTCGGCCAAGGCCGCAGCCTTCTTCACATCCTGCGCCCGAGCCTTGTCACAGACCAGCAGAGACCCACCCGAACGCACAATAATTAAATCCTTAACACCGACCGTCACAGTAATTCCGTCGTCATCATGGATGATAGAGTTATGGGTATCAATGGTGCCGACTTGGCCCGACAGGTTGTTGCCGGCATCACCCCGGGAAGAGGCGCGGTCCAGGGCGACCCAGTTGCCTAGATCGTCCCAGGGGAACGATGCCGGAACCACAAGCACCCGGTCCGCCTTCTCCATTACCCCGAAGTCAATAGAGACCTTGGGCAAACGGGGAAAGAGCTGTTCCACCACAGCCTGTTCTGCTGGTGTACCGACTGCAACTTTAATCTCCTCAAGCCCTTGGTGAAGTTCCGGCAGGTACATGGCAATCGCTGAACGGATCACCTCCACACGCCAGATAAACATCCCACTATTCCAAAGGTGTTGCCCGTCCTGGTACAGCCGCACTGCCCGTTCGAAAGGCGGCTTCTCGACAAAGCGGCTAACCCGATGCAGCAGTCGATGTCCAAAACGGCATGTCTCCAGACCCACTTGAATATATCCGTAACCTGTTTCCGGTCGAGTAGGCTTAAGCCCTACGGTGACAAGGGCGTGATCCCTTTGGGCCGCTTCTGTGGCTGCTTTGAGGATATCTACAAATTCTTCGTCATCACCAACATAGTGGTCGGCGGGCAAGACTAACATCGTAGCCCCAGGAAACTTCTTTTCCACGTGAAGCGCGGCATAACCGATGCAAGGAGCGGTATCACGGCCTACTGGCTCCAAAATTACATTTTCCTTTGGGACCCTAGGGAGCTGGCTGTAAACCGTTGCCGAGTACTGCCGCCCGGTAACAACGTAGACTTGGCTCCAAGGCACCAAGTGGCTGATACGCTCAGCCGATTCCTGCAGGAGAGTTTTCCCCCCTGCAAAGCTCTGGAATTGTTTAGGCCTGTTGGCTGTACTCTTCGGCCATAGGCGTTCTCCCCGCCCACCGGCCATGATCACGGCTATGATCGTCATTTTTTGCCTCCTAACTTGTTGCCAGCCTTCAGTTCACTCTGTTATCCCCCGTGCCTATATTTTACCTTTCTCCTGCTTGCATTAAGTACGGCGATCCCCACACTATCCTCTTGTCCTCACCTCTCTATACGCCCAGCACCGTGTCCACATTATAAGCGCGAAAGCCCTCCCAAAAACCTACTCCGCCGATGACTATCATGGTTAATTCTTTGGATATTGTGACTTTAAGCCGTACAATACGACACTTTTCGCCGCACAAACCACAAGTAATCTTCTTCAGCCTTCTACTTCAAGTAGCAGTCATAGATACCGGTCATCTCACCTAATACCTTCCCTAATGTATAGTCTTGGACCTTCTCCCGGCCGGTAGCACCCAAGGTATTCCGCAACTGAGAGTCTGAAATAAACTTTTCTAGAACAGTGGCCAGACCCGGCACGTCGGTAAGTTCCACCAAGAGCCCCGTGCGCCCGTCTTCCACCAGGTCGCGATTGCCGCGCACATTGCTGGCAACTACCGGCTTACCAGCAGCCATCGCCTCCATGATGCACTTAGGTAAACCTTCACGCTTCGAAACCAGCACGGCAATATCCGTTTCCCAAAGAATCTGGGGCACGTCCCGGCGGTAGCCCAGGAAGTGCACCCGCAATATCCCCTCTTGCTCCACTTTTTTTCGTAAGGCACCTGCCTTTTCCCCTGTGCCTACCAGCAATAAGTGACCATGACTGCATCGCCTTGCAACCTCGCACCAAGCGTCGAGCAGAAAGTCATGGTTCTTATTTTCATTCAGCTCTGCCACGCAGGTGACCACCACAGCGGCGCGGTCGATACCCAGCGTGGCACGAACGTTGCTCCCATCTGTGGTTGGTAAGAGAGGCGGGGCAGAGTAGTGCTCCAGCTCTACCCCAACCCCGTGCACGTAAAATAGGTTCTCTCTAGGTTTGAAGCCCAGCCGCTGCGCATTTTCACAGTCCTCGCCGTTCATCACGATAAGTCCGTCCGTCCAACGAGCAGCAATGCGTTCCGCGGTATGGTAGAAAAACCAATTGCGCCTCGGCGCGCCCTCGTAAAAATGAAAGCCGTGCGCCGTATAAAGAACTGCCCCCTGGTTGGTGGCCTTAGCTAAAAATCTCCCCATAAAGGCCGCCACCGGGGTGTGTACGTGGATAAGAGCGAAGTGGTGCTCCTTTAGCAAAGCCCGCAACCGGCAGAAGGCCTGGATATTGGCAGGGCTATAAGGAGAACGGGCAAAGGGAACCTCCCAGCAGATAACTCCCGCCGCCTCTACTTCCTCTTGGCGCCCTGCTGCAGAAGAAGCCACTGCGTGCACCTCGTAGCCTTTCTCCTGCAACAGCTTCATAAAGGGGATATGGCAGACGGCGAGATGGGAATACACCGAAGCAATAAAGAGTATCTTATGTGGACTACAAGCTGTCACCATTTACATCCCCTTTCAGTACAGCAGATCCTAGCAAACGACTCCCTTTAGTTCACCACTTGTTTTTAGCTGCCCCTACACTAAAGTGGGCTTCGTCCACATCCCAATTTATATTCGCTAGAACAATAATAGTGAGCCATTTTTCTAAGACACTTTTCCACCCGGCTTCGGAAAACACATGTAGACAAACAAGTTCTACGACATCCGCCCACACGCACATTGCAAGGCCCGGAATTAATCCATCGCAGCGACATCATCAAAGTCAAAGGTCTAGAGCAGGTACAGCATGAAGAACTATGCAGAAATATTAAAACGTGGTAAAGAATACAACTCACTCATTCGAAATGGCCTTCTTTGTTGCAAACCGCCTTTCTAAAAAACAACCCGGGAACCTCTATATTTTTGATTTTACATACCACGCTCTCAGCCTCTGCAATCTGGGACGGAGACAATCTGGAATTCCTTGCTTTAACCAGCAGATCCTCTACCCGCACAAGAACAGCTGCGCGGTAAAGCATCGACTTAAGGTGCGAATACGCGTAAAAGACACAGGTAGTAGGTATTCCGACCAAACTAGGGCCATACCGCTTCAAAATTTTTCGATCTGTGATGGTGCTCTTAAGATATTTTGTGATATTAAAAACACCTACCTCGCGATAAAAGAGTAAAAAATCATCCATTAATGCGAACTTGGAAGTCTGAAACGTCCTACACCAGAGCTCGCGATCTTCTGCTCTCACAAACGATGGGTCGTATCTATTGGACCTAAACCATCGCGTACGTCCCATAATTGTTGGATGAGAGAAAACACTGCGCTTGAGTACTGCAGCAGGGCTTATAGCTAATTTCGTAATACAACGACTCCCTACAACGCGGTATTTCCGATCAACGCTATAAATGCCCGTACCAACTACATCAACCTGCGGATACTTATCAAGAAACTCTACCTGCCGCTCTAACCGTTTGGGATGCATCAGATCGTCTGCATCCATCCGCGCAAGCAATTCACTAGTAGCGAGATCAGCGATCTCATTTAAACGTGTAGAGAGCCCTTTATTTTGCCCATCACTAATTGCTCGAACCCGTGGATCTTGAATTGAACGGGCAATCTCGCTTGACCCGTCTGTGGAACCGTCGTCGACAAGTAATAATTCCCAGTCACAAAAGCTTTGCGCAAAAATAGATGCCAAAACCAATGGTAGAGTGTCCTCATTGTTCATATAAGATAGTCCTATCGTCACGCGAGGCGACATGGTTTTCGCTCCCTCCGAATCTTAAATATGAGCTAAATGCTCAAAATTAACTCTGTTTGTAAAAAAGCCTCCCAGGTAAGCCAGACGCAGAGTATGTGTTCTTGCCTGCAAGTCTCCAGCTTAACTCAAATAGTATTCGCCGAGCTGCACGTTGACCACGCCTTCTTCCCCATACCAAAATACAAGGCAAGGTTAGAAGATGTCCAATGAGTCTCATGGGCAAAGATGTTTGATGTTTTTTTAGAGAATCCTCAAATAAACCTCGCAATTCTTGCTTGCAAACCCCACTTGCTACATAAGCATTGCGAGCCTCTACTGTAAAATCTAATAATTTCTTCACCCGAAGATCGTACGTATGCTCGCGTCTTGTCCGCTCAAAACCAGCCCAGGCAACCGCATCACGTTCTTTTGGGTGTTCAAGATAGTATCTGGCCTTTTCTAGAAGATCATTTATTCCACAGAATGTGACTATCTCTTGCCCCTCAAGGTAGAATCTGCTCAGTCCATTGGCACCCTCAGTCAATAGAAATCCGCCAGCCCCAGGCACTTCAAAAACTCTTGCTTTAATTTGGTTCTCACCAGTAGAATTTGAAAAATTCAAACTAATAATTGAATTGTTCATAATTGTTGGTATCGCTTCTGCCTCAAGCGAGCCAGCAGGCCAACCATGTCCAAAGCATACGACATTAAGTCCGAGTAGTCGCAATTCATCCACCCACTTTTTCCGCTTCCCATGTGCAGCCCCAACAAAAGATATTGGGTATTTGCATGAGGAGCTGGGGGTAGGTTCCTGTAGCGCCTCAGCGTTTGCAGCCCACTGCGTCAGTAAAACACTTGGAATACCGTCCCGCAAATATTTTGGAACGGCCTCGACGTAGGTTGTCGTTATTGCATGAAAATATCCTCCTATGAATTTAGAAAATCGCTCATATTTCCACGAATCGTCAGTAGTCCAACATACTGTTGCCACATCGCCCCGCGCCTTAATGACCTGCAATGTCTCCAGCCAAATTTCATAATGCATCGGGACCGCAAGCATAACGTCTGGTCGCTCTAATTCAACGGTGTTGAGAAGCGAAACATTTAGTTCCCTAAAATCTTGATAAAGCGCACGGTCCCATAAGTCGAAGTGGACAACTTCGTGACCCAACCTTCTTAAAGCAGGCACAAACGCCGCATATTCAGTACCTACTCCCCTCGTAGGGTCGCCGTACTGAAATTTACCGAAGACACAAAGAATTTTCATGATCAAACCCCCCGTTAATATAGGCAAAGCATCCGTTTTGGAAGATACATTCCAGTTCAATGCTACCACCTAGTCTAATTTTTGGTAATAGGTAAAGCAACGGACTTGGGAAGAAACTCGGTTTTTCCTCACCGACATCCTCCGGTAACTCGCTTAGATGATGGCAGGTAGGTGTGAACCTCATAGACAATGCAGCCTATACTAAGAGACCGTAAGGATAAAACTAAACTGCAAGTGCAATGCAAAAGATGAAAAAGGCTTGGGCAGCATGATTAACATAGTGTAAAAGTGGCAAGAACGCAGAGCCCCTATTTAACCAAGAATTGATTTACAGTTATTTTTGTAAAGCGCCGGATCTTTCATGCAGCCTTGGAGATACATACCACCTAAAAACCCTGGACGCACAAAAAAGCAACCATAGAGCAACATATCCCATGAGAAAACTGTAGATTTTGTGTTCTATAAACATCTCAGCTGGGTTTGCCAATGTATATATAAACAAGAGATAGAATGCGCTTTGGTGTCTTGTATTCGCTTTAGCTACCATTTTAGCTGCTAAGCTATAAAACAGACCCAACAGTACCGGAACAATGAACACTCCCCTGATACCAAAGTAGTAAAACGCCCCTCCGATATCTGTAATTAATAATCCGAAATCATAGTTCCCGAAATAGCCACCTATACGCGTAGTATAAAGATTTGTGATGGTGAATAATGGTTTATCTGGAAAAAAATCACGTGGCAATAGAAAATTAAAAATGTTTATCGTCTCAAAATAGGAAACATGGGGTTCAGCATACACATAAACCGATTGTATGAGTAATGTGAAATTATCTGCGCCTATGACTCTTTCTAGAAGGCTAGTCCAATATCCGGTTTGTAGCCAATCACTTTGCACCTGCAAGGCTTGGTAGAAGTCGCCGTATCTCCTATAAGCAAGAATGAAGGGGTACATCACCGTTGCAGTAAGCCAAATAGAAACAATCCCAGCCAAGGCAGCAGCCACCATCCTTTTCTTAAGCGACAGAAGGGTTTTGATGTTAGCACCGCTACGTATGAGCGTGTAAGCCAAATAGGTAACCCCTACGCTTAGAATAGCGGCCTTGGATGCACTAAGAACACCTAACAGACATACAGCAAATGGATATGCGAACTTCCACTTTGACCTTGAATTAAAAAATAGCCACGCAGAGAGGATGGGATTAACCCTAAAGAAAATGTCGAAAAATAGAAAAAAAGGAGGTCTGCTAACGTTCATCCCCATTCGACCTATCCCTACTAGTAAAAAGTAGCTTTCGACTAGCCAAAGAACCCAGAATGCAAGCGAAAGCAAACGGTCTTCCCCCTGTAGATATATATGACCCCTAATTTTGGGATACCTACTAAATAATGAGTACACACCGAAGACCAACGATACATAGATGGCCGAATACAAAATGGATAGTTCTAACATACCTGGTCGTATCGTAGTTGTAAATGCGGCAAAACGCGCAAAGCTCTCTGGCTCCAGAGCATTTAGGCAGTAGCCAATGTAGAAATATAAAAACCAGTAAAGTATGTACCAGTTCATAAAATCGAAGAAAGGTCTTTTGAGCACAAATAGATTGAGGTAGAGGTACCCACACAGCAAAAGACCGAAGAATGGTACCAAGAAATTCATATTCCCTGACCATGCTACAACAAGGGTACCCACTACGAATACCAAAAAAAACGTTAGAAATAAAAAGTGACTTGGCAAAAATCGATGAGAAGGATGTTTTGTCCGCAGTAACATCTACTCTATCCCTCTAACTTTAGGTGCACCCAGCACATCTTCATATACCGACAGCAGTTTCCTGCCGACGGATTCCCAAGAAAAGAGCCCTTCAACCCGTTCTCTAGCCGCATATCCAATAGATCTGGCGCGGTCCCGATTCTTTAGTAACGAGATCACCTCTTCTGCCATGGCGCCAGGCTCATCGGCGATGATTATGCTCTCCCCATTGACCACCGGAATACCCCCCACGGCTTCTGTGGTCGCAATGACGGGCATGGCCATTGCCATGGCCTCGAGAACCTTGTTTTTGACTCCAGTCCCGAACCGAATAGGAACGACCACCATTGAAGCTCTCCTGTAAATTTCACGAATATCCTCCACGTAACCCGTCACCTCGACTCCCGGCAATCTTCCTAGGTTAATGACAGATTCTGAGGGATCTTTCCCAGCCACTATGAACCTTACTTCAGGGACATGCTTCCTAACCAGTGGCAGAACATTGTCGGCAAAATAGAGCACAGCGTCAACATTTGGTGGGTAGTTCATAACCCCCACAAACGCTATCGTTGCTGTCTGGGGGGCAACGCTATTCCCATCAAAAAAACGGCAATCAACACCATTAGGGATGACTGTGATCGGGATAGAACCACATAGCCTTAAAATTTCATTTTTGTCACGGTCGGCCACGACTATTATGTGGTTGAAACACTTGTAATAATCACGCTCATAGTTGATCATTTTCAACCACTTTATACGCTCCACCAGCATGCCCTGCAAGCTTTCCGCCCTTTCCACCATCTGCCTCCTGTATAAAGAATTACAATCCGGAAAAGAGTTAACCACGGGGACAGCCAGTTTCCACTGGCAAAGAGCATAACTAAGGAGTAGAGACTCACAGTTTATGATATCCGGTTTAAAATGGTCTATAATTTTTGATAGATGAGTTCTTACTTTCTTTGGATCAATGGAATAAACAGGAAAAGGGTACCTTCGTGTTATGTTAAGCAGGCTATTCCGCCTCATAACATCAGGCAACCCAAAAACCTGCTCAGCTCCCAGTGACGTTGCAGTTGCCTCCGGCTTGAGCTCTCCGAGACAGACTAGACCTATGGCGTGGCCCGTCGGGAACCGCTTTATGATATTAAACGGACGTAGCTTTAATCCGTCTGTTGGTGGGTATGGGAAAGTGCTAACCAAATACAATATGCGCATATGATGAATCCTCCTCAGGAGCAGTATTCGCTTTTTTTACTGGTTATCCACTTGACTACTGTACATACTAGATGTTGTGTTTAGTCAAGTCAGAATAAGTGGTTGGTTGAACCTGCATGGCGCACTCAAGCAAACGATAAAACAGCATACCTCTTTTGGCAGACTTTCTGTGGAGCAGGCTCTGCAATTATACGCAAGTTATCGCTTAGGGGAAGGACAGTTGCGACTAAGTCTGCATATTCGCTACGCGTAGAGACAAACACGGGGCTATTACAGAGGGGTGCAAATCCGCTTATGCGCTCTACCGTTTGTGCTAACATACTTCCGACGCCAACTAACTCGAGAAATTGTTTCGGCTTGGCGTTACGGCTTTCGGCCAAAAACGCTCGCCCTTGCCGCCTGCCAAGATAACTGGAACACATAACATTTAATCAAACTCCTCCGTTAAATTCTCACCTTCGAGCTGTTCTTGGCATACCATTCAACTGTTTGAGTAATACCGTCGGCTAGTGCGACATTGGCCTTCCAGCCCAGGCTAGTAAGCTTATCTACGTTTAATAGCTTACGGGGTGTCCCATCTGGTTTTGATGTATCCCAGACTATTTGGCCTTCATACCCCACAGATTTACCGATTTGCCCCGCCAACTCTGCGATAGTTACATCGATGCCCGTGCCTACATTGATGATTTCGCTACTAGTATAGTGTTGCATGAGGAACAAACAGGCGCTGGCTAGATCGTCAACGTGCAAGAATTCCCTGCGCGGGGTACCGGTTCCCCAAAGAATAACGTTTGGTGAAGCCGCTTGTTTCGCTTCGAAGAACTTGCGGATGAGGGCGGGCAAGACGTGTGAATTGGTAAGGTCAAAGTTGTCGTTAGGGCCATAGAGATTAGTGGGCATAGCGGTAATGAAATTGGAGCCATATTGTCGGTTGTAGGCCTGGCATAGTTTGATGCCTGCAATTTTCGCTACTGCGTAGGGCTCATTGGTGGGTTCTAAATAACCGCTCAACAAACAATCCTCGGTCATAGGTTGGGGAGCAAGCTTTGGATAGATACAAGAACTCCCTAGGAACAGAAGCTTTTTAACTCCATACTGATAAGCATTGTGAATTACATTGTTTTGAATAGCTAAGTTGTCATAAAGGAACTCGGCAGGATAGGTGCTGTTGGCCAGAATTCCCCCGACCTTTGCGGCCGCAAGAAAAACATACTCCGGACATGCCTCGGCAAAAAACTCCTGCACAGCGACTTGATTACGAAGATCAAGCTCAGAAAAGGATCGAACAACGATGTCTTTGTGCCCAGCTGCTTCTAGACACCTGACGATGGCAGAGCCGACTAGACCGCGGTGACCAGCAACGTATATCTTAGAACATTTATTCATATGCGAATCCCTACCCTAGCGTAAGTTTATTGTTTGTCCACTCAAATTCTTTTTGATGAATTATGCTGATGCCCTCACCAATTGGACTGAGCCCGGCTAGCTCAAAATCGTAATCTACCATGATTTTAACGAGCTCTTGGAACTTAACGCGGGGTACCCAGCCAAGCTTTGTGCGTGCCTTGCTAGCATCTGCCAACAGATAATCCACCTCGGTCGGGCGAAAGTACCTAGGATCTATTTCTACAAATTGGCCCCAGTCAAGCCCCGCATAGTTAAATGCCTCTTGCACAAATTCGCGCACAGTGTGGCTTTCACCGGTACCTATTACATAATCGTCAGGGTTATCCTGCTGCAACATCAACCACATACATTCGACGTAATCTGGAGCAAAGCCCCAATCACGTTTGGCGTCCATGTTGCCTAAAAATAACTTATTCTGGCGACCTGCTTTTATTTCAGCTAGGGCGCGTGTAATCTTGCGTGTCACAAATGTTTCCCCGCGGCGAGGGGATTCATGATTAAACAGAATCCCATTGCAGGCATAAAGCCCATAAGCCTCTCGGTAATTGACCGTCATCCAATAAGAGTACACTTTTGCTGCTGCATATGGGCTACGCGGGTAAAATGGAGTATTTTCCGCTTGCGGAGGCTTTGTTGCTCCAAACATTTCTGAAGACGAGGCTTGGTAAAACCTTGTCTTTATTCCGCTCTTGCGAATAGCCTCAAGTAGCCTGGCTGTGCCAATACCAGTGATATCGCCTGTGTACTCCGGCATATCAAAGCTGACTTTGACGTGACTCTGAGCGGCAAGATGGTAGATTTCAGCAGGGCGAATGTCGTAAATTAGGCTAGTCAGGCGACCTCCGTCCGACATATCGCCATAGTGCAAAAACAAACGGGGATTCTGCTCATGCGGGTCCTGGTACACATGGTCTAAGCGCTGCGTGTTAAAGGTTGAAGAACGCCTTATTACTCCGTGAACCTCGTAGCCTTTGTTCAGCAGAAACTCGGCCAGATATGAGCCGTCTTGGCCGGTGATGCCGGTGATGAGCACTTTCTCCATATTGTTACCCTCCCAGTAAGTATTCAGTGAACCCGCCCACCCTTTATTTTAACACAAGACTAAAAAAATTGACCCTTAATGGAGTGGATGACTTTTCTAAAATAAATTGACCCCGACCCCAAATTAGAGGTGAAAAGTTGGGAATCAGCCCCGGCGTGAATACAGAACCCTCCGGCGTATTGCCATTGCAAGCCGTAAGAACTTCTGTAAGGACCTAATAAATGAGATTCGGACTAATGCTTCCTGCCACCATTTTGACCCCATGCCTCGGAGGACCTCCATTGCAGAGATCGCAGAGCAGCGGTCCCCTTTGAGCGCAGAGGACATAGCCAGAGATAGGACTACACTCTTGCAGTAACGCCTGACTAGCTCACGGTAATCGTACAGTGGCGATTCCGGGCAACTTGACCAGTCCATGAAAGCCCGATGTGAAAGGGCCACTTTTTCAGCTTGGCGCGACACCGCCTCGGAGTGAACCCGGTATTGCACCAATGGCCGAGGGCAGAACCGGACTATCCCACCAATAGCAACGGATAACCTTAATGCAAGGTCAGGGGCTGTACCAACTGGAGGGTAGCCTCCAAGCTTACGGGCTACGTCAGTCCGATGAAACGTTGCCGATGGAACTACACCCCGTCGACTCATTAGAGAGTTCGCAATAAAGCTGTCCCCTGATTCCGTGGCGGGATATTGGGGGCTCATGGTCGAGGACCGAGAGTGTGAATCTATATGGACTACACGACTATAGGCCAGCGCTACTCTAGGGTCGGCGAATTGCTCTACGAACCATGTTATAGCGTCACTCTCTAAGGCGTCATCGTCAGATAACAGCAGAAAAAACTCGCCGGTAGCTTGTTCCAGGCAATAATTCCAATTGGAGACCATCTCTAGACCAGTCTCGTGGCGAAAGTATCTTATTCTAGGGTCGGAAAATCCATTTACAACTTCTTGGGTGTTATCCGCTGATGCATTGTCAGAGACTATTACCTCCAATGCAGTATACGTTTGGCTAAGAGCACTCCTAATGGCCTCCCGCAAGTAGTTAGCCCGATTGCGGGTGGGAATGGCCACTGTAACTAACGGTTTGAGGCACTTCACCCACAAATCCCCTCCATTCTTCTGATTCCCTCTTCGATGTTGGTTCTAGGTAACCATCCCGGCAAGGATGCCCCCTTATTCCACGGAATCATCACTTCACGAAATCGATAAGGACGAGAACCCCACTCAACAGGTACCGGGGTCCCTGTTACCCTGCCATAAATTTGCACTAGCTCCCTTAGCCTAATAAGACACCCCGAGGAGACCGCGTAAGCTTCCTGCTGCACCTCTGGGTCGCTCAGTCTACGGGCCGCTTCAAGATAGGCTTCAATAACGTCGTCCAAATACACTAGATCCACAAGCTGTTCCCCAGGGGACATGGCTAGAGGAACTTGAGTTTTCGCCGCGCGTCGTAGCAGGCTAAAGAGCTTATTGCGCGGGTCGTTAGGTCCATAAGTGTCAAACAGCTTTAGGGTTATCACACGCAGAGGCGTTACTTTAACATAAAAGGTTAGAATGCTCTCGAAAGCTTGTTTCGTGGCAGCATAGAGGGAGACTGGATCATATTCGTGACTCTCAAAATGCTGCCAAGATGTCCCAGTATTCACCAGTTCATAGACACCATTGGCCGCCATTGCCTCCACTAACTGAGTGCCAAAAACAATGTTACTTTTAATAAGAGCTTCAATATCTGCTGGTTTATGCTCGACGAGAAACAAGGATGCCAGGTGGAAGACCGTTGTCGGCTTTGCCTTCCGGAGAATGGCCTGTATCCCTTCTGTCGATCCATCGTGAACACCCAAGGTTACCCGATCGAGTATACCATCAAGTTGAGATAAGGCAGATTCGCTTCTCACAACCAGATGGACATCCCAGCCATCGGTCACTAGGCGCCTACATAAAGCAGACCCAATAAACCCAGTGCCACCCGTAATGAGGGCCTTTCTTGGATTCATATGCTACTCACCTCCGGAACCGAAGTAATATTTGAACGGGCTAACGAAACTTGCTAATGGTGGAAACATGCTGTCTCGGGCTGACATTATGGGGTTTAGGCCCGGCCAAGGTATTCCGGCTGAACTCCAGAGGATGCCTGTGTCATGCTCGGGCGAATGTATGGTCGTTGCTTTATACATAAGTATCGCACTTTCGCTCAGTACGTAAAAGCCGTGCGCTAACCCTTGAGGAACGTAGATCATGTTTGCCTTCTGGGCACTTAGCCTGAACGTTTCAAACTTACCGTATGTGGGAGAACCAACCCTGAGGTCAACAACGGCATCAAGAACTTCACCTAATACGCAGAAAACCAACTTGGTATGATCGTGGGGGGGGGCCTGAAAGTGCAACCCCCTGAGAACGCCTCGCCATGAACACGAATAGTATTCCTCCGCAAAGCTCGTTTTCAGCCCGTTCTTGGCGAAGAAGTCTTCGTAAAATGTCTTTACAAAAACGCCACGCTTATCTTTGTGGATCACGGGATGCATTTCGTAGCAGTCAGGGATCACTGTACTTTCGATGCGCATGTCATTTAATCACCCCAAGCAAGATCTCTAATGCTCTTAGCTATGTACTGGACCATCTCTTCCGTCATCCCCGGATAAACCCCTACCCAAAAAGCCTGATTCATTATTGCGTCGGTGTTGCGGAGTTCGCTTGCCACCCTATATCCCTCACCCCTGGATCTCAGCCCATCAAAGCACGGGTGCTTAATGAGGTTGCCGGCAAACAGCATTCGGGTTTGTACCCCTCGTGATTCAAGATGCTTCACGATTTGGTCTCTCGTAAAACCCGCATTTTCTCTCACCGTGAGTAAGAAGCCAAACCAACTTGGGTCTGAACCCCTGGTAGCTTCCGGAAGGATGAACACATCAGACAAGTCGGCCAGAGCGTCTCGCAATAACCTCCAGTTTCTTCGACGGGCGGATATGAAAGACGGCAATTTATCCAACTGCGCACAACCCACAGCCGCCTGCATGTCCGTCGCCTTTAAGTTGTAGCCCAAGTGTGAGTACACATACTTGTGGTCATAGCCGAGGGGGAGTTCCCCAAGCTTCCGATCAAAGCGATGACCGCACATGTTATCAACGCCTGACGGGCAGACGCAGTCTCTTCCCCAATCTCGCATGGACAAGATTATCTTGGCAAGTAGCGGGTTATTGGTGTAGACCGCTCCCCCTTCTCCCATCGTCATATGGTGGGGAGGATAGAAGCTGCTGGTTCCGATGTCGCCGAATGTACCGGTGTACTTACCCTCGTATGTCGACCCCAAGGCATCGCAATTGTCTTCGATCAGCCACAAATCATGTTTCCGGCAAAAATCCACTACCGCCCGAGTATCGAAGGGGTTGCCCAAAGTGTGGGCGATCATCACAGCCTTAGTCTTTTTGCTCAAGGCCGACTCCAGTTGGGTAACATCGATATTTGCCGTAGCAAGTTCGATGTCGACAAATACAGGAATGGCACCATATTGAATAATGGGGGTCACTGTGGTGGGAAAACCGGCCGCGACGGTGACTACTTCATCTCCGCGCTCGATCTTTCTTTGCCCTAGATTGTCGGCCGTCAAAGCCATAAAAGCCAGCAGGTTAGCCGATGATCCGGAATTGACCAAGCAGCAGTATTTTACATCCAAAAAAGTGGCTAGTTTGGCTTCAAACTCTTGGGCAAAACGGCCATGTGTCAACCAAAACTCAAGGGCTGAATCAACGAGATTGACCATCTCGGTCGCATCGAAAACTCGACCTGCGTAAGGAATGCGGGATTGCCCGGGAACGAAGAACTTTTTCGTAGCATACGCCAAGTCATAATAGTGCGCCACTTTGTCAAGAATCTCTTGCCTTAGTTGCGCCGCGTTTAATTGTTCTCGGCTCATGTGCTGGCTGTTCGGTTGTTCATTATTTAGTCGTTGCAATCGTCTTCCTCCCTGAAATTCTTATCAAAGCGTTTTACCAACCCAAGCCAGTTTCTTCACTGATGCCACTTCCACATACTCCTCGATGTCCCTCAGTGAGTGCTCCCACATCTTAGCATGACTGCAGTAGTATGCTCGGTACCAGGCGGTTGTCACCCGTAAAGTCTGTTCGATATCATAAACCGAAAACCACTTTAAGAGATTATTAGCCCTCGTACAGTCGAGCTTTAAAAACTTGGCCTCATGAAGTTGTTGACTCGTGTCCGCGTCTCCACCCCAGGCGCCTTCTCCCCAGTGCTTGATAATCTTCTCCACCACTTCTTGAACTGTGATGTTGCCTCCTGGCTCGGGGCCGAAATTCCACGGACCGCTGTATTCATGCCCTTTCACCCAGAGCAGATTCCCCAACCAAAGATACCCTGAAAGTGACTCCAAAACGTGTTGCCAAGGGCGAATCGCCTGAGGGCTTCTCAAAACAACTTGCGCGCTCTTCTGCAACGAACGTATGCAATCCGGAACGATGCGATCTGAGGCCCAGTCTCCACCGCCAACCACATTTCCGGCCCGCGCCGAGGCCATGTGTACACTATCTGGATTGTTAAAAAAAGACCTGTGATAGGACGCTGACACTAACTCGGCGCAACCCTTGCTGGAGCTATAGGGGTCGAAGCCGCCCAGGGGATCATTTTCCCTATAGCTGTAATCCCATTCCTTATTTTCGTAACACTTGTCGCTGGTGACATTCACGACGACTCGCACACTGGATGTGCGGCGGACAGCTTCCAAGAGGTTTACTGTGCCCATCACGTTAGTCTCGTATGTTAGCTGAGGCTCACGGTAGGACAAGCGTACCAGTGGCTGTGCTGCCAGATGGAACACAATCTGCGGCTGGTGGGTTTCCATGACCGCAGAAAGGTGACCAAAATCACGCACATCCCCGATTATGTGGGTAATCTTCGTGGGTAGGTCTATGGCATTGAACATGCTTGGGTCCGTGAGCGGCTCCAATGCATACCCAACCACTTTGGCGCCCAGCGAATGCAGCCACAATGCTAGCCACGAGCCTTTGAAGCCGGTATGCCCCGTGACTAAGACCGTCTTGCCCCGGTAGATGTCATCAAAAAGTTGTCGCCTTGCGTGTGATGCCATCTTGCTCACCACACCTTCCAAGGGGCTTTATTGTTTTGCCATAATTCCTCCAAGCGAGTTTTATCGCGCAGAGTGTCCATCGGCTGCCAAAACCCCGCGTGCTTATAAGCTTGAAGCTGTCCGTCAGTAGCTAACTTCTCAAGTGGGTCTCTTTCAAGGATGGTCTGATCTCCATCGATATAGTTGAAAACGCCAGGTTCGAACACGAAAAAACCCCCGTTAACCCAGCCGCCATCTCCCTCAGGCTTTTCTTGAAATGCCTGCACCATTTGGTCTTCACTTATATGCATCGCTCCGAAACGGCCTGATGGCTGCACAGCCGTTACGCTGGCCATCTTGCCATGGCGGCGATGAAACTCTAGCAGGGCGGGGATATCTATATCAGCAACCCCATCTCCATAAGTGAGCATGAAAGTCTCATTTTTGACGTATGGCTTAATCCGTTTCACACGCCCACCCGTCATGGTAGCTGGACCTGTATCGACTAGCGTTACCCGCCAAGGCTCGGCCGAGTTTTGGTGTATCTCCATCCCCTGTGTTCGAACGTCGAATGTGACGTCGCAGTTATGCAAAAAATAGTTATAAAAATACTCTTTGACGACATACCCCTTAAACCCTAGGCATATGACGAATTCGTTGAAACCATAATAACTATAAGTCTTCATGATGTGCCATAAGATCGGTTTTTCACCTATCTCAATCATGGGCTTTGGTTTGAGGTGTGTTTCTTCAGAAATCCGGGTTCCGAATCCACCAGCTAGAATAACTACTTTCATGTGAATGTGGGTCCTCCTCTGCTATTGGTGGTAGAGTGCTCACGCGCCAGTCCTACCACCCTACTTCAAACAGGGTAGCTTTTTTGTAGCGACTTTCCCTCGAGCATACTACGTACATCTTATGACCGCGGTCACGAAACTCCTCCATCAGGTCGGTATAGAATATTCGTTTGACCCTCTGGGTAGGCAATGGTCAGACTGGACCCGGAAGGTAGGCACAAACCGGTTGTAAATGCATGGGCTTCCACACTGGGCGGGATTCGATGTTGTGTTTCTCTAGGGACTTAATCAAGTCTAGCGGAGTGCAACCTGTAAGGCTAGGGTCTATGGCCATAACAGTGAGCCATTTAATTAGCCATTTTCCACCTCTTCGCGCTCGTACACCAAATTACCAAAAACTTTTTTTATTACCCCTAATCGGGCACCAATGAGCCTTATCAACCACCCCATTGATTCAGACAAGTAAATCTTCTTGCCACTTTGCTCAGCAAGCTTCTTCACCAGCAAGCTTGCGTTCCAGTGCTCGTTGTCTTGTGGAAAAAACAATTCTTTGGATTCCTTATCGATGTGCCTCTTGAGGTGTTGACATAGTTTGCCAATATACAACATGCATCTCTTATTTTCAATCATAGGAAAAATAGGCGTTAATTTTGCTAGCTTCACCAGTTTAGCGTAATTGCCAGGACAATTTGAACCATAAATCATAGGGGGTCTTAAGACCAGAATTTTGAAGTTTTCGTTAGCCAACTTGTTCAGCTCATATTCAGCTGTAAGTTTGCTCTTCCCGTAATACGTCTTAGGATTGGGTGTAGTGTCTCTAGTGATAATTACCTCATGACCGATCTCACCTTCTTCGCCATAAACAGCCATCGTACTCATGAAAATGAACTGTCTTACCCCTGCCGCCCTAGCTTTCTTAGCGACGGCAACTGGCAAATCTACATTCACTTTTAAATACATACTTTCTATTTTAGGGCTTTCCTTTTTATGAACAACTGCAGCTACATGAAGTACCACATCATACCCTTCAAAGGGCTTGTCTTGCCAAACATTATCCCTCATATCAATGGTATCGACAGAATACTCATCAGGATACTGTGAAAACCATCTCTCAAAAGCCGTCCCTACGTAACTATCTGCTCCCGTCACAAGTATCTTCTTCACCCTGACGTAGTCTCCTTCGTCATGCAGACATCCGTCTTCCCTGTCGTACCAATCCCACCTTCAATAACCCCATCCCTCTTAAGTACTGCCACGATTGTCCCAAAGAAGCACTTCACATCAAACGTAAAGCTCATTTTCGCAACATACTCCCCATCAAGCTTGGCCTTAACCTCAATAGGAAGTTCATCTCGACCATTTATCTGCGCCCAACCTGTGAGCCCTGGTAGCACATCATTAGCGCTATATTTGTCTCGTTCCGCAATTAAATCATACTGATTCCATAGGGCGGGGCGGGGACCGATTATTGACATAGTTCCACACAGTATATTAATAACCTGGGGCAACTCATCAAGGCTCGTTTTCCGCAAAAATTTGCCTACTCGGGTTATATATATGTCGGGGTTAGCTAATAAGTGGGTGGGAGTATCCTTAGGGGCGTCTGTTCTCATAGTGCGAAATTTGAACATGTAGAACTCCGACTTATTTCTGCCAATTCGTCTTTGCTTAAATAAGACGGGACCTGTGGACTCGCATTTTATTAGCAAAGATACTACTAGCAGCACCGGTGATAAAATAACAATTGCAAGCGTAGATAATAAAACATCCAAACTCCGCTTTAAGACAGGATAGACTTTCATAAACGCACCTTTCTTAACGCTTTTATGCCGCTGCCGGATGTGGAGGACGCTCCTGTTTGACCTGAATCCGTAGGATTTGCGGGTCCACCAGGCTGCCTGTAAAGGTCTCTATTTCCCGTTTAAATTGTTCTGTTGTACCTTGGATGCTTCGTCATAGTCGCACACCCTCCTTCATCGCCTTCTCCACCAAGCCCGGTGCGGCATTTTCCGCCAAAGCAATGCTAAGCGGGAAGGGTACCGCTACGTGTTCAGCCCCAGCCAAGGCATCCCAATAATCTGCCTTCGGGGGAAAACCAACAACAAGCAAGTCTATGTCGGAATGTTCAGTAAAAATCTTTCCCCAAATCAGCGAACCATAAAGGTAAACATCCGTAACGCCATAGCTGGCTTTCAACAATGAAGCCACCTTTTGGGCACAGACTTTGGCTTTTTCACGCGCAGCTTTTTATTCTCCCGCTCTTTCCAGGTCTGTTTTATTTCTTGAAGCGTGGACTTCTCCACGGAGAATCACCTGCCTTTCCTATTAGTGAATAGCGGCCATCGTGGTCATGCGCCATCCACCCCCTCGCAAGGTTGACCGCGTTAACTACATAAAAAGCACAATGTGTAACATTCTCCGCGCCTTGGGCACATCCTGCCGAATCGAGAAAGAAACATTCCGACACAAAACGACAAATTGCGCGAAGTGGCGAGGAGCCAAGGGAGCTAAGTGCCGATGTTGAGCAGCTGCCGGATGTGGAGGACGATGCCGGGGGTGGCGGCTATCTCGCGGTTAATGATGAGAATGGTGTCGTCGCCGGCGATGGTGCCCATGACGCCGGCGAGGGGTAGGCTGTCGAGGGCGGCGGCGA
>Ga0208100_100267_pt1 | contig 21415 bp, 20 predicted proteins | sample SubbioR11_8A_Aug_FD_184817 | JGI IMG/M metagenome (GOLD analysis project Ga0208100, IMG submission 184817) | Serpentinite rock and fluid subsurface biosphere microbial communities from McLaughlin Reserve, California, USA - CR11_8A_Aug (SPAdes) | ecosystem: Environmental > Terrestrial > Deep... | reverse complement strand
GCGCAGTGCCATCCACCACGGCGGGCTGATGCAACGCCCCGGGCTGCGCTGGCCGGCGCGCGTCGACGACCTGGTCTGCCTGGGCACGCCCCACCAGGGCGCGCCGCTCGAACGCGCAGGCCAGGGCGTCGAACTGTTGCTCAGCGTCGCGCCGTATGCGGCACCGCTGGCGCGCCTGGGCAAGGTGCGCAGCGCCGGCATCAACGACCTGCGGTCGGGCAATATCGTGAGCGTCCCTCCTGGCGACGAGGGCACGAGTCGCTGCGCCCCGGTCCGGCTGCCGGAGCGCACCCGCTGCTACGCCGTTGCCGCCAGCCTGGGGCCGGCACCGGGCCAGCTGCGGTCCAGGCTGCTGGGGGATGGCCTGGTGCCGGTGGCCAGCGCGCTGTGCCAACACGAGGACGACGAGCACCGGCTCGCCTTCGCCCCGGACTGCCAGGCGGTGGTGCACGAGACGAACCACCTCGACCTGCTGTCGAGCGCCGAGGTGGGCGCCCTGCTGCAGCGGTGGCTGGGCTGATGCTGACCCGCAGCGCTGCGCCGGCGCGACCAGCCGGCGCCGGCCGCAGCCAGGCTGCAGTTGATCCAGCCGCAGGTCGGCAACACCTTGCACCTGGTGCCGGTCGACCAGGTGGCCGACTTCGAGGCCGCCGACAAGTACGTGCGCATGGTCATGGCCGAGCGCGAGCACCCGATCCGTGTGCATCTCGACCATGCCGCGCGGCACGATCTGCCACGCGAGGCCGTAGCGGTCCTTGACCCAGCCGCAGGGCATCTCGGTGCCGCCGTCGACGCTGAGCGCCGCCCAGAGGCGATCGACCTCGGCCTGATCCACGCAGTCGACGCTGAGCGACAGCGCCTCGCTGAACTTGAACTGCGGCCCGCCATTCAGCGCCTGGAACGACTGCCCGAACAGTTCGAACTCGAGTCGCCGCCGAAGGCGTCGGTGAAGACCAGCCGGCGCTGAGCCTCGACCAGCAGGTAGCAGCCCGGGCCGTCCTGCGTCATGGTCTGGCCGTCGGGGCCCGGGCCCTGCATGCGCGTGAAGCTGGCGCCGCGGCGCGCAGGTCGGCGCGCACCTCGGTCACGCGCCAGGGCAGCGGGCAGAACCACTGCTGGATCAGGTCGGGCTCGGTCCAGCAGCGCCAGACCGCGGCGCGCGGTGCGGCGAGTGTGCGTTCGAGCCTCAACACGTGCGGAGAAGCGAAGTCGGCGATCGTCGTCGTCCTGTCTCCGTCAGACATCGACGACCATCTGGAAGCCGCCGTAGATCATGCGCTTGCCGTCGAAGGGCATCGAGTCCATGTTGTGCTGCGTGCGCGGGTCGGCCGCCATCTTGTTGTGGGCGGCGTCGCGCGTGGCCTTGTCGGGCCAGGCGATCCAGGCGAAGACCACGCTCTCGCCCGGCTCGCGCTTGACCGCCATCGGGAACGAGGTGAGCTTGCCTTCGGGCACGTCGTCGCCCCAGCACTCGACCACGCGCAGCGCGCCGAGTTCCTTGAACTGCGCCGCGACCTCGACGGCGTAGCGGATGTAGGTGTCGCGCTGGGCGTCGGGCACCGCGGCGACGAATCCATCGATGTAGTGCATGTCCGTCTCCTTCCAGGTTACGGCTGCGGCCCGTCCAGGCCGACCATCCAGTGCACGCCGAAGCGGTCTGAGCACATGCCGAACAACGGCGACCAGAAGGTCTTGCCCAGCGGCATGAAGACGCTGCCGCCCTCGGCCAGCGCGCCGAAGAAGCGGCGCGCCTGCGCTTCGCTGTCGGCGGTGATCGACAGCGTCACGCCGGCAAAGCTCTGCGCCTCGGCGCTCATGCCGTCGGAGGCCATGACCAGCGTGTCGCCGACCATGAAGCCGCAGTGCATGATCTTGTCGTCCCAGCCGGCGGGCAGCGGCATGGGTGGCGGCTCGGGGCTTTCCTTGAAGCGCAACACCATCACCGGCTTGGCGTCGATGGCGCGCTGGTAGAAGGCCAGTGCGTCCTCGCAGCGGCCGGCGAACATCAGGTACGGTTCGACTCTCATCGTTTGGCTCTCTTTCTTGGAGTGGGTGTGCCCGGCTGCAGCGGCAGCAGCCCCTGCACATAGGCGCGCAGATGCGCGATCAATGGCGCCGCGGCTTGTGCGTCGCCGGCCGCCTTGGCGACGATGAAGGCACCCTGCAGGGCCGCCTGGGTGAACAGCGCCAGGCTCTCGGGCGTCCACTTCGCGCGCGGCGCGTAGAGCGCCTTGGCGGCGGCGATGGTGGGAACGAGCGTGGCGGCATGGCCCTCGATGCCGGCGCGGCAGGCGTCGCGGATCGCCGGGTGCGTGGCGTAGGTCTCCTGCACCAGGGTGCCGAGCAGGCAGGTGATGTCGGGCAGGTCGCGCCGCGTCAGCGCGGCGCGATGGTCGATGTAGGCCAGCAGCCGCGCGCGCGGGTCGGCCAGTTGCTGGTACGGCGCGCCGGCGAACATCGCGCCGGTGCTGTGGTTCCAGTGCTGCACCGCCGCCAGGCCCAGCTCTTCCTTGCCCTTGAAGTGGTGGAAGAAGCTGCCCTTGGACAGCCCGGTGGCGGCGCACAGCTCATCCACCGTGGTGGCGTGATACCCCTTGCGCCGCATCGCCGCCAGCGCGGCGTCGAGCAGCCGCGTGCGCGAATCGGTGGGGATGGCGGCGACGGCAGTGCTCATGGCATACAGACTGGTTGGTATGAAGCATACAGACCGGTTGGTCTGGCGTCAAGCGCGTTGCCGGCGGTTCGTGCAGCCGCATCCTGCGCCGCACCGGCGGCGTTCGGCGCGCTGCTGCTCGACGCCTTCAGGCTGCTGCGACGCAAGGGCTCTCGAGCTTCAGCGCAGGGGAATGGGCAGCGACAGCACTCACTGCCGCACCGGCACGCGCGCGATGACGTGGTCCACCACATGCGCTGCGGCCTGCGGCATCCGGCGCGCGCCGCATGAGGGGCAGTACCCCGGGCAAACACCGCTGCCGCAAGATGGCCCGTCAGCCCGATGCGACTGGTGAGTCGGTCGGCCGGGCCCTCGGTGCGTGACAGGCCGTCACGGTCGATCGTCGACACCGTGCTCGCGGCCGCGCTCGGGCCCTTCGTACTGATGGGCGCGAGCAGCGCTGGTCGGCTCGCTGATCTGGTGGGCGCCGCGCTGCGCGGCCTGCAGTCGCCGCCAGGCGGGCGGCAGTTGGCCACGCTCACGCCTTGGGCCGAGAGCGCCCGGCGCAGGCGTTCGGTCCGGAACCGGCGCCCGGCTGCAGAGGAGTCCGGCGCGAATCAAACCCAGGCGACACCCGCCCACGGCCTCGGACGAACGACCGTGCACCCGGGTGTCGCCGCGATCTCGGAGCGGGCGTTGCCAGCCCGGCCCCGGCGCCGTCGCGCGTCAGCGGTTGGGCGCGCGCGTCGTGGCCTGCGGCAGCATGCGGCCGAACAGGGTCACGTACTTCATGCGGTAGACGTCGGTGTTGTCGAAGCGCTTGCTGAACGGGGTGCGGTTGAGCAGGTGCGCGTTCATGCCGGCAGCCCGCGTCAGGATGCCGCCGGAGACGTCAGGGGTACCCGACCACAGGATGCCGAACTGCTTGCGCTGGCCGAACTGGTCGGGCGCGGTGACGAACAGCGGTGTCGCGCGCCCTTCGACGCCGTCGGCCGGGCCGGGCGCCGCAGGCAGACCCGCGCCTGGGTTGATGGCGGCCGTGCCGGCGTTGTCGGGCGCCGCACCCGCGGCCAGCACGTTGGTCCGCGGCGTGACCCCGGCCACGGCTGGCGAGACCACCTGCATGCCGCCGGCATCGCTGTCGGCGGCGCTGATGATCAGCGTGCGCCGGTCGCGCTCCAGATGGCGCAAGGCCACACCAATCGCCTCGTCGGTGTCGCGCATGCCCTGCAGCATGCCGACCGCGTTGTTGTTGTTGCCGAAGTTGTCGATCCCCTCCTGCTCGACGACCAGGAAGAAGCGGTTGGCAGGTCCGCGATCTCCGCGATCTTCGCGATCTTCGCGATCTTCGCGATCTTCGCGATCTCCGCGATCTCCGCGATCTCCGCGATCTCCGCGATCTGGGCGGCTCTGCGCGGCGCGCTCGAGGATCGTGAGTGTGACCTCGGTCATCTCGGCGAGGGTCGGCGGGTTGTAGCCCGGCTCGGTCGCGGCGTGGTCACCCCAGAGCATGATGCGGCTGTCCTTGGTCGGCGCCGGGCCGACCATGCCGGGCGCTACGCCGGCGCGCACGAAGCCGCGCTGGATCAGGTCTTCCTCGTTGCGGTCGTTGAACAGATCCTGGAACGCGAACAGGCCCAGCACGCGCGGCGCGTAGCGCGGGTGCGCCTGCAGCGCCTGGCGCAGGCGCTCGAACTCGGCGCGGGTGCGCACGACGATGTAGTCGTCCTGCAGCATCGGGTCGTTGCTGAGGTTGGCGCTGCCGCGGGCGTTCCACAGCGCCTGCAGGTCGAGGTCGTCGGTGCGCAGGCTGGTGCGGCTGTTCACCGGCTGGCCGCGTTCCTGGTTGACGTTGCGGTGCAGCGTGGTGGCGCCGGCGGGCAGCGTGTCGGCCTCGCCGCCGCCCATGATGACCCACGGGTCGGCATCGCCCATGCCGGGGCGGCCCATGATCATCTGACGGGTGATCTCCTGCCATTCGGCGCGGCTGCCAACCTCGGCCAGGAAGGCGCCCGTGCCGGGCTCGCCGATGTGGCCGTCGTTGACCACGCCCACCGGTATGCCGGCGTTGGCCGCCTCGCGCATGATCGAGCCCGAGAAGCCCGAGAGGGCCCGGATCGCCCGGTTGGTCGGCGGCACCTGGGTGCCGTCACCGTCCATGCCGAACGAGCCGAAGCCGTCGACCTTGAAGCCGAAGGCATGCGTGGTCGCCCCGCCGTGCGAGCTGCCGGTGATCAGGTTGGCCATGTGGCCGCGGTAGGCGGCCATGTGCGGCAGGCGGTCCCAGTTCAGGCTGCCGTCGGCGCCGCGGAAGTACAGGCGTGCGGCCTGCCAGTGGTTAAGGCCGGCGCCATCCGGGTGGAAGAAGATCACGTTGCCGGTGAGGCCGGGCGCTGCCGCTTGCGCGACCGCCGGGGTCATCGGCACCGCCCACGCCGCAGCCGCCAGAGCGGCGCCCAGCGCGACCTGGCGCATCTTGAAACTGTTGATCATTGGTGAACTCCTGTGATGATCGACCGTGCTGAAGAGGTAAGGCGCAGGCGAGCCCGCAGCGACAGCGCTGCTGCCACCCGACGCGGCGCGATGTTGGCGGGCATATGTGACATCCGCATGTCAGCCGAAGGCAAGGGCCGTCGAGGGCCCCCGCACCGCGCCGCCCGCGCGGGCAGACCCGCTACAATGACAGGCTTTCGGGGACGTAGCTCAGCTGGGAGAGCGTCGCGTTCGCAATGCGAAGGTCGGGAGTTCGATCCTCCTCGTCTCCACCACCGATCCAGACAGCCAGGCCTCGCGCCTGGCTTTCTTTTTTGCCCGCAGCTCGCTCACCTGAGCCACCGACGTGGCCAGATCTGCAGGCATGACCAGACCTCGCAGGCGGCGGCGAGCGGACATCTGCCGGGGCCAGGATCATTCATCGGCGCGAGCCTGCAAGACGCGCGCGGCGGTCGAGTTGGCTACCCTCGAGCGGGTCGCACGGTTCGACCACCACCAGCCTGCTGGAGCCGGCCGGCGACAGCCCGCCAGCCGCGGCCGAGGCAAACTACTGGCGCGATCCGGCGCAGGCCTCGGCCCCACCGGGCCTGCCCGGTCGGCGGTGCTGCAGGAGGGTTGACCCACGGGTGCTTGGCCCCGGCCAGCGGCCCCCGCGGGGGCTGGAAGAGTGAGATACCGAACTGATCCCGCGAGCCCGTCACTTTGGACCACGCCACCCTCTCCACCCTGCGCGATCGCCACCCCGCCTGGCGGCTGCTGGCCTCGCCGCACGCGCCGCTGGTGGCGAGCTTCCTGCAGCGGGTGTTCGTGGCGCCGAACGTTCGGGTGATGAGCGAGGCCGATCTTGCGGAGGCGCTGGAGGACGAACTGTTCGCCCTGCGCGAGCAATTGGGCCCCGACGCTTACCCCAAGGGCGCGCAGGATTACCTGAACGACTGGGCCGCGCCCGACAAGGGCTGGCTGCGCAAGTTCTACAAGCCGGGCACGGACGAGGCGCAGTTCGACCTGACGCCGGCCACCGAGAAGGCCATCGCCTGGCTGCTGTCGCTGACCGAACGGCCGTTCGTCGGCACCGAGTCGCGCCTGCTGACGCTGTTCGCGCTGCTGGAGCAGATCAGCGCCGGCACCGAGGCCGATCCGATCAAGCGCGTGGCCGACCTGCGCCAGAAGCGCGACGAGCTTGACGCCGAGATCGCCCGCGTGCTGGCCGGTGACGTGCCGCTGCTGGACGACACCGCGGTCAAGGACCGCTTCCAGCAGTTCCAGCAACTGGCGCGCGAGCTGCTGGCCGACTTCCGCGAGGTGGAGCACAACTTCCGCGGGCTCGACCGCAAGGTGCGCGAGAAGATCGCGCTGTGGGAAGGTGCCAAGGGCGCGTTGCTCGACCAGATCATGGGCGAACGCGATGCCATCGGCGACTCCGACCAGGGCCGCAGCTTCCGCGCCTTCTGGGACTTCCTGATGTCCAGCCGGCGACAGGAGGAACTCTCCGAGCGGCTGGACCAGGTGCTGGCGCTGCCCGCCGTGGCGGCGCTGAAGCCCGAACCGCGCACCCGCCGCGTGCATCACGACTGGCTGGAGGCGGGCGAACACACGCAGCGCACGGTGGCCCAGCTGTCGCAGCAGTTGCGCCGCTTCCTCGACGACCGGGCCTTTCTGGAGAACCGCCGCATCCTGGAACTGCTGCACGGCATCGAGAGCAAGGCGCTGGCTGTGCGCGCGGCGACGCCCGCTGGCACCGTGATTCACATCGACGCGATGGGCGCGGACATCGAACTGCCGCTGGAGCGGCCGCTGTTCATGCCGAGCGTGAAGCCGCGCCTGGCCGATCTGGCGCTCGTGGCCTTTGATGCCGACATCGACACCGCGCGCCTGTTCGACCAGATCGTCGTGGACAAGGCGCGCCTGCGCTCAGCCGTGCAACGCGCACTGCGCCGCCAGCCGCAGATCACGCTGCGCGAGCTGCTGGAGGCCGAGCCGCTGCATCAGGGCCTGGCCGAACTGGTGGCCTACCTGGAGCTGGCCCATGCCGAGGATGGCGGCGACGCCCTGGAGGGCCTGCGCGCGCTGGTGGATGAAGCTGTGGAAGAGCCGATCCGCTGGCCGGCCAGCAACGCAGCGGGCGAAGCCGTGACGCGCGAGGCGCGCTTGCCCCGCGTGATCTTCACGCGCTGACGGTTTCGGGCGCAGGGAGAGAAGAACATGAATGACGCACTGCACGAGGACGCTGCGGTGGAGACGCCGCCCAGCGTGCTGCCGCCCGTACCCGAGCTTTCGCAGCTGATGGTTCACCTGCTCAAGGGTGTGCTCTACCGCGACGATGACGAGCGGGTGTGGGCCAGCCTGCTGCGCCTGCAGGCGCGGGTGAGGGAACAGTCCGCCCTACTGCTGCTCGACCTGGTGCTGGACGAGGCCGAGGGCTACGCCTTCCTGAAGAGCCGTCCGGACCCGGACGAGGCTTCAGGGGCGCCGCGCCTGCCGCGGCTCGTCGTGCGCCGGCCGCTGTCCTACCCGGTCAGCCTGATGCTCGCGCTGCTGCGCAAGCGCATGGCCGAGTTCGACGCCGGCGGTGGTGATACCCGGCTGGTGCTCTCGCGCGACGACATCGCCGAGCTGGTGCGGGTATTCCTGCCCGATGGCACGAACGAGGCCCGGCTGATCGATCAGGTGGACGCGACCATCACCAAGGTGGTCGACCTGGGATTCCTGCGCCGGCTCAAACCCGCTGCCGGCGGTGGGCAGGACCGAGGCCACTACGAGGTGCGCCGAATCCTGAAGGCCTTTGTCGACGCGCAGTGGCTGGCGGAGTTCGATGCGCGGCTGGAGGTCTACCGCACGGCGTTGTCGGGCGGCGCGGGTCTTGGTGCCGGTCAGGAGAAGGCCGATGCTTGAAGCGCCGATGGACGCCACGACCTTGGGCCTGGACTTCGTGGCCGACGACACCCGCGTCGGCTTTCGGCTGCAGCGGCTGGAAGTGCTCAACTGGGGCACCTTCGACAAGCGCGTCTGGCGCTACGCGCTCGATGGGCGCAACGGCCTGCTCACCGGCGACATCGGCTCGGGCAAGTCGACGCTGGTCGATGCCATCACAACCCTGCTCGTGTCGGCGCATCGCGTGGCCTATAACAAGGCGGCCGGAGCGGATTCCCGCGAGCGGTCCTTGCGCTCCTACGTGCTGGGCCACTACAAGAGCGAGCGCAACGAGGTCACGGGCAGCGCCAGGCCCGTGGCGTTGCGCGATGCGTCGAGCTACTCGGTCATCCTCGGCGTCTTCCGCAACGAGGGCTACGACCAGGCCATGACGCTGGCCCAGGTCTTCTGGCTGAAGGACCCGCAAGGTGCGCCTGCACGCCTGTTCGTGGCCGCCGAGCGGGCTCTGACCATTGCCGACGACTTCAGGGTCAACGGCGGCGACATCACCGCCCTGCGCAAGAAGCTGCGCGGCGCGAGCTGCGAGCTGTTCGACAGCTTCCCGCCTTACGGCGCCTGGTTCCGGCGGCGTTTCGGCATCGAGCACGAGCAGGCCCTCGAGCTCTTCCACCAGACCGTCTCGATGAAGTCGGTGGGCAACCTCACCGACTTCGTGCGCAGCCACATGCTGGAACCCTTCGATGTGGGCAACCGCATCGAGGCGCTGATCCGCCACTTCGATGACCTGGACCGGGCGCATCAGGCCGTGCTCAAGGCCAAGCGGCAGGTGGACTTGCTGACGCCCTTGGTCGAGGACGGCAAGCGTCACCAGGCGCTGGTGGCCGAGATCCAGGGCTGGCGGGATGCTCGCGATCAGCTTCGGCCGTACTTCGCCCGGCTCAAGGGCGAGCTGCTGGAGCGCCGCCTCGGCCTGCTGGCGGACGATGCGGCCCGGCTCGATGCGCAGATCGAACGCCTGGACGCGCAGCGTGAGACCGAGCGCGTCGAGGTCGGCCGCCTGGAGCGGGCCCTGCGCGACAACGGCGGCGACCGCCTGGAGGAGCTGGCAGCGGAGATTCGCCGGCTGGAGCAGGACAAGGAGCAACGTCAGAAGAAGTCCGGTCGCTTCCAGGAGCTGCTGGCCCGCATCGACGAGGCGGCGCCGGCCGATGAGGCAGGCTTCCTCGCCCAGCAGCAGGGCATTGCCCAGCGTGCCGAGGGCTTGCGCGGGCGCATCGCCGACCTGGACAACCGCGAGCGCGAGGAGGACTTCGCTTTCCGCAAGGGCCGTGAAGAGCACACCGCCCTGTCCGACGAGATCGACAGTCTGCAGCGGCGCAAGAGCAACATCGACGCTGCCCAGATCCGCATCCGCGACGCGCTGTGTTCGGCGCTGGGGATTGGCAAGGAGGGGGGAGAGGACGAACTGCCCTTCGCGGGCGAACTCATCCAGGTGCGTGACGAGGAGCGCGACTGGGAAGGCGCCGCCGAGCGGCTGCTGCGCGGCTTCGGCCTCGCGCTGCTGGTCCCGGATGCCCACTACAAGGCGGTTGCGGAATGGGTGGACCGCCAGCATCTGGGCGCCCGGCTGGTGTACTTCCATGTGCGTGCGCGAAAGGCGACGCAGGGCACCAGCCTGCATCCGCAGTCGCTGGTGCGCAAGCTCGTCATCAAGCCGGATTCGCCACACTACGAATGGTTGGAGCAGGAACTACGCCAGCGCTTCGACGTCGCCTGCTGCGACAGCGGCGAGCAGTTCCGTCGCGAGGCCCGCGCCATCACGCGCGCCGGTCAGATCAAGGACCCGAGCGGCCGCCACGAGAAGGACGACCGCAGCCGCATCGACGACCGCAGCCGCTACGTGCTCGGCTGGAGCAATGCCGACAAGCTCCGTGCCTTGCGCGATCAGCGGCAGCGCCTGGAGGCAAAGCTGGCCCTGCTGGGGCAGCGCATCGGCGAGATCCAGCAGGCGCGCAACGAACTGCGGGGCCGGCTGGACGCACTCAGCAAGCTGGAAGAGTTCACGCACTTTGCCGACATCGACTGGAAGAGCCTGGCCCGCCGGATGGCTGCACTCACCGAGGAACGCGCGCGGCTGGAAGCCGCATCCGACACCCTGCAGGAGCTGGGGCGACAGCTCAAGGCTGTGCAGGATCGGCTTGGCGAACTGGACGTCAAGTGGCGCGACACGTTGGGCAAGCAAGGCGAAGTCAGGAACAAGCGAGAGGTCGCGCAGGCGATGCGGGATCAGGCCGGCAGCGTTTGGGACGACGCGCCGCTGACCGAGGCGCAGATCGAGCGCCTGCATGGCTGGCGCTCAGCTGCGCTGGGCGAGCATCAGTTGTCGGTCGAGTCCTGCGACAACCGCGAGCAGGAGGTGCGCAAGTGGCTGCAGGAGCGCATCGACGCGGAGGACAAGCGCCTGGCCCGTCTGACCGAGCGCATCGTCAATGCCATGCGCGGCTTCAAGGAGGAGTTCAAGGCCGAGACCGTCGAAATGGACGTGAGCCTGGCGGCGCTGCCGGAGTACGAGCGCATGCTCACCGGCTTGAAGGGCGACGACCTGCCGCGCTTCGAGGCGCGCTTCAAGGAGCTGCTCAACGTCAACACGATCAACGAGATCGCCAACTTCAACGCCCAGCTCGCCCGCGAGCGCGAGACGATCAAGGAGCGCGTCGCCTTCATCAACCAGTCGCTCCAGGCCATCGACTACAACCCCGGCCGGTACATCCTGCTGGTGGCGCAGCCGAGCCCGGATGCCGAGATCCGCGACTTCCAGCAGGACTTGCGCGCGTGCACCGAGGGCGCGCTGACGGGCTCGGCCGACGAACAGTATTCGGAAGCCAAGTTCCTGCAGGTCAAGACCATCATCGACCGCTTCAGGGGCCGTGAAGGGCTGTCGGACGCCGACCGGCGCTGGACCGCCAAGGTCACCGACGTGCGCAACGGGTTCCTGTTCTCGGCCAGCGAGCGCTGGCGCGCCGACGGTGTCGAGCACGAGCACTACTCGGACTCGGGCGGCAAGTCGGGCGGCCAGAAGGAGAAGCTGGCCTACACCGTGCTGGCCGCGAGCCTGGCCTACCAGTTCGGCCTGGAGTGGGGCGCCGTGCGTTCGCGGTCGTTCCGCTTCGTCGTCATCGACGAGGCCTTCGGGCGCGGGTCGGACGAGTCGGCGCAGTACGGGCTGCGGCTGTTCCAGCAGCTCAACCTGCAGTTGCTGATCGTCACGCCGCTGCAGAAGATCCACATCATCGAGCCGTTTGTCGCCAGCGTCGGCTTCGTGCACAACGAGGGCGGGCGCGACTCGCGGCTGCGCTGCCTGTCGATCGAGGACTACCGGGCGCACAAAGCGGCGGGGACGGCGGAAGGGATGGCCGAAGCCAGGGCTGCCGGAGACGGCGCGGCAGCATGAGCTGGACCACGCCGGCAGACCTGCGCGCCCAGGTCCAACGCTTGTGGGACCGGGGCGACTTGCTGCGCGCGGCGGTCACTGACGACGCCTCAAAGCCGCTGTGCCTTAACCTGAAGGCCCCCAGTGCTGCGGACCTGTCCGACCGTTTCGAAGCCGTGCGCGAGTGGGTGCGCTCCGTCGCAGAGACCCCGCAGGTTCGGATCGAATGGCGGGAGTGGAACCACCGCGTCCAAGGGATGCAGCGGCTTCCGGCAGCCGTCTGGCTCGACTCCCTGCAGGACGCCTTGACCTTCATCGGCAAGGGCCGTCAAGCGCAACGATTCCAGGCCTTGTGGCAACAGACTGTCGCCACCCAGCCAGCGCTGCTGGCATGGCTGTCCCGGCGGCCGCTTCAGGCGCTGGACCTGGCCGACCGGTGGGAGCGCCTCCTGGCCGTCGTCGCGTGGCTGCAGGCCCACCCGCGACCGGGCGTGTACCTGCGCCAGGTCGACGTGCCCGGGGTGGACAGCAAGTTCATCGAGGCCCACCGCGGCGTGTTGGCCGAGCTGCTGGATCTGGCGCTGCCACCGGAGGTCATCGCCACCGGAGCGACCGGCGTCGCGCAGTTCACACGCCGATTCGGCTTCCTGGACAAGCCCGTGCGGATTCGGTTTCGTCTGCTCGACCCGGCCTTGCCCAGCCTGCCGGGCTGCCCTGCCTCGCTGGGTGTACTGCCCGACATCACGCTGGACGCTGCGAGCTTCGCGGCGCTGGCCTTGCCCGTCGAGCGCGTCTTCATCACCGAGAACGAGACCAACTTCCTCGCCTTCCCGCAGTTGCCGCACGCCATCGTCGTCTTCGGCGCCGGCTACGGCTGGGAGGCGCTGGCGCGCGCCGCATGGCTGCATCGATGCCAACTGCACTACTGGGGCGACATCGACAGCCACGGCTTCGCCATCCTCGACCAGCTGCGCGGCTATTTTCCCGGCGCGGCGTCGTTCCTCATGGACCGGGAGACGCTTCTCGCCCACCGCCTGCACTGGAGCGAGGAGCCCGAGCCTGCGCAGCAGAACCTGCCCCGCCTGACCGCGCAGGAGACGGCGGTGTACGACGACCTCAGATTCGGTCGGCTCCAGTCCGGGCTGCGGCTGGAACAGGAGCGTGTGGGCTTCGGGTGGCTGAACGAGCAGCTGGCTGGGCTGCTGCGGTGAAGACGATGATGAGCGCACGATCACCGGGGTAGGCTCTGTGCAAGCAGGTTCTGAAGCAGCACCAGGCCTTCTGTGCGCTCATGCTGGGCGCACAAAGGAAACGGGCCAGCCCGTTCTGAGGAGGCTGGCCCGTTCGTCGGTCTGGCGCGGCTGGCAGGATTCGAACCCACGACCCCTTGGTTCGTAGCCAAGTACTCTATCCAACTGAGCTACAGCCGCGAAGCCGCCTAGTATAGCAGGACGTCAGCAGCGGCGAGTGAACCGGCGGTCAGTCGATCGCCGCGGCCTGTGCCTCGCAGGCCGCGGCGCGCGCCTCGTCGCCCTGCTCGCGGGCCAGCCGGGCCAGGGTGCGCCAGGTCCGTCGGCGGGCCGCTGAATCGAGCCCGGGCGACTGCGCCGCGTGCTCCAGCGACTGCTGCGCCTTGCCCCACAGGCCGCGTTCGGCCATGGCGACGCCGACCGCCGCGGCGACCGCCGGCTCGCGCCCATGCGCGGCCTGCGCGGCTTGGAGCCGCAGCAGCCAGTCGCTGCCCAGGCCTTCGACGGCCGCCAGCAGCGCCAGGGCCAGCAGCTCGCGCTCGTCGGCGCCGAAGTCGGAAATCCGCTCCCACAGCGGCGCGAGCCAGCCGCGCGCGAGCGCCGGTGCGCCCAGCGCGGCGGCGCGGCGCGCTGCGCGTGCGCAGACGCAGGCGTCCTGCTGGTCGGCGCTGTCGAGTTGCTGCCAGACCCGCTGCAACTGGTCGACATCGTGGGTGTCGTCGAGCGCCTGCAGGGCCAGCGAGCGCAGCAGCCCGCGCGCGGCCAGCGTCGAGAAGCCCTGGTGCTTGGCCAGCAGGCGGGCCGTGCGCAGGGCCTCGAGCGATTGGCCGACCTGGCGCTGCGCCTGCAGCCGCAGGCGCAGCGCCTGGGTGCGCCGCGCAACCCCGGGCGGCAGCGCGGCCAGCAGCTCGAGCGCAGCCGCGGCATCACGGTCCTCGACGGCCCACTCGGCCGCGAGCAGTTGCGCGCCTTCGTCGGCGGCGCGCCCGCCGCCGGCGCGGCGCAGCGCCAAGGCCAGGCGCATCTGCTCGTCGCGCTGGCGCCGGTCCTGCAGGCGATGCAGCCCGATCGCCGAGAGCAGGTGCGCCAGTACGCGCAGCTCGTCGTCGTGGGCGGCGGCGCGGCGCCCGGCGTCGATGGCCAGCGCCTTCTGCGCGGCCTTGTGCGCGCGCGTGTAGCGCGCGGCGATGAGCTCGGCCAGCGCCTCGCGCAGCGCCGCCTGGGCCGCGCGTTCGTGGCGCAGCGCGCGCCACTCGCGCGCGCGCGTGGGCAGGCTCAGCAGGGCGCCCAGCGCGTGCAGCACCGCCAGCAGCAGCGCGACGAAGGCCAGCAGCGAGAAGACGAACAGGTTGAGCGACAGCTCGACGCGCCAGCCGTGCCAGTAGAGGCCGACCAGCCCGTCGTTGCGCCCGAGCACGAGCGCGGCCACCACCGCGACGACGAACAGCAGTACCAGCCAGACGACGCTGCGCATGTCAGCGCGGCAGCGCCGCCAGGGCGGCCAGCGTCTCGTCGGGGTTGGGCAGCTCGCCGGCGCGGGCCTGGCGCGAGAGGTCGGCCAGCACCGCGCGCGCGGCCTGCACGCGCAGCGACTCGGCGTCGAAATGCTGCTCGATCAGCGCCGAGGCCGCGGCGATGTCGGTCTGGACGAGGTCGAACTGGCGCGCGAGCAGCGCCAGCCGGGCACTGAGCAGCCGCAGCCGCAACCCCTCGCGCACAAAATGCGACTGCTCGGGCGTCAGCAGCAAGGCCTCGGTGTTGTCGAGCCGGGTCACGCGCACCAGGGCGCGCGCCTCGACCCAGACCCGCCAGGCGATGTCGCGCGCGACCGCCCCCGCCCAGTCCAACCAGCCGGCGTCGGGCGGCAAGGGCTGCGGGTCGGGCTGCGGCGCAGCCGCCGCGTCGGGCACCGCGGGCGCAGCCGCCCGGCGCGGGTCGGCCAGCGCGACCATCGGCAGTTCGTCGACCTGGCGCAGCAGCTCGTCGACGCGCACCGCGAGCAGGCCGACATCGGCCACCCGCGCATCGCCCAGCCGGACCAGATCGCGCGCGGCGGCCGCGCGCACGGGCTGCGCGCGCAGCGGGTCGATCAGGGCCAGCCGCTCCTCGGCCTGGCGCAGTGCCGTGATGACCGGCTCGGTGCTGCCGAGCAGCTTGCCGTGGCGCACGGCCAGCCGCAGCGCGACGTCGACGTCGGCCAGCACCTGGTCGTCACGCGAGCGGGCCAGCTTCTGCAGCAGTTGCTCGACCTGGGTGCGCTGCAGCGCCGCCTCGGCGACGCGCACATCGAGCAAGGTGACGCGGGCCAGCGCGTCGCGCGCGGCGTCCTGCGCCCGGTCGGCGAGGACCCGCGCTTCGGTGGCAGCCACATCGCTGGCTTGCTGGCGGCGCACCAGCTCCTGCTCCAGCAGGCCGACGCGCTGCTGCGCGCTCCAGCCGAAGTACAAGCCGCCGGCGCCTGCCATCAAGGCAGCCGCCAGCGCCACCACCCAGCCGCGCGAAGGCGACGCAGCCACCGGCGCCGCAGCAGTCGCTGACGACGTTGCGGGCGGGACGGCGGGCGGCGCGGGCGCAGCCGGCTCGGGCAAGGCGTCGTTGGGGCTCACGTTGGCGGCATTCTATGCAGCCGCCCGCTAGGCAGTCGCCGGGCACCGGGTGGCGGCGCCGCGCTCGCCGGAGCACGGTCACGGTTCACTGGGTCTCGGGTGTGGGTGCCTCTCTACCTTGCATCGATGCCAGCCAGATTCGAACCGCACCGGGTTTGGAGGATGATCTCGCCCGCTCGGCAGGCAAAGGCTTTCGATCGCCAGTCGCATCAAGCGGTCGGCAGGCGCATCATCAAGGTCATCGGATGCAGCGTCGAGGCCTGAAAGCCGTAGTGCAGGTAGAACTGCTTGGCACGCTCGGACAACGCATGTACCAGCAGCGCACGGATGCCGGCATCGGCCGCTACGCCGATCGCCCGCTTGACGGCGTCTTGAAGCAGTGCGGCGCCCAGCTTCATGCCCCGGGCCTGCCGATCCACCGCGAGGCGGCCCAGGACCAGCACTGGCACAGGGTCCGGCATGTTCCTCCGGACCGCACTCGTCGCCGTCTCGTGAGCCACGGCCCCGGCTGCCAACGCGTAGTAGCCCAGCACCCGCCCGGATGCGTCGGCGACCACGAAGGTCCGGCTCGCTCCGCTCGCCTGGTTGCCCAGCGCCCGTTTACGCAGCCATTCGTCCAGGCTGGGCTCGCCACAGTCGAACGCGTCGATCCGGTGTCCGCTGTTCAGCGGTTCGGGGGCTGTCAGCTGCACGGGGACTGCCGCGTGAGGGCTTCAGCGTGAGGACTTCCTGCCACCAGGCTCAGCCCAGGGCGCCTTCACAGCCATCAGGCGCGCCAGCCCCTCATCGGCCACAGGCGGAGCATCCAGCTGGCGGATGAAGTCCTCGAGACGCCGATCGTCCAGGCGGAAATACACCCGATCAAGCAGGACGGACTGGGCACGGTCGCAGGCCGCCTCCAGCATGAAGTCGGACCGGTTCTTGCCCAGCATCGCCGCAGCCTGATCGATCAGGTCGCGCTGCTCGGGCTTGGCTCGCAGGTTGATCGCAGCATCGCGCATGGAAGTGCCTTTCTCGGCCGACGTTGTGTACACAACGGCCATACGCATTCTGACCGAGCGTATAGCTGTTGTCAACACGCCGATCGAATGAACAGCCGGCAGCGGATTCACGACGCCCACAGCCCTTTGCGGTGCACCGCAAGTGATCTGGCGAGCTTCTCGACGTTGCGCCACACGGCCTTGGGCGCCACGCCCTCCTTCGTGGCGGCTTCCTCCACGGCCATCACCACCGGCGGCACTCGGCGAGCTCCGGGTCTGCGTCCAGCGCTTCGACCAGTTCCTCCGGCAACTTGAGGTCGCGCTTCTCCCGGGGCGGCCGGATGCCGGCCGCGGAGTAACCCATCGCCTCTGTCAGGCAGGGCCGCGAGACCGGCGTCGCGCGCCCGGCCTGCGGGGCCAAGCACGCCAGCCGCTGGCGATCAGGCCGCCGCGCCACCCGTCTTCAGCCACGCCTCGTTGATCCGGACCGAGCGGGCATACGCCGGGCGCGCCGTCAGCCGTGCGGCATAGGCCTCGAATGCGGGCCGTGTCTCGAGGGTGCGGAACTGCAGCCCAAAGGCCACGCTGGAGCCCACGTACACATCGGCCGCCGTGAAGCGGTCGCCGCATACGAACGGTCCCTCGCTCAGCCCCGACTCCAGGGCATCGAGCGTATCGGCGTAGCTGCCGAAGCCCACCATGGCGCCACGTCCCTCCGGTACGGACCAGCCCAGCGCGCGGGCCACAACGGCCTGCTCCACCGGGCCTGCCGCAAAGAACAGCCAGCGGAAGTAGGCGCCGCGTTCGGCCGCCGTCTGCGGCAGCAGTCCCCTCTGCGGGAAGGCGTCGGCCAGATAGGCGCAGATGGCCGCCGCTTCGGTGACCACCACCGCGCCGTGACGCAGGGCCGGCACCTTGCCCATGGGGTTGACGGCCAGGTAGTCCGCTGCCTTCATGGAGGTGCCGTAGTCCAGCCAGACGGTGTCGTAGGGCCAGCACCACCAGCTTCTTGTAGTCCTCAGGGCCGAGCTGCTCGGCAGTGATGGTGCCGCTGTTGGCATCGGCAAAGTCGAAGTAGCCCTCGAGAGCGCTGACGGTCGCCTTGTCCGCCTGTGCGTGCGCCGCCAGCGGCATGCAGGCAGCCGCCGCAAGGGCGAGGGTCAATACAAGTTGGCGTTTTTCACTTTGTCTCCAGGGGGTTGAGGGGTGTCAGGTCGCGGGATTGAGCCTAGGGTGCGTCTCTTCACCCCAGCGGTACAGGACGGCGCCGGACAGCAGCATGGACACGGCGACGAACCAGAAGGCGCTCTCGATGCGGCCACCGAGCGCAGCGGCTGCGCCCAAGCCGAGCGCGCCGATGCCGTAGCCCAGGTCCCGCCAGAAGCGGTAGATGCCGATGGCCGATGCGCGCCAGTTGGGGTGGGCAATGTCGGCCACGGCAGCGCTCAGGTTCGGGTACAGCATCGCCATCCCCAGGCCTGCGATGGCGGCGGATGTGCTCCACCACAACGAGCCCGTACCCAACGGCATCAAGGCCACGCCGGCACCGCAAACCCACATGCCCCATGAATTCAGCAAGTGCCGCCCGACGCGGTCGGAGAGCCGACCGGTGAAGAACTGCGCCGCACCCCAGGTGAAGCCGTAGACGCCCACGATCCAGCCGATACCTGGCAGGCTCACGCCCTGCTGGTGCAGATAGACGGGCCAGAACACCCAGACCAGGGCATCGACGAACTTCTCGACCAGGCCGGCCTGGCAGATGGCGGCCATGCGCCGGTCGCGCCAGCTCATCAGCGCGAACATCTCGGCGGTCGATGGCTGGTTGCTGACCGCCTTGGGATACCGAGGCCGGAGCGCTTGGGCGCCAGGGCTGGCGTGGCGCTTCACCTCATCCCGCGCCCAGGGCAGCGTTTCCGCGATGGACAGCCAGGACAGGACAGTGGCCAACCCGATGACGACCATGCCGAACCACAGCAGGCCCTCACGCGGCCCGAGCATGGACGCGAGGTAGCCGGTGGCAATGCCCGCGATGGCCACCCCCACGTACCCCGAAAACTCATTGAGCCCGATGACCAGGCCACGCTGGTCGGCACGGGTGAAGTCGAGTTTGGAGGTCTGCGTCATCGACCAGGTGAGCCCCTGGTTGACGCCCAGCAGGACGGTGGCGAAGACGACCCACGACCAGCTGTTCGCGAAGTAGATGAGCACCGGGATGGGCAAAGCGACGAGCCAACCCAGCAGCAGGACCCGCTTGCGCCCGAAGGGCTCGGCCAGACGACCGGCAGCGAAGTTCATCGCCCCCTTGACGAAGCCGAATGCGACGACGAAGGCCACCAGCAGCATGAACGAGCCACGCGGCACGCCGAACTCGGTCTCCGCCAGCGCCGGCACGACGTTGCGCATCATCCCGATGGTCATGCCCACAAGGAGCACCTGCAGCAGCTGTTGCAGGAACTGCCCGAGGTTGTCGCGGATGCCGAACTTCACGGTGGTCACTCAGGCGGCTGCTGCCTCAGGCGCCACGCCTCGCAGGTTGGCCGCGACGATGCGCGCCATGTCCGCTGGCTGAGGCGGAATCTCGGCGGTCAACGCGGCGACGAAGGCGTCCCGCGACATCGACAACATTGGGTTGAAGCGCTTCTCGAAGCCGATGGTCGATGCCGGCTTGCCGGACAGTCCGGCGCCGCAGGCACTTCCAGCCTGGTGCCCCGGGTAGATTTCCAGCTCGGGCGGCAGCGACAGCAGCCGGGAGTGCAGCGTGTCGTACAGCTGCGCCGCCATCTCGCGCTCCTGCCCCGCCAGGTCCGGGCGGCCGACGGCACCCACGAACAAGGTGTCGCCGGTGATGACGAACCACGGCTCGTCACCACGACGCAGGTCTCGCACCGTCAAGCAGACGCTGTCAGGGGTGTGTCCTGGCGTGTGGATGACGTCGACCACGACGTTGCCAGCCGTCAGACGCTGACCGTCGCGCAGTGGTGAGAAGCTGAAGCCCACGCGCCCCTGGTTGCTCTCGTGCAGGTGGTAGGCCGCACCGGTGCGCCGTGCCAGCTCAGGGCCGCCCGAGTAATGGTCGGCGTGCACAAGCGTGTCGATGACATGGACGATGGGCGCCCCGGCCCTTTGCGCCTCTTCGATGAACCAGTGTTCATCACCGGCAACGACATCGACCGCGACGGACTTCTGCAGGCCGGCGCAGCCGAAGAGGTAGGAGAGCGTGGCGTTGGCCGCCGGCCGTTGACGAAAGAACATGGTGGTCTCCTGGGTCAGAACACCAGAGCCTTGTCGGCCCAGGCGGTCCATTGGGTGAGTTCGTCGAGGGTGCTGCGGTGCGCGCCAGAGATGAGGTCTTCCGCTGCGATGCCTCGAGCGTCCATGCAGGTGCCGCAGACGCCGATGACGCCGCCGTGACTCACCACCGAGCCCAGCATCACTTCGAGGTTGTAGAAACCGGCCGGCACCTTCTGCTTGTTGCGAGCGGCCGCTGCCGCGTCGCCGATAAGGAAGACCTTCACCTCGTGGCCGTCTTGGTGGGCCAGCGCACCCGCGAGGCGTGCACCGTTGTAGGTGCGCTCGCTTCCGTAGGGAGCATCGTTCAGGACCAGCAGGGTCTTCATGAGAAGCTCCGTTCAATCGGCCACTGGCAGGCCCCGGGCACGCCATTCAGCGACCCCGTCCGTGAGGTGGAACGCCTGGTAGCCCTTCGTGCGCAGGAGTTCGACTGCGTCCTTTGCCATCAGGCAGAAAGGGCCACGGCAGTAGGCGACCACCGGGACGTCCTTGGGCAATTCGGCGATGCGCTTCTTCAGCTCGTCCACTGGCAAGGAACGCGCGTGGGGAAGGTGCGCGACGGCGTACTCGTCCTCGGGCCGGACATCGAGCACCAGTACTTCTCCTGCGGCCGCGCGGCGCAGGATGTCGGCGCGGTCGACGCCCTGAAGCTCATCACCGTGCTCGACGATGGAAGCGAGCGCCATCTGGAGCTCGACCAGGCGCTCTTCGGCCTCCGAGCGCAGATTGACCCACAGGTCGGCCACGCTGGTGCTGGCCAGCCGGTACAGCACGTACTTGCCGTCCTTACGGGTGTCCACCAGCCGCGCGATGCGCAACTCACGCAGGTGGGCGCTGGCGAGCTTGACGCTGATTTCGGCCTGAGCGGCCAGAGCCTCGACGGACTTCTCGCCCTGGCACAGCAACTCGATGAGCTCCAGGCGCTTGGGGCTGGCGACGGCCTTGCCGATGCGGGCGACTTGCTCGTAGAGATGGTTCTTGAGTTCTCTCATTCCATCAGTCTAACGTTTTTTAGAACGATAAGTGATCCGGTCAATGGACGAAGGGAAACCATTGGCCTGCCCGCCTTCTGCGCAAAGCAGCTGGGGCACTCGGTGGAGATGTTCCTTCGCACCTATGCGAAGTGGATAGACGGCGGTCAGAACGCGCTGGAGATGGGGCGCCTGGAGGCGGCCATCGCACCGAGCGCCTCGACGAGCGCGCCGAAAAAGGGTCGCTGAGGCACTCGCGTAGCGACGAGCAAGAGCGCTGACCAATCGGCCGAAACGAGGCGCCCTGTGAGAGCGCCTGTTTGCCGGATTTATCCCCGATTTATCCCAAGAAAGGCCTCGAAGCGCCTAACTCGTTGATTTTAAATGGAAAACTTGGGGTGGCTGATGGGACTCGAACCCACGACGACCAGAATCACAATCTGGGACTCTACCAACTGAGCTACAGCCACCATGGAAGAGTCGGTGATTATAAGCCGCTGGCGCTCCCCTGCCGACGCCGGCAGGGGAGCGGCGCCGACTCACTGCGGCCGCGGCGCCGGCAGCGTCAGCGTGACCCCGAAGTGCTGCACGAGCGCGTCGTAGAACGCGCGCGTCTCGGCCTCGACCCAGGCCTGCGCGTACTGGGGCTCGAGCTGGGCGAGCCCTGGCGCCTCGGGCGGCAGCGGACGCACCGCGGTCAGCCGCACGACGACATAGCCCTGCAGGCCGAGGTCGACGCCCAGCGCGGCCGGCAGCGTGCTGGCGTCGGCGCGCAGCACGGCGTCGATGACCTCGCGCGGCAGGCCGCGGGTCTCGTCGCGCGCGACGAGCATCGGCTCGGACAGGCCGGTGGTGTCGCCGCCACGCAGC
>Ga0208100_100266_pt1 | contig 21443 bp, 26 predicted proteins | sample SubbioR11_8A_Aug_FD_184817 | JGI IMG/M metagenome (GOLD analysis project Ga0208100, IMG submission 184817) | Serpentinite rock and fluid subsurface biosphere microbial communities from McLaughlin Reserve, California, USA - CR11_8A_Aug (SPAdes) | ecosystem: Environmental > Terrestrial > Deep... | reverse complement strand
GCTGTTCGCGATGGCCAACGCCGGGCTGCCGGGCACCGCCGGCTTCGTCGGCGAGTGGATGGTCATCCTCGGCGCGGTGCAGGTCAACTTCTGGATCGGCATGCTGGCGGCGACCACGCTGGTCTTGGGCGCCGCCTACACGCTGTGGATGGTCAAGCGCGTGTACTTCGGCGACATCGCCAACGACGGCGTGCGCGCCCTGCAGGACATCAACACGCGCGAGTTCACGATGCTCGCGCTGCTGGCCGCCGCGGTGCTGGCGATGGGCGTCTACCCCAAGCCCTTCACCGACGTGATGCAGGTCTCGGTGACGCACCTGCTCGAGCATGTCGCGCTGTCCAAGCTGGATTGAGACCGTCTGCGTGGATCCCAAGATGAACGAGCTGAACTGGACGGTCGCCCTGCCCGAGATCGTGCTGCTGGCCTCGCTGTGCGTGGTCGCGCTGGTCGACGTCTTCGTCGACGACCCGCGACGGCGGGCGACGTTCTGGCTGACCCAGGCCGCGCTGGCCGTGGTCGCCCTGCTGCACCTCGAGCGCATGCTCGCCGGCGAGATCGTGGTCGGCATGCAGGGCATGATGGTCTCCGACCCGCTGGGCCACCTGCTGGCGCTGGGCGCGACGCTGGCCATCATGCTGACGCTGGCCTACGCGCGGCCCTACATCGCCAGCCGCGACCTGCTCAAGGGCGAGTTCTACACGCTGTCGATGTTCGTGCTGCTGGGCATCAGCGTGATGGTCTCGGCCAACAACTTCCTGGTCGTCTACCTCGGCCTCGAGCTGATGAGCCTGGCGCTGTACGCGCTGGTCGCGCTGCGCCGCGACAACGCCAACGCCACCGAAGCCGCGATGAAGTACTTCGTGCTCGGCGCGATGGCCAGCGGCTTCCTGCTCTACGGCCTGTCGATGATGTACGGCGCCACCGGCTCGCTGCATCACGACGAGGTGTTCGAGGCCATCCAGACCGGCAAGATCAACGAGGGCGTGCTGGTCATCGGCCTGGTCTTCATCGTCGCCGGGCTGGCCTTCAAGTTCGGCGCGGTGCCCTTCCACATGTGGGTGCCCGACGTCTACGACGGCGCGCCGACGGCGGTCACGCTGCTGATCGCCGGCGCGCCCAAGCTGGCCGCCTTCGGCCTGACCATCCGCCTGCTGCACGAGGCCCTCAACGGGCTGGCCGAGGACTGGCAGCAGATGCTGATCGTGCTCGCCGTTTGCTCGCTGCTGCTGGGCAACCTGGCGGCGATCGCGCAGAGCAATTTCAAGCGCATGCTGGCCTACTCGGCGATCGCGCAGATCGGCTTCGTGCTGCTCGGGCTCACGCCGACCGTGATCGCCGGCAACACGCTGTCGGCGGCCAACGGCTACAGCGCGGCGCTGTTCTACCTCGTGACCTACGTGCTGACCACGCTGGGCGTGTTCGGCATGCTGATGCTGCTCTCGCGCGAGGGCCGCGAGTGCGAGCAGATCGCCGACCTGGCCGGCCTGGCCCGGCGCAGCCCCTGGCTGGCCGGGGTGATGACGGTGTTCATGTTCTCGCTGGCCGGCATCCCGCCGACGGTGGGCTTCTGGGCCAAGGTCGCGGTGCTGCAGGCGCTGGTCACCACCGCCGACACCGGCTACATCGTGCTGGCCGTGGTCGCCGTGCTGCTGTCGCTGGTCGGCGCGTTCTACTACCTGCGCGTGGTCAAGGTCATGTGGTTCGACGAGCCGGCCGACGCCAGCCCGGTCGACTGGGTGCCGCGCGGCGCGGCCGCGCTGCTGGCGGCCAACGGGGCGGCGGTGCTCGTGCTGGGCCTGATGCCCGGCGGCCTGCTGGCGCTGACCCGCGACGTGGTCGTCAACGCGCTGGCGATATGAAGCCCCCAGGGCCGGGCTTCGTCCGGCCCGCCCCCCGCGGGGGATCAAGCAAAGTGGCGGAGCCACATTTGCTTGAGATCTTCCGCCCGCACCCGACGCCGGCGCGGGGTTTCGCGCGCCGGCCCTGACGCTGGCGGGCCGCCCGGCGACAATCGTGCCGTTACCATTCAAACCCCGACCATGAACTACGCCACTGAAGTCTGGCTCGTGCTGCTCGCCGCGCTGGTGCTGGCCAACCTGCCGTTCGTCAACGAGCGGCTGTTCGTCGTCGGCCCGCGACGCGACCCCAAGTCGCTGGTCTGGCGGCTGGTCGAACTGATGGCCTTCGGCCTGGTCGCGCTGGGCATCGGGCTCGCGCTCGAGGCGCGCATCGGCCGCGTGCACGTGCAGGGCTGGGAGTTCTACGTCGCTGCGCTCAGCCTGTACCTGACCTTCGCGTTTCCCGGCTACGTGCTGCGCTACCTGCGCCGCGCCGGCCCCTGAGGCGCATGGACGCCACCGCCGACGCGCACCTGCGCGAGACCTGCATCGCCTCCGAGCGCGTCTACCGCGGCCACCTGCTCGAGGTCCGGCGCGACCGCGTGCGCCTGCCCGGCGGCGGCGAGGCCGCCCGCGAGTACATCGTCCACCCCGGCGCGGTCGTCATCGTGCCGCTGCTCGACGACGGCCGGCTGGTGATGGAGCGGCAGTTTCGCTACCCGCTCGGCCGCGTGCTGCTCGAATTCCCGGCAGGCAAGATCGACGCCGGCGAGGACCCCTTCGTCACCGGCGTGCGCGAGCTGGCCGAGGAGACCGGCTACCGCGCCGCCGAGTGGGCGCATGCCGGGACCATCCACAACGCGGTCGGCTACAGCGACGAGCGCATCGAGGTCTGGTTCGCCCGCGGCCTGCGGCCGGGCACCGCGGCGCTGGACGAGGGCGAGCAGCTCGAGGTCCTGCTGGTCGAGCCGGCCGCGCTTGATGCGATGTGTGCGCGCGGCGAGGTCACCGACGTCAAGACCCTGGTCGGCCTGCTGTGGCTGCAGCGCTGGCGCGCCGGCCACTGGCCGCTGCGCTGGCAGCCGGCGCCGGTGTAGGTTTTGTGGCCGGCGCCGATAATGCCGGCCATGAAAGTCCTCGACCTGCGCTGTTCCCGCGGCCACGCCTTCGAGGGCTGGTTTGGCGGCGACGACGCCTTTGCCGAGCAGCATGCGCGCGGCCTTGTCGAGTGTCCGCTGTGCGGCGACCACGCCGTCACCCGCATGCCCAGCGCGCCCCGGCTCAATCTCTCGGGCGCGCGCGCGCCCGCACCGGCAGCGCCCGCTCGCGAGCCCGGGCAGCCGCCGGCAGCGGCGCCGGCGGCCAGCCCCGAGCAGGCCGCCGCGGCGACTCAGGCGCAGGCGCAGTGGCTGCGCGCGGTGCGCCACATGCTCGCGCACACCGAGGACGTCGGCGAGCGCTTCACCGAGGAGGCGCGGCGCATCCACTACGGCGAGGTGCCCACCCGCGGCATCCGCGGCCGCGCTTCGCCCGAGCAGCGCGAGGCGCTGCGCGAGGAGGGCATCGAGGTTGTCGCGCTGCCGGTGCCGGCTGCGCTCGACGGCCCGCTGCAGTAGCCCGGCCGCGGCGCGGGCGGGGTCAGACCACCCGGCCCGGGTTCATCAGGCCCAGGGGGTCGAGCGCGGCCTTGATCGCGCGCATCGCGGCCAGCGCCACCGCTGACTTGCGCCGGGCCAGTTCGTCGCGCTTGAGCGCGCCGATGCCGTGCTCGGCCGAGAACGAGCCGCCATGCGCGGCGACGGCGTCGAAGACCCGCGTGTTGACCGCGTGCTCGTGCTCGCGCAGGAAGGCCGCCGCATCGGCGCCGGCCGGGGCCTGCACGTTGTAGTGCAGGTTGCCGTCGCCGAGGTGGCCGAAGTCGACCAGCCGCACGCCGGGCCAGGCCGCGCTCAGCGCGGCGTCGGTGCTGGCGACAAAGTCGGCGATGCGCGCCAGCGGCAGCGCGATGTCGTGCTTGATGTTGAGCCCCTCGGCGGCCTGGGCCAGCGGGATCGACTCGCGCAGGTGCCACAGCGCGCGCGACTGCGCGACGCTCTCGGCGACGACCGCGTCGCCGATCAGCGCGCCGTCGAGCGCCTCGGCCAGCAGGGCCTCGAACGCGGTGCGGGCGTGCGACTCGCTTTCGTTGTCGGCGAGCTCGAGCAGCACCGTCCAGGGCGGCAGCGCGGTCTCGCCGAAGGGCCGCGGCTGCTGCGGAAACTGGCGCGCGACGAGGTCGAGCGAGCAGGCGTTCATGACCTCGAAGCCGGTCAAGCCGGGGCCCAGCCGGCGCCGCGCCCGCTCGAGCAGGCGCAGCGCGTCGGCCAGGCTGGCGCAGGCGGCCAGCGCGGTCATCGTCGCCACCGGCTGCGGCTGCAGCGCGAGCGTGGCCGCGGTGATGACGCCCAGCGTGCCCTCGCTGCCGACGTACAGCTCGCGCAGCGCATAACCGGTGTTGTCCTTGCGCAGCCCGCTCAGGTCCTGCCAGACCTCGCCCTGCGGGGTGACCACCTCCAGCCCCAGGCACAGCGCGCGCGCGTTGCCGTAGCGCAGCACCTGGGTGCCGCCGGCGTTGGTCGCGAGGTTGCCGCCGATCGTGCAACTGCCCTCGGCGGCCAGGCTCAGCGGCAGCAGCAGGCCGGCCTCGGCAGCGGCCTGCTGCACCGCCTGCAGCACGCAGCCGGCCTCGACGGTGATCGTCAGGTTGGCCGCGTCGATCGCGCGCACCCGCTGCAGCCGCTTCAGGCTCAGCAGCACCTGGGTGCCCGAGTCGTCGGGCACGCCGCCCCCGACCAGCCCGGTGTTGCCGCCCTGCGGCACCACGGCCGTGCCGGCCTCGGCGCAGGCGCGCACGACGGCGGCAACCTCGGCCGTGCTGCCCGGCCGCACGACGGCCAGCGCGTGCCCGTGCCAGCGCCGGCGCCAGTCCTGCTCGTAGGCCGCGAGGTCGCCGTGCCCGGCGCGCGTGAGCACCTGCTCGCCGCCGACCAGGGCGCGCAGGCGATCGAGCAGGGGCTGGGCGTTCACCGCGGCCCCCCGCGGTCAGCGCTGGCCGCCGCCGGCGTGTCGTCGCCCGGCCCGGGCGGCGGCGCATTGGGGCCGGTCACGCCCTTGCGCAGCCGCCAGCGCACATGCAGCGCGCAGGCGCCGAACAGGACCAGGCTGAGCAGGACCTGGGTCGCGGCCAGCAGTGCGCTCAGGCCGGCCTCGCTGTAGGCCCGCACCACGCCCTCGGCGAAGTACAGCCAGACCAGCAGGCTGACCCAGCGGTAGGTGTACATGCGGTGGCGCAGCAGCCCGACGATCGGAATCAGCAGCGGCAGCACCTTGACCGCCAGCGTGCCGCTGCCCGTCGGCGCCAGCCACAGCTCCCAGGCCAGGCCGAGCACGATCATCGCGCCCAGGCTGCCCAGGGCCAGCACCCGCGTCAGCCGCACGACGCGGTCGGCGGGCTGCGGGCTGGCGACGGCGGGAGCAGTCAGGGGGGTGCTGGCCATGGCTGGCATCATAGGCCGTATGGCCTGGCCCCTCGAGATCGTCGCCCGTGCGCGCCGGCATGCAGCCGAGTTCGCCGAAACGCTGCACGACTGGCCGTGGACCGCGACCCTGGTCACGCTGCGCCAGCGCTTTCGCGAGGACCACCTCAGCCTGACCGCCAGCAGCCTGACCTTCACGACGCTGTTCGCGCTGGTGCCGCTGCTGGCCGTGGTGTTCGCGGTGCTGGCGATGTTTCCGCTGTTCGACGACCTGCGCGCGCGCATCGAGACCCAGGCCCTGCCGGCGCTGCTGCCGGCCGAGATCGAGCGTCCGGTGCTGGAGACCCTGACGCACTTCGCCGACCGCGCGCTGGCCCTCGGCGGCCTGGGCCTGGCCGCGCTGCTGGGCTCGGCGCTGGTCCTGCTCTACACGATCGACGGCACGCTCAACGCGATCTGGCGCGTGCGCCGCCCGCGCCCGCTGGGCCAGCGGGTGCTGGTCTACTGGGCCGCGCTGACGCTGGGTCCGCTGATCGTCGCGCTCAGCCTGACTGCCACCTCGTGGGCGCTGTCGGCCGCGCAGGGCTGGGCCGGGCCCATGCCGGCGGCGTTGCGCTGGCTGCTCGGCACCCTCGAGTTCGTCCTGCTGGCGGTGACCATGGCCGGGCTCTACCACTACCTGCCCAATACCGACGTGCGCTGGCGCCACGCGCTCGTCGGCGGGGTCTTCGTGGCCATCGGCATCGAGCTGGCCAAGCAGGCGCTGGGCTGGTACGTGCGCGCCTTTCCGGCCAACGCGGCGATCTACGGCGCCGCCGCCGCGCTGCCGCTGCTGCTGCTGTGGATCTACACCGTCTGGGTCGTCGTGCTGCTCGGTGCGGTCGTCGCCGCGTACGCGCCCAGCCTGTCGATGCGGGTGGCGCGCCGGCCGCCGACGCCGGGCGACCGCTTCGACCTGGCGCTGGTGCTGCTGCGCGAGCTGCGCGGTGCGCGCCAGCGGCACCAGCGCGGCCTGACGCTCGAGGCGCTGTCGCAGCGGCTGCGCCTGGACCCGCTGCAGATCGAGCCGGTGCTCGAGACCCTGCTCGGGCTCGACTGGATCGGCCGCCTCGACGAAGGCGGCGCGCCGCGCCATGTGCTGACCTGCGAGCCGGCGGCCACCGCCGCCGCGCCGCTGGTCGACGCGCTGCTGCTCGCGCCCAGCTCCGCGACCTCGCGCTTTCGCGAATGCGCCGGCCTGGGCCGGCTCACGCTGGACGCGCTGCTGTAGCCGCAGCCGGCGCCGGCGCCAGCGCGCTGCGCAGCGCCGCCAGCGTCGCGTCGGGGGCCTCGGCCATCAGGCTGTGGCCGGCGGGCACCCTCAGCACCCGCGCCGAGAGCGCCTGCGCCAGCTCGCGCGCAGCCTTCGGTGGCGTCATCTGGTCGCGCTCGCCGAGGATCAGCGTCGCCGGGCAGGCGACCCGCGCGGCGGCAGCGAGCCCGCCGGCGTAGGCGTCGCACAGGCTGAAGTCGTGGTGGAACAGGTTCAGCCCGCGCTGCCCGGCGAGCACGCGGCGGCCGAGCGCGCGCGCCGCACCGTGCAGCCAGACGCCCGGCCCCGGAAAGCCCGGCTTGGCCGCCAGCGTCGAGTGCGACCAGGCAGTGACCTGGTCGATCGCGCGCAGCGGCTCGTCGCGCGCGGTCGCCAGCAGCGCTGCCGAGACCTTCATCGGGACCGCGGTGGCCAGCAGCGCGAGGCGGCTCACACGCGCGGGTGCCCGCGCGGCGGCTTCGAGCGCGATCAGCGAGCCCATGCTGTGGCCGACCAGCGCGGCCTGCGCGACGCCGGCCGCATCGAGCAGCGCCAGCACCCAGTCGGCCAGGGCCTCGACGCTGGCCAGCGGCGGCCCGGCGCTGCGGCTGTGGCCGGGCAGGTCGACCGCCAGCACGCCCCAGCCATGGTGCGCGTACCAGCGCGCGAGCAGCGTCCAGACGCTGTGGTCGTTGAGCGCACCGTGGATCATGACCACCGTCGGCAGCGCCGGGTCGTAGGGCCTGCCGCCGGTGTAGGCGTAGGCGGTGCCGCCTTGCACGACGACCTTCATGGCGCGGCCTTCGCGGCGGCCCGCAGCGCGCGCTCGAGGTCGGCGAGCAGGTCGTCGGGGTCCTCGAGCCCGATCGACAGGCGGATCGTTCCCGGCCCGATGCCCGCGCGCGCCAGCGCCGCGTCGTCCATGCGGAAGTGGGTGGTCGTCGCCGGGTGGATGACCAGCGAGCGGCAGTCGCCGACATTGGCCAGGTGGCTGAAGAGCTGCAGGGCCTCGATGAAGGCGCGGCCCTGGGCGCGGCTGCCGGCGAGGTCGAAGCTGAACACCGCGCCGCAGCCGCGCGGCAGCAGCCGCTGCGCGAGCGCGTGGCTGGGGTGCGCTTCGAGCTCGGGGTAGCCCACGCGCGCGACCAGCGGCTGGCGCACCAGGAAGTCGACGACCTTGCGCGTGTTGGCCACATGCCGCGCCATGCGCAGCGGCAGCGTCTCCAGGCCCTGCAGCATCAGCCACGCGGTGTGCGGGCTCATGCACGCGCCGAAGTCGCGCAGGCCCTCGCGGCGCGCGCGCAGCAGGAAGGCGCCGACCGTGCTCTCCTCGCTGAAGACCATGCCGTGGAAGCCCGCGTAGGGCTCGCTCAGCTCGGCAAAGCGCCCGCTGGCGTCCCAGTCGAAGCCACCGCCGTCGACCAGCACGCCGCCGACCACCGTGCCGTGGCCGCAGAGAAACTTGGTCGCCGAGTGGAAGACCAGGTCGGCGCCCAGGGCCAGCGGCTGCATCAGCCAGGGCGTCGTGAACGTCGAGTCGACCAGCAGCGGCAGCCCGGCGTCGTGGGCGAGTTCGGCCACGGCCGGGATGTCGAGCACGTCGAGCCCCGGGTTGCCCAGCGTCTCGCCCAGCAGCAGCCGGGTCTGCGGACGGATCGCCGCGCGCCAGGCGTCGAGGTCGCCCGGGGCCACGAAGGTCGTCGTGATGCCAAAGCGCGGCAGCGTGTAGGCCAGCAGGTTGTGGCTGCCGCCGTAGAGCGCGCTGCTGGCCACCAGGTGGCTGCCGCTGCCGGCCAGCGTCGCGACCGCCAGGTGCAGCGCGGCCTGCCCGCTGGCCGTGGCGATCGCGCCGACCCCGCCTTCGAGCGCGGCCATGCGCTCCTCGAAGACCGCGGTGGTCGGGTTGCTGATGCGGCTGTAGACATGCCCCGAGCGCTCCATGTTGAACAGGCTGGCCGCGTGCTCGGTGCTCTCGAACACGAAGCTCGTGCTCAGGTGGATCGGCAGCGCGCGTGCGCCGGTGGCCGGGTCGGGGGCGGCGCCGGCGTGCAGCGCGAGGGTGTCGAAACCGGGGTCGGAAGGGCCGGGCATGACTGGAGGCGAACCCGGGGTTCGCAGGGGCTGCGATGGCCGCCGATTGTGGGCTATATTGACCGCTCGACCGCGTGCCGGCGGCCGCGACGACACCCAGCGAGAGGCCCACCCGATGAAAGTCCACGACATCCTGCGCGTCAAGGGCGGCACGCTCTACACCGTGTCGCCGGAGCAGCCCCTGTGGCATGCCTTCCAGACCATGGCCGAGTACGACATCGGCTCGCTGGTGGTCATGCACCATGGCGACCTGGTGGGCATCCTGACCTTCCGCGAGGCCATCGCCGCGGTCGTGCGCAACGGCGGCCAGGTCGGCGACACCCTGGTGCGCAGCGCGATGGACGACGCGCCGCTGACCTGCACGATGGAGACCGAGCTCGACGAGGTCCGCCGCATCATGCTCGCCCGCCACGCCCGCTACACCCCGGTCATGGACGGCCGCACGCTGATGGGCGTGATCAGCCTCTACGACGTGGCCAAGGCGGTGGTCGAGGCCCAGGACTTCGAGAACCGCATGCTCAAGGCCTACATCCGCGACTGGCCGGGCGAGGAGCCGGCCGCCGGCGACGCCGCGGCCGCGGCCCCGCAGGTGCAGGCAACGGCGGCGCGGCGCTGAGCGGCCGCGCTCAGTCGCGCGGCCGGAAGACGATCACGATGGTCGGCGGCACCCGGCCGTCGACGTCGCGCGGCAGCACCGCGGTGCGGTCGAGTGCGCGCAGCACCGCCTCGTCCCAGGCCGGCACCCCGCTGGCGCGCACGATGCGCCGCGCAGCGATCGTGCCGTCGGCCAGCATGCGCAGCTCGACCTCGGCGGCCGGGTTGCCGGGCAGGTCGTCGGCGAAGATGATGTTGGGCTTGACCCGCGCGACGATGCGCCCGGCGTAGCCGGCCGAGGGCCCGGCGTCGCGCGCGGCGGTGCCGGTGGCCGCGCCGGCGCCCGCCCCCGTGCCGCTGCGCGCCTGCGCCAGCATGCGCTCGAGCTGCTGCTGGCGCTGGGCCTCGAGCCGCTGCTGCTCGGCCTGTTCGCGGCGCTGCGCCTCGGCGCGCTCGCGCTGCTCACGCTGCTGGCGTTCGCGCTGCTGGCGTTCGCGCTCGGCCACCTGGCGCCGCTGCTGCTCGGCCTGCTCGCGCTCGCGGCGCTCGCGCTCGGCCTGCTGGCGCCGGGCCTCGGCCGCGCGCTGCTCACGCAGTTCGCGCTCGCGCTCGATCGCGATGTCGGCCGCGCGCGGCGCCGGCGGCGCAGCGGCCGGCCGCGGCGGCACGACCGCCGCCGGTGGTGGTGGCGGCGGCGGCGGTGGGGCCGGGGGTGGCGCGGCTGCCTGCGGCAGCGCCGCCCACAGCTCGGCGCTGGCCACCGTCGGCTGCGGGCTGCGCCACTGCGTGCCCAGGGCCAGCGCCAGCACCAGCAGCACGTGCACGCCCAGCGCCAGCCCGGCGGCGGGCAGCAGCCGGTCGTGGGTCGGGGGCATCAGCAGCATGGCATCGGGCCGCGATCGGCAGCTTCGGGGCGGCAGTGGCGGCCCGCCGTCGGCAGCGCTCAGTCTGACTGGCGCACCGCCAGCCCGACGCGCTGCACGCCGGCGCGCTGCAGCCGGTCCATCACGCGCACGACGGCCTCGTAGCGCACCTGGCGGTCGGCCGAGATGACCACCGGCACGCTGGCGTCGCCGCCCTGCAACTGCTGCACGCGTCCGACGAGCTGGGCCAGCGCGACCGGCTCCTCGTTGCCGCCGTCGACGCGCACGCGCAACTGCTCGTCGGCGCCGACGACGATCTCGACCACCTGCGCCGCGCGCTGCTGCGCCGCGCCGACCGTCGGCAGGTCGACCACGCCGGTGGTGATCAGCGGCGCGCTGACCATGAAGATGATCAGCAGCACCAGCATGACGTCGATGAACGGGACCATGTTGATCTCGTTCATCGTCCGCCGCCGGCGGCCGCCGCGGCCGCTGGAGATCGGCGCGGCCATCGGCTCAGGCCTTCATGGCGGCGGTGGCGGGGGCCGGGGCGGCAACCGCGCTGCGCTGCAGGATGTTCGAGAACTCCTCGATGAAGGTCTCGAGCTGGATCGCGATGCGGTCGATGTCGCGCGCGAAGCGGTTGTACGCGACCACCGCCGGGATCGCCGCGACCAGGCCCAGCGCGGTGGCGATCAGGGCCTCGGCGATCGCCGGCGCGACCGTCGCCAGCGTGACCTGCTGCAGGCCGGCGAGCACGACGAAGGCGTGCATGATCCCCCAGACCGTGCCGAACAGCCCGACGTACGGGCTGACCGAGCCGACCGAGCCGAGGAAGCTCAGGTGGCTCTCGACCGCGTCGAGCTCGCGCTGGAAGCTCGCGCGCATCGCGCGGCGCGCGCCGTCGAGCTGGGCGCTGGCGTCGAGCCGGCGCTCGCGCAGCTTGGCGAACTCGCGCATGCCGCTGGCGAAGATGCGCTCCATCGGGGCGCCCTCGCCGCCGTTGCGGGCCTGCGCCGCCTGGTTGAGCTCGTTGAGGTTGCGCCCCGACCAGAACTCGCGCTCGAAGCTCTCGTTGCCCGCGCGCACGCGGCGCAGGCCGAAGACCTTGCCGAAGATCACCGTCCAGCTCGCCAGCGAGACCAGGACCAGGCCGGCCATCACCAGTTGCACGATGAGGCTGGCCTGCAGGACCAGCGCGATGATCGACATTTCGGGAGCAGTCATGGGCTGGTCGCAGGCATCGCCGCGTCGGCGATCGGTTTCGGAATTCGGCGTGGCGTGAAGGTTCCCGCATCGACGCAGCCGATGCGGATCTCGCCCTCGGCCAGCAGCTCGCCGGCGCGCCGGGTCTGCTGCGCCAGCGCCATGCTCGCGCGCCCGGCGGCGACCACCGCGACGCTGACTTCGAGCCAGTCGTCGAGCCGCGCCGGGCGCAGGTAGCGCATGTTCGTCGCCGCGACGACGAACATCAGCCCCTGCTCGACGCGCAGCTGCTGCTGGCTGAAACCCAGCCCGCGCAGCCACTCGGTGCGCGCGCGCTCGAAGAACTTCAGGTGGTTGGCGTAGAACACCACCCCGCCGGCGTCGGTGTCTTCCCAGTAGACGCGCAGCGGGTGGACGTAGACGACGGGCGGCCGGGCAGGGTGGGTCATGGCACGGGCCGCATTATCGCGGCAGCGGCCCCTGCTGCCGTTTGCACTCGACCGGCTGGGCGCGCTGTGGCGGTTGCGGCGGCAAAGCCCCGGCGGGGCGCTCTGGCAGCGTCGAGGACGCCCGATCCCGCTGGCTAGCCTTCCTCTGCCTCGTCGCAAAGTCATCGACAGGTTCCGCTCCCGACCCGTGCGGGAGTACGATCGACCCATGCAAGTCATCAAAGGCACCGTCGTCGGGGGCAAGGTCGTCCTCGACCAAGGCTCGCTGCCAGAGGGCGCAGAAGTCGGCGTCTTCGTGGCACGACAGGAAGGAAGTGTCCGCCTGTCGCCGAAGCTGCAGAAGGAACTGGAAGACGCATTGGACGAAGCGGACCGAGAAGACGGCATCTCTGCCGAAGAACTCTTCGCGGAGCTGCGCAAGTACGGCTGATCTTGGCGCTCACTGTCCGAATCAAGCCTCGCGCGAGGCGCGAGATCGATGAAGCCGCCGCTGGGTGGAGCGCCAATCGACTGGCTGCCGCTGGTGCGGTCACGCAGGACTTGCGCGAAGCGCTTGAACTGCTCGTCGGGTTCCCGGGACTCGGGACACGCGTGGAGAACGCCAGGTCGCCTGATACGAGACGCTGGCTCCTGGAGCGCATCGGCTGCCACCTCTACTACCGGGTCCGCAGCAACGTGCTGGAGGTCATCGCGTTCTGGGGCACGGACAGGGAGCGCGGCCCGCGCGTCTGACCACGGCGGTGCCGCTCAGGAAGCTACTTCCTGGTGGTTGATCTGCGGGAGAGCTCTCAGGCGACCGCCACCGGAACGCCCGCAGCCCGGGTTGCCGTGCGCGCCGTGCGGGGTTTTGTCGATGCGCGCGCCACGCCGCCCTCAGCCGCCGCGCCCGGCCGCGCCGTTGGCCTGCTCGGCCGCGGCGGCGCCGCGGGCGACGTCGATCGGCAGCAGCAGCAGCAGCCCGATCACGAAGAACAGCCCGGTCGAGACGATCGCGACGCGGTGGTTGCCGCCGGCGAGGAAGTGGACCACGCCGTAGGTCAGCGGCCCCAGGATCGCCGAGACGCGCAGCGCGAAGGTCCAGAGGCCGTAGAACTCGGCGCGCCGCGCCGCCGGCGCGAACAGCCCGGCCAGCGCGCGGCCGGCCGACTGGCTGCTGCCCATGCACAGCCCGGCGATCACCGCGGCGATCCAGAACAGCGTCGCGCCCACCGCCAGCCCGGCCAGCAGGGTCATCACGATCCAGCCGACCAGGGTCGCGGCCAGCGCCGCGCGGTGGCCGATCAGGTCCTGCACATAGCCCCACGAGAAGGCACCGATGACGGCGGCGATGTTGACCAGGAAGATCAGCATCATCGTCTGCGCCTGCCCGAAGCCCAGCACCTGCGCGGCGTAGACCGCGGCCAGCACGACGACCACCGAGATCCCGGCCTGGTAGGCCACCGCGCAGACCAGCAGCCAGGAGAAGTCGCGAAACCGGCGCGCCTCGCGCCAGGTCTGCGCCAGCCGCGCCAGCGAGGACGCGAAGCCATGGCCGGCGACCGACTCGGGCTGCGGCTGCGCGCGCTCCTTCAGCAGCGCGAAGGTGAAAGTCGCCGCCAGCGCGAACAGCGCGGCGGTGATCCACATCGTGACCGGCACGAACTGCTCCGCCGGCTCGCCGCGCGCCTGCGCGCTCAGCACCCAGGCCAGGCCCAGGCCGAGCGCGAGCATGCCGCCGAAGTAGCCGAAGCTCCAGCCCCAGCCCGAGACCTTGCCCAGGCTGTCGGGGCGGGCCAGCTCGGGCAGGAAGGCCGCGACCAGCGACTCGCCGTAGTTGAAGAACATCGTCGCCAGCATGACCATCACGACCGCGAAGACGATGTCGCCCGGCCCGGCCCAGCCCAGCGCCGCGGTGGCCGCGACGCAGCCCACGGTCGAGGCCAGCAGCAGCGGCTTCTTGGCCGCGCGCAGGTCGGCGTAGGCGCCGATCGCCGGCATGGTCAGCATCACCAGCAGGCTCGCCGCCGACAGCGTCGTCGTCCAGGCCAGCGTGGCCCAGGTCGCGCCGCCGGCGATGCTGCCGACGAAGTACGCGCTGAACACCGCGGTCAGCACGACCGTGGTGTAGCCCGAGTTGGCGAAGTCGTACATCGCCCAGCCGAAGACCTCGCGCTTGCGCACGCCGGGGTTGAGCGCGTCCTGGGGAAACAGCCGCATGGGTCCTCGTGCCGGTCGATGGAAGGCGCGCAGTATCGCTGCCGTCGGTGTCGGCCGTGCGCGCGGCCCGACGCGGCAGCGGGGACATGGCCGCGCGCGGCGCGCAGTCATCGTGCTGTCGCCGACGCCTGGGAACATGGCGCGATGGACGTCCGCGACGCCGACCACATCCTCGTCGACGACCTGCTGCCGCGCCAGCGCTGGCTGCGGCTGGCGGTGGTCACCGAGACCTGCCCGCCCGAGGTCAACGGGGTCGCAGCGACCATCGCGCCGGTCGTCGAGGGGCTGGTCGGCCGCGGCCACCAGGTGCAGCTGGTCGGCCCGCGCCAGAGCGCTGCCGAGCGCGCCGACACGCAGGATCCGCCAATGGCCCTGGCCATTGCTGCGGTTCGCGCCTGGCCCGCGCGGCCGATGACGGCCCGCTCGGGCGCAGCCCAACTGCCGGATCCAGGATCATCGCGTAGCTGCACCGCTGCCACGGCCGCACGGCCTGCTGCTGGGGGCCAGCGTGGTCGGCACCAGCGGGCTGGGCGCGGCCGGCAAGGCCTTCTACAGCGCGACCGACGGCGTCGGCAGGACGCACAAGCTCTACACCACCGGCTTGCTGGTCTCGGTGGCGGCGACGTTCTGACGCCGAGGGCCGGGCCGCGGGCCCGACCCTGCCGAGCCGCTATGCTGCGCGGCCATGTCTGCCCTCGTCCCGGCCGCCGCAGCGGCCAACCGTGCTTCGCTCTACGCGCTCGGCGCGATCGCGCTGTGGGCCTCGCTGGCCTCGCTGGGCGTCGCGCTCGCGCATGTGCCGCCCTTCCTGCTGACCGGCATCGCGCTGCTGATCGGCAGCGTGCCGGCCTGGCCGCTGTGGCGGCAGTGGCGGGTGCCGGCGCTGACGCTGGCGCTGGGCGTCTACGGGCTGTTCGGCTTTCACTTCCTGCTGTTCCTCGCGCTGCGCCATGCGCCGGCGGTCGAGGCCAACCTCGTCAACTACCTGTGGCCGCTGCTGATCGTCGTCCTCGCGCCGCTGCTGCTGCCGGGCCTGCGGCTGCGCGCGGTGCATGTGCTGGCCGCGCTGGCCGGCTTTGCCGGCGCCGCGCTGGCCATCGTCGGCGGCCGCGAGCTCGCCGGCGGCTGGGCCTGGGGCTACCTCGCGGCGGCGGCCTCGGCCTGGGTCTGGGCCACCTACTCGCTGTGGACGCGCCGCGTCGCGCACTTCCCGACCGCGGCGATCGGCCTGTTCGGGCTGGTCTCGGGGCTGCTGTCGCTGGTCTGCCACTGGCTGCTCGAGCCGCGCGTGACGCTGTCGGCGCCGGACTGGGCGCTGCTGGTGCTGATGGGCCTGGGCCCGCTGGGCGCGGCCTTCTACCTGTGGGACCGCGCGCTCAAGACCGGCGACCCGCGCCGCATCGGCATCCTGAGCTACCTCACGCCGCTGGCCAGCACGCTGCTGCTGGTGCTGGTCACCGGCCGCAGCCTGACGCTGTGGATCGTCGCCGCCGCGGTGCTGATCGTCGGCGCGGCGATGGTCGGCCTGCGCGCGCGCGGCTGAGGCTGCTCAGCCGGGCGCGGCGAGCACTTCGTGCCGCCACAGCCGGTCGAGCGCGGCCAGCGCGTCGTCGAGCTCGCCGTAGACCAGCCGCCAGCCGCGCGCGGCCTGCACCAGGCTGACGACCGCATCGAAGCCGGTGGCGCCGAGCACCCGGTAGTTGAAGGCGTTGAAGGCCAGCGCGCCGAACAGCGCGTGGGCGTCGACCGGCTCGAGCTGCAGCGCCGCGCCGGCCTGCCACTGCGGCAGCACGAAGGCCCCGGGCAGCGCGCCCTCGTGGCGGCGGCGCACGGCCTGCGCGTCGGCCGCGAGGTGCGCGACGGTGCCCTTGCGCGTCTTCTCGAATACCGGGCCCAGCGGTGCTGCCGGCGCCAGGCGGCGGATGACGTCGATCGACTCGTTCTTCAGCGCCACCGGCTTGAGCAGCGCCGTGAACTGGCCCGCGCGGTAGTCCCAGGCGCCGAACTCGTCGGACAGCAGGCGCCAGCCGCGCAGCGCGAGCGCGGCCGTCAGCGTGCTCTTGCCGGCGCCAGGCAGCGCCGGCAGCAGCAGCGCGCGGCCGTCGCGCTCGAGCGCGCCGGCGTGCAGCAGCAGGCACTCGTGCAGGCGCAGGCCGATCATCCAGTTGGCGCCCCACTCGAACAGCGGCAGCGCGGTGGCGGCCGGGAACGGCTCGAACGGGTGCGCGGCCTCGGCGCGCAGCCGCACCAGCGGGCGCAGCCAGCGCCGCAGGCCGCGGGCGCGGTCCAGGCGCAGGTCGATGTCGACCCAGGGCAGCGCGGTGGCCAGCGGGTGTTCGCGGTAGACCGACTGCAGCGCCGCGGCCAGCGCCGGCGCGTCGCTGCGCACGCGCAGCGTGGCCGCGCCCAGGTCCAGGCCCAGCCCGGGGCCGCGCAGCGCAGCGCGCACCTGGCGCGGGTCGGCACGGCCCAGCGCGGGCGCGCCGGTGGCGGCAGCCGCTGCGTCCACCGCCGCGGCCTCGCCCCGCTCAGCCGCCGGCATCGACGGCGCGGATCAGGCCGGCCTCGACCAGCAGCGACCAGCCCTCGGCGGCGGCTGGCGCCAGCTCTTCGGGGGCGAGCCCGCTGTCGGCGGCCAGCGCGCGGCAGACCGCGTCGAAGCTCGCCGCGCCCTCGTCGCGCAGCACCTCGAGGATGGCCGCGCTCTCGTCGTTGAGGTAGAGCGTCTCGCCCGACGCGCCGCCGTACGCGACCCAGCCCTCGCCCAGGGCCTGCAGCCGCGAGCCTGCCGCCCAGGCCCAGCGGGTCTGGTCCACGTCCGGCGGGTGCGCAGGGCCAGCCGCGCTCAGCGTGCGGCCGTCACGAACGACGCCCAGCACAGGCCCGAGACCGCGGAGCCGGTGAAGTTGGTGTTGTCGACCACGCCGACGATGCCGGCGCCCTGCGACGACGCGTCGATGCGCACGGCGACCCAGGCCCCATCGTGGGCCAGCGTGCCCGCATGGGTCGAGGACCAGCGCGGCTGGGTGCCGAGCTTGGCGTCGACCAGCCGCTGGGTGGCCGGGTCGAACTCCCGCCATTCGCCAAGACCAAGGAAGTCGTTGTAGACGCTGGTGCGGTCCAGCGTCAGCGCGTCGAAGTCGTTGCCGCGCAGGAACCAGCGGACCTTGCCGTTGTGCCGTAGCGACCACAGCCGCACGCGCACGAACCGGTCCGGGGTGGCGACCGGTGCCGGGAAGACCTTGCGGCCGGCGTCGACCTGGTTGTTGACGCAGCGCAGGTTGGAGGCCATCGCCGCCGCGCTGCCGCTGTAGAGCGCGAGCACCGCGGGCGCCGCGAACGCGCCGCGCACGAGCCTGCGCCGGGCGCTGCGCTGGGCTTCGGGGGCTGGGTTCGAGGGTTCCACTTCGGCTCCTGGGACGACTGCGGCGGCTGACCGGACTGTACGCGGGTTCCATGACGCGCCGCGGTAGAACTGCATGCAAGATCGGCGCCAGCTTCGCAAGTGACTGATCTGAAAGAGTCCACGGCGCGCGCGGGGCACGCGCTGTAAGATTTTCCGACAGTTCCCCGGCGCCAGGCCATGCGCTTGCCGGGGCCACTGCCGCCACGCCCTGCCGGGCCTGGACACGCCGCATCGTCGCCCTCGTGCGGGCCGGTCGTCAACCCCCAGGCCAGGGGTGGCCCGGTGCCGCGCGGCGTGACTTCGGCCGCAGGCGGCGCCGGGTGCGGCCCCGATAATGGGCTGCTTACCCGGCTGCCCGCTGCCTGATCGGCCAGCCGCCACCGAACACCCCGGCCCGGCCCATGAAAATCCTGCTCACCGGCGCCGCCGGCTTCATCGGCATGCACACCGCGCAGCGCCTGCTCGCGCGTGGCGACGAGGTGGTCGGGCTCGACAACCTCAACGACTACTACGACGTCGCGCTCAAGCAGGCGCGGCTGGCGCGGCTGCAGGCCAGCGCGCGCTTTCGCTTCGTCCGGCTCGACATCGCCGACCGCGCCGGCGTCGAGGCCCTGTTCGCCGCCGAGCGCTACGACCGCGTGATCCACCTCGCCGCGCAGGCCGGCGTGCGCTACTCGCTGAGCCACCCGCATGCCTACGTCGAGAGCAACCTCACGGGCTTCCTGCACATCCTCGAAGGCTGCCGCCAGCAGCGCGTCGCGCACCTGACCTACGCGTCGAGCTCCAGCGTCTACGGCGGCAACACCCACCTGCCGTTTGCCGAGCACGACAGTGTCGACCACCCGGTCAGCCTGTACGCCGCAACCAAGAAGGCCAACGAGCTGATGGCCCACACCTACAGCCACCTCTACGGCCTGCCGACCACGGGCCTGCGCTTCTTCACCGTCTACGGGCCCTGGGGCCGGCCCGACATGGCGCTGTTCCTGTTCACCAGGGCGATCCTCGAAGGCCGGCCGATCGAGGTCTACAACCACGGCCGCATGCAGCGCGACTTCACCTACATCGACGACATCGTCGAGGGCGTCGTGCGGGTCAGCGACCGCAGCGCCGAGCCCGACCCGGCCTACGACGCCGACCGGCCCGACCCCGGCTCCAGCAACGTGCCGTACCGCGTCTTCAACATCGGCAACCACCAGCCCACGCCGCTGCTGGACTTCATCGCGCACATCGAGCAGGCGCTCGGCCGCAAGGCGCAGATGCGGCTGCTGCCGCTGCAGGACGGCGACGTGCCCGCCACCTACGCCGCCACCGACGCGCTGCACGACTGGGTCGGCTTCAAGCCGGCGACCCCGGTGCGCGAAGGCATCGCGCGCTTCGTCGCCTGGTATCGCGATTACCATCGCGTCTGAGGCCCGCCCGTGGCGGCGGGCAAGGGGCGGGGTGCGATGGACAGGGCGCGGCGGCGCGGGCTGCAGGCGCTGCTGCTGGCGGTGCTGGCCGCGCCCGCGCTGGCGCGCGCCGACCTCGTCGAACTGGTCGCGCGCAGCACGCCCTCGGTGGTCATCGTCGGCACCTTCAACCCGACCGACAGCCCGCGCTTCCGGCTCGCCGGCACCGGCTTCGTCGCCGCCGAGGGCAACCTGGTCGTGACCAACGCGCATGTGCTGTCCGACCAGGCCCGCGCCCGCGCCGGCGAGCCCGGCACGCGGCAGGTCGTGCAGGTCTGGCGCGGGCGCCGGCAATGGGAGCTGCGCGAAGCCGCGGTGCTCGTCGTCGACCGCGTGCGCGACCTCGCGCTGCTGCGCGTCGAGGGCCCGCCGCTGCCGCCGATGCGGCTGGCCGAGCCCGGCCGCGCGCGCGAGGGCCAGGCGATCGCCTTCATCGGCTTCCCGATCGGCGGCGTGCTGGGCTTTGCGCCGGTCACGCACCGCGGCATCGTCTCGTCGATCACCACCGTCGCGCTGCCGGTGCTGCAGGCCGGCCAGTTGCACGAGCGCGCGCTGCGCCAGTTGACCGAGGGCAACTTCGAGATCTACCAGCTCGACGCGATCGCCTACCCCGGCAACAGCGGCGGCCCGGTGTTCGACGCCAGCAGCGGCGAAGTCGTCGGCGTCATCAACATGGTCATGGTCAAGGGCACGCGCGAAGCCGCGCTGAGCCACCCCACCGGGCTGAGCTACGCGGTGCCGGTGCGCTACGTCCACGAACTGCTCGCGCGGCGTTGAGCGCCCCCCGCCGGCAGCTCCCGGATTCGTAGCAAACCGTGACCACCGCGGCCGCGCCCGCGCCACCCGTGCCACCGCGCCGCCGCTGCCCGGCGAGCCGGCCACCCCGCCGGGCTGCCGGATCGGTCACGGCGGTCACGTTTCGACGCACCCGCACGCCGCGCGCGGCGTACCAATATCACGTTGTGCCGCCTCTGTCATGGACACCGCCGCGTCGTGTGACGGTGCATGTCGTAACAGATCCCCCGCGTTCGAGGGGGGGTCGGGCGCCGACAATCCAGACCAACGCAGCAGGCCCATCGCATGCCAACCGCAACCGAACATGCCCCCCCCGCCGACAGCGGCGCTGCGCTGAGCGCTGCGCGCCGCGCGCTGCAGGCCAACCGCGCGCTGCAGGCCGACCATACCGCCGCGCGCGGCGGCCACGCCGAGACGCTCGCCCTGCTCAGCCTCGACCATGGCCGCATCGACGGCGGCGCGCAGCGCTTTCTGCTGCGCGCCGCGCAGGGCGACGCGCAGCGCCGCGCCGCCCGCCAGCTCGTGCGGCGCATGTACTCGCACCGCGGCTACCTGGCGCCGGCCGTCGACGAGCCGGTCGACCCGCACACGGTCACGCTGGTCGTCGCCCGCGCCGACGAGCCGGTGGGCACGCTGAGCGTCGGCTTCGACTCGCCGCGCGGCCTGCTCTGCGACGAGCTGTTCAAGGCCGAGGTCGAGCGGTTGCGCGCCAGCGGCCGTCGGGTCTGCGAATTCACCAAGCTCGCGCTCGACATCGACGCCGACTCGCAGCAGGTGCTGGCCAGCCTGTTTCACATGGCCTACCTGCACGCGCACCGGCTGCGCGGCTGCCACGACGTGCTGATCGAGGTCAACCCGCGCCATGTCGCGTACTACCGCCGCATGCTCGACTTCCGCGTCGCCGGCGAGGAGCGCGTCTGCCCGCGCGTCAACGCCCCCGCGGTGCTGATGGCGCTGGACCTGGCGCATATCCGCCGCCAGATCGAGCGCTACGCCGGCCGCTTCGACCTGCTCGCCGCCGGCGAGCGCTCGCTCTACCCCTACGCCTTCGAAGCCGCGCAGGAGCGCCGCATGCTGGCCGCGCTCGACGGCGGCGCGGCGGTCTGCTGAGGAGAACGGGCGGCCGGCCACGCGCCGCCGCCGCCGCATTCAGCCCCCGCGCATCGCCTGCCGCGCGGCGCGCACGAGAAACCCCGAGCGCGACTCGCCGTGCCGCCGCGCGTAGTCGTCGATGCGCGCCAGCACCCGCGCCGGCACCGTGATGTTGATCTTCTCGGCCGGGCCGAAATAGCGCTCGACAGGCGCCTCGACCATCGCCCAGATCCAGCCGGCCATCTCGGGGTCGGCCTGGTGGTCGGCGAGCGGGCGCGGGGCGGGCAACTCGCCGCCGTCTTCGGCAAGCACTGCGCAATGCGCCTCGATCGCCTCGCGGGCGTTGTCGAAGGCTTCTTCCAGCGTGTCGCCAGCCGAGTAGCAGCCCGGCAGGTCGGGCACGACCACGCCCCAGGCGGTGTCGGCGGTGGCGGGTTCGATGGCGATCAGAAACTTCATGCCGATGGTCTTCAATCCAGCCCGGCCTGCTTCAGCAGCTTGCGAACCAGGCCGGGCCCCAGGTCCTTCTTCGGGTGCGGCACGCTGATGTGCCCAGGCCTGTGCGGATGCCGGAACACATGGTGCGAGCCCTTGACGCTGCGCAGCACCCAACCGTTCGCCTCGGGTTGCCTGATGATGTCGGCGCTGCGCACCGCGGA
>Ga0208100_100262_pt1 | contig 21590 bp, 20 predicted proteins | sample SubbioR11_8A_Aug_FD_184817 | JGI IMG/M metagenome (GOLD analysis project Ga0208100, IMG submission 184817) | Serpentinite rock and fluid subsurface biosphere microbial communities from McLaughlin Reserve, California, USA - CR11_8A_Aug (SPAdes) | ecosystem: Environmental > Terrestrial > Deep... | reverse complement strand
GTTGGCCGGTATATGCCGACTACGCCGCGCGTCGCCCCGGTCGCCGGGTGGCCGGTTTATGCCGACTCCGAAGTGGCCGGTATATGCCGGTCGGTGACACCATTCAGGCCTTTGCGACCTACTACGGGATGGATGCAGAAATTACCCCCTTGTTCTCGCCGGAACTGGGCAACCCACTCTTTCTGCACTTGGCCTGCAAAACGTTGCGTGAAGGAGGTCGGACTTCGTTGGATGTTTCGCTCCCAGGCTTCGCCGCGCTATTGGACGAGCACCTCAAACATTGCGATGAATTAGTCAGGAGCAGGCTAGCCTACTCCAATCCAAAGAACTTTGTGCGCGCAGCCATGCTGCAGCTCTCACAATTGCTGACATACAACGTCCCGAAGGAGCGTACGTGGGAGGGATGCTCGGCTGAGCTGGCGGGAGTGGTTGGAACGGAAGTGCCCGCTGAGTCGCTACTAAAGGAGCTTGAACACGAAGGCCTCATCATCCTGTCGGCCGGCGAGCGCGACACCTGGTTCGTCAGGCTGGGATACCAGAGGTATGGGGACATTCTCCGAGCAAGCAGCATTGTCGAACGGTTGAATGGCCCAATGGGGGTGGATACCTCTGCGATGGCCTCTCTGCTCGCCGGATTCACAGCCGCCGATGAAGGCGTGCTGGAGGCGTTGGCGGCGGTTCTCCCAGAGAAAACTCGTGTCGAAATCACTGAGCCGTCTCTGGGGATAGAACCAGCACACGCTCACCGCCTGCTGATTCGGTCCATGGTCTGGCGTTCAAGGGACAGCGTCACCTGCGATATTGTTGACCATATTTATAGCGCTCTGCGTACCCCGGACCTGTGGCCCGAGGTCTATGACATGTTCTTCCGTGTCAGTCTGGTCCCGCAGCACAGGCTGAACGTGTCCAAGTGGCTTAGTCCATTCCTGCAGAACTCCCCGCTTGTTGACCGCGACGCGTTCCTCTCGGTTGCGGCTTTCCAGTCATTCGACTCCAAGGGCGCTGTCTGGTCCCTCATCAACGCAGCGCTCAAGGCTGGTGTTCATCGCTGGCCAGAAGAGAGCAAAGAGCTTGCGGTTGTTGCCTTGGCCTGGCTCTCGTCAGCAGCGGACCGCCGTGTGCGTGACTTGTCTGCGAAGGGAATGACACGGTTGCTGACGTTCCAGCCTGACCTCGGAAAGGCGTTGACCCGTGAGTTCCAAGGCTGCGACGACGACTATGTTCTTGAGACGATTGCCCTTGCCATCTACAGCGCGTGCCTGCTGGAGCGTCATCGCAAGGACGCATTCATCCCGGCGTTTGGCGGTCTCCTGAACCAAACTTTCGATTCACCCAACGTCCTTGTCCGTGACCCCGTGCGGCTGCTCGGTCAGTTGATTGGCCGTGACAAGTTGGATTCTGCCACGCTGAAGCGAATGGATGCCTACCCATCGAAGGTTGCGACCTGCGCTAGTTGGCCCACGTTGACCGACGCGAAGCCGCTGTTGGACTTGAAGCGGCTTCCCACGAACATGAAGCTCTGGGGCTCCAGCATGCAGCCCGATTTCTGGCGATATCAAGTCGAGTCGAATATTCTCAGCTTTGACCTAGATGCCGCAGGCATCACCCACGAGAACATCGCCTCCTGGCTGATGGTCGAGGTTCTCCGGCTTGGCTATCCGGGTACCAACCAGTGCGGGCTCAAGATGGACCTCGCCATCAGTAGTGAGTTCGGCAACGGCCGCGGCCGCAAAGGGTACGCCGACCGACTCGGCAAGAAGTACTACTGGATACTGCTTCATCGACTGCTGGGCGTGCTTGCCGACAACGTGCAGCCGAAGGCTTCGTATTCAGGCTGGAAGGCTGGGCCAACGCATCTGTGGTCCGTCGAAGTGCGCAAGGCCGACCTGACCGACGTTCGCGATATTACAGCGCCTCGGGACTACCCCGACGAAGTCATCCAAGGTCCGAGGTATGCCTTCCCAGACCGGTCGGGCGACATCAAGCAGTGGGTGCGGACCGACGATTTCACTCCTCACGGTGACTGCATTGTCCGCACGTCGAACGCTGGTGTTGAGTGGGTGGCGTTGTCGATGAGCGCTAGGGACAGCGACCAGCCGCCTGGAGAGCGCTCGTGGACCGGGTCGCATCTCCGGGTGGACGTCCACTACGCGAGCTTGTTCGTAAAGGGAAAGTTGCCAGCCTTCGGACCGAACAGCCACGGAAGAGACGCCTTCGAAAGCCAAGGGGCACACTGTTATCGAGGCTATCTGGCTGAGTACCCCGATGGACCGGTCTTCGAGCAGGCTGCCGATGAAGGCGATTTCTACCGCGGACCCAAGGGTATGGACTTCGCGGAGGTTGAGCTCTTGCGTGGCGCCGAGTGGGAGTATGACTTCTCGTACACAACGCCGGAGCGCCAAGAGTCCCTTCGTGTGCCTTGCCAGGACTTTGTGAAGAGATTGGAGCTGGCATGGGACCGGCAACGCGGCTGGGTCGACAGCGAGGGCGAGCTAGTCGCGTTCGAGACGCGTTCAAAGCGACGCAACGGCCTGTTCGTTCGTCGCAATGCACTGAATTTCTACCTCGCAACGACCCAGCGCAAACTGGTCTATCGCAGGTTTGCGAATCGCGGCTTGTTCTCGCAGGGCGAGTCGGATTGGTCTCAAATAGACATCCTCACCTGGATGACCTATCAGCCCACAGGCGTGCCTCAGGTCCTGAATGAGATGAAGCGCCCGTTCAACTGCTGACGGGCGCCCGCTGGATTTTCTCCCCTCACTCGAGCAGTTGCGGCTGCGCACTTGGCGCCACCGCCCCTTTGCAGCCGACCGCCCAGCGTGCTTCCGCTGGGCTGCGCGCTCGGCCTTGGCCGCTTCACTACTGCGCACTGAGTCCTGCTCCTCTTGGTATCGCTGCCGGTTTAGCGCGGAGAGGCGGCACAGGACTTAAAGACGGGCGGCTTCGGAGATGGTGAAGCGCACCCGGCCGTTAGCAGGTAGCGATGCGACTTCATGGAACCCGTGCTCGGGATACAGGCCCGTCCTGCCGTAGGTATTCAATAGCGCGCGGTCGATATCGGCGAGAAAAGCTCGTAGCGTGGATAAGCGGGTGCCTGTGCGGCTTTGGTCGCGGAAGGCGTTGTAGAAGTCGGTGAGGCCCACGTCCTCGTCCTTGCAGTACCGCTCACGCTGCGCGGCGTAGTCCGCGCCAAGGGGCTTAATGTCACCCAGCCCTAGGCTCGAATGAGGTAGGGTTGAAAAGGCGTCTGTTGGGGTGTAGGTCAGTCGAGTTTCGGACGCCGACGCATTCTTTCTGACCAAGGTCTCGTGCAAGGATGAGCAGAGCAGGGCAAGCAATCCAAGGCTCGAATCTGTGAAAACCACAGCACGGTCCGCGAAGACCTGACCGATACTGCAAATCGCCGATGCAACAAACTTTGTGACCCGACAAAGAGCGAAGACACGCTCCATTGGCGCGTTGTCCGCCCATTCTTCAGGATGTCTCGCAAATGCTTATACTCGCCCGATGGCGGGATACAGCTCACTTCGTGGACGGAGGAATTGCCACTAGAATCGTAGTGCTGTTGAGTCGTCGTTCTGTTCCCATTCAGGCTTTACCAGCCTTTGCACGACGTCCAGCAATTCTGGAAAGTCTGCTGTTACGCGCCCCAGGTAGTCCGCTGGTACTCGTCCCTCACGCAACGACATTCCACGCTGGCGGCTGGCGGCTGGCGGCACGCGCCCAACTTCCAGCGTCCGCGGAACGGTCTAGTGGCAAGTCCCAAAAGTTAATCACCCACCGCGACGCCCGTTGCTCTGGATTCGAGTTCGAATCTTCGCCGTTTAGATAAGGCAGCATGACCTCTGCGTTGCGTGCGTTGCGGACGATTTGAGCTTAGGCGTCTTGTTGAGAGCTTGTGAAGCCTGTGTCCAGAACGATGGGCCCTTGGAAACTCTTTCCCGTGCTGGCCTGCAATGGCTTTGGGCTCCATTCGTTTTCTGGAGACAGGAATGCCGAAATGGTGGTTACTACAGCACCATTGATTCGATGTGTGCTGTGCCAAGCACCGCGAGTACTGTTTACTGCGCTAGCCATAACGAGCGCCCCCCAGGCCATTTGAAGTCTGCGAGCGCCGGCGCATCGACGGGGTGCAGCAGTACGTGTGCAACGTGCAGGTGCCAGAGCGCGGCGGGTTCCTGTAAGCGGATAACCGGCGACAGAGCCCTGCAACAAGGGGACTCTGTCATCGGGCAGCCCATTTCGCGTGGGATACGCTGGGAGGGCGCCCTGAAAACTTCGTGACGCCGGGCTACGGGGCCGACGGCCCCTCATTGGGGCCCCAGTGCCGACTGCCGAACAGTTCACCATGGCATGCAGGGCTGAACTGCCTGCCAACGGCGCTCTGGAGCGCCGAGCGGATTTCATGGCAGAATTTGTCGCTTTCGGTCGGTTCAGCTGGCACAGCGCGGTCCGGGAACTAGTTTCTCGAGGAAGGCCACGTGGGCTGGCTTGCGGTGGTAGCCCAGCACACAGCCGGCACAGTAGGCGCCCGTGGCGGCCGCCGTGCTGACTGTGCCAGGTGCTCAAGACAACTTCTTTCCTCTCTCTTCGTCTTCACCCGATATTCCTTGAATCCACTCAGTGCAGCCGGCACAGGGGCTCAAGCCTGAAGTGCTGCCCGTCGTTTAGTGCCGAAGCTCATAGGCACCTCTTCCTTCAGCGGCTCGGCGGGCCAGGGCGTGAGACCGCCCATGCACCGTTGTTGACCCTCTTCAGCACGAGTCTGTCAACCCGGGAAAGCCTGTACTCGGTCGATGCTCAAGGACAGGCACTTCACGTCGATAACAACAGCGGAGCGACGCGCCGTGTCAGCCCAATTTCATCACCATGACATGAAACGAGAAGACCACCTCCCCCTCGCCGACCCAACCGTCGAACTCATCGAGCCCTACACATTCGGAAGCCGCGGCATCAAACATGACAAGAATAATCTGACTGCCAAGTTCTGGTCAGAAGTGTGCTCCACCCAAGGGGGCTTCAACCCGGCCACCCGCGAGCTCACGCCGTTGAGGTTTGCGAGCGCTGAGATGAGGATGGACGAAGCGCTGGACCACCTGACGGCTACCGCAGAGGCCGGCATCGTCGACAAGAACCGGTGGTCCGAACAGTTGTTCGCCAACGCCGAGGAGCTTGAGGCGTTTTTCGACGAACTGGAATGCTACGACGACTGCTATCGCATCACGGACCGTTGGTGGACCGCGCTGGCCCAACTTTCGGGCAGGGTCGATGAGGAGGCCTTCGTCAGTTGCCAGGAAATCGTCCGCGGCCTGCGCGACTCCGTCGATGCGGGGAGGGCACGCCAGGAAAAGCTGAAGCAGGAGGCCGAATACTTTGCGCAGGTCCCTCTTGTGGAGGTCAAGTGCTCGCGGGCCGAGGAGGCCGCGCTCGAGCAGCACAACAGGGAGGTTCGCCAGCGGGCTGACAACGCCCGCCTGCCGTACGACGTCTCCTGCAAGTTCAGGTTCACACAACCCTTCCTTTATCTGAAGGGCAAGTCACTGGCTAAACGGCAAGTGACCAAGGAGGACCTCGCAGAGCTGGTCGCAGCGAAGGAGAAGAAGCCGTCTGTTGCGAAGGACGCTGCGCCCAAGAAGACCACACTGGGCAAGGTCAAGCAGGTCTGAGCACGAGGACCCGCACGCCGTTGACAGCGGCGCCGGGGCTGGTAGCAGCGAAGAAGACCCGCTACCACAAGTGGATGCACGTCACGGTCTGCGCGGCATCAACAGCCGACAAGCGCATGAGCCAGTCTCTGTCGGCAGTCGTCGTCGACTTCGCCGCAATAGAAATGCAGGACCGTCTGCCGAGCGACCCAGCGCGGAAAACGCTTTCTCTTTCTACAGGCGCGTCGAGTATGACTGGTCCGCGGGGTTCTTCTTTCAAGCTTAGGCCTCGACGGACTGGCCTGCCGTAAGGTGTAACGTCAAGGCCCATGACCAGCAGCGCATCTTGAGCAGGCCGTGAAATCTGCCACGCGCCGGTGACCACGGCCCATTGCTGCGGCCGCTCTGTGCGGGTATACTGTCTTTTGTACGTTTTCAGCCGGTGGCTTCACCGGCCTCCCATTGCAGAAGCTCCCCGACGGGGAGTTGGCTGCTGTCCTATGGCACAAGCGACCCGCTCGCCCAAGCCATCGAGTCCTCCGGGGCTCACGACACCCTCGTTTCTGGGCCCTCTTGGGTCGCCCCGTCCTCTGCGGCTTGTGCCGCGGTCGACTGTTCTTTAACAAGCTGCACGCAGCCCATCAGCCCGACAATAACCGCTTAGTCAGCGGCCCGGGTGCTCGGTTGCACCTTCCGCCCCGGCAAGGGTCGGCGGCGCCGCAGCGCACTGCAGGCATTACCCAAATAGTCGGCCCCCGCAGACGGCGTGGGCCACAGAGCCGGCTCCGTTGCCGGCCTCCATGTTAAAGAGCAAAACCAACATGAATGACACCAAAATGAATGCTGCCAGAGTGCGCAAGCGCTTGGCATCCCTCAATCATTGCAGCACAGTTGCCCAGTACGCGCTGCGCGTCGAACGGGAAGCCGACTGCGTCGCCATTCGCGCGGTACTCGCCCCATGGCTGGTCAGCTGGCGCGAAGACCATGCCGCGCTGCCCGACCTGGACAGGTGCAGTGAGTGGCTCCTCGAACGAAACGTTCTGTTCTCTCTCAGGAGCGACGGGCCCCGGCTGGAGGAGGTGCGCTGGCTGATTGACACCATCGTGGACTGCCACGTGGCGTCGCAGTCGCTATCCAAAGCTGCTCGCTACACCGGCAAGCGGCTGCCGTATGACAAGATGGACGACCACATGCATCGCCCGACCGACGACGTCATCAAGACGGCGCGAGACTCCGCGCGAAGCACGCAAAGCTTCCTGGCCGACCAGTTCAACCGCTGTGAAGAGGCCGCTGAAATGTTTGACGCCGAGTTGGGGTATGACGCTCCTTACGCGAAGCGATTGCAGCAACGCTATGCGCAGGTATGGCGCGACCTCCTTGCCAGCCCCGAGGCGCGGGGTGACGACGCGTGGCGGCCGACAATTATCTTGAGCGCTCAGCGACAACTATCGTGAGCGGTTGACGCACGCCGCCGGGGTGCGTTTTGCGGCTGGGTTCCTACAGTGGTTGCCTTCAAGTGGAAGGCGGCCACGGTGCCCGGCAAACGCATAACGGACCGAATGGACAACGACGTCGATGGTGTGAATCACCAAGCGCTGTTTCAGCCTCCGGCAGGGCGTTGGGTGGATGCGGTTATCCCGATTGGCATGTTCTCTGCCCGTCGGCGTGGCCAGCAGGCACCAGGGACTCCAACGCTTGCGCCAGGACAAGTCCCTCAGGTCGGCTGGATGGTGGGTGACGGGCAAGCTGGTCCATTCGCCCTAGCAATCAAGAGCCTGGTCTGCTTGACCAAGGGTTGAGCCACTGGCTCCCAGTGTTGGTCCAGTGGTTTACAAGCGCGTGGCCCCGGAAGGCCAGCGTTCGCGATATGACGGTCGCGTACTACTGAAAAAATTGAAGAGTGCCTACTACAGAGGGCGCGCCTTGGTGGCGCTTCCTCTTTGAAGCCCATCACGTACGGCCAAGGGACAGTCAACGATACCAGTCCGCCTAGGGGGTAGCAGGGTCCAGCCCAACGCGAGGCGTTGTCCCAGTTACCTCCGTTAGCCTCGTTTCTGTTCTTTCCACCGTTGGTCAAGAACGGAAGTGGCGTGCTTCCTACAAAAAATGGGGGACCCCATGTACGGCTCGGACTTCTTACTGACTAGAAAATCTGCTTGGACGGGTCGGTCCGTCGGGTGCTCTTCGTGCCGTTGGCGTCCTCACGGTCAAGGCCTCGTGAAGGTATAAAGCTGGGGTCTAGACCCAAGTGCAAGTCATTGCTTGCCAGCTGCAGCTGTCTTGCAGTTGAACTTCCACTTGGAGTCTCTGATGAAATCTCATTCTGTTGAAATCGCGCCTTGCGATGGCCGCTGCCGCTACTGGGCAAAAATCATTCGTGCTGGTATCCCGTTGCCGTTGCCCAGCCTTGTCAACGGCGCTAATGATATTCCCACGCGCTACCTTCTCAGGGGGAACGAAGAACTGTTGCCGGGTGATGCACTCTTTGAAGGGGAAGCCAACCATCACAGAAAGACTCGGGGGTGGACTTACTGGCTGACTTTCGTGACCGAAGCTGGCGACTTGGTCAGGGTTTGCAATGAAGACTTTGGCGGAATAAAGGTCTTGCTCAAGCAGCAGGGCTTGGCTGCCGAGTATCTGAGGGGCTCTGGGGATGTGGCCGCCATGGCGCGTATAGCGCACGGCTTGCGGATGGGGATGAGCATCTCAACACTGGAACAACCGGCTTGACCGCTACAGCTGGAGCAGAGGCATCGTCCCGTAGTGGCTGAGGATGCTGTCGCCGAGATGCATGGGCCATGCCGGCGCCTTCCTGAAACACGTGGTGTGCACAGAACCGGCGGTGAGGGGGCGCACGCTACCGACAGTCGCATGCGCAGGGCCTGCTTCCGGTTCTTGTGCAAGCCCACCAGTGCCCGGAATCCACTGAGCATCATCGTGTCCGCACAATCCCGATATCCAGGAGATTTCTGGCTTTGACAAAACACTGAACCTCCTGTCTGTGCGAGAATCTTTAAGTGGCCATTAGGCTACGCCTGAACTACTCGGAGTCTGTGTTGACTAGCTTTACCATTATAAGCCTGCAAGACCACAAGCGCGCCATTCAGCGCAGCCGGGTCGAGAGAATCCTGGCTGTGGTCGAAGAAGCCAAGGCATTCCCGGCAGGCCTCCGCGAAGAAGAGGGGACGGGGCACTTGGTTGCGACACCGCAAGCCTGGGCCTATTTCGAACAGGTGTTCGAAGCGTTTCAGCTTAAGCTGCCGCGCAACCTGGCCGCCAAGGTCGCCATCGGAAGCGTGGTCTACCTGGGGGGGCACCTTGGCTCCAAAATCAAGCTTCGTGCGAAGAACGAGGACGCCTATCGAAGGGAGCAGTCGACTCTGAGCGCAGCCGAGCGCGACTACATCGACGCTTTGTTTGGGCAGGACCCTCATCGCAGTGCGGAGCTTATCGAGCAACTGGGCGTGCTGCAGAAGCTGCCCTCCGATTTTGCCTGAGCAAAGAAAGGTGGACCCCGAAGATTCCGCTTGAAGTCTGGTCGTAGTCAGGCCAGCTTGAGCGTCGACACCGTTGCTGTCACGGGTTTGAGCGGCGAGGCTGCCGAAACCGCGCAAACTGCGGAAGTGTACTTGTCAAAAGCGGCCGCCAGCGCATCCCCGGTGATATCGGTAGCGGTGGACTCGCCAATCCCTGCTTTGCCAAAGCTTTCGCGGATGCTCTCGAACTCTTCAAAGGCCTATTTAATAGGCTTTGAATAGTATTCACTACCATCTTTGTGGGCGTGAGCCTAACTGTCAATATACCACTTGACTCGGTCCGTGTCTGAGAGTTTCTTGGACAAGAAGCGCTACCACGCCACAGTCGCACCCCAAAATAGTCGCTCGTGAGGACGGCGAAGGAAACGGGCGCAGGCGGTTGCCTGCGCCCGGTTTCTGAACAGTGCCGCAGGAGACTTCAAGACAGGGGTGCTTGGGCAGTCTCCATCACATTGCCTGAGTCATGTACGCCTTTTTTCTTTGTCAGGCTGGAGAGTGGTTCAGTGAGCAGCAGCGGCGTGGCCGTTTTTCTCTGCAGACGCCGCCCCTCTGAACAACACACCGGGGTCGCGCAGTCCCGACTCGTGCTCTTCCATTGCCAGCGCTGCTCGCTGAAGATAGTCCAGCATCCTTGGCAGGGTCACCCAGGTGACCGGCTGCCTGCCTGTCGCTTCGCAGTACAAGTTCCAAATCAGGTCCTTCATCGCATCGCTGCACTGCGCCAGTTCCTCTGGGACAAGGGCCGCATAGGCGGGGTCTTCACCCAGGTCTGCGAGGTCTCTGTCGCGCTGCGTATTGACTGCGGAGGCTGGACACCCGAAGTCCGTCAAGCGAATTCGACCCGCCCACAGCTTCACGAGCACGACCGGGATGCGAAGGTAGCGTGCGCACGCCAAGGTGAACTCTTGTCCGACGTGCTCCGTCTTCCGCTGCCCGTTGCGGAGCTGGAAGATGTAGCCCTGCGAGACACCGAGTTCCGCCGCCATCGCAGTCACTGTGTGTCCCCGGCGGTCAGCCGCATGCAGCAGAACGCGCAGCAGAGGAGGGTCCGACAGCGTCGGCTGATGACGCACCCGGCGTCCCACTCCCACCTGGCGTTGCCTGTCGACAGCGCATTCACTTTCTTCGCCAAGATGAGCCGCGGTGCCCTTCTCGTGTTGACTATTACCCTTTGGTGCCGGCTGTGCCCGGCCGCTCTTCTTGCTCATCAGATGCCCTCAAGTGTTGGTACGCAGCTAATGCTGCTTTTCGTATAGCAACTGGTTTGGAAATGGAGCTGCTGCCTGAGCGCATGCACTGAACGGGAGAGCCCACCACCCTCTGGAGCCCCCTAAGCAGATTCGAGAGGGCAAACCGCTGTAGGCCCTGATTCGGACCGTCTCCGACCCGCAGCGCAAGCGCGGGGTTACCAAGTGCCTCGGCGCGGTGCCAAAGGCGGCGCCGCGGGTGTCGCCGCAGCTGGCAGCGGCGCTCAGGTCGGAGGAGTTTGCACAGCTTGAGCGACTACTGCGCCGCAACCAAGCGCGCATCATCGGCCGACATCGGCGGGGCCTTGGCCTCAGCGTCCGCTCAGTGCTGTTCTGGATTAGAGGTTGAGGACTTGACGCGCCCCAAGACGCTGGCCCGGATATCGCCAAGGCAGTGCGCCCCGTACTTGCTCGTGAGTCCTGGGGCGCATCCGCCCCAAGCGCCGCAGCGGGTGCTTCGCAGAACACCCCGCATGGGCCACGCAGTGGCTCAGGCAAGGCTCAAGGCCGGTGCTACGCTCTTCGCTGGTCTCGCCTCACGCGAGTGCTTCGCACAAGTGCTCAGGAGCTGCTTTGCCAGCGCCCTCTTGTCAGCCGTCCCCGGCAGGCGTTTGAATTGATTGTGAAGCCCGCATAACCCAACCCTCCCTCGTAGGCAAGGTCTGGAAGGTTGCCCTGTCAGCCTTTAATCAGAAGCAGCGCCATCAAAACAGCGCCGAGCCAAAAAACTAGCCAGGCGGCGCACAGGGCGTGGCCCGAAACTTCGTCTGAACGAAGCGGCTAACGGGCCCGGGGCAAAGGCTCAGTCGTGCATGCTCGTGTGCGACGAGCTGTGTCCTGCGTGGTCGTAGTGGTCGTGGTGGCCATAGTGACCGTGGTGGTCGTGGTGGTCGTAGTGGTCATGCGAAGGAAACACGAGCTCAGGCGCTCCGTACATTCGCCCATTGATGTCAAGCCCCATGTCGTCAGGAAGCATGGGCATGCCGTCGACGTTATGCGAGGGGTAGAGCCCCTCGATACCCTGCCCGAGACCGTGCATGGATACTACTGCGCCAGCGCCATACGTGGCAATCAACCGCTCCCGGGCGAAGCGCTCTCGCTGCGAAGATGCAGATTGAGCCCAGCGCAGGGCTGTTTCGTCGTCTGAGTGGCTCTCGCTGCCCGCGGGCGCTTTAAGAGAGACCCACCCAAGAAAGATTACGGTCAGAGCGGCCAAGAGTACACCAGGTATCAGAGCGGTCGTCTCGTGCCCGAAAATGAGCAGCCCGACAAAACTGCCGATAAACCCGAAAACCCCCGCCAGCCACACGTGGCTAGCAATAAATACAGCTCTCTTCCACATGTCTTGCTCCTTTTTTGTGAGCATAAAAAATTTGACACCACCCTGCACTCATGCCGCCTGCCGCATCTCGCGCATGGCGGCCAGGGCAGAGTCCACGCGGGCTGCAGAGATTACCTCGATGCCGGGCACGCTTTTCTTGAGCCTGCACTGAGAGGGCAGCAGGGCGTGAGTAAATCCCAGTTTTGCGGCTTCTCGAAGGCGAGTCTCGGCGTCTTGAACGGCGCGAAGCTCTCCGGCGAGGCCTACTTCGCCGAAAACCGCCAGTCCTGCGGGGAGGGGGCGCCCGCAGAGCGATGAGTGCGCGGCCAGAAGTACGGGCAGGTCCGCTGCGGGCTCGTTGAGTCGCACACCACCCACGATTTTGACATACACGTTCTGGTCAAACGCCGAGACGCCTGAGTGTCGATGCAAGACCGCAAGCAGCATCTGCACACGGCTGGTGTCGATGCCCATGGCACACAAAAAAAGCGACCACCGGAGAAGTGGTCGTTGACGAATCCACCTCAGAGCGTCTGACTTTGCATTTTTGCCCTGCAGCGACGAGCTTCTGCGGCGGTTGCGGGCCAAGGCCGCAGCAGTGGCCCTAGTCAAAGCTCGGTGCGAGCCCCAGGTTGTGGCGTATCGACACTTCCGTGAAGGCCCTGTCGATGCGCAGCGCCAGAGCGTAGGCCATCGTCGGGTAGTCCAGCACCGCGTGCGTCTTGGCGTCTTGCGCCGATAGAGCGAGAAACGACTGAACAGCAGCGTCGCCACGCTCGAGCAAGAAGACCCCGCTGCCTATCATGGGCCAGGGGAGGTTGTCACCGAAGTAACGCTCATCCAGACTCACTTCAGCTCCAATGTTCGTGAGCTTGAAATGATGCCGAATGCGCACTGAGTGCCGGTCGTCTTCGAACTCCGCCAGCGCCACAGCGGTGAGCTGGACGGAGGCCAGTTTTGGATATTCAAGAAACCAGCCCAGCATGTCGTGCGCCAGCCGCGCAAAGGTCACGTGGCGCATCAAGCTGTCGACCTTGCCTTCTTGGGCGCTCCTGACGTGCAGCACGAAAGCTGCCTCATGTTCCCAGAATGGATGATGATAGAACATTGTCTTGTGGTGTTGGATATGGGTCTGTGAGAGTATAGCAAGGTTGTTTCTTCGGCACTTGCTGCCCATAGCGGGAGAAGGCTCTGTCGTAAACGCAAGCACCGTCTACCCGAGCCTGAGCAATATCGGCCCGTGGGGGTGGCTCCAACCCAGTCGGTCCTGAACAGCTACTCGCTGGATTTCGCCGCCCGAGGCCGGGGGCTGGTGACGCCCGCGAGCACCGCCAACTGGTTTGGAACAAGCGACTTCACGACGGAGGCGTGGATTCACACTACGGATGGAGGGAGACATGTGTTGTTCTCCAACCATCCCCACAATGTCTGAGGCACCCGCTATTAGGCCTGGAGATTGGAGCGCAGCTCTCAGCTCGGAGGTAGATTAGCCTTTTGGGTGCGGGGCCCACCACGGCAGCGCTGAGCGGCCACAGGCGCTGCCGTCTAGTCGTTGGAGAGCACCCCTGTGCAGGGGTGCTTGCGCCGTGTTTGGCGCGGCCTTGCTTCCGGCGCAGCTCGTCGTTGCGTTGAATCAGCGCTCGCTTGAGCTTGCGGTCTTTTATGAGAGTGAACAGCTGACCAATGGTCAGCGTGACGGGCCGAGCATTGCTTGTGGCCTGGATGATTTCCCGGTCAACAACCTCGGCCTGTTTTTACCGAGACGAGGGCCTTGAGTGCGAGGTCGAACTGGGAGGGTTTGATACTCATGAAGATGGCACGGATGGGTTGACCGAGCCGCGGCAGATGCGCCACAGCTAATCAAACCCTGCAAAGTGCATATACCTGGCATTGCGGGTATTGCCTAGCGCAGTGGTTATGTCTTGCCGGCCAGTTTCGGCAGCTTTTTCTTCAACAAACTCCCCTTCCCACTAGCCGTTCCCATCCCCGCCACGCCCTTGGGCTGCCGGGAGACCACGCTCTGGAAGAACCGGTGTCGCCACCGGAAGGTCTTATCCACGGACACGCCCGCCCTGCCGGCTGCGGCCCGGACGGATAGCCCTTGGCGCACGCAGTCGGCGTAGGCCTCGAACTGTTCCTTGTCCAGAAGCCGGCTCAGCGGTGTGCCGGTCGTGGCGTAGAAGGTCTTGGAACAACCCCGGCAGAGGTATCGCTGTTGTCCGTCAGCCACGAAATTACGGACGACCAACTCACCTGCGCAGTGCGGGCAGGCGCTTGGTTGGAGCCGGTCCAGAGCCTGAGAGGGGGCCGCAGGAGCGACCGCCGGGCTGAGCGCGGCGGTCAGCCTCTTACGCTGCGACGGCGTTAGGCTGGCCAGTGAATCGAGCAGCGCCTTGAACTGAGTGGATTTCATTCCTGTTTCCCCTATGAGAACGGGTCAACTCTACCACTCTATCCATACTTAACCTGAACAGCGCCAACGCATCGGTGTCCTCAAAGCGGCCCGGCTATCTTGCGAGCAGCGCGGGAAGGCTGGCCGCACACGAGGCCAGGCGGGTGGCTCGGGCAGCGAGTTGTCGTCCGAAAGACCTGTCGCACTGCTACCCGCGCAACGTGGGGGCTTGGAGCGGGGGCGGTGTCTCCCGTGAGAACTTCACGATTCAGGTGGCCAGCCTGGCCCTGGGGCTTGGCCGTCTTGCCGCAGAGCCGAGCAGGCCCCGCAGGCTAAAAGCAGCTCCTAGACAGCGAATCACAACTTTGCTGATTCGTCATGAGCTTCTGCGACCCCCTGCTGACCAAGGCCGACGTGGCCGACTTGCTGCGCTGCTGCGAACGCAGCATTGAGCGCCAGGTGAACGCCTGCGCATTCCCACCCCCACAGAGGTTCGGCAAGGAGTCGCTGTGGTTCCAGAGCGTCGTCCACGACTGGCTGGCGCGTCGCCGCGAGGAGCAGCAGCGCTGGGCAGAGGACCCCAACAAGGCGCAGCCGGGCAAGGGCGAGAGCGGGGAGAGCCTCTCGGGCAGTCAACCCGCAGGCGCGCAGCGGGGTCGTCGAGCCAAGCCTCGAAGCCACCCTGGGCACCGGGGGTCCGTCTTCTCGGATGAGGAGCTGCGCGCGGCCGCGCGCAAGATGGCCAAGGACTGAACTTGGCTACCTGCGCTCAGGCCTCGCGCACACCCTGTTCCGAAACAAGCACGCACGACAGCTGCAGCAGGTCCCGCACGTAGGGCGGGACTTTGCCCAGCTGTCGTTCCCATGTCGGTTCGTCGGGCACAGCCAGAAGGTACCGATGCTGGCGGGTCTGCATCAACAGCAGCAGTTGGCCCAGGGCCGAGTAGAGGGCCTGCTCCTTCTGCCGAGATGAACTCCCCTCGACCTCCCCCATGACGCACCCGTGGACAGGGTGCTCGGCGACGACATCCACGCGCCCGTGCACCGGGTGCCCTCCGACCTGGGCACCCAGGGCCCGGAGCGCCTGCTCGGCTGCACGCGCTCGCTCGGCTTTGTCAGGGCTGTGAACGCCTCCGTTCGCCCGCTCCATGGCATCGACGTCCACCCGGACCTCCCAGCCATCCGCAGGATTGAATCGATGCGCTACGAGCCATCGCTTGACTTCCAACTGGTACACCGTCGACGCTCCTCTTGCGTGCCCCTGCCGCGCGCGAGTCGAGCACTCGAGGCGTCCTCCAGTTTGGCCTATCCGCTGCCTCCTCGGTGTGCTGACTGCCGTCTCCCAAGAGCATGGCCCGCTCACCAGAAGAAACAGCCCGCACGGCGCCGGGCTCCTCGCTGCCTGCTGGGTGGGCGCTCACCGCGTCGCGGCGACGACCCTGGGGGCGCCCTTGTCAGTTTTCGCCTCGTCGGGCTGCACCAGCTTGAGCTTGTTCTGGTTGCGCTGAACGTAGTACACGTTGCCCGCTGGCTGCTTGGGGGCGACAATGGCGCGCTTCCGCGGGTGCTTCTGCTTGCCGTGGGCGTGCTGGGTCGGCGGCATCGGCGACAGCTCCTGCACCTTCTCGCTGGCGTTGTCGAGGGCGTCCAGAACGTCGGAGTGCGCGAGGTTCACGTAGACCTCGGCCATGCGCGTGGTCGTGTGGCCCAACAGCCTCTTCAGAGCGTGAACGTCCAGCCCGGCCTTGGCGTAGGCGGTGGCTCCGACGTGCCGCAGGTCCCTGAACGTCAGGCCGTGGAGCTCGGCCTTCTCTCGCACCCCTTCCCAAGCCATGTTCACGGCGTTGGGCGTCATCGTGAAGACGTTGTCGCTGCCGCTCCTGGGCATGCGCTGGAGGATTTCCACCGCGCGCCGTGGCAGCTGCGCGTCGTGCCACTTGCCCTTGCCCCAGACGCGTGCGCGGCGGGTTTCCAAGTCGGTCTGGCTCCACTTGAGCGACAGCAGCGAATCCATGCGCAGCGTGGAGTGGATGGCCAGGTCCACCAGGGGCCAGAACTGGGGGTTGTCGCACTCCGAGAGTGCCTGCGCGAGGCGCGCCATCTGAGCTGGGGTCACCACGACGAACCGGGTGTTGGACTTGCCAAGCGGGATGCCTGCACAAGGGTTCTTGAAGCCGTGCCAGTTCATCTCCTTGATGGCGCTGTTGAAGGCCGCCTTCAGCAGCGCGACCTCCTTCTGAATGGAGCTGTCGGACCAGCCTTCGCGCTTGCCTGTGGTCATCAGCAGCCGAATGTCGTCGGTGCGAACGTCCGAGACCTTCTTGCGGGCCAGCGCATGAATCAGCTCATAGGTCTGCGCGCGCTTGGCAAGGCGCGCGTCGCGGTGCTTCTGGAAGGCCGAGGGCAGCGCCATCGAGGTGGGCGCGGTCTTCAGCTGCAGGCGGCCCAGCTCGTCTCTGACGGCTTTGAGGCGGGGCAGGCCTGCGGCCTGCGCGTAGTGATTGATGCGGTCGAGCTCCTGCGCGCAGCCCTCCTTGCCGAGGGTATACATCGCCGCATATTCGCCCAGGAAGCGGCCCAGGGTGATGCGCGAGGGGCCGCCGAAGGCGGGACCCTGTGCGGACTCATCCTGCGCCTTCAGCTGCTCCAGCCAGGACGTCGCCGACGCCTCGCTCGAGAAGCTCAGGCGCTGGACCTGGCCGTCGTGGAACTTGTACTCGGCGTGCCAGCCGCTGCGGCCCTTGATGCGAAACGGCTTTCTCACCGGGCACCTCCGATGAGCGCGGTCGTGGGGCGCAGCGCGCGGGTGGACCCCTCGACCCGGGCGGGCGCGAGCAGAGCACGGGCGGCGCGGGCCTGGGGTGCGTGGCCGGGCCTGCGCGTAGGCAGAGGCAGAAGCAGCAGAGAAGACATGGACGAGCTCCAGAAGTTGGGGCTCGCCGTATCGCTAGCAGTTTTAGCCATCGCTGCGACCTGGGGCGACTGGGAGCGACACGCAGCGTCGCTGGACGCCTGACCGGGGGGTCGTTTTACTGACAGCCGTACTGACAAAGCGCGCTGTGACACCGGAAAAAGAACAAGGCCCCAGCGACTGGTGTCGCTAAGGCCTTGATTTTTAACGCTGTTTCTTGGCTCCCCGACCTGGGCTCGAACCAGGGACCTGCGGATTAACAGTCCGTCGCTCTACCGACTGAGCTATCGGGGATCAGCCCGCCATTATAGGGTTTCGCGCGGGGGTGGCGCCGGGGCGTCGCCGCAGCGGTCGACGGCGCACATCAGCCGCTGGGCGGCGGCCTCGGGGTCAGGGGCGGCGACGATCGCGCGCACGACGGCGACTGCGCCGACGCCGCTGGCCAGCACTGCGGGCAGGCGCGCCTCGTCGATGCCGCCGATGGCCACCAGCGGCCGCCCGCGCAGCAGCCGGGCGTAGGCCGCGAGCCGCGCCGGGCCCTGCGGCGCGGTCGGCATGGCCTTGAGCGTGGTCGGGTAGACGGCGCCCAGCGCGAGGTAGCTCGGCGCGCAGCGTTCGGCGCGCACGATCTCGGCGTAGCCGTGGGTGCTCAGCCCGAGCCGCAGCCCGGCGGCGCGGATCGCGTCGAGGTCGGCGCCGGCGAGGTCCTCCTGCCCGAGGTGCACGCCGTACGCGCCGGCCTCGATCGCGCAGCGCCAGTGGTCGTTGACGAACAGCCGCGAGCCGGTGCCCGCGACCGCGCGCACGGCGGCGCGGACCTCGGCGCGCACGCTGGCCGCGTTGCTGCTCTTGAAGCGCAGTTGCAGGGTCGGCACGCCGGCCTGCGCCAGGCGGGCGACCCAGGCCGCGTCGGGCAGCACGGCGTACAGGCCCAGGGCCTGCGGGCAGGGCGCGAACGCGTCGGCGCGCGGCCAGGGCGCGAGGCCGTAGTCGGCGGGGTCGTCGGGCCAGGTCTCGAGCTCGCGGTCGAAGTCGCTGCCGCCGCTGCGCTGGCGGCGGGCCTGCCAGGCGCGCGCGATGACCGCGGCGTCATCCTCGTCGTAGCCGAGGCTGCGCGCGGCAGCGATCGCGGCGGCGGCCAGCGGCGCCAGGGTGGCGTCGGCCGGCCGCAGGCATTGCGCGGGCGGCTGCGCGGGGCCGACTTGCAGCGCCGCGTGCGCGCGCGCGATGCGCGCGGCGAGCGCGGCCACCGACGACGGGTCGATGCCGGTCACTGGGGCACCCTGCGGCCTGCGGCCGGTCCCGCCAGGCGGGAGTGAGCCCCTGCGGGCGGCCGGGCGGGGCTCACTGGGGCACCCTGCGGCCTCATGGCTGGTGCCAGAACGGCGTGCCGGGCACTGGCGTGCTGGGCTGCGCGGCCTCGCGCGGCGCGATCGCGCCGGCGTGGTAGGCCGCGCGGCCGGCACTGACGGCGGCGGCGAACGCGCCGGCCATCGCGACCGGGTCGAGGGCCTGCGCGACCGCGGTGTTGAGCAGCACCGCGTCGTAGCCCCATTCGAGCACCTGGCAGGCGTGCGAGGGCAGGCCCAGCCCGGCGTCGACGATCAGCGGCACGTCGACGCGCTGGCGCAGCAGGCGCAGCGCGTAGGGGTTGACCGGGCCACGCCCGGTGCCGATCGGCGCCGCCCAGGGCATCAGCGCCTGGCAGCCGGCGTCGAGCAGGCGGCGGCACAGCAGCAGGTCCTCGGTGCAGTACGGCAGCACCTTGAAGCCCGCGCGCAGCAGCTGCTCGGCGGCGCTCAGCGTCTGCGGCATGTCGGGCTGCAGGGTGTCGTCGTCGCCGATCACCTCGAGCTTGATCCAGTCGGTGGCGAAGACCTCGCGCGCCATCTCGGCGGTGGTCACCGCCTCCTGCACGCTGTGGCAGCCCGCGGTGTTGGGCAGCAGCGGCACGTCCAGCTCGCGCAGCAGTTGCCAGAAGGCCTGCGCAGCGTCGGCGCCGGCGGCAGCCTGGCGGCGCAGCGCGACGGTCAGCATCGCCGGGCGCGCGCGCTGCACCGCGGCGCGCAGCACGGCCGGCGAGGGGTAGCGTGAGGTGCCCAGCAGCAGCCGGCCGCTCAGGCGCTGGCCGTAGAGCACGAGGGCGTCGTCGGCCACTGGAGCGGTGGTGGCGGGGTCGGCGCGGTCCGGGCGGGGGTTCATCGCTTCATCCTCCGGTGATCGGGGCGACCAGCTCGATGCGGTCGCCGGCTTGCAGGCGGTGCTCGGCGTGCCGCGCGCGCGGCACGAACTGCAGGTTGACTGCCGCCGCGTACGGCGGGCGGATGCCGATGCGCTCGACCGCGTCGGCCAGCGTCGCGCCGGCGCTCAGGCGGTGCGGTTGCTGGTTGATCAGCACGTCGATCGGCGCCTCGGCGGCGTCGGGCGCCGCGGCAGGCGCGGGCATGGCATCGGCGGCGGGGTTCGCGGGCATGGTCGGCCTCGGTGGTTCAGGTCTCGGCCTGCACGGGCAGCCCCAGCATCTGCGCCAGCGCGAGCCGGCCGGTCTCGGCCCATTCGACGACGGCGTCGAGCAGCGCCGGGGCGACCAGGTAGCCATGCCGGTACAGGCCGTTGACGCGCAGGCCGCAGGCGTCGATGGCCAGCGCGGGCAGGTTGTCGGGCAGCGCGGGCCGGGCCTGGGTCGCGATCTCGACGATGCGGGCCTCGGCCAGCCCCGGGTGCAGCGCGTACGCCGCGCCCAGCAGCTCGAGCACCGAGCGTACGCTGGCCGGCGAGAGGTCCTCGGATTCGATCTCGGTCGCCCCGACGACGACCAGGCCGGCGGGCTTGGGCGCGAGGTAGATCGGGTAGCGCGGGTGCAGCAGGCGAGTCGGGCGCTGCAGCACGACCCCGGGCGCGTGCAGCCGCACGACCTCGCCGCGCACGCCGCGCAGTTGCGGCCACTGGGCGCGCGCGCCGAGCCCGCGGCAGTCGAACACGCGCCCTGCGCCGCCCTCGGCCAGCGCTTGCGCTGGCGTGCGCGGGCTGTGCCAGTGCAGGCGCACGCGACCGGCGGCGGCCTGCGCCTGCAGGGCCAGCAGCAGCGCGTCGAGCAGCGCGCGGTTGTCGAGCTGGCCCTCGCCGGGCAGCAGCAGGCCGCAGGCGTAGCGGCCGGCCAGCGCGGGCTCGGCCGCGGCCAGCGCGGCGGCGTCGAGCGGCTGTGCCGGCGCCAGCGCGGGCAGTGCGGCGGCGGTGCGCGCGAAGATCGCGGCCAGGCGCTGGGCCTCGGCCGCGTCCTGCCGGTGCCAGACGAGCAGCGTGCCCTGCTGCTGGAAGTAGACCGGCGCCGGCAGCGCGGCCAGCAATTGCGGCCAGCGTTGCAGGCCGTGCAGCCCCATGCGCACGACCGGCAACTCGGCGAGCGCCGACTCGGCCAGCGGGGCGAGCATCGCCGCGGCCACGCGCGCGGCCGCGCCCTCGGCCTGCGCCGAGCCGGCCTCGTAGAGGTCGACGCGCCAGCCGCGGCGCGCCAGCTCCCAGGCCAGCAGCCGGCCCATCAGCCCGGCGCCCAGCACCAGGGCGTCGGCGCGCGCACTCGTGCTCAGGGCCATCGCCGCCCCGCGCAGGCGCGCTGCCGATAATCGCGCCGATGCAGCACCCAGCCGACCACCCCGCGCCCGCCGCGGCCACCGCCCGCTACGCCCGCGTGCTGAGCATCGCCGGCTCCGACAGCGGCGGCGGCGCGGGCATCCAGGCCGACTTGAAGACCTTCGCCGCGCTCGGCTGCTACGGCATGACCGCGCTCACCGCGCTGACGGCGCAGAACACGCTGGGCGTGCAGGGCATCCACGCGGTGCCGCCGGCGTTCCTGCGGCTGCAGATCGCCTCGGTGGTCGAGGACATCGGCGTCGACGCGGTCAAGATCGGCATGCTGCACGACCCCGCGGTGGTCGAGGTCGTCGCCGAGGCGATCGACCGCTACCGCCTCGGCCGCGTCGTGCTCGACCCGGTGATGGTCGCCACCAGCGGCGATCGCCTGATCGCCCCCGCCACCGTCGAGCGGCTGGTGCAGTTGCTGTTTCCGCGCGCGAGCCTGGTCACGCCCAACCTCGACGAGGCCGCGCTGCTGCTGGGCCGGCGCATCGACGACGCCGGCGCGCTCGAGGCCGCCGCCCGCGATCTGCTCGACCTCGGCGCGCCGGCCGTGCTGCTCAAGGGCGGCCACCTGCCCGGCGCCGAATGCGTCGACCTGCTCGTGCGCCGCGATGCGCCGCTGCTGCGCCTGGCCTCGCCGCGCATCGCCAGCCGCAATGTGCACGGCACCGGCTGCACGCTGTCGTCGGCGATCGCTGCGCAGCTCGCGCTGGGCCTGGACCTCGACGCGGCGGTGCGCCAGGCCCGGGCCTGGGTGCTCGCCGCGATCGCCGCCGGGGCCGCGGTGCGCACCGGCCACGGCCACGGCCCGCTCGACCACGGCCACGCGCCGCGGGCCAGCCAGCGGCTGCCGCTGGCGGACACTTAAGCGCCCCGCGGCCGGCCCGCGGCGGCCGCCCGGC
>Ga0208100_100260_pt1 | contig 21689 bp, 23 predicted proteins | sample SubbioR11_8A_Aug_FD_184817 | JGI IMG/M metagenome (GOLD analysis project Ga0208100, IMG submission 184817) | Serpentinite rock and fluid subsurface biosphere microbial communities from McLaughlin Reserve, California, USA - CR11_8A_Aug (SPAdes) | ecosystem: Environmental > Terrestrial > Deep... | reverse complement strand
CCTTCGGCTCGGAAGAGGCCTCGCCTGTTCTGTCAGCCAGTCGGGCCAGGAGGTCACCGTTGCGCATCGCCGCCTACCGGCAACAACGCAGCCAACTGTATCGACTGCTCGCCGCCACCCATGCTGGGCCGCTGGGCTACGCGCTGTTTGATACCGTGCGTAGTCTGGCGGCGTCGCTGCTAGAGTATGCGGAGTTTCTGCCGCCCTACCCGCCACCGCCCGCCGCCGTCTACCACTGGTCTTACGGCTTCTGCCCCGGCAGCTGTGAACTCGGCTGCGGGCCGGCCTCACCTGCCGCCTGTCTGCCGCGGCACTTTAACTTTCTGGCCGACTCTGCCCGCCGGGGGGCGGCCAAGCGCCGCCTGCGCGAGGCCGACTATATCGAGCGCGAACTGCTGCCCTGCCTCGATACCATCATCAAGCAGCTGGAGGTCGAGGCTTACCGCCAGCTGCTGGTGACCACCCGGCAGATCGTTCTTAAAGATGCTGAGCAGATCCGCGCCCGGCCGGAGGTTACTTAAGGGGCTTCGTGCCAGTGGCGCTCGTCACGGTATGGGGGAGTCGTTCCTCAGTACAATTCTGCCAGGGCTTATGACTGATGAGATCGAACTCTCCCGAAAGCTTAAGCGCCTTGAGCAGCTTAGCGCACAGGCGCAAGCCGCGCTGAGCGCCGACCCGAAGCGCGCCTTGGCGTTAGCGCAAGAGGCTTGCAATCTGGCTGAGCAGCTCGGTGAGCGCGAGTGGTTGGTGCGCTGTGCGCTGCAAGTGGGTGATGCCTATCGCGCACTAGGTGAGGCTAGGCTGGCGCTGGAACTGTACCGTGAAGCGCTGGGACAGACCGAGCGGGCGAGTGCCCTGCAAGCCGACGTGCTACATGCTGCCGCCGTAGCTTACGACAGCCAGGGGGCTTATGAACTAGCCTTGGGCCAGATGATTGAGGTGCTTAAGATCCGCCAGGGGCTAGGGGACAAAACGGGTGAAGCTCGAGCGCTTAATAGCATCGGGGTGATCTTTGCTCGCTCGGGTGATCACGAGCAGTCACTGTACTACTACGAGCGGGCGCTGGCGTTGCAAATTGAGCTAGGTGACACCTTAAATCGAGCTATTGCACTCAATAACGTCGGTATCGCCCGGAAGAACCTAGCGCGGTACGAGGCGGCCTGTGAGGCTTACTACGAGGCGTTAGCGCTGTTTGAAGGGCTCAACCACACCCTGGGCCAGGGGGCGGCAACGTGCAACCTGGCGGTGGCCTATGGGAAGCAGGGCCGGCACGGCGAGGCCGAGCAGCTCTTTGCCCGGAGTTTGGCGCTGGTCCAGGCAACCGGCAACAGAACTTTTGAAGCCGAGGGGCGCCTCGATGTCGGTGATTTCTACCTCCGGCTAAAACGTCCGGAAGAGGCGCTGCCCCACCTAGCCAGAGCGCTGACGCTTGGCCAGGAGATGGCTGCCAAGCCGGCGCAGTATCGCGCCCAGCAGGCGCTAGCCCAGGCCTATGAGCTGCGCGGCGAGTTCGAGGCGGCCTATCGGCACCTGCTGGAGTACCACCGGCTCGAGCGCGAGGTGTTCTCCGAACGTTCCGAACAACGCTTACAGGCCTTAAAGGTCAACTTCCAGCTCGAGCAGGCCGAGCGTGACAAGGAGATCTACCGGCTCCGCAACGTCGAGCTGAAGCAGGCGCTTGAGACGCTCGAGCGCCAGGCCAAGCTGCTCGAGGAGCAGGCCACCCGCGACCCGCTGACCGGCCTCTATAACCGCCGCTATCTCGACGGGGTGTTAAGCGAGGAGTTCGCCCGCACCATGCGCTACCAGCACCCGCTAAGTTTAGCTATTGCTGACATCGACTTCTTTAAGCGCATCAACGACCGGCTCTCGCACGCCGTGGGTGACGAGGTGCTGAGAGCGCTAGCCGGGCTGTTCGTCGAAAACACCCGCACGGTGGACGTGGTAGCGCGTTACGGCGGCGAAGAGTTTGTGGTGATGTTCCGCAATACCGAGCTTGAGCAGGCCGCCCTGGCCGCCGAGAAGATCAGGCAAGCGATCGAACTGCACCCCTGGCAAGGGATCCACCCGGAGCTTACAGTCACCGTGAGCATGGGGCTAGCGAGCAGCAACGGCTTTGCCCATTATGAACAGCTCCTTAACGCCGCCGACATCAATCTCTACCAGGCTAAGCACCAGGGCAAAAATCGGGTTCGGCTTTAGCGCCGGTCGCCAAAATAGCGGTGCTAGGTTTTTTGCGCCAGCTTTTCCAGTACCAGCTTAGAGACCGCCCGCAACGGCTCAAAGACGCCCACGAACTGCGCCGCTACAGCCTCAAAGCAGGGCGTCTGGCCGCCAGGGTCGAGCACCTGCTTAATCATCTCAGCGGGCAGCGCGTCGGGGAGGTCGCGCTTGTTGAGCTGAATGGCATAGGGAATGTTGGTCAGCGAGAGGTTATACTCCCGGAGGTTTTCCCGCAGGTTGCGCAGGCTCTCGGCGTTAGCCCGCAGGCGATTGGGGGCCGAGTCGGCCACAAAGACGATGCCATCCACACCGCGCAAGATCAGTTTGCGGCTGGAGTTGTAAAAGACCTGCCCCGGCACGGTGTAAAGATGGAAGCGCGTCTTAAAACCGTTCACTCCGCCTAGATCAAGCGGCAAGAAATCGAAAAATAGGGTGCGCTCGTCTTCGGTGGCCAGACTGACCATCTCCCCCTTGCGCTCCTTGGGCACCTGCTCGTAGATCTTCTTGAGGTTGGTAGTTTTGCCCGACAGCCCAGGGCCGTAATAGACGATTTTGAAGTTGATCTCGCGGGCAGCAAAGTTGATGGTGCTCATTTTGATTTCCCGAACAGATCATCAAGCAGGGCGCTAGTCGAGTTTCGCCATTCCTCACCCAAATGCAGCTCAGGGCGGTCGCCGCTGTGACTGAGCACCTGACGAATCTCCTCGACCGCCTTCTTGCTGTAAAGTTTGACGCGGCCTAGCGCGGTAGATTTATCGAAGACGGTCACCAACAGCGCTCGGTCGCTCAGCTCCTCAACATAGGTGCCGATCTCGTAGCCTTGCTGGACCATCTCCTTAAAGCCTGACTCGCCCAGCAGCTTAGCGATGGCCTCGTTGGCCGAATAGTTTGAAGCGACCAGCGTAGCCAGCGAATCGAGTGACGGCGGCCTAGGGGCCCAGAGGGCTCTGGCGTGCATCAGCACGAACCCCTTGAGGTCCACAATCATGGCGTAGCGAGCGTGGCTGCGTGCCAGTAGCTCGCTTAACAGGGCGTCTACCTTGCGGTAGGAGTCTCCGTAGAGCTCGAGCGACGGCTCCAACATAACCGTGAGTATAGCAGAGCTGGCCGGTGGTAAGCCGTGAAAATCCGCATTCTTGCTGGGGCTGGGGGTAGTGCCGGCACCCGCGGCGGTTGTCATAAATACTGAGTCGCTTCGCCGGTATCACCTCTGCCAGGAGGCCCTGGACAACGATTCGTAGACTTACACCATAAACCAGCCGATACCTGTTGTAATGATTTTGTAAGAGCCGCCCTGTTATAACCCAGAGGTGGCCACCACCGACCGCTCCCACTTACAGTCGCTCTGTCCCGTCTGTGGCAGTTACACCCTGGATGTGTGCTGCCAGGCTGAACTGACGCATGGCATCGTGTTCGACCTGAGCGAGAATAGCCTGCGCGTAGTCAGCGAGCGCCTCAGTGACGCCGAGTGGCATGAGGCCAGCCGGGTAAGCTGTCAACAGTGCGGCTGGCACGGAATATTTAGCGAAGTGCCGATCAGCTAGGGAGCCAGTCGGGGGGCCGCTCTGCCAAGCCCAGCCGCCAGGCCACCGCCTGGGCTACCCGCTCGCCGGCCCGGCCGTCACCGTAGGGGTTGGGGCGCTGGCGCATACTGGCACGCAAGCTGGCATCTGAGAGCAGTTCAGCCAGCACGGTCCTAGCCTGCTCTGGCTCGTTACCGGCCAGCCTGAGCACCCCGGCTGCTACCCCCTCAGGTCGCTCGGTTACATTGCGCAACACTGCCACCGGCACCCCGAGCGCCGCCCCTTCCTCCTGCATCCCGCCCGAATCGGTAATGATCAGCTCTGAGGCCTGCATCAGCGCCACCAGCGGGGCGTAGTCCCAAGGCTCAGCCAAGATAAAGTTCGGCACACCCTCCAAGACCCCCCACACCGCCTCGCGCACCGCCGGGTTGAGGTGGACCGGATAGACGAAGGTCAGCTCCGGGTGGGCCCGAGCCTCGCCCGCCAGCACTTCGGCCAGGCCGCGCATGACCGGCAGGTTCTCGCGCCGGTGCATGGTCACGGTCACGTAGGGGCCGGGGGGGAGGTGGCTCGGCAAGACGGCGCGCCGGGCGATCTCCCGCACGGCGTCCACGGCCGTGTTCCCGGTGACGACCATACGCGCTTGGTCCTTCCCCTCACGGAGCAGGTTGGCCTTAGCCAGCGGCGTCGGCGGCAGGTCAAGGTCGGTCAGTACGTCGATGAGGCGGCGGTTAGCCTCTTCTGGAAAAGGCTCAGCCAGGCTAAAGGAGCGTAAGCCGGCTTCGACATGGGCTACTGGAAGCTGCTCAAAAAACGCCGCCAGCGCCACGGCCAAGGCGCTCATGGTGTCGCCGTGCACCAGCACGTAGTCAGGCTTAAGTTCGCGCAAGACGGCAGCAGCGTGCGGCACCAAGCGGCCTAACAGCTCGGGGAGCGTCTGCCGCTCGGTCATCACTGCCAGGTCGGCATCCGGCGTGATGGCAAAGAGCTTAAGCATCATGTCGAGTTGCTCGCGGTGTTGCCCGGTAACCAGTACCAGCGGTGTCACGTCGCCCTGGAGTTGCAGCGCCTTGATCACCGGCGCCATCTTGGAAGCCTCCGGGCGAGTGCCGAAGGCCACGCACACCCGGGCTTTCAAGCGGCGGCGCTCTCGCGGGCTGCGTCGCGCAGGCGCATCAGGCTCACTGCCGCCATCAGCAGCACAGTAGCCGCAATAGTCAGGTACATTAGCTCCGGGGGCGTGCGTGAGATCATCATGCCCATTACTCCAAGCAGCAGCGTTACTAACCACAGGATCACGACTGTTAGGCGCTTAGAGCCGCTGCGCTCGCGAATCATGTCATGCAGGTGATCGTTAGCGGCTAGCGCCGGGCTGGCGCCGCGCCAGAGGCGCCGCAGCGTTACCTGGGTGATGTTTATTACCGGCAGGGCCAGGATCAGAATCGGTGCCGCCACTGCTACCGCCGCAGTGACCTTCAGCGCCCCCAAGACGCTGACCGCCGCCAGGGTATAGCCGAGCAGGTAGGCTCCAGAATCGCCCATAATGATGGTGGCAGGGTTAAAGTTATGGCGCAAGAAGCCTAGTGCCGCCCCGGCTAGCGCGGCCAGCAGCAGCACCGCCGCCCCCCGGTCATCAAACTGCAAGGCCACCGCCAGGAGGCTAAAGCTGGCGATGGTAGCGATGCCGGAAGAGAGGCCGTCCAACCCGTCGATGAAGTTAAAGGCGTTGGTAAAGCCCACCACCCATAAGATCGTTACCGCTATTGCCAGCGGTTCGCTAAAAAAGATATAGGGAGTACCGCCCAGAAAGTTGGTAATGAAGTCGATCTTTACGCCGTTGACGACCAAAATCCCGGCTGCTACGAACTGCGTCCCCAGGCGCATGGCAGGTGGCACCTCCCAGAGGTCGTCGATAAACCCTACCAGCGTCATCAGCGCCGCGCCGAGCACAATCGCCAACAGTTGCACCCGATACGGCTCGAGCAGGTGGCGACCGGACAGGCTGTCAATCACTGAGCCGATCAGCAGCGCCACGATGAAACCGGCAAAAATAGCGATACCGCCGATATTGGGCACCCTGCCGCTGTGCATGCGCAGGCCCCTGCCGTGTGGTTTTCCGCCATCTTGCACCGCCCCGATGCGCAGCGCAAAGCGCCGAAGCCGCGGCACAAATAGCGCCACCCCGATAAGCGCTACCAAGAACGCGCCGGCAGCGATCGGCAGATAAGAGAAAAGATGCTCGCGCACGACCTATTTTACGCCGCGAAATGTTCTGGGGATGAGAACTCTAGCGCGTGCCATAGATGCGATCGCCGGCATCGCCCAGACCCGGCATGATATAGCCGTGCTCGTTTAAGCGCTCGTCTTGGGCCGCCAGCAGGATCTCTATCTCAGAGTGCTCGCGATGGACTACCGCCTTGCCCTCCGGTGCCCCGATGATGCACAGCAACCGGATACTCTTGGCCCCCCGCTCTTTAAGCAGGCGAATGGCCGCTGCGGCGCTCCCGCCGGTAGCCAGCATGGGGTCGAGTACGAACACGTCCCGCTCGGCGATGTCAGCAGGTAGCTTGCTGTAGTACTGCACCGGTTTTAGCGTCTTCGGGTCGCGATAAAGACCGATATGGCCGACCCGCGCTGTGGGTACCAGATTGAGAATCCCGTCCACCATGATCAACCCGGCCCGTAAGATGGCTACCAGGGCCAACTTTTTACCTGACAGCCGCCGGGCTGTGGCTAGCGCCAAGGGTGTTTCGACCATCACCTCCTCGAGTGGTAGGTTCCGCATGGCTTCGAAGGCCATCAACATGCTGATCTCGGTGCAGAGCGCCCGAAAATCACGCACGTTAGTGTTTTTGTCGCGCAGGATGGCAAGCTTGTGCTGGATCAGCGGATGGTCCATCACGGTCAGATTAGTCTCTAACATGGCGGCTTCAGCGTAACATGGCCGAGACACGCTTCGGCGGGACGGTTGGCGATCGCGCCTCCCAAGCGGAGTTGATCCTTATGAGTTGTGGTGTGAGCCATTAGCCTTTAGCTAGAGGCTAAAGGCTAATGGCTTAAGAGCTACTGAGGTGCCGGCGATGATCAGATGTTGCGCATAAAGTGGTCTAAGGCAGCGGGGTCGGTTTCGTCTTCGCCCATGATCTGAGACAGCGGCACATTGGTGGATCTCTTGCCGGTCAGTGCCGACTCGACCTCGTCCACAATCAATTCCACCGGCATGGACTGACCGCCGTAGACATGAGGCCCGGCGATAATTTTCGCTTTGGAGTGCCCGTAAATCGCCGCCGCGACCTCCTTGGCCAGCCAGCCTACGTAGTTGAACTCCGGAATCACGATCAGCTTGGCATTAGCGCAGAGCTGCCGGAGTTCGTTGATGGGGAAGGGGCGCAGCGAACGGATCTTGATCAGGCCAACCTTGATCCCCTTCTCAGTGCATAGCCTGATCGCCTCGCGGGACTGGGCCACGGCGCTACCAGACGCGATCAGGATGACATCTGCCGCCTCGGTGTTTTCGGCCACACACAACCCGCCTAAGTACTTGTGAATGTATTTGCGCGAGCGCTCTACCGCTGCCCAGACCTCCTGCTGCCAGACAGCATGGATGTTATAAGCCATAAAGTTGGACTTCTGTACCGGCGCATCGCGCGAGAGCCGAGCCGGTGGGTTCTCTGCATCCAGTACCGGAACTGCGCCGCCCCAGGCATTGCGCGGCGGAAGCTTGAGACTCCGATCCGGCATCGCTACATAGCCGCGGGCATGAGTCACAAAGAAGCCGTCGCAGGCTACGCCAACCGGCAGCGTAACGTCGTTCATCTCGCTGATGATGAAGCTCTTCATAAGAAAATCGAACATATCCTGCTGATTTTCAGCGTGGAAGAGGATCATCCCGCAGTTCAAGAGATAGCTAATTTCGATGTTGTCCGGCTGAATTGCCAGCGGGGCGTTGACCACCCGGCAGGTGAACAAAATTACGGCTGGCAGCCGGTGGCCGGGCCAAGAGGCAATAGCCTCGATGCTGCGCAAGGTGCCGGGTCCGGCGGTGGCGGTAAAGCAGCGCACCCCGGCTCGAGAGGCGCCGGCAATAGCCGACATTACGCCGTACTCCTCCTCGCCACGATAGAACTCCCTGACGTAGCCCTCGCCGTACAACACGCCGACTAGCTGCATGGTCTCACTTTGTGGCGAGATGGGGTAGGCCACCGAAAAATCCACATTCGAGCGGCGCACCGCTTCCTTGGCGGCTTCGCTGCCGGTGATGAACTCGCGAGTTCTCGGTGCTTCTAAAAACAGGTATTCAGGTGTGACTACCTGCTGCTTCTTGGCTTCGGCGTGAGGATCAGGCTTAACCTGAGCGGAGTCTGGAGCTGTTTCGCCAACGCTGGGGCCGCTAGTTTTGACTTCGGGCTGCTGAGAGTTCATGGCATAACCTTTAGGATTCACGCTCCATGCCTTCGGGCCGGTGTCCGTAAGCCGCAGCCCCGGCCAGATCGGCTGACAGCGGCATGAACTCGAGGGGATTGGTGTGGGTCTTGCCGCCGTGTACCCTGGACTGAGTACCCGTAAAGCGGACATTCTCGCCGTTTTCAGGTAACTCTAGGCCCAGCTCTTCGCGTACCCACTTCACAACCTGGGCCAAACGGCGCAATTTCTCCGAGCTGGTATCGCGCAGGCTAAGCATCGCGTCTTCGTGCCCCTGTTCGGCACACAGCGCGATGGTACAACAGTTGGTTCCGGCCCGGATCATCTTCAGCGTGAGATTGGCATAGTGGCAATGCACGCCCACGAAGATACAGGCTTCGATTTTGTTGCCCCAGATCGTCAGATTTGGATGATTAGGATTAATTACCTCCTCAGGGTCGATCTTGGGATACTTTGGGCGGTAGTCGGGCATGGGGATAATCATTACGTTGGGAATCTGTGCCGCAATCTCCAGAACCGCTCGAGCCCGCTCGACCGCCTTTTGATTCCAGGCCCAGAGCACCAAGGGGCCAGGGAAAATGGTGGCATTAGGACTGGTCAGCATCTTGTGCGCGACCTCCCTCATTACCACCTCTTCGTCCTCGTGATAGCCATACCATAAACCCTGACCCGGCTCGGGCAAGGTAATACCTAGCTGCGCCGCGGACGGTGGATGATACCCCGCCGGTCCGGGAACGATTATCTTTTCTCGCGTTTGCTGTGTCATTTATGTCCCTGTTTTCATTCAGTTATCGGAGCGCGTCCGGCGGTGGTGGACTTATCACCATATAAAACATTCTCTGTCAACACGGCTGCCGACAGCTGGTCGATCATCACCATTTTAATGGCATGGTTTTTGGACAGATTGTCACAGATCCAAGTACACTGGCCGCACCCCTTGCAGCGATCTACTACCACATAGGCTGCTCCATACTTGCCCAGCTGATCGTTGTAAAGGATGGTATTCGGCTCAGGGCAATACTGCATACAGAGCTTGCAACCGGTTTGCGCACAAATTTCGACGTTGATGTCGGCTACCAGGTACATAGACTCCTCTTTTTCGCTAGGCCGTGAGCATGGCGGCAGCCTCGACTTGATTGGCTGACTTAGAGATTTCATCCCAGCCGTGCTCGGCTGCGAACTTCCAAGCAGCCGCGACCACTGCCATATTCTTTTCGATGAGCTCCTGCTTCTTTTTAAATTTTCTCTCCACCACGCTGTCCAGTGCCGCCGTTCCACCGGAGACCACGAACCCCTTGCCCAAGAATCTATCCTGCACTGCCTGACTCAAAGCGTCTAAATTGGTCAAGCCAGTAATGCAGGCAATCGCCCCCATCAAGGCCATATTGGTCGCTAGGTCTATCCCTGAGACTTCCAACGAAATTCTGGTTGCCGGTAGATAGAAGAGCTTGGCACGACGCTCCTCTAGTTCGCGGGCATAATCTCTTGATAGCTTCATCGGGCCTTCGTGATTAATTAGCGCCACACCATTCTCTTTTAGGCCGTAGTAGAAGGGCATGGTGTAGGACTTGCCGTGGGTAATGACTTGCGGATGGAAGATGATGATGATGTGAGGAAAGGTAATCTCCCCAACTTCGTAGATCGGCTCGTCTGAGACCCGCACATAACTCTCGACTGGGGCCATGCGTTTCTCCGAGCCGTAAAAGGGCACTATGGTGCTCTCGCCACCGGCGTTAATGACTGCCGTACTCAGGATGTGCGAGGCAGTGACCACACCCTGCCCACCCACACCCGCCATTCGGATATTAAACCGCTTAGCTATGGCTGACCTCCTGTGAAGAGCTTACTTCCACCGGCCTGTTGGCTGACTTAGCCTGAAACTCCTGGTACCCGTGCTTGTCAGCCAGATAGTGCTTGGCCTCTTCGGCGATGTATTCGTAGAACTGATAGCGGTCGTTCTCGACGTTTTTGGCATCCTCCATAACCTTGTCGGTGGCAATTCCGTACTCAATGTTGCACGAGGTATAGGCTTGGATATAGGTCGGACCGACTTCGCGGGCGATCAGTACGGCTTTCTTAATCACGCTGATAACCTTGCTCGGTTTGTTCGGCACCACCCTGGCTACATAAGCACAGCCGGCGACCTTGGCCATCTCAACCATATTGGTTTTGTCGAACTTTTTTCCTAACGGCGCCATCTTGAGTACCACGCCGCGGTTGGTCATGCCGCTCTCCTGACCCCCGGTGTTGCCATAGACCTCGTTGTCCAGCATGATGGTGGTGAACTTCTCCTTACGGAGCCAGGAGTGTAGTACCTGAGAGAATCCGATATCAGCTAGACCTCCGTCGCCGGCCATCACCACTACATCCTTGGGTCTATCGCCAAACCGCAAGCGAAGACCTCGGGAGAGTCCGCTCGCTACCCCGTTGGTATCGCCGTAATTGCCGTAGACAAAGGGGATGGCAGCTTGCGAGAGGGCCAGGCGCCCGCAGCCGGCCGTCCCTACGGTAATAGTATCTTCGGGGTTGGGGAAGGCAATAACCGCCAGCCTGATGAAGAGTGACATGGCGCAGCCCGCACACATGGGATGCTCTTCGAGGATCTCCTTGAAGGTTCCCATCTGAGCAGCCCCAACCTTTTTCCCGAAGGGCCCGCGCTCAACCATATCGCGGTACTCCTTGGGCATGAATTTCTCAAAGCCGGTAGTAAACTTGACGTAATCAAGACTCATTCGTTTTCCTCCTCGCCGTTCGCCAGCCTCACCAACCCTAGTATAATGCTTAGCGGCATGGACTGTAGAGTGTTATACGCAACCTGCTGGTATATCTGCCCACGGCTCGAGCCAGGGCTTTAAGTCCGTCTCTGGTGAAGGGGCGGCCTGCATAGGGATTGGCTACTTTGCCATGTCAACGTGCTAGAGGGGCGTGTTATCGTGCTGATTATGAAGCGGACCCCGCTGTACCAATTACACCTGGCGCTCGGAGCGCGCATGGTGGAGTTTGCCGGCTGGGAGATGCCCCTCCAGTATCCCACCGGCATCAATCAGGAGCACCTGGCGGTGCGTGAGGCCTGTGGCCTGTTTGACGTCAGCCACATGGGTAAGATCCGTGTGCGCGGCCTTCAGGCGACCGAGTTTCTTAGCTACGCCACCCTCAACGACCCGGCCAGGCTTGCGGTGGGTGCGGGGCAGTACTCGATGCTGCCCAACGACCGCGGTGGCCTAATCGATGACCTGTATATCTACCGCCAGGCTGAGGTTGACTACCTGGTGGTCTGCAACGCCGCCAATACCGCAGCGGTGTGGGCCCACCTGCCGGTGCTGGCCGCTCCTTACGAGGTAGAGCTTGTTGACGAGACGACGGCCTGGGCGCTGATCGCGGTACAGGGGCCGACCTCGTTCTTGCTGTTAAGCCGTCTGGTGGAGGGCGACCTGACAGCGGTTAAAAAGAATCGCACCCTGGATACGCGCCTTGGCGAGAACCTGGTGACCTTGGCCCGCACCGGCTATACCGGCGAGGAGGGGTTTGAGATTTTTGCCCGCCCTAATGACTCCGTGGCGATCTGCAAGGCCCTAATCGCCGCAGGCGCGGTGCCGTGCGGCTTGGGTGCGCGCGACACGCTTCGGCTGGAGGCAGGGTTTCCGCTCTTTGGCCATGAGTTTGGCGCCGACACCAATCCCCTCTGTAGCGACTACGCCTGGGTGGTCAAGGATAAGGAGTTCTACGGTCGCACGGCGATGTGGGACGCACCCTGCCGTCACCGGCTGGTCGGCCTCAAGCTCTTGCAGCGCGGGATTGCCCGGCAAGGCTACCACGTCACTAAGGAGGATCGCGTGGTGGGCTGGGTCACCTCGGGGACCATTTCGCCGCTCACCCGTGAGAGCATCGCCATGGCCTGGGTAGAAGCGCCCTTGAGCGAGCCTGATACCATGCTGCTAGTCGAAGTGCGTGGCCAACAGCTCCCAGCAACGGTCGTAAAACCTCCTTTTTTCCGCCCCCAACTCTCTTAAGCTAAAGGAGCGATGATGAACATCCCTACCGATCTTAAATATGCCGCCAGCCATGAATGGGCACGCCTGGAAAGCGAAGTGGTAACCGTAGGCATCAGCGATTTTGCTCAGGACCAGCTAGGCGATGTGGTGTTCGTTGAGCTGCCGCAGGTCGGTCGCCGCGTCAAGGCGGGCGAGTCGGTGGCCGTGGTCGAATCGGTCAAGACCGCTTCGGATATCTACGCCCCGGTCTCGGGCGAGATTACTGCGGTCAACCGGGCGCTGCTCGACGCTCCCGAGGCGATCAACAGCGCGCCTTACGGCGAGGGCTGGCTCTTTAAGATCCGCCTTGGCAATCCCGCTGAGCTAGCACACCTGCTCGACGCTGAGAGCTACCGGCAGGTGGCTGCGGAGAGCTGATGGACTATACGCCTCATACTGAACAGGAGATCGCCAAGGCGCTAGCGGTCATCGGCGTGGACTCGCTAGCGGCGCTCTTTGCCGATCTGCCGGAGGCGCTCAGGTCGCCAGCTATCGACCTCCCGGCGGGCCTTGATGAGGTCGCCTTGTTGGCGCACCTGCGGGCCTTGGCGGCTAAGAACCGCGCTGAAGGTCCAAACTTCCTGGGTGGCGGGGCGCAGCGGCACTTCATCCCTGCCGTGACGGCACACTTGGCTATGCAGAGCGAGTTCGTCACCGCCTATACCCCCTACCAGCCCGAAGTGGCGCAAGGGGTGTTGCAAGCTACCTTCGAGTATCAGACCATGATGGCCGAACTCACCGGCCTGCCGGTCTCCAACGCCAGCATGTACGACGGCGCCTCGGCGGTAGCGGAGGCAGCCATACTGGCCATGCGCCAGACCGGCCGCCGTAAGGTGCTGGTAAGCCAGGGGGTTCACCCGGAGTCGCGTGAGGTCTTGGCAACCTACCTGCACGCCATAGAGGCCGAGATCGCCACCGTCACCCTGGCCGATCTGACCACGCCGGTGATGGCAGTAAGTGAAGATGCTGCCTGCCTCATCGTTCAGAACCCCAACTACCTGGGCTACCTGGAGCCGATGGCGGCGCTGGCTGAAGCCGCCCACACGGGGGGCGCGCTGTTTGTCGCCGCGGTCGAGCCGCTCAGCCTGGCGCTGCTCACATCGCCGGGCGAAGTGGGTGCCGATATCGCCGTGGGTGACGGTCAGACCATCGGCAACCCGCTCAACCTGGGCGGGCCGAGCTTCGGTTTCATGGTGGTCACGGAGGCCTTAATACGCCAGCTCCCCGGTCGCTTGGTAGGGCAGACCCATGACGTTGATGGCCGGCGGGCCTTCGTATTGACGTTGCAAGCCCGTGAGCAGCACATTCGCCGTAGCAAGGCCAAGTCTAATATCTGCTCGAACCATCAGCTATCAGCGCTGATGGCTGCCGTGAACCTGGCCGCCTTGGGGCCCGCTGGGTTGCGCGAACTGGCCACGGCCAGCGTGGCGCGGGCCCATCAGTTGGCTGACGCCTTGCGCGAGGCGGGCTTGGCCGCCCTGACCGACAAGCCATTTTTCAACGAGTTCGCGTTATCAATACCGCTCGAGCCCACTGTCATCCGCCGGCTGCTAGCCGAGCGCGGCATCCACGCCGGGGTGCCGGTGCCGCCCGAATACGGGCTGGGCAATGCTGTGCTGCTTAGCGCTAGTGAGCTTACCTCCGAAGCTGACAGCGCGGCTTTAGTAACGGCCTTGCGCGAGATACAGGCTCGAGCCCGTCCGCTGGAGATAGCCCATGACTGACTTCCCCGTAATCTACGAGCGCGGCCGGCCGGGCCGCCGGGCCGCGCAGCCGCCCGCCGCGCCCAAGGTAGACCTGGCCGCGCTGTTGGGAGCAGAGAACCTGCGCCATGAGCCGCTGCGTCTGCCCGAAGTCTCAGAGCTCGATCTGGTGCGGCATTATACCCAGCTGGCGCACCGGCAGTTCTCCATCGACGGCAACTTCTACCCCTTGGGCTCGTGTACCATGAAGTACAACCCCAAGGTCAACGAGGAGGCGGCCAAGCTCTTTAGCGATTTGCACCCCTACCAGGACCCGGCCACCATCCAGGGGGCGCTCGAGCTGCTCTATAACCTGCAAAATTACCTGATGGCACTGACCGGCATGGACGCCATCACCTTGCAGCCGGCGGCTGGGGCGCACGGTGAGCTGGCCGGCATCCTGATGATCCGCGCCTATCACCAGGCTAACGGCGAAGGCGCACAGCGCCGCGTGGTAATCGTTCCCGACGGCGCGCACGGCACCAACCCGGCCACTGCCGGGATGGTCGGCTATGAGGTGCAAGAGGTGCCTACCGGTCCTGACGGCGAGGTCGACCTGGCCGCCTTTAAGGCTGCGCTAGGTCCGCACGTGGCGGCGGTGATGCTGACTAACCCTAACACCCTCGGCATCTTTGAGACCAGGATCCTGGAGATCAGCCGCCTAGCGCACGAGGCCGGAGCGCAGCTCTACTACGACGGCGCCAACCTCAACGCCATCGTGGGCCGCGCCCGCCCCGGCGACATGGGCTTTGACGTGGTGCATCTGAATCTGCACAAGACCTTTACCACCCCGCACGGCGGTGGTGGCCCCGGCACCGGCCCGGTCGGCGTGAAGGCGCACTTAGCGGAGTTTTTGCCTGTGCCGACGGTGACCAAGACCGAGGCGGGTTTTGCCTTTAATTACGACATTCCCCGTACCATCGGACGGCTGCGCAGCTTTTATGGCAACTTCGGCAACCTGGTGCGGGCCTATACCTATATCCGAGCGTTGGGCAAGGAGGGTCTGGAGCGCGTCTCGGCGCTGGCGGTGCTCAACGCTAACTACCTGCGCGTCAAGCTCAAAGAGGCGGGCTTGCGCATCGCCTTTGACCGCCTCAATATGCACGAGTTCGTGGCGCAACCACCCGACGGACTGCGCACGATTGACATCGCCAAGGCGCTGCTTGACTACGGCGTGCACCCGATGACCGTCTACTTCCCGCTGATCGTCAAGGAAGCGATGATGGTCGAGCCGACCGAGACCGAGTCGCTGGAGACCCTGGACGCTTACGCCGAGGTGCTGCAAGCGATCCTAGCCCGCGCCCAGACCGACCCGGAGTATCTGCCGAACGCGCCCTACCACACCCCGGTGCGGCGCCTTGACGAAGTTGCCGCGGCCCGCAAACCGATCCTCAAGCACCCGATAGACTAGCGGCCTGAACGCGCGCGCGGCCTGCGATACGCTGGTCAATGGCTATAGCCGCCCTGCTGGCGCCGCAACAAGCTGGCCTCCCGCACCTGCGCCGCGATCTGCCAGTGTTGCTGCTCGAGCGCTGTCACTACCCGCAGCCGTGGCACGGGGGTGGGCTTGCCACCTTCACCGATGGCCACAAAGTTGAGGTGCCCGACGGTGCATAGCCGCCGCTCGCCGGATAAGGGGTTCTCGCCGAAGACCTCACAACGGACGATCATGCTGCTCCGTCCCACCCAGGCCACCCGGCTCTTGAGTTCGATAATCTCACCGACCAGGATAGGGTTGTGAAAGTCGACCGGTTCGGTCGAGGCGGTTACCACCGGCAGGCGGCAGAAACGCACCGCCGCAATGCCCCCGGCGATGTCCATCAGCGCCAGCACGCGCCCGCCGAAGAGCGTCCCCAGGGGGTTAGCATGGTGTGGAAAGACGATATCGACGTTGGTAACCCACTCCGAGGCGATGGGCGTCTCCGCCATGCCGCCCAGTATACCGGTAGGGGCCAGTCGGCACTTACCCGCTACCCCCCGTCCGTACCCGCTCGACAGCTGTAAACGTGCGCTTCGAGGACGACACCCTGCGCCGCCTCAAGCGCTTGGCCCGTGTGAAAGGCAAGGGTTATCAGACGCTCCTCAAGGCCTTTGTGTAAGAGCGCCTCTACGAAGAGGAGAAGTTTAGCAAGCTGCGCTGAGGCCGGTATACTGGCACCCTGGGGGGCGTGGGAGGTCGTTTATGGCAAGCTGGGCATTGACACCACCGCTGATTCACGAACTTATCCCTATCCGGGTCGGCTATCTGCGCCTGCCGGTGCAGCTGGTGCTGGGGGTAGCCTTCCTCGCGCTGTTGGCCCAGCTGAGGATCGATATCGGCCCGGTGCCGATCACCGGCCAGACGCTCGGCGTGCTGCTGATCGGGGCGGCCTACGGCCTCAAGCTCGGCAGCCTGACCATGCTGCTGTATCTGCTGTTAGGCGGGGCGGGCCTGGGAGTGTTCGCCGGCGGGGCGGCGGGGTGGTCGGTACTCACCGGCATGACCGCAGGCTATCTGGCGGGTTTCGTGCCGGCCGCGGCCCTGGTAGGCTACCTGGCGCAGCGCGGCTGGACGCAAAGCGCTAAGGGAACGATGGCGGCGATGCTGCTCGGCAACATGGTCATTTACCTGCCCGGCCTGGGCTGGCTGGTCCAGTTCGCCTCCGATTGGCCTACCGCGCTCCAGTGGGGGCTTTATCCCTTCATCCCCGGCGACGTGCTCAAGCTAATAATCGCCGCCAGTCTGCTGCCGCCGCTCACGCGCTACCTCTCGCGCTAGGCCTTGTGCTGCACCGGCAGGTTGGCGATTAACACCATCCGATCACCGTGCTGCTCGAGCCTCACATCGGTTTCCTGCCCATCCATGGGGAAGTAGCGGGCAATTACCTCTAACAGGTCGTTCTTGAGCTGCTCCATCTTGCCTGGCGAGAGCTTGGCGCGGTCGTAAGTGAGCACCAGCTTAAGGCGCTCTTTGAGGTGGTCTTTGCTCTTCTTGCGCCCAAAAAGCCCGAACATCAGCTTCCCCCAAACAGCCGCCGCAGGCCGGAGAGGAAGCCGCCTGGCGGCTCGTAGCTGATCTGCGGCACCTCCTCGCCACGCAGGCGCTGGGCGATATGCCTGAACGCCAGGCCGGCACCGTTGCGGCTCGGGTCGCTAATAGCGATCGGGTTGCCCAGGTTGGTGGAGACCAGAATCTTCTCATCTTCGGGGACGATGCCGATCAGCTTGACGCCTAAGATCTCCAGCACGTCATCGACTTCGAGCATATCGCCACGCTTGACCATCTCGGGGCGCAGCCGGTTAATAACCAACCTGACCTCGCGGATCTCGCGCGCCTCCAACAGCCCGATGATGCGGTCGGCGTCGCGCACGCTCGATACCTCCGGGTTAACCACCACCAGCGCCCCCTGGGCCGCGCTGGCAGCGGTCTGAAAGCCCGATTCGATCCCAGCCGGGCTGTCGATCAACACCCGGTCGAAGCCCTCCTCTTCGAGCAGTGCGGTGACGGTCTCCTGCATGCGCGCTTGCGATAGGGCACTCTTGTCGCGCGTTTGCGAAGCGGCCAGCAGGTGCAAGTTCTCCACCCGCTTGTCGCGAATCAGCGCCTGCCTTACCCGGCACTTCCCCTCGAACACGTCGATCAGGTCGAAGACCACCCGGCCCTCGAGCCCCATCACCACATCCAGGTTGCGCAGTCCGACATCGGTATCGACTACCGCAACTTTCTCACCGAGTTGCGCTAAGGCCGCGCCCACATTGGCGGTGGTGGTGGTCTTGCCAACTCCGCCCTTGCCGGATGTGACCACGATTGCTTTGGCGTTCACTGACCTGCCTCCTCATCACTCGCTAACCATCTCCAACCCTGCACGCTATGAAAACGAGTTGTGGTAGGGTCAGGGTCTTTGTGTTAGCTAATATAACAGAATCGCCGGAGCTTGATGCCGGAGTGGGCACCGCTATCGTGTAGCATGAGGGGGTGACGGTTCATGAACTGCGCCGGGAGCTAACGGCACGGCTGGCCCGGGCCGGGGTCGCCTCGCCCGAAGCGGAAGCGGCTTGGCTGCTGACGCACCTGCTGGGTGTCTCGCGGGCCGAACTTGGGCTCTTGGCGAACAAGCGCTTGGAAGAAGCGGAGGCCCGTGTGCTAGAAGGCTGGCTGGCCCGGCGCGAACGCCGTGAGCCCCTGCAACACATCCTGGGTTTTGCGCCGTTTTATGGCTTGACGCTGCGCGTTACCCCGGCTGTGCTGATCCCTCGTCCGGAGACCGAGCAATTGGTCGAAATCGCTTTGCAGCAGCTCGGCGCTCTGGCGGCGCCACGGGTACTGGACGTAGGGACCGGTTGCGGCGCAATCGCTCTGGCCATCAAGCACGAACTCCCGGATGCGCTGGTGATGGCTACCGATCTCTCCTATGCAGCGCTGGAAGTAGCCGCTGCCAACGCCGCAGCGCTAGGCTACGCCGTGGCCCTGAGCCAGGCCGATCTGCTAGCACATCCTGAGGTGGAAGCGTTTGCGCGGGAGGCCGACCTCGTGACTGCCAATCTCCCTTACCTGCCAGAGAGCGACTGGGACAACCTCAGCCCTGAGGTCCAGGCCGATCCACCACTAGCCATTTTTGCCGGCCGGGACGGCCTGGAGCAGTTTAAGCGGCTGCTGCCGCAGGCCCATGCCCTGCTCAAGCCCGGCGCCTGGCTGATAGCCGAACTCGATCCCCGCAATGCCGAGGCAGCGCTGACTAGTGCCACCAACTGGGCGGACAGGCAGCTCCGGCCTGACCTGCTGGATCGCCCGCGCTTCGTGTTGTTACAGCGTTAGCCGTCGCTCGGCTTGGTGCTGGGGTATGGGAGGAATTGCCCACGAAGCAAACTTCAGCACGAGAGGTGAAAATAGGCGACCTTCAGCAAAGAAGCGCCGACCCGAAGGGACAGGCGGGGCGAAGCCGAAGTGGGTGGGATAAAGCGATAATGCGAAGGCGTACGTGAAGTCGCCCCTACTGACTACTGACTTCTGACTTCTGACTACTGATTTTCGGAGGGGCCTTGCGGAAGCCGGCCAGAATCAGCAACCCAGCTCCTATCACTACACAGGCATCGGCGATATTAAAGACCGGAAAGTCAAAGCCCGGCACTGAGAAGTGGATTAAGTCAACCACATAGCCAAGCCGCAAGCGGTCGATCATGTTGCCCACCGCACCGCTAAAAATCAGCACTAGCGCCCCTGCCTGCCAGACCGGGAGGTTGCTAGCATGGCGCTGCAGATAGACCACAATGGCTACCGCCACCACCGCCGAGAAGATGCCTAGCGGCAGCGCGAAGCTCTGCAGGATGCCAAAGGCGGCGCCAGTGTTTTGCGTATGGGTGATATGGAAACCTAAACCGAGGGTAAACCCTGGTCCACCCAGCGGGATATTAGTGGCTACCCATAGTTTGGCAAGCTGATCGGCAGCGATAAGCGCCGTAGCAAGGAGCCAGATCATGGGCTTAGTATACCCTCCCCTTGCGACAAGCTTGGTGAGCCTGCTTTGACCAGGGACAAACGCACCATTAAGCAAGCGAGCGACATGGGCTACACTAGAGACCTATGGAGACTGTTGCTGAAACCCGAGCCCTAGAGCACATCAATCCCTGCACCAGCATGGCCGATATTCACAACCTGGCGCGCCTGGCTGCTAAGCGTGAAGGTAAGCGCAAACTAGCCGTGGCCAGCGCCGCTGAAGCCCACGTTATTGAGGCGGTAGCCGACGCGACCAAGGCCGGCTGGATCGAACCCTACCTGTTTGGTAACTCGAGCGCTATCGCTAGCCTGCTCAAGGAGTTCGGCCTGACTCTGGACCAGGTTACCATAGTGCATACCCAATCCAAGGACGAGGCCGGCCTGTTGGCGGTCAAGGCCATCTCCAGCGGCACCTGCGACGTCCTGATGAAGGGCCAGATTCAGACCGCGACCCTGATGAAAGAGGTCCTCAACAAGGAGTACGGTATGCGCGGGCCGGGCAAGCTCTCGCACGTGCTGGTCTTTGAGTCACCGCTCTTTAACCGGCTCTTTTTCATGAGCGATGGGGCGTTGAATATCAAACCTGACTTGGTGTTCAAGATCGAAATTGTCAAGAACGCCATCCATACTGCCCACCTGCTGGGTATCGACAAACCCAAGGTGGCGATGCTGGCTGCAATCGAACTAGTCGATCCTAACCAACAGACCAGCGTGGACGACGCCATTATCGCCAAGATGGCCGACCGCGGCCAGATCAAGGGGGCCATCATCGATGGACCGCTGGCGCTGGACAACGCCGTAGACGCTACTGCTGCGCGTCTCAAGAACATCAACTCTGAAGTAGCCGGCGAGGCCGACATCTTGATCGTGGATAACATCGATGTCGGTAACGTCTTTTACAAGGCGCTGGTATACTTCGCGCAGGTGCAGGTAGCCGGCGTGATCGCCGGGGCGGCTGCACCGATGGTGTTGACTAGCCGCGCCGATAGCGCTGAGACTAAGCTCAACTCGATCGCGTTGGCCTGTGTGATGGCGGCCCGCGAACGTTTCGTATCCGTCTGAACCAACAACCGCTTTGCTTAAGCGGGCCCTAGGGTCCGCTTTATTTATGCTCTCATGACAACCTGACCAGGACGGGCGTTATAAAGTCACGAAGGAGGGTAACTATGGTCGATCTGCTGGTGATTGGTGCGGGGCCGGGCGGCTACGTGGCCGCTATCCGCGCGGCGCAGTTGGGGCTTACGGTGGCCTGTGTCGATGAGCACGCGGCCTTGGGCGGCACTTGTTTGCGGGTCGGTTGTATCCCCAGCAAAGCGCTCCTGGAGTCGAGCGAGAAGTACCGCGAGGCCAAGGAGGACCTAGCCAAGCACGGCGTTAAGGTCACCGGTGTGAGTTTTGACTTGGCAGCCATGATGCAGCGCAAAGAGGCGGTGGTCAAAGCCAACACCGACGGCCTGAGCTACCTGTTTAAGAAGCACCGCATCCGCCACTATCAGGGCCGGGGCGAGCTTCTGGCACCGGGCAAGGCTGTGGTGCATGGACCGGAGGGCGATAGCGAGCTTGAGGCCAAGCGTATCCTGATCGCTACCGGCAGCAAGCCTGCCAGCCTGCCTGGTATTACGGTAGATGGTGACATTATCGGCACTAGCGCCGAGGCGCTTAGCTACAGCAGTGTCCCCGAGCACCTGGTGGTGATCGGTGCCGGCATCATCGGGCTCGAGCTAGGCTCGGTCTGGAACCGCTTGGGGGCTAAGGTCACGGTCGTCGAGTACCTGGAGCGCATCCTGCCAACCCTGGATGGCGAGATCGCTAAAGAGGCGCAGAAGATCTTCACTAAACAAGGGCTGACCTTTAGGCTCGGCAGCCGCGTCACCGGGGCTCATGTCGAAAACGGCAAGGCTGTGGTGACGGTAGCGGGGTCGGAAGCCCTCTACGCCGACCGCGTGCTGGTAGCGGTAGGGCGGGTGCCCAACACCGACGGCCTGGGGTTAGCTAACGTGGGTGTTGAGGTCGATCAGCAGGGGCGGATTGTGGTCGATGAGCGCTACCAGACCAGTATGGCCGGTATTTACGCCATCGGCGACGCCATCGGCGGGGCGATGCTGGCGCACGAAGCCGAGGAGGAGGGGATAGCCTGTGTGGAGGCGATCGTCGGCGGTTACGGCCATGTGGACTACAACAGCATCCCGGCGGTGGTCTACACCGAACCCGAGCTGGCCTCAGTAGGCAAGACTGAGGAACAGCTCAAGGAGGCAGGGATACGCTACCGCAAGGG
>Ga0208100_100257_pt1 | contig 21811 bp, 25 predicted proteins | sample SubbioR11_8A_Aug_FD_184817 | JGI IMG/M metagenome (GOLD analysis project Ga0208100, IMG submission 184817) | Serpentinite rock and fluid subsurface biosphere microbial communities from McLaughlin Reserve, California, USA - CR11_8A_Aug (SPAdes) | ecosystem: Environmental > Terrestrial > Deep... | reverse complement strand
CCCGCCTGCGCCTGCGCCATCAGTCGCTCCAGGTCGGTGCGCGGTTGCGGCGGCTGCGGTGTCGGCTCGGCAGCGGCCTGCTTCGCTTGCGGCGGCGGCGCCTTCTTCGGCGGCGGCGCTTCCTTCTTCGGCGCCGGCCGCGGCGGCGGTCGCGGCTCGACGCGCGGCGCTGCCTTGCGTTCGCGTTCGATCGCGATCTCCGGCTCGCGCTTGGGCTCGGGCACGGGCACCGGCTCGGGGCTCGGCTCGGGCTCGGGCCGCGTGGCGGGCGCGACTTCCGGTGGCGGTGCCGGTGACGGCACGACGAGCGGCGGCGGCAGACCGGCCCACAGTTCCGCCACCACCGGCCCGGACGGCTGCGTGCGCCACTGCACGGCGAGCGTCATGCCGCCGAACAGCAGCGCGTGCATCAGCAGCGCCAGCGCCAACGAGGTCGGCGTGCGCTCGCCGCTGCGCGCCATGCGCGGCGCTCGGCGCGGGTCGACGGCGGCGGCGCTCATCCGGCGGCGGCTGCGCCCGCTCAGCGCGCCGGCTGCACCAGCAGGCCGACGCGCTGCACGCCGGCGCGCTGCAGCGCGTCCATCGCGGTCATCACCTGCTCGTACCTGACCTCGCGGTCGGCCGCGATCACCACCGGCGTGGGCGCTGGTGCGGACGCCGCCTGGCGCTGCTGGATCGCGGCGATCGCCGCCGGCAGGTCGGCGGCCAGTTCGCGCGCGCCGTCGCGCAGCACCAGGGTGCCGTTGACGCGGATCACCAGTTCCAGCGGGCGCTCGGGCGCGCGCGCGCTCTTGCCCACCGCCGGCAGGTCGACCAGCGCCGGCGTCACGAACGGCGCCGACACCATCAGGATCACCACCAGCACGAGCATGACGTCGATGTACGGCACCATGTTCATGTCCGACAGCAGCCGGCGCTTCGGCCCGTTGCGGCGCGCGATGATCGCCATCGTCAGCTCCGGCCCGGCGCCGATGCCGCCGGCACGGCGTTCGCGGCGGTCCTCATCGCTGCCTCTGCAGGATGTTCGAGAACTCCTCGATGAAGCTCTCGAAGCGGTTCGCCAGGCGGTCGATGTCGTGTGCGAAGCGGTTGTAGGCGACCACCGCCGGGATCGCCGCGAACAGGCCGATCGCGGTGGCCACCAGCGCTTCGGCGATGCCCGGCGCCACGCTCGCCAGCGTCGCCTGCTCGAGCGAGGCCAGGCCGGTGAACGCGTGCATGATCCCCCAGACGGTGCCGAACAGGCCGATATAGGGACTGACGCTGCCGGCCGAGGCCAGGAACGACAGTCGCGTGTCGAGCGCGTCCATCTCGCGCTGGTAGCTGGCGCGCATCGCCCGCCGCGCGCCGTCGAGCGTCGCCGCGGCGTCACCGCGCCCGCGCAGCTTCAGGTACTCGGTCATGCCGGCCTCGAAGATGCGCTCCAGCGCACCGGTGCGCCGGTCGCCGGTGGCCTGCTGATAGAGCTGCGCCAGTTCGGCGCCGCTCCAGAACGTGCGCTCGAAGGCGAGCGTCTCGTTGCGCGTGCGGCGGATCGCGAAGCCCTTGGAGAAGATCGCCGTCCACGAGGCCACCGAGATCACCACCAGCAGCGCCATCACCAGTTGCACCACCAGCGAGGCTTGGGTGATCAGGTACAGGATCGACAGATCGGCGGTTGTGTTCATGCGCTTGGGCTCTGGGGCAAGGTTCGAGTCGTTGCGAAGCGCCGCCGCCGCCGGCACTGCCAAGGGCGTCTGCGCGCGGCGGCGGCGCGATCAGGCCGGTACCGGTCGCTGCAACGCTTGTAGCAGGGTCTTTGGCAGCGGCACCGGCGCAAGGTTTCGCGCCGCAACGCAGGCCACCCGAATTGTCGCCTCGGCCAGCAGCGCCGGTTCGCCCGGCGCGCCGGCGTCGCGCAGCAGCGTCTGCGCGAACACCAGCGAGGCGCCGCCCAGCCGCGCCACGCGCGCGGTCGCGAGCAGCGCATCGTCGAGGCGCGCCGGCCGCCGGAACTCGCACGCCGCCGAACGCACCACGAACTGCACGCCGGTCTCGCGCGCGAGCGCGGTCTGGTCGATACCCAGCGCGCGCAGCCACTCGGTGCGGCAGCGCTCGAAGAACTTCAGGTAGTTGGCGTAGTAGACGATGCCGCCGGCGTCGGTGTCTTCGTAGTACACGCGCAGGCGCCAGCGGAACACCCCGGCACCGTCGGTCGCAACGTCTTTCGCAAACATCGGCCGCGAGTGTATCGCGCCGCCTCGGCGCGGCCTCGATGGCACTGTGCGGGAGGCGCCCGCCACGCGCTCTGCCTGCCGCAGCCGATGGTCCGCGCGGTTCGCCATGGTCGCCGTCGTCGCGGCGGTCGTACCGTGGTGTGGCCCGCCGCTGAAGTGAAACCTCCCGGCGTGTCATCCCCGCGCAAGCGGGGATCCAGCTCTCAACGGCGCAACGACGCTGGGTTCCCGCTGCAGCCTGCCCCCGCGAAGGCGGGGGCGGCAGCGACACCGCCGGTTTCATGCGTCGCGGGTCGCGCGCAGCGCGGTGGAGCAACTGACGTGCGTTACCGAGTGGAGCCTCGTTCCCGCATCGGCGCGAGCGGGTCGGGACTGTCTCGCGTGACGATCAACTTTGCGCGGCTCGGTGGCGCACCCAGACGGCGATGCCTTCGGCGCGCACCTGCCGGGCCAGGCGGGTGTCGATGTCGCCGGCGTACAGCCCGATCAGATCGACGAACCCGGGCTTGCGGTCGGTGCGCCGACAGCAGACGCCTGCGCGGCGCGAAAGGCGGCGAAGCTGCGCGAGCAACAGGCGAGCATGCCCCGACCTCACGCCATCGCTTCGCCGGTCATCGGATGCTCCCGTCGACGAGACCACGCAACTCGGCCACGAACGGTGCGAAGCGCTGGGGACACGCCGCCGTGACTCCTTCGAGCGAGGCCTGATTCAGGATCCACGGGCCATCCGTCGTGTCGGTGTACCGCGGCTTCTTGCGGTACTGATCGAACAGGGCCTCGACGATCCGCTTCGGCGGCCGATCATCGTTCTGGTCTTCGACCGGATTGCGCCAGCGGCTGCGCAGAGCATCGTCGGTGCCCAGGCGCCGGCGAAGCTGATCGGGCGCAGCGAGCAGAAGGACCTCGAGGTCGTGCTTCAGGCAGTGGACTCGAAAGCGAGCGTGTGCCTCGTCGGCCAGCCCGATCTTCCGGGCGCGCGCAGCGAAGCGGTCGCGCAGAAGCCGCTCGAGCTCCGCGAACGAGCGGTGCGCGTTGCGCGTGTCGTCGTACACCGACATCGGGTAGAGGTCCGGGAGCACGATGACCCAGTCCTCCGGACGGTCGGAGAGATGGTCGGCGGCCTTGCGTGCGCTATCGTCCAGCATGGATCCCTTGCCCTTCAGCGGCAGGAAGCGGATGCCGACACCGCGCCGCTGTCCCATGGCGATGATGGGTGCGAGGAGCGCCTCCAGGCCGTAGCGATCCGAGGGTCCCTCCACATAGACGAGGACCTTCACGGCCGGGCCTCGAGCTCGTCGGAGATGTGGAGCTGCGCGAGCGCATCCCCGCCCAGCTCGGCGACTTCTCGCCGCAGCGCCGCGCTGGTGCCGGGCCGGACGAACTGCGCGCGCCCGCCTTCCTTGCGCATCACTGCAATCTCGTCGAGGTCGAACTGCGCGAGGAAGTACGGAGAGTGCGTCGCGATGAGGATCTGGCTGCGCGCCGAGGCCATCCGGAAAAGACCCGCCAGCATGGGGAGAACGCGCGGATGCAGCCCCAGCTCCGGCTCGTCGATGCACACCAGCGGCGGGATGGACGGCGCCAGGCACAGCGTCGCCCAGCAGAGCAGCCGCAAGGTGCCGTCGGAGAGATCGGCAAGCGTGAGTTCGTCGTTGAGGCCCTGCTCGCGCCACACGCCGATGACAGTGCCCGGCCCACCGCGCGGCTTGACGTTCATCGAGACGAAGCCCGGGATGGCCGACCGCAGATACATCTCGAGCTCCTGCCAGGCATCGGCGTGCTCGGTCATCAGCGAGAAGAGCACGGCGCTCAGGTTCGAGCCGTCGTCCGCAAGGGTCGGCGTCGGCTCCGTGGGCACGGGGCGTCGAAGAGCCGCGCTGCCGGATACGTCGAAGCCGGAGTAAAAGCGCCAGGACGACAGGAAGCTCTGAAAGCGCGACAGCGTCACGAGCGTCGGGTCGAGCGCGCGCCGCAGAGCCAGTTCGTTCGGCTGCACGGTCCACGCGGGCCGTGTGAGCTTGCGCTGCACCTGGTCGCGCACGACGCCCTTGCCACCGCGGAAGTCGAGGAAGATGAAGGGCTCCCGCTCGCCTTCTGCGAGCGGCTCGGTGGTGGCCAGGCGCTCACGGACAGTCTTCGGCGTCCCGACCGGCCCCTGGATCTCGACCTCGTAGCGCAGCGGCTTGCGCTGGCCGTGGTCGACGACGAGCGCGAAGTCGATTCGCTCCGGCCCGCCGATGTGGAACAGCATCTTGCCGGCCGAGCGCGGATCGAACTCCGGCGGAAGAGGGTTCGACGCGGCGAAGCTCACGAAGCGCAGGAACTCGAACAGGCTGGACTTGCCGCTCGCGTTCGCGCCGATGATGACCGTGAGGCTGTCCGGCTGCGCGGTGAAGCGGTCGAAGGGTCGGTACCCGCTGATCTCGATCGCCTTGATGCGGGGTCCGTCTGGTTGCGCGGGCTCGCCGTTCGCCGCCGGATCCCCGTCCGGCCACCCGATCGGCTCGGCATCGAGCACACTCTCGGCGAACTGGATGCTGGTCGGCAGGCCCGTGCCCGGGTCCCGGCTGTACGAACTCGCAATCGGAAGCTCGATCAGGAACGCCAGGTTCTTCGCGATCTCGGCGCTCCGCTTCCCCGTGCGCTGCGCGAGCTCGTCCACCGCCCAGGTCCTCCCGGGCTCCGCCCGGTAGGCGTCCTTGAGCGCCGGCAGGAGCGCATCGCACGCCTCGGCCAGGCGTTTCGCCTCGGCGGAGCCGCACGCCAGCAGCCCCTTGACGGTCAGGGCATACCTGCCCATGTCCTGCTTCAGGTGCTGCGTCGCTACCAGCTCATCGATCAGCGAGCGCTGCGCCTCATGGCTCACGCGCAACGCCTGCACGGCCGGGAACTGCGCCGGCTCGGGCTGGTAGAAGTCCTCCAGAATTTCTTGAAGAAGGGCGCGCGCGTCGCTGCGGATTGTCATCGAGCCTCATCTTCGTCGACGAACGCCGGCAGTCTACTTGAGTGGTTTCGACAGACTCCGCACGATGCGTCGCCGGCGGTGATGGTCGGGCGGGCATTGCCAGCGCGTCGCCAGCCCCGTAACGGGAACTCAACCCGATGTTGCGGATATCAGCAGACACGGGTATCGGCAGATCCTGCGGCAGTTGGGAGGCTGGCGCGCCTGGATCAGACATCTGCCGGCTGCCGCTTCGTCGAGCGCGAGCGGGTCGCGACTCTCTCGCGTGACGATCAGCTTTGCGCGGCTCGGTGGCGCACCCAGACGGCGACGCCTTCGGCGCGTACCTGCCGGGCCAGGCAGGTGTCGATGTCGCCGGCGTACAGCCCGATCAGATTGACGAACCCGGGCCATTGATCGACCACCGGTTCCTCCGCCACGCGGCGCACGCGTTCGAGCCACTCTCGCAGCGGCGCCGTCTCGGCCGCGGCGAATTCGACCGCGATGTCGAAGTCGGAGTTGTCGGTCGCATCGCCACGCGCGCGGCTGCCGAAGACCCAGACGCCGACTGCCGACGGCTCGGCTTGCGCCTGACGCGCGACCTGCGCCACGAGTTGCCGTTCGAGCGGCGTCAGGGTCGACTGCATTGGGTCCCTCCGGCGTCGATCCCGAGCTTGAGCTGGGGCCAGGCGGTCGCCAGGTGGCTGTCGATGGCGACGACAGTCCGCGCTTGCGCCGCGGCCGCTTCCCAAGCCGGGCGGTCGACATCGACGACAAGCCGGTAGTCGGCCTCTTGCCGGCGGTCCTGCAGCGCCGACAGTGCACGGCCGGTCTCCTTGGACAGCAGGCCAGGCATCACGAAGTGCAACCCGATCAGTCGCTGCCACGCCCTCGAGCGCGGCAGCCGGCAGCCCATGCGCGCAGAGCAGGCCATGCGCAGCGTGAAAGGCGGCGAAGCACGCGCCGGTGGTCGCCTGGCGGAAGAAGCCTTGTCCCGCCAGCAGATCGGCCGCAGCCCACTCGCGCGCGGCCTCGTCGAGTTCGCGCTGCGCCAGCAACAGGCGTGCATCCTCGGCCACCATCGCATGCCCATCTCAGTTGCTCCACCGCGCTGCGCGCGGCCCGCGACGCATGAAACCGGCGGTGTCGTTGCCGCCCCCGCCTTCGCGGGGGCAGGCTGCAGCGGCAACCCAGCGTCGTTGCTGCGTTGAGAGCTGGATCCCGCTGCAGCCTGCCCCCGCGAAGGCGGGGGCGGGGATGACACGCCGGGAGGTTTCACTTCAGTCGATGAGCGGCGGCAGTCTACTTTGACGACTTCTTGCGCGATGCAAGACCGGAGACGCTCGTCGTAAGTCTGCGCACGCCATGCTCAACCAGATTTACATTGTAAGGAAAATTCCTTACCATGCGGACGCTGTCATCCGGAGAACTGCCATGCCCGAGATCCATGAAGTCGCGAAGTTGACCTCCAAGGGCCAGATCACCCTGCCCAAGCGCATCCGTCAGGCCTTGGGCGTGGACACCGGCGGAAAGGTGGCGTTCGACCTGCGCGGAGGCGAAGTCATCGTGACCCGAGCCGACGAACACGAAGACTCGGCAATTGGCGCCTTCCTCGACCTGCTGGAAGCCGACATCCGTGCAGGACGCCACCTCCAGCCGCTGCCGGAGGATCTTGCCCGGGCGATGCTGGCGAACATTGGGCACGCGGTGAACCTCGATGAAGACATTGAAGGCGAAGTGGCGCTCTGATGCAGCGGCATGGCTGGACGCTTCTGTTCCACGATGGCGTGGTCGAGCATCTGCGCAAGCTGCACGCGGCGGCGCAGCGTGCCGAGCCGAACGACCCAGCGGGATTCGAAGGCAACGCCAACGTCAAGCTGTTCCGGGCGCTGAGCCAGTTGATCCTTGAAGTCGTGCCCAGCAACCCGGCGCGGGACGAATTCCGGCAGGGCAATACCTTGGGCGCGGCGTACCGCCACTGGCGGCGCGCGAAGATCGGACGGCGCTTCCGTCTGTTCTTCCGCTACGACTCCAAGGCGAAGGCCATCGTGTATGCCTGGGTCAACGACGAGCAGACCCTGCGATCGGCGGGCAGTAAATCCGATCCGTATGCGGTGTTCGAGAAGATGCTGGGACGAGGCAATCCTCCCGACGATTGGGCGGCCCTGGTGGCGGCCAGTCACGCGGACTGGGCTGCATCCGAGAAACCGACAAAGGCAGACACATGAGGTAGCCACGACGATCCTGCAGCAACTGCGCCCCCAAATGGCCCCAGGCCTCCTTGCCCGCGCGCGAGGTGCAGCGCCTTGACGGCCTTCTGCGCGCACCTGCTTCGCCAGGCGGGTGTCGATGTCGCCGGCGTACAGCCCGATCAGATTGACGAACCCGGGCCATTGATCGACCACCGGTTCCTCCGCCGCGCGGCGCACGCGTTCCAGCCACTCGCGCAGCGGCCGTGTCTCCGGCGCAGCGAACTCGACCGCGATGTCGAGATCCGAGTCCTCGGTCGAAGCCCCGCGCGCGCGGCTGCCGAAGACCCACACGCCGACTGCTGCCGGCGGGCCTGCAGCGCCGATAGCGCACGGCCGGCTTCCTTGGAAAGGAAACCGGGCATCACGAAGTGCAGGCCGAACAGGCGTTGCACGCCTTCATGCGTGGAGGCCTGCAGTCCGTGCGCCGACAGCAGACCCTGCGCGGCGTGAAAGGCGGCGAAGTAGGCGCGCGTAGTCGCCTGGCGAAAAGAGCCTTGCCCTGGGGCTATCGCGTGGCTCGGTACCGCCCTGGCGCCGACCTGAAACGTCGCGACCGCAACCAACCGATGCCGACTCGTTAGCCCATGTGCCGCGCGAGAAATTTTTCGACGCGGTCGTAGAAGTCAAACCGATTCTTCTCGCGCAGGAAACCATGGCCTTCGTCTTCATAGACGACCCATTGCAGTTCCTTCTTGAAGCCGGCACGAACCAGAGCCGAGCGCATCCGCTCCGCGTGGGCGATCGGTACGCGCACGTCTCCGTAGCCGTGCGCGAATAGGATCGGCCGTTGCACGCGATCGGCCCGCAACGCCGGCGAGGCCGCCTGCAGCTTCTCTTTCGTGTCACCGACGTGAAGCGCGAACCACTTCTGGAATTCGACGCTCTCGACATCCATGTCCGACCAGGTTGCATTGCCCAGGAGTTCCAGGTCCGATACGCCAACGACGTTGACCCCACAGCGATACAGATCCGGAGTCTTGACCAGGCCCATCAACGTCGCATAGCCGCCGTAGCTGCCGCCCATGATCGCGACACGAGTGCGATCGGCGATTCCTTGCGCAATCAGGTGTTCGACGCCGTCGGTCAGGTCGTCCTGCATGGCGCCGCCCCACTGCGCCCAGCCGGCACGATAGTGTTGCCAGCCATAGCCGCGGCTGCCGCGGAAGTCGATCTGCAGCACCGCGTAGCCGCGGGACGCGAAAAACTGGGTGTCAGGCTGCCAAGCCCAGGTCTCGCCGCGCACGAAGGGCCCGCCGTGCACGAGCAGAATGAGCGGCAACTGTTTGGCTTCGCGTCCGCGCGGCAGCGTCAGGTAGGCCGGGATGCTCAGTCCGTCGCGAGCCTTGTAGCGAAGCGGCTTCTGTTCGCTCATCAGCTCGGATCTGATCCATGGCCGGCGCGCCACCAGCTCCTGCAGTGCGCGCTTTTCGGTGTCCAGCAGATACCAGCGGCCCGGCTCTGTATCCGAATACGAATAGACGAGCATGTTCTGCGTTTCGCCGGCACGGCTGATCCGGTTGACGCGACTCTTGAGCGCGCCGTCCACCATCGCCTGCACCTTGGCCCATTCGTCGTCCAACCAATAGAGTTCTTCCCGTTCCGCGTGGAGCCGGACTCCGATCAGTCTTTTGCTCTTGGGGTCGAAGATCAGATGACGATTGCGGGCGAAGAAGTCGCTGACGACTTCCGTCGGAGGTGTATTTCCATTGCCAAAGTCGAAGTCCTTGTGTGCGATGAGGCGCTCGCCCAGCTTGCGGGCCTGCAGGTCGTACGTGTAAATGGCGGACTTGTCGCCGCCTGCATAGGCAACGACATAAAGCGTGTCGTCTGGCCCGAACGCGATCGGGTCGAATCCTTCGTTGGTCAGAAAATCGAACTCGGCGATCTTGTCCCAGGCGGCGCCTGCGCCCGACCGATGGAAGAGCGCTGTGCGAGTGCTGCGGTCGATGCGCGTGACCGCGATGCGGGGTACGCGATTGCTGTCGAGCAGCCAGCCGATCGTCTTGCCCGGATTGTCGAACGTGAGCAGGGTCTTGCGCGCGGTCTTGGTGTTGAGTCGAACGACATCGAAGGACTCGGCGCTGCGCTCGTTATTGACCGCAATCACATCGTCCGAATCTGGCACCGACGCCAGCACTGCCGTGTAGCGATAGACGAACCGCACCGAACCGGTGGTGGCGACATTGGCGGGCATCAATTCGCGCGGTTCGCTGCCGTCTCGGTTCAACGCAAAAAGGCCCGAGGGCCGCTGTTCGCCCAAGCCTGACTGAAGATCGATCAGGTCGAAGCTCAGCCGATCATTGTTTATCCAGCGCACCGAGCGCACGTCGCGCTCGGTCAGCGCCGTGATGCCGCGCGCGCTCATCGCCTTCAGATCGAGGATGGCGACGTTCATGCGGCCACCGATCGGAGCGATCGCCGCAAGGTGTTGACCGTTGGGCGAGATCGAAATCGCTCGATAGCGGTCGTGCCTGAAGAAATCCTCGAGCGAAATGCTGTTGGCCGCGCGTTCCTGGGCGAACGCCAGTGGCGGCGCCATCGTCAACGCGCCGAGCGAGACCGAGCCAGCAACAAAGTCCCTCCGCTTGATCATGAGCTCCCCCGTACAGGCATCCGAAAACGGAAAGCGGCACTTCGATGCGAAAAATTATGGCATCTCGTCAGCCGAGGAAATCTTTCTTCGCTTCGATGCACTGCCGCATCCGAGTTGCAACGCACCCACGCTCCGTCGCGTGTGCTGGCCCGCGCCCGCGTGCAGTGATCGTGCGTGTGTGCCGGCCGTGGGCCGTGGTGTGCGAGAAACGCAACACGCGGCGCACGCAATTCAGGCGATTGTTGTCATCCGAAGGTCGGGTGCCGATACTCGCCGCGTTCGCGACTTCCGTCACAAACATCGCAGCCGGTCTTGGGTGGGTTGTCCCGACCGGCCTGGGTGCTTTGGGGGGTTGCGTAATCAGACAGGTCACATCCGAGGAGACTTTCATGGGGTTGTTCAAAGCAAAGCCAATCGTCCAGGGCCTGGCGCTTGCGTTCGGCGGGCTGACGGTTGCGGGCATCGTTGCGGCGCCGGCGCACTCACAGGAGCGCCTGGAACGGATCGAAGTCACCGGCACCCGCATCATGCGTGCAGACGTCGAGACCACGCAGCCGGTAGTCATTCTCAGTCGCGAGGACATCGAGCGCAGCGGCAAGACCACGGTTCAGGAGCTGCTGCAGAACCTGCCGGTCGTCAGCGGTGGCTCGTTCAGCGAAGGGACGAACGCCGGCAACAGCTTCGCGCCCGGCACTGCGTCGGTGTCGTTGCGAGGCCTGGGCGTCAACACCGTTCTGGTGCTGCTGAATGGCCGTCGACTTGCCTCATACGGTTTTGCTCAAAACCTGAACGAAGCGTTCGTCGACCTGAATTCGATTCCGGTCACCGCGATCGAGCGCATCGACATACTGAAGGATGGCGCTTCGGCCGTTTACGGTTCGGACGCGATCGCCGGCGTCATCAACATCATTCTGCGGCGAGACTTCATCGGCCTCGAGGTCTCCGGCGGCTACGGCTTCACGAGCCAGGGCGGCGGCGAGGAGACGCGCGCCTCGCTCGCTGCCGGGTTTGGCGACATCGCCAAGAATCGGTTCAACTTGATGGGTACGCTGGACTACTTCAAGCGCGAGAAAATCGGTGCCGGTGACCGGGAGTACTCGAAGACCGCCGACCAGAGCCCGCGTCAGGGGTTCGATCAACGATCGCCGACCGGTCAGCCGGGTGCGTGGTTCGTGGGGGGATCGCTTCAGCCGTTTGCGAACTGCCCGCCGAGCCTGGTCGCGACTCACCCGATCTTGGCGGGCAACACCTGCTTGTACGACTATGCCACCGACAACTGGCTGATTCCGAAGACGGAGCGGATCGGCCTGTTTGCGCGCGGGGTGTTCGAGTTTTCACCGACTTTGCAGGCGTTTGCAGAAGCGGGCTACACGAACAATGTGACCAACCAGTCGGCGGCGGCGACCCCGGGTGGATTCGCCGTTCCTGCAGCCAATCCGAGCAATCCGTTCGGACAATCAGCATTCGTTCTTTATCGAACCCTCGAAGCGGGCCAGCGCCTGAACGAGATCGACAGCGAGAACACGCGCGCGGTGCTGGGTCTCAAAGGTACGGCCGGCAAGTTCGATTGGGAAGTCGCGGCCAACCACTCGAAGAACGAGGCGACGAACACCGGTACGAACTACATCGACAACCGCCACATCGTGCGCGCGATCGCCGGCGTCGGCGTTTGTGCGGTCGATCCGAGCACCGGCGCGATGAGCCTGGTGAGTACGCCTGCCTCGCTCGCGAGTCCGTCGACCGGCATTGCCTGCCAGAACCACGTCATTCCGGCCGGCGTCTTCTACAACGTCGCCAATGGTTTCGCCAACCCGCAGGCTCTGATCGATGCGATCAAGTTCTCGCCGGTTCGCAAAGGCGAGGCGCAGATGACCAGCTACGACGCCAAACTGTCGACCGAGTTGATGCAGATGGCGCATGGCCCGCTCGCAATGGCCGCCGGTGTCGAGTATCGGGAAGAGGAGATCAAGGACACGCCCGACGTACGCAGCCGTCTCGGCGTCATCGTTGGCTCCGGTGGCACTTCGAGCCAGGGCTCACGCGACGTGACGGTGGGTTACGTTGAGTTCTCTGTTCCGTTTGCGAAGGGTTTCGAGTCTCAGCTTGCAGTGCGTCAGGACAAGTACTCTGACTTCGGCAGCGCGACGACCTGGAAAGCGGGGCTGGGCTTCCGTCCGTCGGCTGGCACCCTGCTGCGTACGACCGTTTCCACCGGATTCCGTGCGCCCGCTCTTGTCGAACTATTCTTGGGCGAGTCCTTCTCGTTCCCGACGGTGCGCGACGTGCCGCGCTGCAATATCTACACGGCGGCCTATGGTGCGACAAACCCGCTGACGCTGGCCGCTTGCGGCAACCCGCAGATCCGCACGCGGCAGGCTGGAAACCCCAACCTGCAGGCGGAAGAGTCACAAAGCGTGACCGTGGGTTTTGTGTTCGAACCGACGAACAATCTGACGGTTGGATTCGACTACTTCAACATCGATCACGAGAACATCATCGTTCAGCCGACCGTGTCGTTTCTGGTGAACAATGCGGCTCAGTTCCCACCGGGCACCGTGAATCGCAACGCCCCGTCGGCGGCCGACCTGACCGCCTGTGGCTTGGCCGGCGTTCCGACCGCCGATTGCCTTGGTGGTCTGCGTGGCACCAGCGCGGATCCGACCGGATTCGGCTTTAATCGTTCGTTCTTCAACGCGACGCGCCAGCGCACCTGGGGTTGGGACATCGACCTGCAGTATCGCTGGACTGTGGCAGCGCTGGGCCGCTTCACCGCAAAGTCGGTGTCTACCTATCTCGGATCATTCAGGGCTCAGGTCAATCCGGGCGGGAATCTCAACGAGTATGTGGATACCTGGGAGTATCCGCGCTGGCGCAATACGACGTCGCTCCTGTGGACGCGCGGGCCATGGGACACGACGGTCGCAGTGAACTACATCGACTCGTTCGAAAACTTCTACCAGACCTTCAAGCAGCGGGTCGAGGCCTTCACGACCTACGACGCGCAGGTCCGGTACACGGGGTTCAAGAACACCGAGTTGGTGGTCGGCGGCAACAACATCTTCGACGAAGACCCGCCGTCGGCTGACCTCCAGTGGAGCGGGTACGCCGACAACGTTCACAACCCACGCGGCGCCTTCTTCTACGTTCGCGCCAAATACAAGTTCTGATCCCGCAAGGGCGAGTAGCATGCTGAGCGGGCTTCGGCCCGCTCGGTTCAGCGCCCGCTCGGCCCAGCCGGCGGCAATCTTGAAATCGCGCTGGCGGTAGTGCAGCCCGGCCAGTCCGGCGGCCAGCCGCGCGCTTTCGGCCTCGCTCATCCGGCCGGAGTTGAACAGAAGCGCGCCAGCGGCGGGCCACGCTACGGTACGATCGCCGCGAGGACGGCGACCACGGCGAACCGGGCAGACGATTGGCTGCGGCAGGCCGAACGCGATCTGGCGCAGGCGCGCGACTCACAGGCCGCGCAGCGGCACGAGTGCGCCTGTTTCGCTGCGCAGCAGGCGGCGGAGAAGGCCGTCACGGCATTGCACCTGGCGCTCGGGCAGGAGGCCTGGGGCCACGTGGTGGCGAAGTTGCTGCAGGACCTGCCGATGTCGGTGTCTGCCGACCTGATCGACAAGGCGCGCGTTCTCGACAACTTCTACGTCGCCACGCGCTACGCCGACGGTCATCCGGCGGGCGCGCCGTTCGAACACTATGGGCGCCGGCAAAGCGGGCAGGCGATCGCTTATGCCGGTGAAATCCTCGACTTCGCGCGTGCTGAGATGGCCCGACCGCGCGGCGGTTGACGCGGCAGTGCGCGCGTGGGCGCAGCGGCGGGCCGCCGTGCAGCCGCATTTGCTGCGCTTTGGCTACTTCGGCTCGTACGCGCGCGGCGACTGGGGTGTGGGCAGCGACGTGGACCTGGTGGCCATCGTCAGTTGCGCGACGCGGCCTTTCGCCGAACGCGCGCCGGACTTCGATCTGTCGGGCCTGCCGGTGCCGGCCGAACTGATCGTGTACACCGAGGACGAGTGGGCGCAACTGCTGGCGGAGCCGCGCCGGTTCGCGCGCGATATCGACGCGCAGGCGGTCTGGGTATTCGAGCGGTCCTAATCAGGACACTCGCTTCCACAGGCGCGCCAGATCGGCCGTGCCGTCGGTGCCGCCGACGGTCTTGAGCACCTGCGCGGCGCGGCCCTTGTCCCCGGCGCACAGCAGCGCGATGCCCAGACGCCTCGTATGTTGCGAACTCGGTTCGCTGTTATGGCAAGCTACGCACGTGGAATAGCCTTTGTGAGGCACTTATGCCGAGCAACCTTGAAGTCCTCCAGGCCGAAGTCCTTCGCCTGTCGCCGGCGGATCGAGCGCGCCTTCTGGATCGACTGGTCGCGAGCTTGGCTGTCGACGCCAGTGTGGAGGCCGCCTGGGACGCCATTGCGGACCAACGGGAGCAGGAACTCAGCTCGGGTGCCGTCGAGGCAGTCCCGCTGGAAGTTGCCATCGCCAGGCTGGAGGCCCGCTTTCCGGGATGAAGATCACTCTTCACCCGGCGGCTGGCGGCCGCCAATTATCTTGAGCGCTCGGCGACAACTATCGTGAGCGGTTGACGCACGCCGCCGGGGTGCGTTTTGCGGTTGGGTTTCTACAGTGGTGGCCTTCAAGTGGAAGGCGGTCACGGTGCCCGGCAAACGCATTACGGACCTACAGGTGAGCAAGTACAAGGAACTCAGAGGCAAGCACGGCCAGGAGGCTGCGGCAGCCAAGACCGGCATCAGCGTGGCCAGCGCGTGGCGGCTGGAATCGGCGGTGGTGTTGCCGTCGCAGCGCCCGCCGCGGCACTGGCGAACGCGCGCCGATCCGCTCGCCGAGGTGTGGGACGCCGAAGTGGTGCCAATGTCGTGGTTCGAGTTGGCCGCACTGAGGGGCGCCGAGGCGGGCGGCGTGAGAACTGTCGCCTGAGCCATGCTGCGAACCCCGCGTCATGCGCCTAATCTGAAACAGCACGGGCGTTGCCAGTTTCGAGGCAAGAGAACTGCCGGCCGCGGCGGTCCGATCAATTTGCGCGGCGGCGAAGGCCGAGACGGCCAAGGTCGAACCGGCTGGCGTTGGACGCAGTACGTGGGCCGGAAGTGTCCGGCCGTGGTGGCGGTTTGGCGCTAGGCGTGCGAGCGCGTGGTCTTGTCTTTCGCCTTCCAGCGGGCGGTGCGCCCGGTGAACTACTGCATACCCGATCGAGAGCATCGTCGCCAGACTGCGCGTGACCATCAGCTTTCGCATACACACGTTTGTGCATATACTGCGGGCATGCGTTTCTCCTTCGACCCCGTCAAGTGCGCCGGGAACCTGAAGAAGCACGGTCTCGATCTGGCCGATGCCCGCAAGGTCATCGAGTCAGGCCAGACCGTGACGTTCGAGGATCGACGGTTCGACTACGGGGAGGAGCGGTTCGTGACGCTGGGACCGCTGGGCGACGTGCTCGTTGCGATCGTCACCGCGGAAACCGAAGAGCACATCCGCGTCAATTCGATGCGAAAGGCTGACCGACATGAACAAGCGATCTACCGCAGGCACATCGAGTAGCGAGGGCCGGCCTGTACGAGCCGGGGACATCAAAGCGGGACGACTGGTGCTGCGCCAGCGCTCAGCAACGGGATCCGTGCTGCCGCGCAAGCAGCGCGTGAACATCTTTCTTGACGGCACAGTCGTCGAGCACTTCAAGGCCAAGGCCGGCGCGCGCGGCTACCAGACGCTCATCAACGAAGCGCTGAAGCAGGCCATTGCCGCGGAGTCGATCGAGACGGTGGTGCGCAAAGCGATTCGTGAGGAACTGCGGAAGGCGGCGTGACGGGCGGTCTCCAGCACTCGCGGCAAGGTTTGTCGCTGAGTTCAAGCGGCATCGATGCCAGGTTCAAGCCATGTTCCCCCGACGGCAGCCCCGGCGATTCCTACGGCATCTTCATCCACAGCCGCGCCAGGTCAGCCGTGCCATCGGTGCCACCCACCGTGCGCAGATCAGTGCGACGCCCTTGTTGTGCTGGCCGAGGCCGCTGAAGCCCGCAGCGCGGTGGGGCAACTGAAATGCGCACTTCACGCTTGCGTCGTGCTAGCAGATCGAGCTAGCATGTTTTGAGTGAACGCCAAGCATCGCAAGACGCTCGCGGCCATCTTCGCGCGCCCAACGTCGCCGAACATCGTGTTCGCCGGCATCGAGTCTCTCGTGATCGGGTTGGGTGGGTTCGTCAAGGAGCGCGAAGGCTCGCGAGTGAAGATCACGTTGTATGAGGAACAGTGGCACTGTCATCGCCCGCATCCAGGAAAGGAAGCCAAGCGCTACCAGGTCGAAGAAGCTCGCGAATTGCTGGAGCGAGCAGGAGTGAAGCCATGAACACCATGACTCACAAGGGCTACACGGCGCGGATCGAGTTTGACGAGCGTGACAACATCTTCGTCGGGCGCGTTCTTGGTCTGCGCACCGTGATCAGCTTCCACGGGGAAACGGTCAGGGATCTGCGCAAACAATTCGAGTTGGCGGTCGAGGAGTTTCTCGGCGACTGCAAGGAGCAGGGCATCCGCCCGGAGAAGCCCGCGTCCGGCAAGATCTTGCTGCGAGTCCCGCCAGAGGTTCACGGCGCAGCGCTCGTGGCCGCCCAGGCGGCGGGAAAGAGCCTGAACCAATGGGCCACGGAGGTGTTGGCAGAGGCAATTGACTCGTGAGAGTCGAGGGCGAAGTGGTGTCACGTTGACTGCGCTGGTGGCTACGCAACGCGAAGCTCGGCATGCCGGCCGAGGACGGCCAGCGCGTGTTCCAGACGCTCGGCCTTGGTGGCGTGGTGCGGATCGAGCATGCGGCGTGCTTCCTTCTCGTCAATGCGCAGGCGCCGCGCCAGCTCAACGCGCGTGATGCCGCGTTCGCGCATGGCGAGGTAGAGCGCCGCCTTCAGCGCCGTCTGCACGGGAACCGCGACGAGGCGCTCGCCGCGCTTCGCCCGGGAAGCGGCCGGGATTTCGAGACCGTCCATGATCCGGCCCTCGATCGCGGCCTGGAGTGCGCCGGCGGCTTGTTCGACACACTGGGCCGCCGACTCTGCCTGGGTGATGGCCTCCGGCACGTCGCGAAACGACACGACGTACCCTCCGTCCTTGCGGTCGCGCGTAAAATTGCCTGGATAAACAAACTCGCGCATAGCACCCTCCCTATCAGTTGCTCCACCGCGCTGCGCGCGACCCGCGAAGCATGAAACCGGCGGTGTCGCTCGAACTCGCTCGTGTCGTTCCCGCGAAAGCGGGAACCCAGCTTCGTTGCTGCGTTGGATCCCCGCTTGCGCGGGGATGACACGCTGTACGCGAGCCCGGCTTCTGGGCGCTTGCCGAGGATGCCGCTCGCGAATCCGTCTTCGAGCACCTTCTGCGTTTCGCCCGCCTGACTCTCCTGCAGCGAGCATCGTCGACCAGCGTGGTGAGCTTGGCACACGTATCGTGTTGCTTGCGTGATGATGTCCATGCGGGCATTATGCAGGCATGGCAGTGCAAATCACAATCCGCCACGTCCCGGAGAAGGTTCGCGACGTGATCGCAGCGCGCGCGGCGCTGCAGGGCAAGTCGACGCAGGAGTTCCTTCGCGCCGAGTTGGAGCGCCTTGCCGCCCGTCCGTCGGTGGATGCCTGGCTGCAACAGGTGCGCAAGAGGAAGCGTGCGGCGCAGACGCGCGTATCGTCCCGGCAGATAGTGCGTCACCGCGACGCTGATCGGCGTTGAACGTCGTCGTCGATTCCTCCGTGCTGGTCGCGGCCCTGGTCGATTCGGGCGCCGACGGCTCATGGGCCGAGGAAGTGCTGGCGCGCGGCTTGCCTCATGCGCCCGAACTGGCGAAAGTCGAAGCGACGAACATACTGCGCCGCCTGGAGCTGGCGAAACGCCTTACCACCGCCGAAGCGAACGCGGCCCATGACGATCTGATGCAGCTCGACATGGAGCTGTATTCCTTCGATCCGTTCGCGCCCCGCATCTGGGAGCTGCGTCACACAGTGACGAGCTACGACGCCTGGTACGTCGCGCTGGCCGAGGCGCTCGCGCTGCCGCTGGCGACCCTGGACAGGCGGCTCTCCAGAGCGGGAGGGGCTACGTGCAGGTTCTTGATGCCCGGGGACGTTTGACGCCTTCTTCGCCTCGCCCGCCTGGCCCTGCTGCAGCGCGAGCTGCGCCATTTCGACGATGTCGTTGGCGTTCGTCAGCGTTTTGGTGGCCGCGCGCAGCCGGTACGTGTCGAGCGCCAAACGGCTCGAGAACGTCGGCTGAATCCGGGTCGCCGGCCTCGAGCATCTGGCGGTGCTGAAGCTGGAGGCGTTTGGTGACCGGCGCGCGAGCGTCAAGGGTGAAAAGGATGCGAAGGATCTGATGCGTATCGCCGCGGTCGTGGCGCGCGGCAGAAGAAAGTTCGCTTCAGCGCTCGCCGCGCCCTATCTGCGCGATGAACATCTCGAGCTGTTGGACCTCGTCGAGCGGGGCACAGCGCGGCGATCGCCATGGCTGCGGGCAACGCCGTTGTGGCGAAGCGCTTGCGTCAGGAGTTCGCGGCGCTATCGGCTGAACTGAAAGCCGCCTACGGATCGGTGCACGGGACGCCTGCGCCGCAGCGCACGCGGCGCTGAAGGACGGCCCAGGCCTTCGAGTCCGGGGGTCCCAGTCGATCTCCTCCAATCCGTTATGTGCGCTGTGCCTGTCATCCCATCGATGGATCGGACGCGCAACCGATGGCCGGGCAGCGCTTCCGCCTGGGACATCGGCGATGGCATCCGCGGGACGCTCAGGGCGGTCGTGACGTTGGCGCAATGCCGCGCCTGATCGCGGGAGCCCCGTTCAGGACACTCGCTGCCACAGCCGCGCCAGGTCAGCCGTGCCATCGGCGCCACCCACCGTGCGCAGCACCTGCGCGGCGCGGCCCTTGTCTCCGGCGCGATGCAATGCGATGCCCAGGTGCAGCTTGGCGTCGTGCGGCCGCTGCAAGCCGCCGCGGGCGATGCCCTGCTGGATCAGCGCGACGCCCTTGTCGTGCTGGCCCAGACCGCTGTAGCCGAGGCCGATGCGCACCAGATCGTTGCCGTCCTTGTCGTCGACCGCCTCCCTCTCGGCCTCGGCCAGGACCTTGGGCGCCTCGGCGGCGCGCTGGTTGGCGAGCGCCAGCAGGCGCCGCTGGCGCTCGGCCTCCGGGCCCTTGCCGAGGATGCCGGCGGCGAAGCCCTCGTCGAGGATGCGCTTGGCCTCGCCGGCCTGCTGCTCCTGCAGGGCCAGTTGCGCGTACTCGGTGTAGTCGGCGGCGGTCGCGAGCGTGCGCGTGGCCGCGCGCAGCCGGTAGACCTCGAGCGTGAGGCGGTTCGACCAGCCGGGGCGGGTCTCGATCCGGCGCAGCAGGTCGGCCCAGTACTCGCGCTTCGGATAGTGGGCGATCAACCGCTCCATCGCCTGCAGGTGGCCGGTGCGGTCGGCAGTGTTGCGCGCGGCGATGTTGGCGAGCAGCAGCAACTGGTCTTCGGGCGGCGTGCGGCCGGCGCGCTCGGCGGCCTGCACGTCGGCCAGCGCTTCGCGCTGCGCGGCGGCCAGATCGCCGCCCTGGAAGTGCGACTGGATCAGCAGCGCGCGCAGGGCGCCGTCGCCGGGGTTGGCCTTCAGCGCCCGCTCGGCCCAGCCGGCGGCACTCTTGAAGTCGCGCTGGCGGTAGTGCAGCCCGGCCAGTCCGGCGGCCAGCCGCGCGTTCTCGGCCTCGCTCATCCGGCCGGAGTTGATCAGGAAGGTGAAGGAGCGGATCGCCTGCTCGTGGTCGCCGGCGCCGCTGGCGGCCGAGGCGCGCATCTGCTCGAGCAGGAAGTTCTCGTGCGCGGTCCGGTTGGGCACCGCCTCGACCTCGCGCAGTCGCGCCAGCGCCTCGCGGTGGCGGTTGGCCTTGATCAGGTCGCGCGCCTGCTGCAGCGGCCGGCCGACCTCCGCGCGCACCGTCTCCTGCGCCTGGGCGGCGCCGATCGGGCTCTTGCCGCCGCCCGGGATCAGCGCGAAGGCGCCGGCAACGGCGGCGGCGAGCGCCAGCTTGCGCCAGGCGGCAACGGGGGGTGCGGCTTCGACCATCGGCGATCTCCAGGGTCCGGGGCCTGCCCTCGGCAGCGACCGGGGGGGCGCGCCACCGGCCGGCGGCGCGGCTAGCGGACGAACTGCTCGTTGCCGACCAACCCGAGCTTGGTGACGCCCAGACGCTGGGCCGAGGCCATCACCATGGCCACCGTGCGGTACTCGGCGAGCTTGTTCGGCCGCAGGTGCACCTCGGGCTGCACCGGTTGCGCCGCGGCCTGCAGCAGTCTCGCCTCGAGCGCGGCGCGGTCGGGCATGATCTCGCCGTTCCAGAACAGGGTGCCGTCGAAGTCGACGTCGATCGTCACCACCTGCGGCTTCTCCGGCTGCTGCGGCGGGTTGCCGACCGGCATGTTGAGGTTGACCGCGTGCAACTGGATCGGGATCGTGACGATCAGCAGGATCAGCAGCACCAGCATCACGTCGATCAGCGGCGTGGTGTTGATGTCCATCATGACCTCGGGATCGTCACCGCCGCTCTTGCCGACACTCATTCCCATCGCTGTCTCCCCGCCGCGCTCAGCGGCCGCCCGGCATGCTCGGCTCGGTGACGAAGCCGACCTTCATGATCCCGGCGCGCTGCGCCGCGAACACCACGCGGCCGACGAATTCGTAGCGGCCGGCGTGGTCGCCGCGGATGTGCACCTCGGGTTGCGGCTGCCTGACGGCGGCGTTCTTCAGGCGGTCGACGAGTTCCTCGTTGTCGCGCACGCGCACCATGCCCCAGTAGACGTCGCCGTCGCGCGTGACCGAGATCTCGATGTTCTCGGGCTTGGTCTGGCGCGGCAGATTGGTCTCGACCGGCAGTCTGACGCCGACGCTTTGCGTGATCACCGGGATCGTCACCAGGAAGATGATCAGCAGGACCAGCATCACGTCCACCAGGGGCGTGGTGTTGATCTCGGCCATCGAGCGGTCTTCCTCGTCGCTCATCGATCCGACGCTCATGCCCATGGCAGTCCTCCTCGTCGTGGGTGGTCGAGCGCCGCGATCAGCGGCTGGCCTTGGCGGCCTTGCCCATCAGCACGCCGTGCACGTCGCCGCCGAAGGCGCGTACCGAGTCCATCACGAGCTTGTTCCGGCGCAGCAGCCAGTTGTAGCCCATCACCGCCGGCACCGCGACCGCCAGCCCGAGCGCGGTCATGATCAGCGCCTCGCCCACCGGCCCGGCCACCTTGTCGAGCGAGGCCTGACCGGCGATGCCGATCGCGGTCAGCGCGTGATAGATGCCCCAGACGGTGCCGAACAGGCCGACGAACGGGGCGGTCGAACCGACCGTCGCCAGCACCGCCAGCCCGGACTGCATGCGGCTGTTGACGGCGTCGACCGCGCGCTGCACCGACATCGTCACCCAGGAGTTCAGGTCGACGTTCTCGGTCAGCGTGCCCTCGTGGTGTTCGTTGGCCTCGATGCCGGTCTCGGCGATGTAGCGGTAGGCGCTGCCCTGCTTGAGCTGGGTGGCGCCGTCGCGCAGCGAGGTCGCCTTCCAGAAGGTGGAGCGCATCTGCGCGCCTTCCTTGATGATGCGCTGCTGCTCCCACAGCTTGACGAAGATCACATACCAGCTTGCCATCGACATGATGCCGAGCAGGATGAACGTCGACTTGCCGACGATGTCGGCCTGGCGCCAGGCGGCGGCGAAGCCGTACGGGTTCTCGACCACTTCCTTCGTCACCGTCGGCATGAACGCGGCCGGCGTGGCTGCGGCGGG
>Ga0208100_100252_pt1 | contig 22152 bp, 20 predicted proteins | sample SubbioR11_8A_Aug_FD_184817 | JGI IMG/M metagenome (GOLD analysis project Ga0208100, IMG submission 184817) | Serpentinite rock and fluid subsurface biosphere microbial communities from McLaughlin Reserve, California, USA - CR11_8A_Aug (SPAdes) | ecosystem: Environmental > Terrestrial > Deep... | reverse complement strand
CGCTGCGGGCCTCGACGACGCAGTCGGTGGTCGGCGTCGCGCAGCAGGTCAGCACCCAGCCGGCGTCCTCCTCGTCGCGCGAGAGCGCCTTGAGCTGGTGCGCGCCGTGGATCACCCGGCCTTCGAGCAGGCGGCTCTTGCAGGAGCCGCAGGCGCCGTCGCGGCAACCGTAGGGCAGGCCGACGCCGGCGCGCATCGCCGCCGCGAGGATCGGTTCGTCGCGCGCGACGTCGAAGCCGACGCCGGCGGGCTGGATCGTGACTTTGAAGGCCATGGCGGGTGCGGCTGGGGCTGGGGGCCGCACGTACACTGCGCGGCCGGGGTCGCCGTGGCGACCACGGCCAAAGTCGCGATTGTGCCGCCGCGCCCTGCGCCTCGCGCCGCCGCACAGCCGGCGGCTGGCTTGCCCCTTGCCATGACCCCGCCCGCCTGCCCGACCCGCCACCGCCCGCGGCTGCTGATCGTCGGTTGCGGCGACGTCGGTCTGCGCGTGCTGCGGCTGCTCGCCGGCCGCTGGCGGGTCTACGCGCTGACCTCGACGCCGGCGCGCTGCGCCGAGCTGCGCGCCGCCGGCGCGACGCCGCTGCCCGGCAACCTCGACGACGCGGCCAGTCTCGCGCGCATCGCGGCGCTGGCCGGGCGCGTGCTGCACCTCGCGCCGCCGCCGCCGCAGGGCGCGGCCGACACGCGCACCGCGCATCTGCTGCGCGCGCTGGCCCGCGCCGGCCGCGTGCGCCGGCTGGTCTACGCCAGCACCAGCGGGGTCTACGGTGACTGCGGCGGCGCGCGCATCGACGAGACCCGCGCGCTGCGCCCGGCCACCGACCGTGCGCGCCGGCGGGCCGACGCCGAGGCCCGCGTGCGCGCCTGGGGTTGCGCGGCGGGGGTCGCGGTCTGCGTGCTGCGCATACCCGGCATCTACGCCCTCGACCGCGTCGGCGGCGACCCGCGCGAGCGCGTGCGCCGCGGCACGCCGCTGCTGCGCGCCGAGGACGACGTCTATACCAACCACGTGCACGCCGACGACCTCGCGCGGGCCTGCATCGCGGCGCTGTGCCGGGCCGCGCCGCAGCGCTGCTACCACGTCAGCGACGCCAGCCACCGGCTCGTCGGCGAGCACTACGACCTGGTGGCCGACCTCTGCGCGCTGCCGCGGCTGCCGCGGCTGTCGCGCGCCGAGCTGGCCGAGCGGCTCAGCCCGCAGCAGTTGAGCTTCCTGGGCGAGTCGCGCCGGCTCGACAACACCCGCCTCGGGCGCGAACTGCGCGTGCGCCTGCGCTACCCCGGTGTCGAGGCCGCGCTCGCGCCGGCGCTACCAGCGCCGGCGGCCGCGGAACGGTGACTGCCCGCGCCAGTAGCGGATCATCAGGAAGCCGCCGAGCATGCCGCCGAGGTGGGCGAAGTGCGCGATGCCGGTCTGCCCGCTCAGGCCCAGCACCAGCTCGAGCGCGCCAAACACGATCACGAAGGTCTTGGCCTTCATCGGGATCGGCGGGAACAGCGGCACGATCGTGCGCTCCGGAAACAGCATGCCGAAGCCCAGCAGCAGCGCGAACAGCGCGCCCGAGGCGCCCACCGTCGGGTAGGGCGAGCCCATCAGGTAAGTCACCAGCAGTTGCGCGGCCGCGGCGGTGAGCACCCCGGCCAGCAGGAACTGCAGGTAGCGCCGCTGGCCCCACAGCCGCTCGAGGTCGCTGCCGAAGATCCACAGGCCGAGCATGTTGAAGGCCAGGTGGAACGTGTCGCCGTGCAGGAAGCCGTAGCTGAGGACCTGCCAGGGCATGAAGCGCCCGCTCTCGAGCGGCCACAGCGCCAGCATCGACTCGATCGGCCCCATGACCGCGGGCAGCAGCGCGCCGGCGAGGAACATCGCCACGCAGGCGAGCAACAGCGTCTTGGTGACCGGTGGGATGGGCGGCATGTGGGGCCGGTGTGGTGCCCGGGGCCGGAGTCGAACCGGCACGCCTTGCGGCGGGGGATTTTGAGTCCCCTGCGTCTACCGATTTCGCCACCCGGGCGGGGTGGGAGCGATGGCCGCTTCGCTCGAGAGCGCCCCCCGCAGCCGGCGCCGCTGGCCCAGCCTGGGAGATCGGGCAGCCGGGCCTGGGCCAGGCTGCTCGAGGGGCGCGATTATCACACGCACACCGGCAGGGTCCGCTCGCGCTGCGAGACAATGCAAGCCTGGACCCGAGACCGCCCGCGATGCCTGCCTACAAGACCCTCGAAGACGTGATCGGCGACACGCCGCTGGTGCGGCTGCAGCGCGTGCCCGGCGCCGACGACCGCGGCAACGTCATCCTCGGCAAGCTCGAGGGCAACAACCCGGCCGGCTCGGTCAAGGACCGGCCGGCGATCAGCATGATCCGCCGCGCCGAGGAACGCGGCGAGATCAAGCCCGGCGACACGCTGATCGAGGCCACCAGCGGCAACACCGGCATCGCGCTGGCGATGGCTGCGGCGATCCGCGGCTACCGCATGCTGCTGATCATGCCCGAGGACCTCTCGGTCGAGCGCGCGCAGTCCATGAAGGCCTTCGGCGCCGAGCTGATCCTCACGCCCAAGTCCGGCGGCATGGAGTACGCGCGCGACCTCGCCGAGCAGTTGCAGCGGGACGGCAAGGGCCGCGTGCTCGACCAGTTTGCCAACGCCGACAACCCGCGCGTGCACTTCGAGACCACCGGCCCCGAGATCTGGCGCGACACCGAGGGCCGCGTCACGCACTTCGTCAGCGCGATGGGCACCACCGGCACGATCACCGGGGTCAGCCGCTACCTGAAGGCGCGCAACCCGGCGGTGCGCATCGTCGGCGCGCAGCCGGCCGAGGGCTCGCGCATCCCCGGCATCCGCAAGTGGCCGCCCGAATACCTGCCCAGGATCTACGAACCCGAGCGCGTCGACGAACTGGTCTACGTCAGCCAGGCCGACGCCGAGTCGATGGCGCGGCGCCTGGCCCGCGAGGAGGGCCTGTTTGCCGGCATCTCGGCCGCCGGCGCCTGCTGGGTCGCGCTGCAGATCGCCGCCCAGGTGCGCGCGGCGACCATCGTCTTCGTCGTCTGCGACCGCGGCGACCGCTACCTGTCCACCGGCGTCTTCCCGGCCTGATCGACCCCCACCGGCGCGGCTTGCCCCGCGCGAGGAATTCCACCCATGTCAGACCCCACCCAGGTCCACCGCGAGCTCGACACCCGCGGCCTGAACTGCCCGCTGCCGATCCTCAAGGCCAAGAAGGCGCTGGCCGAGATGCACAGCGGCGAGGTGCTCAAGGTCGTCGCGACCGACCCCGGCTCGGTGCGCGACTTCCAGGCCTTCGCGCGCCAGACCGGCAACGCGCTGGTCGAGCAGACCAGCGCGGCCTCGGAATTCGTGCACTACCTGAGGCGGCGCTGACCCGCGCCCGGGCGCCGGGCGCCAGGACCTACAAGGCCAGCGTGCGCAGGTATTCGCGAAAGCCGGCGCCGATCTCGGGGTGGGTGAGCGCGAGCTCGACGTTGGCCTCGAGGAAGCCCTCCTTGCTGCCGCAGTCGTAGCGCCGGCCCGCGTAGCGGTAGGCGAAGACCTTCTCGCGGCGCAGCAGCCCGGCGATGCCGTCGGTGAGCTGGATCTCGCCGCCGACACCGCGCGGCTGCGTCTCGATCTCGTGGAAGACGCCCGGCGTCAGGATGTAGCGCCCGGCCACGCCCAGCCGCGATGGCGCGACCTCGGGGGCGGGCTTCTCGACGATGCGGCTGATGTCTATCAGCCGCTCGTTGACCGGCGTGCCGGCGACGATGCCGTAGCGCCGCGTGTGCTCGGCGGGCACCTCCTGCACCGCGACGATCGCGGCCCGCCAGTCGGCGAACTGCTCGACCATCTGCGCGAGCACCGGCGGGCTGCCGACCATCAGGTCGTCGGCCAGCAGCACGGCGAAGGGCTCGTTGCCGATCAGCCGGCGGCCGCACAGCACCGCATGGCCCAGCCCCAGCGCCTGCGGCTGGCGCACGTAGACGCACTCCATGTCGGCCGGCTTGACGCTGCGCACGACCTCGAGCAGCTCGTGCTTGCCCGCCTGTTCGAGGGCTACCTCGAGTTCGAAAGTCATGTCAAAGTGGTCTTCGATCGGGCGCTTGTGCCGGCCGGTGACGAAGATCATCTCGCGCACGCCCGCCGCATAGGCTTCCTCGACCGCGTACTGGATCAGCGGCTTGTCGACCACCGGCAGCATTTCCTTGGGCTGGGCCTTGGTCGCGGGGAGGAAGCGGGTGCCCAGACCGGCAACAGGGAAGATGGCTTTGGTGACTTTCATCGATCAGCGCTCGCGGGACGGCTTGCTGCGGGCATTCTGGCACGCGGCCGCGCCGCGGCGGCCGGCGGCCAGCAGTCCGGACGGCGCATGGACCTGCTGATCGTCGAGCGGCTGGACGCGCAGGTGCTGCAGTGGCTGCAGCAGCGCCAGCGCGTGCACCACGCGCCCGAGCTCTGGCGCGAGCCGCGCGCACTGCGCCAGGCGCTGCGCCACGCGCGTGCGCTGATCGCCGCGCCGGCACTGCGCATCGATGCCGCGCTGCTGCAGGCGGCGCCGGCGCTGTGCGCCGTCGGCGTCCTCGGCCACGACAGCGCGGCGGTCGACGCCGAGGCCTGCCGCGCGGCCGGCGTCGAGCTGGTCCAGGCCGGTGCCGGCAGCGCTCCGGCCGAGGCCGAGTTCGTCGTCGCGGCGCTGCTCGCGCTGCTGCGCCGCGTGCCGGTGCTGACCGAGGACGGCGTGCGCGTCGGCCGCGAGCTCGGCGGGGTCACGGTCGGGCTGATCGGCGTCGGCGCGGCCACCTCGGCGCTGCTGCCGCTGCTGCAGGCGTTCGGCGCGCGCAGCGTCGGCTACGACCCGGCGGTGCACGCCTCGGACCCGCTGTGGAGCCGCTGGGGCGTGCTGCCGCTGCCGCTGCGCGAGTTGGTCGAGCTCAGCGACGCGGTCTGCGTGATGCTGCCCTACTACACGCGCTACCGCGGCCTGATCGGCGAGCGCGTGCTGCCCTACGCGCGGCCCGACCAGGTCTGGGTCAGCGTCGCGCGCACGGCCCTGTTCGACGAGCACAGCCTGGCCGACGCGCTGCACAGCGGCCGCCTCGCCGCGGCTTGGCTCGACGACGCCGAGCCCGGCCTGCTCGAGCGCGGCCAGCCGCTGCACGGCATCGAGACGCTGCAGGTCACGCCGCGGCTGGCCGGCCTCACGCGCGAGTCGCGCCGGCGCAGCGCTTGGGCGCTGGCGCGGCGGCTGGTCGAGCTGCTCGGCGACGGCGCGCCAGCGCACAACGGCTTCAGCCCGACGCAGCCAGGCGCGCCGCCTGCGCGCGCAGACCTGTCAGCGTCTGGCTGAACCGGGCCAGGCGCTCGCGCTCCTGCTCGACGACCGCCGCCGGCGCGCGCTCGACGAAGCCGGCGTTGGCCAGCCGGGCCTGGGCCTTGCCGATCTCGGCCTCGGTGCGCTCGATCTCGCGGGCCAGGCGGGCGCGTTCGGCCTCGACGTCGACCTCGACGTGCAGCGCGATGCGCAGGCCCTCGACCAGCGCGACCGGGGCCTGGGTCGTGGCCTGGCTGAACCCGGCCTCGCCGGCGGCGTCGGTGGCGTAGGCGCGCACCCCGCTCAGCCGGGCCAGCGCGCACAGCAGGGCCTGGGCCTCGGCGACGAAGCCGGCGTCGGCCGCGCTCGCCGCGTGGACCAGCAGCGGCACCCGCTCGGCGGGTGCGAGCCCCATCTGGCTGCGCAGCGCGCGGCAGGTGCCGACCAGCGCCTTGAGCCGGGCCATCCAGGCGTCGGCCGCGGCGTCGATGCGCTCGGGCCGGGCCTGCGGGTACGGCGCGAGCGCGATGCCGCCCTCGACCTCGCCGCTGCCGGCGGCCGGCGCGACCTGCTGCCACAGCTCGGCGGTGACGAAGGGCGCGATCGGGTGCAGCAGCCGCAGCAGAGCTTCGAGCACGCGCAGCAGCGTGCGCCGGGTCGCGCGCTGCTGCGCGGGGCTGCCGTGCGCGAGCTGCACCTTGGCGATCTCGAGGTACCAGTCGCAGTACTCGTCCCAGACGCAGGCGTAGATCGCGTTGGCGACGTTGTCGAGCCGGTAGTCGGCAAAGCCCTGGGCGACGGCGGCCTCGACGCGCTGCAGCTCGCTCACGATCCAGCGGTCGGCCGGCGAGAAGTGCAGCGCGCCCTGCGGGCCGCAGTCGTGGCTGCAGTCGCCGAGGCCGCGCTCGGCCGCGGACAGCCCCTGGACCTGCATCAGCACGAAGCGCGTCGCGTTCCAGAGCTTGTTGCAGAAGTTGCGGTAGCCCTCGCAGCGCTTGGTGTCGAAGTTGACGTTGCGCCCCAGCGTCGCGTAGCTGGCCATCGTGAAGCGCAGCGCATCGGCGCCGTAGGCCGGGATGCCGGCCGGAAACTCCTGCTGCGTCGCCGCGCGCACCTTCGGCGCGGTCTCCGGGCGGCGCAGCCCGGTGCTGCGCTTGGCCAGCAGCGGCTCGAGCGCGATGCCGTCGATCAGGTCGACCGGGTCGAGCACATTGCCCTCGCTCTTGCTCATCTTGCGCCCGTGCGAGTCGCGCACCAGGCCGTGGATGTAGACGTCGCGAAACGGCACCTTGCCGGTGAAGTGGGTCGTCATCATGATCATGCGCGCGACCCAGAAGAAGATGATGTCGAAGCCGGTGACCAGCACGCTCGAGGGCAGGAACAGGTCCTGCTCGACGGTGCGCGCCGGCCAGCCCAGCGTCGAGAACGGCACCAGCGCCGACGAGTACCAGGTGTCGAGCACGTCGGGGTCGCGCTCGAGCGAGCCGGCGTAGCCGGCGGCGGCTGCGCGGGCGCGCGCCTCGTGCTCGTCGCGGGCGACGAACAGCTCGCCGTTGACGCCGTACCACGCCGGGATGCGGTGCCCCCACCAGAGCTGGCGCGAGATGCACCAGTCCTGGATGTTGCGCAGCCACTGGTCGTAGGTGTTGACCCATTGCTCGGGCACGAAGCGCACCTGACCCGAGGCGACCGCGTCGATCGCCTTCTGCGCGATGCTGCGGCCGTCGGCGCCGGGCTTGCTGGTCGCGACGAACCACTGGTCGGTCAGCATCGGCTCGACGACCTGCCCGGTGCGCGCGCAACGCGGCACCATCAGGCGGTGCTTCTTCGTCTCGACGAGCAGACCCAGGGCCTCGAGGTCGGCGACGACCTTCCTGCGGGCCTCGAAGCGGTCGAGCCCGCGGTACGGCGCGGGTGCGTGCTCGTTGACCGTCGCGTCGAGGGCGAGCACGCCGATCACCGGCAGGCCATGGCGCAGGCCCACCGCATGGTCGTTGACGTCATGCGCCGGCGTGACCTTGACCACGCCGGTGCCGAAGGCGCGGTCGACCCAGGCGTCGGCGATGACCGGGATCGTGCGCCCGCACAGCGGCAGGTGCACCGCCTGGCCGACCAGGTGGCGGTAGCGCTCGTCCTCGGGGTGGACCATCACCGCGGTGTCGCCCAGCATCGTCTCGGGCCGCGTGGTGGCCACCACCAGCGAGTCGAGCCCCGTGGCAGCCTTCAGGCTGCCCTGCGGGTCCACCAGCGGGTAGCGGATGTGCCAGAGGAAGCCGTCTTCCTCCTCGCTCTCGACTTCGAGGTCGGAGACCGCCGACTTGAGCACCGGGTCCCAGTTGACCATGCGCTGGCCGCGGTAGATCAGGCCCTCGTCGTAGAGCCGCACGAAGGTCTCGGTGACCACTGCCGAGAGCCCCTCGTCCATCGTGAAGTACTCGCGCGACCAGTCGACGCTGGCGCCCAGGCGGCGCATCTGGTTCGTGATCGTCGAGCCGCTGTGGCGCTTCCAGGCCCAGACATGCTCGGTGAAGGCCTCGCGGCCGAGGTCGTGGCGCGAGCGGCCCTCGGCCTGCAACTGACGCTCGACGACGATCTGGGTGGCGATGCCGGCATGGTCGGTGCCGGGCAGCCACAGCGTGTTGCAGCCGCGCATGCGGTGGTAGCGCGTGAGCGCGTCCATGATCGTCTGGTTGAACGCATGCCCCATGTGCAGCGTGCCGGTGACGTTGGGCGGCGGCAGCTGGATCGAGAACGAGGGCCGCGCGGGCTCGAGGCTGGCCTTGCCCAGGCCGCTGCGCTGCCAGTGGGCGATCCAGCGCGCCTCGATGGCCGCGGGGTCGTAGGACTTGGCGAGTTCGCTCATGGGGTCGTCCAGGGGGTGTCGCGGGGTACGCCGTGGGAGAGCAAAAGCGCAAACGAAAAGGGCCCGGCGGCGAGCCGGGCCCTGCAGTCATGGTGCCGGTGAAGAGAATCGAACTCCCGACCTTCGCATTACGAATGCGCTGCTCTACCAGCTGAGCTACACCGGCGCGAATCGAAAATTATAGTCGGCCGCTCACGCCGGCTCGCGGTGGTAGTCGGTGACGCGCTGCACCTCCTGGCGCGAGCCCAGCACCACGCTGACGCGCTCGTGCAGCTTGCCCGGCACGATGTCGAGGATGCGCTCGCGGCCGTTGGTGGCGATGCCGCCGGCCTGCTCGATCAGGAAGGCCATCGGGTTGGCCTCGTAGAGCAGGCGCAGCTTGCCGGGCTTGTCGGGTTCGCGCCGGTCCCAGGGGTACATGAAGATGCCGCCGCGGCTGAGGATGCGGTGGACGTCCGCGACCATGCTGCCGACCCAGCGCATGTTGAAGTCCTTGCCGCGCGGGCCGTCCTTGCCGGCCAGGCATTCGGCGATGTAGCGCTGCATCGGCGCCGCCCAGTGCCGGTGGTTGCTCATGTTGATCGCAAACTCGCGCGTCTCCTCGGGCACGCGCACGCCGTCCTGGGTCAGCACCCACGAGCCCTGCTCGCGGTCGAGCGTGAACATGGCCACGCCGTTGCCCACCGTCAGCACCAGCGTGGTCTGCGGGCCGTAGACGCAGTAGCCGGCGGCAGCCTGCTGCCGGCCGGGCTGCAGGAAGTCCGCCTCCGACACGCCGCGCGCGTGGCCGACCTTGCGCAGCACGCTGAAGATGGTGCCGATGCTGACGTTGACGTCGATGTTGCTCGAGCCGTCGAGCGGGTCGAACAGCAGCAGGTACTCGCCCTGCGGGTAGCGGTCGGGCACGACGTGGATCGAGTCCATCTCCTCGCTGGCCATCGCCGCGAGGTGGCCGCCCCAGACGTTGGCCTCGATCAGCACCTCGTTGGCGATCAGGTCGAGCTTCTTGACGACCTCGCCCTGCACGTTGCTGTGGCCGGTGCTGCCCAGCACGTCGCCGAGCTCGCCCTTGTTGACGGCGATCGCGATGCGCTTGCAGGCCCGCGCGACGACCTCGATCAGCAGGCGCAGCGGCGGCGGGAAGTGGCCGTGCTCGCGCTGCTGCTCGACCAGGTACTGCGTCAGGCTGACGCGGCGCCTGTTCATGCGGCCTCCACGGCGCGGGTGACGACCTCGCGCACGTCGTTGCTGAGTTGGGCGTGGGCAGCGACGCGCTCGATGGCCTGGCGCGCCTGCGCGCGGTACGGCTCGGCGAGCTGGGCCCAGCGGTCGAGCGCGCGCGCCAGCCGCGCGGCGAGCTGCGGGTTGCGCGCGTCGAGCTCGAGCACGCGCTCGGCCCACAGCCGCACCCCGGCGCCGTCGCCGCGGTGCAGCGCGGCCGGGTTGTGCAGGCAGAACATGTGCAGCAGGCTGCGCACGCGGTTCGGGCTCGACGGCGTGTAGTCGGGGTGCGCAAGCAGCGCGCGCACGCGCTCGAAGGTGGCGCCGCCGCGCTCGGGCGTGCCGGCCTGCAGCGCGAACCATTTGTCCAGCGCCAGCGGCTCGGTGCGGAACATCGCGTGGAAGCGCTCGAGCGCCGGCTGGGCCAGCGTCGCGTGCGCGTGCAGCAGCGCGCGCAGGGCGCCGAGGCGGTCGGTCATGTTGGCGGCGTCCTTGACGCGCTGGTACGCGCGCCCCGGCCACAGCGGGTCGCCGACTTCGCTGGCGTGCAGGCAGAGCATGGCCAGCGCCAGGTTGGCCAGCGCGCGCCGGCCCGCCTGCGCGGCATCGGGGCGGTAGCCCTCGTGCACCGGGTGCTGCTCCCAGGCCCAGACCCAGTCGGCGTGCAGGCGCGCGGCGAGCTGCGCGCGCATCGCCTCGCGCACCGCCTGCAGCCGTGGCGGATCGACCGCGGGCAGGGTCTGCGCGACGTAGGCCTCGGCCGGCAGGCTCAGCACCAGTTCCTTGAACGCCGGCGCCAGCCGCGGGTGGCGCAGGACCTCGCGCATGGCTTCGACGTAGGGCTCGTCGAGCTGCGGCAGCGCGTGCGCGGCCAGCGCGCGCTGCATGCGCTGCAGCGCCAGCCGCTGGCCGGCTTCCCAGCGGGTGAACGGGTCGGGGTCGTGCGCGAGCAGCACCAGCAGGTCGGCGTCGGCCAGGCCGTCGTCGAGCAGCACCGGTGCCGAGAAGCCGCGCAGCAGCGAGGGCACCGGCTCGGCGTCGACGCCGTGGAAGGTCCAGGACGCGCTGGGCGCATCGAGCACGAGCAGCGTCTCGCTCACCGCCTCGCCGTCGGCGGCCAGGCGCAGCGGCAGCGGCGCACCGTCGCGCCCGACCAGGCCGGCCGCCACCGGGATCACGAAGGGCTGCTTGTCGGGCTGGCCCGGGGTCGGCGGGCAATGCTGCTCCAGGCTCAGCGTGTAGCTGCGGGCAGCGCCATCGTAGACGCCGCGCGCGCGCAGGCGCGGCGTGCCGGCCTGCGCGTACCAGCGCTTGAAGGCGTCGAGGCGCGCGGTGAGCGCACTGCCCGGGTTGGCGTCGGCGATGGCCTGCATGAAGTCGTCGCAGGTCACGGCCTGGCCGTCGTGGCGCCGGAAGTACAGCGCCAGCCCGCGCGCGAAGCCCTCGCGGCCGACCAGGGTCGCGGCCATGCGCACGACCTCGGCGCCCTTCTCGTAGACGGTGGCGGTGTAGAAGTTGTTGATCTCGAGGTAGCTGTCGGGCCGCACCGGGTGGGCCATCGGGCCGGCGTCCTCGGCGAACTGCAACTGGCGCAACTGCCGCACGTCGGCGATGCGGCGCACCGCGCGCGTGGCCGGCGAGGGTGCCCCGTTGTAGGGCGGGGCCGGGTCGGCGGCCATGTCGGCGCTGAACTCCTGGTCGCGCCAGACCGTGAGCCCCTCCTTCAGCGAGAGCTGGAACCAGTCGCGGCAGGTCACGCGGTTGCCGCTCCAGTTGTGGAAGTACTCGTGGCCGACCACGCTCTCGATGCCGTCGTAGTCGTCGTCGGTGGCGGTGGCCGGGCTGGCCAGCACGTAGCGCGTGTTGAACAGGTTGAGGCCCTTGTTCTCCATCGCGCCCATGTTGAAGTCGTCGACCGCGACGACCATGAAGCGCTCGAGATCCAGCGGCAGGCCGAAGCGCGCCTCGTCCCAGGCCACCGCCGCGACCAGCGAGCGCAGCGCGTGCTCGGTCTTGCCGAGGTCGCCGCGGCGGACCCAGACCTGCAGCCGGTGCTCGCCGCCGGCGCGGCTGCGGATGCGCTGCTCGCGCGCGACGAGGTCGGCGGCGACCAGCGCAAACAGGTAGCTGGGCTTGGGGTGCGGGTCGTGCCACTTCGCATAGTGGCGGCCGCCGTCGAGCGCGCCACTGTCGACGAGGTTGCCGTTGGCCAGCAGCACCGGGTAGCGGGCCTTGTCGGCGCGCAGCGTGACGGTGTAGACCGCCATCACGTCGGGGCGGTCGATGAAGCAGGTGATGCGCCGGAAGCCCTCGGCCTCGCACTGCGTGAACAGCCCGCCGCCGCTGGCGTAGAGGCCGCTGAGCGCGGTGTTGCGCTCGGGCGCGACGGTGTTGCGGATTTCGAGCGTGAAGCGCGGCGCGACCGGCGGCTCGTCGATGACCAGTTCGTTGCCGTCGTGGCGAAAGCCCACGCTCTGGCCATCGGCGAGCACGCGCAGCAGCGTGAGCTGCTCGGCGTGCAGGCGCAGCGGCTGCGGCGCGGCGTCGGCGGCGCGCTCGATGCTCAGCCGGCTGGTGACCAGGGTCTTGGCCGCGTCGAGGTCGAAGGCCAGCTCGACCTCGCGGATGCGGTACGGGGGCGGCGCATAGTCTGCGCGCCGCACGGCGGTGGCGGGGCCTTCACGCATGGTGCGCTCCGTGGGGGTGGGGGCTCACAGGCCCTGCTTGAGGCTGGCGCTGACGAAGGCGTCGAGGTCGCCGTCGAGCACCTTCTGCGTGCTGCTGATCTCGACGCCGGTGCGCAGATCCTTGATGCGGCTCTGGTCGAGCACGTAGCTGCGGATCTGGTGGCCCCAGCCGACGTCGGTCTTGCTGTCCTCGAGCTTCTGCTGGGCCTCGCGCTGCTTGCGCAGCTCGTGCTCGTAGAGGCGGCTGCGCAGCACGCGCCAGGCCTCGTCGCGGTTGCTGTGCTGGCTGCGGCTGTTCTGGCACTGCACGACGATGCCCGTCGGCAGGTGCGTCAGGCGCACCGCCGAGTCGGTCTTGTTGATGTGCTGGCCGCCGGCGCCGCTGGCGCGGAAGGTGTCGGTGCGCACGTCGGCCGGGTTGATCTCGATCTCGATCGAGTCGTCGACCTCGGGGTAGACGAACAGGCTGGCGAAGCTGGTGTGGCGCCCGCCCGAGGCGTCGAACGGGCTCTTGCGCACCAGCCGGTGGACCCCGGTCTCGGTGCGCAGGTGGCCATAGGCGTAGTCGCCCTCGACCTTGATCGTCGCGCTGCGGATGCCGGCGCTGTCGCCCGCGCTCTCCTCGAGCACCTCGGTCGTCCAGCCCTTGCGCTCGCAGTACTTCAGGTACTGGCGCAGCAGCATCTGCGCCCAGTCGCAGGCCTCGGTGCCGCCGGCGCCGGCCTGGATGTCGACGAAGCAGTTGCCCGGGTCGGCCGGGTTGGAGAACATGCGGCGGAACTCGAGCGCCTCGATCTGCTCGCGCAGCCGCTGGGCGTCGGCGTCGATCGCCGCGAGCGCCTCGATGTCGCCCTCGGCCTTGCTCAGCTCGTAGAGCTCGCGGCCGTCGGCGAGGTTGCGCGCGAGGTGGTCGATGGTGCCGACCACGCCCTCGAGGATCTTCTTCTCGCGGCCCAGTTCCTGGGCCCGCCGCGGCTCGTTCCAGATCGCCGGGTTCTCGAGCGCGGCATTGACTTCGTTGAGCCTGAGGGCCTTGCGGCCGTAGTCAAAGATACCCCCGGAGCTGCTCGGTGCGCTCGCTGAGGTCGCCCAGCAGCGCACCGATCGCGTTGATCTGTTCGTTGTCCATCGTCAGCATCGTCGTGATCCACAGGTGGCGGCCGGCCGCGATTCTGGCATGGCCTCTCGCCGCGGCGCGTCACGACGTCGGACTGACCGTGCAGTCGGCGTGCGGGTAAATACGGCCCTCCGCCGGTCGGTCCGGATCGGATTTGTCAGGCTAGGGTAAGCGCGCCGCGAGCACCATTGCCCCCGCTGCCCGAGCCCGAAGTGAACGTCCCCGGATGCTGCCCCTGCTCGACGCCCTGCAAGTCGTCTTCTACGTGCCGATGCTGGCCCTGCTCGGCCAGGGTGTGCTGTTCCTGCTTGCCGGCGCGCGGCGCGAGAGCAACTTCTTCTACACCACGCTGCGCCTGATCGCGCGGCCGTTCACCTTCGTCGTGCGCAAGATCGCGCCGGCCGCCATCGAGGACCGGCATGTGCCGCTGATCACCTTCGCGCTGCTGCTGGTGGCCAGCTTCGTCGTGTTTGCCGAGCGCGGCGTGCTGATGTGCCAGCAGCTCGGCTACCAGGATTGCCGATGAGCCGCGGCCTGCGCCTGGACCACTGGCGCCTGCAGCTGCGCGCGATGCTCTGGCTGCTGCTCGGCCGCAACCAGGCGGCCTGCCGCACCTTTGGCGAGATGCTCGCGATCTGGCCCGACGACGCCTACGCGCTGGCCAGCCGCAGCCATGTGCTGGCCCAGCTCGGCCGGCGCGACGAAGCCATCGCCGATGCCCGCCGCCTGACCGCGCTGCACCCCGCGCGCAGCGCCGCCGACTGGTTCAACCTCGCCTTCCTGCTCGAGGGCGCCGGCCGGCCCGGGGACGCCGAGCCGGCCTTCCGGCGCGCGCTCGAGCTCGACCCCAAGCTCGACCGCGCCTGGTACGGCCTCGCGCTGGTGCTGATCCGCATGGACCGCGGCGACGAGGCGCTGGCAGCCCTCAAGCGCAACACCGAACTGCAGCCGATGAGCCCCTACGGCTGGTACCAGCTCGCGCGGCTGCACGCCGATCGCCACGACACCGAGGCCGCGCGGCGAATCATCCGCCATCTGAAGGATTTCGAGCCGCAGGTCGCCGCGCAGCTGCAGCGCGAGACCGGGCTGGCACCCTGAGGCACGCGGCCGCAGACTGGATCGAGGGCATCGACAAAGGCTTTCGGACCCACCGGAGGCAACGCGAGGGAGGACGACGTGCAACTGACCGACAAGCATCGCGAGTACTGGCAGAGGAACCTGAAGATCACGGCCATCCTGCTGGTGATCTGGTTCCTGGTGACCTTCGGCGTGGGCTTCTTCGCCCGCGACCTGACGTTCAACTTCTTCGGCTGGCCGTTCAGCTTCTGGGTCGGCGGCCAGGGGGCCCTGCTCGTCTACCTGGTGGTCGTCGCGTACTACGCCCACCACATGAACAAGCTCGACCAGGAATACGGCGTCGCCGAGACGGAGGAGGACTGACATGGCCGGCATGACCCCTGAAGGTGGCGGCGGCGTGTTCAGCGCGTCGTCGAACACCGCATTCAAGAGCAAGCTCAACAAGGTGTACGGCCTGTACACCGGCGGCTTCTTCATCTTCGTCGTCGCGCTGGCGATCCTCGAGCAGGCCGGCCTGCCGCGCGAGTGGATCGGGCTGATCTTCCTGCTCGCCACGATCGGGCTGTATGCGGGCATCGGCATCCTCAGCCGCACCAGCGACGCCGCCGAGTACTACGTCGCCGGGCGGCGCGTGCCGGCGGTCTACAACGGCATGGCCACCGGCTCCGACTGGATGAGCGCGGCCTCGTTCATCGGCATGGCCGGCACGCTGTACCTCACGGGCTACGGCGGCATGGCCTTCATCATGGGCTGGACCGGCGGCTACTGCCTGGTCGCGCTGTTCCTCGCGCCGTACCTGCGCAAGTTCGGCCAGTTCACGATCCCCGACTTCCTCGGCGCGCGCTACGAGGGCAACGTCGCGCGCCTGGTCGGCATCCTGATCGCGATCCTGGTGTCCTTCGTCTACGTCGTCGCGCAGATCTACGGCGTGGGCCTGATCACCGCGCGGCTGACCGGGCTGGCCTTCGAGATCGGCGTCTTCGTCGGCCTGGGCGGCATCCTGGTCTGCTCGTTCCTCGGCGGCATGCGCGCGGTCACCTGGACCCAGGTCGCGCAGTACATCATCCTGATCATCGCCTACCTGATCCCGGTGACCTGGCTGTCGATCCAGCAGACCGGCGTGCCGGTGCCGCAACTGATCTACGGCCAGCAGTTGCAGAAGGTCACCGAGCGCGAGGCGCAGCTGATCGCCGACCCGAAGGAGCAGGAGGTCATCGCGATCTTCAAGGCGCGCTCCGAGGCCCTGGCCAGGAAGCTCGCCGACCCGGCTGCCGCGCTGGCCGCCGAGCGCGCTGCTGCGCAGACGCGAATCGACGAGCTGCGCGCGGCCAACGCGCCGCTGGCCGAGCTGCAGGCGGCCGAGACCGCGCTGCGCGCGCTGCCGGCCGACGCCGCTGCGGCGCGCACCCGCTGGACGGCCGAGAAGGCCGCCGCCGACGCGCAGGCGCGCCCGCTGGCGGGCATGCCACGCCACGGCACGCCGTTCGCCGGCAACCCCGACGGCACCCCGGCCGAGCAGAAGGCCTTCACCGAATCCCGGCGCAACTTCCTCGCGCTGGTGTTCTGCCTGATGCTCGGCACCGCCGCGCTGCCGCACATCCTGATGCGCTACTACACGACGCCCTCGGTCAAGCAGGCGCGCGAGTCGGTGACCTGGAGCCTGTTCTTCATCTGCCTGCTGTACTTCACCGCACCGGCGCTGGCGGTGCTGGTCAAGTACGAGGTCTTCAACGTGATGGTCGGCACACCGTTCGACCAGTTACCGGGCTGGGTCTCGGCCTGGGCCCGGGTCGACCCGGCGCTGCTGTCGGTGGCCGACGTCAACGGCGACGGCATCTTCCAGCTCGGCGAGATGCGCATCGGCGGCGACATCATCGTGCTGGCCACACCCGAGATCGCCGGCCTGCCGTACGTGATCTCCGGGCTGGTCGCCGCCGGCGGGCTGGCCGCGGCGCTGTCGACCGCCGACGGCCTGCTGCTGACGATCGCCAACGCGCTGTCGCACGACCTGTACTACAAGATGCTCGACCCCAACGCCTCGACCGCCCGGCGCGTCGCGGTGTCAAAGTCGCTGCTGCTGGTGGTCGCGCTGGCCGCGGCCTACGTGGCGTCGCTGAAGGTCGCCGACATCCTGTTCCTGGTCTCGGCGGCGTTCTCGCTGGCGGCTGCCGGGTTCTTCCCGGCGCTGGTCCTGGGCATCTTCTGGAAGCGCGCGTCGAAGTGGGGTGCGGTGCTGGGCATGGTCAGCGGCACCGTGGTGACCTTCTACTACATGGCGACCACCCAGCCCTGGATGCGCAGCGTCTTCGGCGTCGAGTCGTCGATCGCCGAGAACACCTGGTGGGGCATCGCGCCGATCGCCGCCGGGGTGTTCGGCGTGCCGCTGGGCTTCGCGGTGATCATCATCGTCAGCCTGCTCACGCCGGCGCCGACGCGCCAGACGCAGGAGCTGGTCGAGCATGTGCGCTACCCCGACCTGAAGCCGGCACGCGCCTGATCGCGGCGGCGCGCCGACCTTGATCCGAAACGGGGCCCACGGGCCCCGTTTTTCAGAAACAGGGCCCGCGGGCCCTGTTTTTCGTATCCTCGGGGCATGCAGACGCTGCCGCCGCAGGGCCCGCACGCCGGGCTGGTCGCCGAGTTGATGCAGCACCCGCCGTTCGCGCGGATGCTGCCGGCCCAGGTCGAGCGCTTCGCCGCCGCCGGCGAGCCGCTGGCCTACCGCGCGGGCGAGGTCATCGTGGCGCCCGCCGACGGCGTCGTCGGCCATGTCTGGTGGTTGCGCAGCGGTCGGGTCGAGGGCAGCCACGGCGGCGAGGCGGCGCCGGGCTTCCAGATCGACTCGGCCGACCTGTTTCCGGTCGGCGCGGCGCTGGGCGCGCGCGCCGTCACCTCGACCTACACCGCCGACGCCGACTGCCTGTGCCTGCGCGTGCCGGTGGCGGTGCTGCGCGCGCTCGCCGCCGAGTCGGCAGCGCTGGCCGACCATCTCGAGGCGCGCATCGCGGCCCTGCTCGAGGCCTCACGCCAGGCCCAGCAGGCGGCCTACTCGTCGCAGGCGCTGGCCGAGCAGACCATGGAGACGGCGCTGGGCCGGCTCGCCGTGCGCCCGCCGGCGGCCGTCGCGCCGCAGACGCCGCTGGGCGCGGCGCTGCAGCAGATGCACGCGCGCGGCATCGGCTCGATCCTGGTCACCGACGAGGCCGGCGCCGCGCTGGGCATCCTGACCCGCCACGACCTGCTCGGTCGCGTCACGCTCGCGCAGTTGCCGCTGGCCACCCCGATCGGGCGCGTCATGTCGCAGCCGGTGCACACGCTCAGCGTGAGCCACACCGCGCAGGACGCGGTGCTGCTGATGTCGCAGCGCGGCGTGCGCCATGTGCCGGTGACCGCGGACGGGCGCGTCGTCGGCATCGTCTCCGAGCGCGACCTCTACGCGCTGCACAAGCTCTCGGTCAAGCAAGTCGGCGCGGCTGCGCGCACCGCCGGCGACGTCGCCACGCTGACCATGGTCGCGGCCGACATCCGCCGGCTGGTGCGCAACCTGCTCGCCCAGGGCGTGGCCGCGCGCCCCCTGACCGGGCTGATCACGCACCTCAACGACCTGGTCGCGCAGCGGCTGGTCGAGCTGACCGCGGCGCGCCACCGGCTCGACCTGCGGCGCGCGTGCTGGCTGGCCTTCGGCTCCGAGGGCCGCGGCGAGCAGACCGTGGCCACCGACCAGGACAACGGCCTGCTGTTCGCGAGCGACGCCGCCGACGCCGAGCGGCCGGCCTGGCTGGCGTTCGCGCGCGAGGTCAACGCCGCGCTCGACGCCTGCGGCTACCCGCTGTGCAAGGGCAACGTGATGGCCGGCAACCCGCAGTGCTGCCTGACCGCGGCCGAGTGGACGGCGCGCTTCGAGCGCTGGATCGCCCAGGGCTCGCCGACCCACCTGCTCGAGGCCAGCATCTACTTCGACCTGCGGCCGATCGCCGGCAACCCGGCGCTCGCCCTGCCGCTGCGCGAGCGCGTCGTTGCCGCCGCCGCGGCGACCCCGCGCTTCATGAAGCAGATGGCCGACAACGCGCTGCGCAATGCGGTGCCGCTGAACTGGCGTGGCGCGATCGTCACCCACGACGAGGGCGAGCACCGCTGGCTCGACCTCAAGCTCAACGCCAGCATGCCCTTCGTCGACGCCGCCCGGCTCTATGCGCTGGCCCATGGCGTGACCGCCACCGGCACCCGCGAGCGGCTCGAAGGCGCCGCCGCAGCGATGGCGGTCGACGCCCGCGAGTTGCGCCACTGGTGCGAGGCCTTCGAGTTCGTGCAGACGCTCAGGCTGCGCGTGCAGATCGCGCCGCACGAGGGCGCGGGGAAGGGCGGCAGCGCGCACCCCAACCGCATCGACATCGCCAGCCTCAGCGACATCGACCGCCGCGTGCTCAAGGACGCGCTGGGTGCGGCGCGCAGCCTGCAGCAGCGCATGGCCCTCGACTACCTGCGCTGAGCCCGGCGCTCAGCGCAGGCCTGCGTCAGGCCCGGGGCGCGACCCGCGCGCTGACCGCGGCGACGCGCTCGCCGAATTTGCGCGCGGTCGCCAGGTCGCCGGGCACCATCTCGTCGGGCGAGGCGTCCGACGGCGTCGCCGTCATCAGCCCGCTGAACGAGGCGACGTAGTTGACGTCGTTGCGCGTTGCGGCCTTGCTGTTGGCCGGCATCAGCCCGGTGCCGACCCACAGCATGCCGTGCTGCTGGCTGAGCGTGAAGAAGTAGTGCAGCGTCGAGAGCTTGTCGCCGTTCATCGACGCCGAGTTGGTGAAGCCGGCGGCGAGCTTGTCCTTCCAGGCCTGGCCGAACCAGGGCTTGCTCGAGGCATCGGCAAACTTCTTGAACTGCCAGCTCGCGCCGCCCATGTAGGTCGGCGAACCGAACACGAGGGTGTCGGCCGCGGCCAGTTGCTCCCAGCCGCCGGCGGGCAGGTTGCCCTCGGCGTCGATGGCCAGCAGCGTGCCGCCGCTGCCCTCGGCGACGGCCTCGGCGACCTTCTTCGTGTGGCCGTAGCCGCTGTGGTAGACGATCACGATCTTGCTCATGGGTACGGTTCCTGGGCTGGGTGGGACGGAGGGGAGGACAAGGTGCGTCGACGGCTGGCGTCAGGCCGCGCGCGGCGCAGGCTGCGAGCGGCGTGCGTCGACGCTCGCCGGGCCACTGCCGAGGGCAGCGACGATCAGCAGGCCGCCGACGATCGCCAGATTCTTCATGAACATCATCTGCTGCACCATCTGCTGCTCGGCCGGGAAGGCCCAGTAGTTGTGGAACAGCAGGCTGGCCGCCAAGGTGAAGGCGGCCAGCGCGAATGCGCTCCAGCGGGCCTGCCAGCCCACGATCAGGGCCAGTCCGGCGAGCACCTCGAAGGCGGCGACCGCTGGCGCGAGCAAGCCGGGCAGCGGCAGCCCCCCGCTGGCGATGAAGCCGGCGGTGCCTTCGAGGCCGCCGAACTTGTCGAGCCCGGCCAGCAGGAAGAAGCCGCCGAGCAGCAGGCGGCCGATGACCGCCGCGGGAAGCTGATAGTTCATCGTGAGACTCCGTTTTCAGTTGGGATGCAGGGACTGCGGGTGGGCAGTGGCCGGCGACGGCGCGTGAAGCGCCGGCGATGGCCGCCGCAGGGAAGATTCAGCGCGCGAGGTCGAAGACCAGCACCTCGGCGTCGCGGCCGCCGCTCAGCGCGACTGCGGGCTCGTCGCGCAGCAGCGCGGCGTCGCCGGCGCGCAGGCGCTGGCCGTTGACCTCGACCTCGCCGCGTGCGACATGCACATAGCCCAGCCGGCCCGGCGCCAGGGGCAGGCTGGCGGCCTCGTCGCCGTCGAACAGGCCGGCGTGCAGCGCGGCGTCGGCGTGGATCGTCACGGCGCCGTCGCGGCCGTCGGGCGCGGCGACGATGCGCAGCCGCCCGCGCTTGTCGGCGTCGGCGTAGCGCTTCTGCTCGTAGCCCGGCGCGATGCCGCGCTGGCTGGGCAGGATCCAGATCTGCAGCAGGTGCGTGACGCGCTCGCGCTCGTGGTTGAACTCGCTGTGCAGCACGCCGGTGCCCGCGCTCATGCGCTGCACCTCGCCGGGGGTGATCGTCGCGCCGTTGCCCAGGCTGTCCTTGTGCGCGAGCGCACCGTCGAGCACGTAGCTGACGATCTCCATGTCGCGGTGGCCATGGGTGCCGAAGCCGGTGCCTGGCGCGATCAGGTCCTCGTTGATGACGCGCAGGTTGCCATAGCCCATGTGCGCCGGGTCGTGGTAGTCGGCGAACGAGAAGCTGTGCCAGGAGCGCAGCCAGCCGTGGTCGGCGTGGCCGCGTTCGTCGGACTTGCGCAGGGTGATCATCACGGTCTCCGGGGCAGGGCAGATGGCTGCACTTTAGGCGCCGTGCCGCCGGCCGTGGCGGCGGCACGGTGTAGCCCGCGTTCAAATATGATGAACGTATGCCCGCCCGCAGCGCCCTGACCCCCGACGCCCTCGCGATGGTCGACACGATCGCGCGCGCCGGCAGCTTCGCCGCCGCTGCGCGCGAGCTCGGCAAGGTGCCCTCGGCGCTGACCTACAGCGTGCGCCAGCTCGAGGAGGCGCTCGACGTGCTGCTGTTCGACCGCCGCGCCGGCCACGCCCGGCTCACGCCGGCCGGCGAGGAGCTGCTCGCCGAGGGCCGGCGGCTGCTCGCGCAGATCGACGCCGTCGCGCAGCGCGTGCGCCGCGTCGCCACCGGCTGGGAGACGCAACTGACGGTGGCCGCCGACGGCGTGGTCTCGCGGCTGACGCTGTTCGAGCTGTGCGAGGCCTTCTACGCGCTGCGCCCGGCGCCGGCCGGCGCCGACGCGGACACACCGGCGGGGCCCGCCGCCGCCGGCCCCTGCACCCGGCTGCGCCTGCGCACCGAGGTGCTCAACGGCACCTGGGAGGCGCTGGCCGGCGGGCAGGCCGACCTGGCCATCGGCCTGCGCGCCGACGCCCCGTCGACGCCCGGCGTCGAGCTCGCGCCGCTGGGCGAGATCGACTTCGTCTTCGCCGTTGCCCCGCACCACCCGCTGGCCGGCCACGCCGGGCCGATCGCCGACGCCGAGTTGCTGCACCACCGCGCGGTCGCCGTCGCCGACAGCGCGCAGCGGCTCTCGGCGCTGACGGTCAACCTGCTGCCCGGGCAGGAGGTCTTCACCGTGGCCACCCTGCAGGCCAAGATCGAGGCCCAGTTGCGCTGCCTGGGCTGCGGCTTCGTGCCCGAGCCGCTCGCGCGCGAGCACATCCGCGCCGGGCGGCTGGTCGTCAAGGCCATGCAGCGGCCGCGTCCGCGCGCGGCCTTCGCCTACGGCTGGCGCAGCCGCGCGAGCGCCAGCGGCGCGCGCACCCCGCCCGGCCTCGCGCTGCAATGGTGGCTCGCGCAACTGCAGAGCCCGGCGACGCGGCGCGCGCTGCTCGAGCGGCACTGCGGCCTGCCGCAACCGGTGGACTGAACCGCCCGGCTGCCCGACCCAGGTCGAGCGCGCCGCCACTCCGCACCGCCTGCGATGAGCCCGCCCTACACCGGCCGCTTCGCGCCCTCGCCGACCGGGCCGCTGCACGCCGGCTCGCTGGTCGCCGCCTTGGCGAGCTGGCTCGACGCGCGCGCCCACCGCGGGCGCTGGCTGCTGCGCATCGAGGACGTCGACACCCCGCGCTGCGTCGCCGGCGCCGACGGCGAGATCCTGCGCCAGCTCGCCGCGCTGGGCCTGGTGGCCGATGCGCCGCCGCTGTGGCAATCGGCGCGTGCCGGCGCCTACGCCGCCGCCCTGCAGCGGCTGGCCGAGGCCGGGCTCGCCTACCCCTGCGGCTGCAGCCGCCGCGCGGTCGACGACGCGCTGGCCGCGGCCGG
>Ga0208100_100249_pt1 | contig 22327 bp, 23 predicted proteins | sample SubbioR11_8A_Aug_FD_184817 | JGI IMG/M metagenome (GOLD analysis project Ga0208100, IMG submission 184817) | Serpentinite rock and fluid subsurface biosphere microbial communities from McLaughlin Reserve, California, USA - CR11_8A_Aug (SPAdes) | ecosystem: Environmental > Terrestrial > Deep... | reverse complement strand
GATTTCGAACAGGGTCTGGGTCGCGTCGAAGACCGCGGCGCAGCGGCCGCAGCGCACCCAGCCCTCGGACACGCGCAACTGGTCGCGCACGACACGGAATGCCGTGCGACACGAAGGGCAGCGTGCGGCGAGCGTCATCGGGCGGTGGCGGCGGGCGGGCGGCGCATGATGCCATGCGCGGGCACCGTCTCCGAGCGGGCTTTAGCCGCCTGGCGCGGGCCCGGCCCGGTGCGCGTGCATCAGCACCCAGCCGTCGTCGCGGTCGATGACGGCCAGCGTGCACCACGGCGCGTAGACCGCGCGCAGGGCGTCGGCCTGGCGCTCGAGGATGCCCGCCAGCAGCAGCTCGCCGCCGGCCTCGACCCGGGCCGCCAGCAGCGGCGCGAGCAGTTCGAGCGGGCGCGCGAGGATGTTGGCCAGCACCAGCGCATAGCGCCCGTGCACGGCCTCGGGGGCACCCGCCTGGACGGCCACGCCGTTGGCCGCCGCGTTGGCGCGGGTGGCGGCGACCGCCGTCGGGTCGATGTCGACGGCGTCGACCGCGCGCGCGCCGTGCAGCGCCGCGGCGATCGCCAGGATGCCCGAGCCGCAGCCGTAGTCGAGCACGCGCTGCCAGCGCGCGCGGCGCGCCGCCGGCTGCGTCGCCAGCCAGCGCAGGCACAGCCGGGTGGTCGGGTGCGTGCCGGTGCCGAAGGCCTGGCCGGGGTCGAGGCGGATCAGGGTGCGTGCCGCCGCCGGCGGCGCATGCCAGCTCGGCACGATCCAGAAGTCGGGCGTGATCTCGACCGGTGCAAACTGCGCCTGGGTCAGTTGCACCCAGTCCTCGTCGGGCACGGCGGCGATCGCGACCTGCTGCACGTCGCGTGTGTCGTCGCGCGCGGCCAGCAGCGCCGCGGCGGCCGCGGCCCCGGCGGCGTCGGCAAACAGCGCACGCAGCGTGGTCTGGGCCCAGGCCGCGGGCGGCGGCGGCAGCCCGGGCTCGCCGTACAGCGGTTGCTCGTCGCCGCTGCCGGCCTCGGCGTCCTCGCTGGCCACCGAGAGCGCGCCCAGCGCGTCGAGCAGCAGGTCCGACAGCGCCTCGACGCGCGCCAGCGGCGCGCGCAGGACCAGCTCGTGCATCGCCATCGCGGGGGCTGTGCCGCTCAGCGCTTGTGCTGCGCGAGCCAGCCCTCGAGGTAGTGGATGCTGGTGCCGCCGGCGATGAACTTGGCGTCGACCATCAGCTCGCGGTGCAGCGCGATGTTGGTCTGGATGCCCTCGACCAGGGTCTCGGACAGCGCGCTGCGCATGCGCGCGAGGGCCTGCTCGCGGGTGTCGCCGTGGACGATGATCTTGCCGATCATCGAGTCGTAGTTCGGCGGCACGAAATAGTTGGTGTAGACATGCGAGTCGACGCGCACGCCGGGGCCGCCGGGCGGGTGCCACATCGTGATGCGCCCCGGCGAGGGCATGAAGGTGTAGGGGTCCTCGGCGTTGATGCGGCACTCGATGGCGTGGCCGCGCATCGCGATCTGGCGCTGCGAAAACGGCAGCTTCTCGCCGGCGGCGATGCGGATCTGCTGCTGCACGATGTCGATGCCGGTGACCTGCTCCGTCACCGGGTGCTCGACCTGCACCCGCGTATTCATCTCGATGAAGTAGAACTCGCCGTTCTCGAACAGGAACTCGAAGGTGCCCGCGCCGCGGTAGCCGATCTTCCGGCACGCCGCGACGCAGCGGTCGCCGATGCGGTCGATGATGCGCCGCGCGATGCCCGGCGCCGGCGCCTCCTCGATGATCTTCTGGTGCCGGCGCTGCATGCTGCAGTCGCGCTCGCCGAGCCAGACCGCGTTGCGGTGCTCGTCGGCGAGCACCTGGATCTCGATGTGGCGCGGGTTCTGCAGGAACTTCTCCAGGTAGACCTGCGGGTTGCCGAAGGCCGCGCCGGCCTCGCTGCGCGTGGTCTGCACCGCGCTGAGCAGCGCGGCCTCGGTGTGCACCACGCGCATGCCGCGCCCGCCGCCGCCGCCGGCGGCCTTGATGATCACCGGGTAGCCGACCGTGCGCGCGATGCGCACGATCTCGCGCGGGTCGTCGGGCAGCGCGCCCTCGCTGCCGGGCACGCAGGGCACGCCGGCGCGCAGCATCGCCTGCTTGGCCGCGACCTTGTCGCCCATGATGCGGATGGCCGCCGGCGTCGGGCCGATGAAGGTGAAGCCGCTCTTCTCGACGCGCTCGGCGAAGTCGGCGTTCTCGCTGAGGAAGCCGTAGCCGGGGTGGATGGCCTCGGCGTCGGTGACCTCGGCCGTCGAGATGATCGCCGGCATGTTGAGGTAGCTCAGCGCCGAGGGCGGCGGGCCGATGCACACCGCCTCGTCGGCGAGCTTGACGTACTTGGCGTCGCGGTCGGCCTCGGAGTAGACGACGACCGACTTGATGCCCATCTCGCGGCAGGCGCGCTGGATGCGCAGGGCGATCTCGCCTCGGTTGGCGATCAGGATCTTCTTGAACATGGTGCCTCGGCTCGATCGCCCTGCAGCGGGCTGCGTCCGCGGGGCGAGTCAGCGGGCTGCCCCAATGTGGCTGCGCCGCCGCGGTTGACGCTCATTCGACGACGAACAGCGGCTGGCCGAACTCGACGGCCTGCCCGTTGTCGACCAGGACGCGGACGACGGTGCCGCCGTGGTCGGCCTCGATCTCGTTCATGATCTTCATCGCCTCGATGATGCACAGCGGCTGGCCGGGCTTGACCTCCTGGCCGACCTCGACCAGCGGCTTGGCGCCCGGCGCCGAGGCCCGGTAGAAGGTGCCGACCATCGGCGACTTGACGACATGCCCGGTCTCGGCGGCCGGCGCGGGCGCCGCCGCCGGCACCGCGGGTGGCGGCACGATCGGCGCGGCGACCACCACCGGCGGCACAGGCAAGGGCGCCGCCGCGGCGCGCGGCTCGGCCTTGACGATTCGGACCTTGCCGTCGGTCTCGGTGATCTCCAGCTCGGAGATGTTCGACTCCGAGACGAGGTCGATCAGCGTCTTGAGTTTGCGCAGGTCCATGCCTGGGTTCCTTGTTGTCGGGGGCGCCATTCCTGGCGCGGCGCCGGCGGGGCCTTGCAGCCTCCATCAGCCGGAATTCTGCGGCCTTCTGTCGGCAACCGGCGCTGCCTTCAGGTCGTCAGCGACCCTCGCAGCGGTCGCCCGGGGTTTTGCGGGTAGGCTGCCGAATGCCGGCGCAGGGGGCGCAATGTACGCGGTTTCGCTGCTGTTGGCCAGCAGATCGCGAAAATTCGCTGACAAACCCGGTCAACGGACGGCCGTCGCCAAGGCCGCCAACTGGGCGTGCGTGGTCTCGCCGAGCTTGCGGTGGGCGATTCGGCCGTCGCTGCCCAGCAGCACCGTGAACGGCAGCGCGCCGGCGGCATTGCCCAGCGTGCGGCCGATCTCGATGCCGGCAAAACCGGCCATGCCGATCGGAAAACCGACCGGGATGCGCTGCAGGAAGTCGCGCACCGGCGCCAGGTTGTCGACCGCCAGCCCGACGACCTGCCAGCCGCGCGGCGCGAACTCGCGGTGGAAGCGGTCGAGTTCGGGCATCTCGCGCACGCAGGGCGGGCACCAGGTGGCCCAGAAGTTGACGACCAGCGGGCGGCCGCGCCACTGGGCCATGACCAGTTCGCCGCCCTCGGGGCGGGCAAAGCGCAAGGGCCACAGCGCGGCCGCCGGGTCGTCGGCAGCCACCGGCGTCGGGCCCTGCCACCAGAGGCTGCCGGCCACGCCGGCCAGCGCGGCGCCCGCGCCGACCCCGGCCAGCAGCAGGCGGCGGCGCGTGCGCTGCGCCGCTGCAGGGAGCGTAGCGGGCGGCTCTTGCCCGGGTGGCGCGGACGGGGTCGGGGGGTTGGCGAGGTCGGACGGCTTCATCGGGGCGGGGCGGCGTCGGTTGCAGCGCGGGTGGTCGCCGCGGCTGCAGGCGTTGCAGGGGTCGCGGCCGCCGGCAAGGCCAGCAGTCGCTCGAGCGCGGCGAGGTCGCCGCGCAGCGTGCGCCCGCGCGCGTCGGGCTTGAGCGCGCCGCGCAGGGCGTCGTGGTCGCGCAGGTGCAGGTACAGCGCGACCGGCTGGCCGAGCGCGGCGCAGCGCGTGCGCACACCCAGCACGGGGTGCTCGGCGCCCGCGGCGCCGCCGCCGGCGCTGCCGGCGTCGTAGTCGACGCCGAGGTTGATCAGCGCGATCTCGGCGGCCTTGGCGTCGTCGCAGTACAGGTCCAGGTGCAGCGCGCTCAGGCGCGTGGCGCTGCCGCGCCAGACTGCGCCGCCCAGGTGCGGGCGGAACTCGGCGAGCCGGCGCATCCAGTGCAGCGCGTGGCCGCGCAGCGCGGCCAGCTCGGCGGGCTGGGTGTCGGCGTGAAACAGCGCGAGCCGGGCCTCGACCTCGTCCTCGACCGCGTCGTTGGCCGGCAGCTCGGCGGCCCGCAGGGCCCGCCCGGCCAGCGCGCGTGCGGCCTTGTGCTTGGCCGCGCCGTACTCCAGGCCCTCGTCGACGACCAGCCGGGCCGCGGCGGCGGCGATCTCGGCGCTCAGGTGGCGGCGGTCCATGCCCACGATTGTGCCGCCTGCGTCGCCGGCTGCGGTCACCGCGGCCGGCCGGCGCGGACCGGGGGCTCGTCGGTCCGGTCCGGGTTCAGGGCAGCTCGACGTCGTCCATGCGCGCGGCGACCGTCGCCGCGCGGCTCAGCAGGAAGGCCGAGTGCGGCCGGCGCTCGAAGCGCTTGGGCGCGGGCAGCATCACCGCCAGCCGCGCGGCCTGCATCACGCCCAGCCGCGCGGCGTCGGTGCGGAAGTAGTGCCGCGCGGCGGCCTGCGCGCCGAATACGCCCTCGCCCCACTCGACGTGGTTGAGGTAGATCTCGAGGATGCGCCGCTTGGGCAGCAGCAGCTCGAGCCAATGCGTGACGACGAACTCCTGCGCCTTGCGCAGCACGGTGCGCTCGGGCGAGAGGAACAGGTTCTTGGCCAGTTGCTGGGTGATCGTCGAGCCGCCGACCAGCCGCAGCGGCCGCCCGGGGCGCTGCTCGGCGCGCTCGAGCGCGCGCAGGTTGCGCTCCCAGGCCTGTTCGAGCGCGTCCCAGTCGACGCCGTCGTGCTCGACGAAGCGCGCGTCCTCGCTGGCGATCACGGCGCGCTTGAGGTGGTTCGAGATCCGCGCGTCGTCGACCCAGGTCTGGCTCCAGGGCACCCGGCCCTGGGTGCTCAGCAGCCGCCAGGCCTCGCTGCGCTGGAAAGCGGTCGAGGCCGGGTCGACCACGGCCATCAGCGCGACGCGGGCGCCGAAGTACGCCTGCAGCGCGGCGCCGGCGATCAGCAGCAGCGCGGCCAGCCGCAGGGCCTGCGTGCGCATGCGCGGCCAGCGTGCGGCGGGCATGGCCGGGTTCAGCCTTGCGCGGCGGCCAGCCGCGCGCGCAGCGCGGCGAGCACCGCCGCGGTCTGCGGGCGCACGCCGCGCCAGTACACGAAGGCGTCGGCGGCCTGCTCGACGAGCATGCCCAGGCCGTCGCGGCCGCGCGCGCCATGCGCCCGGGCCCAGGCCAGGAAGCCGGCGGCGGCAGCGCCGTACATCAGGTCGACGGCCAGCGCGCCCTCGCCCAGCACGCTGGCGGGCACCGGCACCGCGGCGCCGCCCAGGCTGCTGGCGGTCGCGTTGATGATCACGTCGTAGCCCACGCCGGGCTCGTCGAGCGCGGCGGCGGCCAGCCGCGTGCGGTGGCGTGCGGCCCAGTCGCGGTGGCGCTCGATCAGCGCCTGCGCCCGCTGCGGCTTGCGGTTGGCCACCGTCACCGCCGCCGCGCCGGCCTCGATCAGCGGGCCGAGCACGCCGGCAGCGGCGCCCCCGGCGCCGATCAGCAGCACGCGCCGCCCGGCCAGCGCCAGCCCGGCGTTGACTTCGAGGTCGCGGCGCAGGCCGCTGCCGTCGGTGTTGTCGGCGCTCCAGCCGTCGGCGTCGAAGCGCAGCACGTTGGCCGCACCGGCCAGCGCGGCGCGCGCGCCGACGCGCGCGGCCAGCCGCGGGGCGTCGAACTTGAAGGGCACGGTCACGTTGCAGCCCCGCGCCGGGCGGCCGCGGCCGTCGCCGTCGCGGGCGAAGCGGTGCACGGCCGCGACGAAGCCCTCGAGCGGGCACAGCACGCGCACGTACTCGATGCGCTCGCCGCTGGCGCGCGCGAATTCGGCGTGGATGAACGGCGACTGGCTGTGCGCGACCGGGTTGCCGAGCACGGCGTAGAGGTCGGGCGGGGCGGGCGCGACGGGCATGAGGCCGCCGGGGCGGGAGGCGGTCATGGGCGGGCGGCGGGCGGCGAGGGCGCTGCGAGCAGCGTGGCCTGCAGGCCGTAGTCGCGGGTGAACTTGAAGCGCGAGGTGACGACGATCTGGTCGGTCGCGCGGCGCATCGCGGCGCTGAAGGGGCCGAACGGGGCCGCCGCATGCACGATCGCGACCGCCCGGCGGTCGAGCACCGGCAGCGCCGAGCCGCGCACGACCTCGGCGGCGACGACGCGGCCGGCGGCATCGACGGTGACGTTCATGATCAGCTCGCCGTAGAGCTTGCGCCCGTCGTGGGTCGGGAAGTCGCGGGTGCCGCGGTCCTCGATGCGCCGGCGCATCTGGTCGTAGTACTGCGCGTAGACCACCTCGCGGGTGGCCGGGCTGACGTAGCGCTTGCGCGGGCGGGCGTTCTCCTCGTTGACCCGGCGCTCGATCTCGGCGAGCAGGTGCAGCATCTGGCGCCGGCGCTCCTCGCGCTCGCGGGCCTGGGCGTCGCTGGCGTCAGGGCGCGGGTCGGGCGGTGGCAGCAGGGCCAGCTCGCGGCGCACCCGCGTGAGCAACTGGGTCTGCTGCTGCTGCATCTGCGTGATCTTGCGCCGTGCTTCCTCGGCGGCGTCGCCGGGCGCCAGCGTCAGCGTCGGCGGCAGTGGCGAGGCCGCGCGGCCCTGCGCGGCCTCGCCGCCGCCGGCCAGGTTGGCCTGCGCGAGCGCCTGCGCCTCGGGCGGCGGCTCGTCGGTGCGCGCGTTGACCAGCACCACTTCGAGCGGCGTGTCGCGCAGCACCCGCTCGAAGCTGGCCGGGTCGACGAAGCGCACCGTCAGCAGCGCGCCGTGGACCAGCACCGAGGCGGCCAGCGCCCAGTGCAGCACGCCGAACTCCAGCGAGGCAAGCCAGCCGCGCATGCAGGGCCTCAGCCGGTGGCGGCCGGCGCGGGGGGCGCCTCGGCGGCCGACTCGGGCGCCCCCGCGGCCGGCGCCTCGCCGACGTCGATGGCCAGCGCCAGCGGCGCGGCCGCGCTGGCGTCGTCAGCGTCGTCGGCGTCGTCGCCGCTGTCGTCGTCGCCGGCCGGCGCTGCGCTGGGGTCGTGGCGGGCCAGCAGCGTGGCGTGGGCGTCGAGCGTGAGCAGGTCGATGCCGGTCACGCGCACGCGCACGCGCGTGCCGCGCGGCAGCGCTTCGCAGCCGCCGGCGCGCAGCACCAGCGGCAGCGTCTCGGCGCGCACCAGGCCGTCCTTCAACACCGTCGCGTCCAGTTCGCTCATCGCCTGCTGCTCCAGCCAGCGCAGCGTCCAGTAGCGCTCGATGCCGTGCTGGAAATCCTGGTACGCACTGTAGGCCGCGTCGAACGCCGAGATGACCGAGAAAAGCGCCGCATCCCTGGGCTTGAACGGCGCGGCCAGCGCCGCGGTGCGGCCATGGCGCGCGCAGGCGATGATCTGCCACTGGTTGACCAGGTCGACGTAGCGGCGCAGCGGCGAGGTCGACCAGGCGTACTGCGCGACGCCGATGCCCGCGTGCGGCAGCGGCTTGGTGCCCATGCGCACCTTGATGCCCGGGGCCAGCGCGGCCTGGCTGCGGTAGATCGCCGGCACGCCCAGCTCGGCCAGCCAGGCGCCCCAGTGGCTGTTGGCCAGGATCATCGCCTCCGAGACGATCAGGTCCAGCGGCGCGCCGCGCCGGCGCTCGCGGATCTCGACGGTCTCGCTGCCCTCGGGCGCGTGCTCGCCGTTGCCCTCGAGCCGGAAGCTGTAGTCGGGCCGGGTGTAGGTCTCGGGCTTGCCGCGCACACGCTCGCGCCCGGCCTTGAGCGCGCGCGCCAGCCGGAACGCAAACGCCAGCTCGGCGGCGAAGGGGTACTCGGCGACCGCCTCGCCGACCAGGCTGGCCTCGGTCACGACCTCGTCGAGCTCGTCGTGGCGCAGGTTGACCGCCACCGGCACGCGCTCGAGCCGCGTCACGCGCTCGCGCACCTCGAGCGTCTGCTCGTCGAGGCTCAGGTACAGGCTGACCGCCGGGCAGTCGCTGCCCTCGTCGAGCGTGTACGCCGCCACCACCGTCGGCGGCAGCATCGTGATCTTCCAGCCCGGCATGTAGACCGTCGACAGGCGCTCGCGCGCGATGCGGTCGAGCGCCGAGTCCGGCGCGATGGCCAGCCCGGGCGCGGCGATGTGGATGCCCAGCACGACCGTGCCGCTGCCCAGCCCGGTGACCGAGAGCGCGTCGTCGATCTCGGTGGTCTGCGAGTCGTCGATCGAGAACGCGCGCACCGGCGCCAGCGGCAGCTCGGCGGGCGCCGGCGGGGCCTCGAGCGCAGCCGGGCCGCTGCCGCGCGGAAAGTGCTCGAACAGGAAGCGCCGCCAGTGGAACTGGTAGGGGCTGTCGATCGCCCCGGCGGCCTGCAGCAGAGCCAGCGGCGCGCGCTGGCTGCGCCGCGCAGCCTCGACCACGGCCTTGTACTCGGGCGCATTCTTGTCAGGCTTGAACAGGATCTTGTAGAGCTGCTCGCGCACCGGCGCCGGGCAGCCGCCGGCGGCCAGTTCGCCGGCCCAGGCCTCGATCTGCGCGGCGACCTGCTGGCGCCGCTCGATGGCCGCCAGCGCGGCCTTGACGGTCTCGGCCGGCGCCTTGCGGAAGACGCCCTTGCCGACGCGGCGGAAGTAGTGCGGGGCCTCGAACAGCCGGAACAGCGCGGCGGCCTGGCGCTCGGCGCCGGCGCTGGCATCGAAATAGTCGCGCGCGAGGTCGGCAAAGCCGAACTCGCCCTCGGGCGCGAATTCCCAGGCCAGGTCGAGGTCGATCTCGGCGGCCAGGCGCTGGCCCTCGGCGATCAGCTCGGCCGGCGCCGGCCGCTCGAAGCGCAGCAGCACCTGCGCGGCCTTGAGCTTGACGCGCTTGCCCGAGTCGAGCTCGACCTGCAGCGAGGTCTCGGCCTGCGACAGCACCCGCCCGGCGAGGAAGCGCCCGGCATCTTCGAACAATGCATACATCGGCGCGATTGTCGCCGCCGCGGGCGCTGGCCCAGGGCCGGCGGCTGCGCCTGCTCAGCCAGCGAGCGCAGCCGTCCTCGTTCGCCGGCGCTCACGACAGGCGCTTGACGCCGCTCAACTCGCAGGCGTAGACCGCGTTGCGCAGCGCGGCGATGGCCTCGTAGCGGGGGTAGGTGCGCCGCCAGGCCAGCACCACGCGGCGGGTGGGCACCGGCGGCGCGAAGGGCACGTAGGCCACCAGCGGCTGCGGCTCGCTGGGCACGCTCAGCCAGGGCAGGACGGTCAGGCCCATGCCCGAGGCCACCATGTGCTTGATGGTCTCGAGCGACGAGCCCTCGAAGCTCTTGCGGATGCCCTCGGCGTCGCTCGCGAAGCGCGCAAACTCGGGGCAGACCTCGAGCACATGGTCGCGAAAGCAGTGCCCGGTGCCCAGCAGCAGCATGGTCTCGCGCTTGAGCTCGGCGCTGCCGATGCACTCGCGCGCGGCCAGCGGGTGCGTGCGCGGCACGGCGACGACGAAGGGCTCGTCGTACAGCGGCGCGAGGGCCAGCCCGGCGTCGGGGAACGGCTCGGCGAGGATCGCGCAGTCGAGCTCGCCGCTGCGCAGCATCTCGAGCAGCCTGACGGTGAAGTTCTCGTTGAGCATCAGCGGCATCTGCGGCGTGCGCTCGATGTTGCGACGCACCAGCTTGGGCAGCAGGTACGGCCCGATGGTGTAGATGATGCCCAGCCGCAGCGACCCGGCCAGCGGGTCGCGCCCGCGCTTGGCGATCTCCTTGATCGCCGCGGCCTGCTCGAGCACGGCCTGGGCCTGGCGCACGAGCTCCTCGCCCAGCGGCGTGACGCTGACTTCGCTGGCGCCGCGCTCGAAGATCTTGACGTCGAGCTCACCCTCGAGCTTCTTGACCGCCACCGACAGCGTCGGCTGCGAGACGAAGCAGGCCTCGGCGGCGCGCCCGAAATGCCGCTCGCGCGCGACCGCGACGACGTAGCGCAACTCGGTCAGGGTCATCACCCGATTGTGCTCAAATCCCGCACGCCCTCCTTCCACGCCGCAGGTGCCATGACCGAACGAGCTCCCCTGACCCTGCCGCGGCTGCGCGAGATGCACGCGCGCGGCGAGAAGATCGCGATGCTCACCTGCTACGACGCGACCTGGGCGCGCGTGCTCGACGACAACGGCGTCGACGCGCTGCTGGTCGGCGACTCGCTGGGCATGGTCGTGCAGGGCCAGGCCACGCCGCTGCCGACCACCGTCGACGAGATGGCCTACCACGTGCGCTGCGTCGCGCGCGGCAACCGCCACGCCTGGCTGATCGGCGACCTGCCCTTCGGCAGCTACCACGAGGGCGTGGCGCAGACCATGCGCAGCGCCGCCGCGCTGGTGGCCGCCGGCGCGCAGATGGTCAAGCTCGAAGGCGGCGGCTGGACCGCGCCGCTGGTCCAGCACCTGGTCGAGCGCGGCGTGCCGGTCTGCGCCCACTTGGGCCTGACGCCGCAGTCGGTGCACGCGCTGGGCGGCTGGCGGGTGCAGGGCCGCGACGCCGAGGCCGCGGCCACGCTGCGCCGCCACGCGCGCGAGCTGGCCGATGCCGGCGCGGCGCTGCTGGTGCTCGAACTGGTGCCGGCGGCGCTGGCGCGCGAGGTCACGGCCGAGCTGCCGATCCCGACCATCGGCATCGGCGCGGGCAGCGGCTGCAGCGGGCAGGTGCTGGTGCTGCACGACATGCTCGGCGCCACCCGCGGGCGCAAGCCGCGGTTCGTGCGCGACTTCCTCAGCGGAGCCGGCGGCGCCGATGCGGCGATCGCGGCCTACGTCGCCGAGGTCAAGGCCGGGCGCTACCCCGACGACAGCGTGCACGCGTTCTGAGCGCGGCCTCCGTTCATGCAAGTCCTGCACACCGTGGCCGCGCTGCGCGCGGCGCTGGCCGGCACACCGCGCCCGGCCTTCGTCCCGACCATGGGCAACCTGCACGCCGGCCACCTGGGGCTGGTGCGCCAGGCGCGCGCGCTGGCCGGCGCGTGCGCCGCGCCGGTGGTCGCGAGCATCTTCGTCAACCGCCTGCAGTTCGCGCCGCACGAGGACTACGGGCGCTACCCGCGCACGCTGGCAGCCGACTGCGCGCTGCTCGAGCGCGAGGGCTGCGACCTCGTCTTCGCGCCCGACGAGCCCGAGATGTACCCCGAGCCGCAGGGCGTCGTCGTGCAGCCGCCGCCAGCGCTGTCCGACCTGCTCGAGGGCCATTTCCGCCCCGGCTTCTTCACCGGCGTGTGCACCGTCGTGCTCAAGCTGTTCAACCTGGTGCAGCCGGCGGCGGCGGTGTTCGGCAAGAAGGACTACCAGCAGCTGATGGTCGTGCGCACGATGGTGCGCCAGCTCGCGCTGCCGATCGAGATCGTCGCCGGCGAGACCGCGCGCGACGCCGACGGTCTGGCGCTGTCCTCGCGCAACGGCTACCTCGGCGCGGCCGAGCGGGCCGAGGCCCCGCAGCTCGCGCGCACGCTGCACGGGGTCGCGCAGGCCCTGCGCGGCGGGCCGCTCGACGCCGCGGCGATCGCCGCCCTCGAGCACTCGGCCTGCGCCGCGCTGGCCGAGCGCGGCTGGGCGCCCGACTACGTCGCCGTGCGCCGCCGCGCCGACCTGCAGCCGCCGGCGGCCGCCGCGGAACCGCTGGTCGTGCTGGCCGCGGCCCGGCTCGGCACGACGCGCTTGATCGACAACCTCGAGGTCTGACCGGTCCGGCACACTCGCGCCAGTGTTACCATTTCAAACCAAGGTAACACTCCAGGGGGTTCGCATGCCGACGACGCTGACCAGCAAGGGCCAGGTCACGATCCCCAAGCGCATCCGCGACGAGCTGCAGTTGCTGCCCGGTTCGCCGGTCGAGTTCTCGGTGAACGCGGCCGGCGAAGTGGTGCTCCATCGTTGGCTGTCAGCCGCGCGCGCGCCTCGCCCCGCACCCGACCGCTTCGAGGCCGTTCGCGGCCGTGCCGACGTGCACTGGCGCACCGACGAACTGATGGCGCTGCTGCGTGCCGACGACTGATGGTGCTGGTCGATACCAACGTCCTGGTGGACGTGCTGCAGAACGACCCGCGATGGGCCGAGTGGTCGATCGCCCAGATGCGGGCGCAGGCCCCCTTGCACGCGCTGGTCATCAACCCAGTCATCTACGCCGAGATGTCGCTGTCGTTCTCGACCCTCGAGGCGCTCGACGACGTGGTGCGCACCTTGGCGCTCGAGCTGCGCGAGATCCCGCGGCCAGCGCTGTTCCTGGCCGCCAAGGCGTATGCGCGTTACCGCCGGCGCGGCGGCAGCAAGGGGCAGGTGCTGTCGGCCTTCTTCATCGGCGCGCATGCCGCCGTCGAGGGCTGGCCCTTGTTGACGCGCGATGCCCGCCGCTTCAGGTCCTACTTCCCGACGCTCGAGGTCCTGGCGCCCTGAGGGTGCAGCCGCCCGGGCCCGCTCGGGTGCGCCCCACTGCCGGATCCGGGCTCAGGCTTTGAGCAGCTCGGTGCGGCTGCCCAGCCAGCGGCGCACATGCGCGCGTGCGGCTGCGGGGTCGGCGGCCAGCAGGGCGTCGGCAGCGGCGATGGCACGCTGGACCAGCGGCGCGTCGGTGGCCAGGTCGGCAAAGCGCAGCAGCGCGTCGCCGCTCTGGCGCGCGCCCATGAACTCGCCGGGGCCGCGGATCTCGAGGTCGCGGCGGGCGATCTCGAAGCCGTCGGTGGTTTCGGCCAGCGCGCGCAGGCGCTGGCGGGCGGTGGCCGACAGCGGCGGCGTGTACAGCAGCACGCAGACGCTGGCGGTGGCGCCGCGGCCGACGCGGCCGCGCAACTGGTGCAGCTGGGCGAGGCCGAAGCGCTCGGCGTGCTCGACGACCATCAGGCTGGCGTTGGGCACGTCGACGCCGACCTCGATCACGGTGGTGGCCACCAGCACCGCGCTCTGGCCGGCAGCGAAGCGCGCCATCACCGCGGCCTTGTCGGCCGTCGGCAGCCGCCCGTGCAGCAGGCCGACCTCGACGCCGGGCAGCGCGGCGACGAGCTGGGCGTGGGTCTCGGTGGCGTGGCGCAGGTCGAGGTGCTCGGACTCCTCGACCAGCGGGCAGACCCAGTAGACCTGCCGGCCCTGCAGGACCTCGGCGCGGATGCGCTCGATCACCGCGTCGCGGCGCGCGTCGGCGAAGACCCGGGTGCGCACCGGCTGGCGCCCCGGCGGCAGCGTGTCGATGGTGCTGACGGCGAGGTCGGCGTAGTAGGTCATGGCCAGCGTGCGCGGGATCGGCGTCGCGCTCATCATCAGCAGGTGCGGCTCGAGCGCGGCGGCGGCCGCCGCCGGCTCGAGCTTGCGGCGCAGGGCCAGGCGCTGCGCGACGCCGAAGCGGTGCTGCTCGTCGACGATGGCCAGGCCCAGCCGCGCGAAGGCGACGTCGTGCTGGATCACGGCGTGCGTGCCGATCACCAGCGGGGTCTCGCCGCTGGCCACGCCGGCGAGCGTGTGCGTGCGCGCGCGGCCCTTGCGGCTGCCGCTGAGCCAGGCCACCCGCACGCCCAGCGGCGCGAGCCATTGCACGAGCTTGCCGAAATGCTGCTCGGCGAGGATCTCGGTGGGCGCCATCAGCGCGCATTGCCAGCCGGCGTCGATCGCGACGGCCGCGGCCAGCGCCGCGACCACCGTCTTGCCCGAGCCGACGTCGCCCTGCAGCAGGCGGTGCATCGGCCGGGTCTGGGCGAGGTCGGCGGCGATCTCCTCGCCGACGCGGCGCTGGGCCGGCGTCAGCGCAAACGGCAGCGCCGCCAGCAGCCGCGCGGGCAGGCCGCCTGCGGCGGCGCGCAGCGCCGGCGCGGCCAGCGCCGCGCGCTCAGCGAGAGCAAGACGCTGCGACAACTGCTGGGCGAGCAGCTCGTCGAACTTGAGCCGCTGCCAGGCCGGGTGGCTGCGCCCGTCGAGCGCGGCGCGCGGCGTCTGCGGCGGCGGCTGGTGCAGCGCCTGCAGCGCCGCGCGCAGCGTCGGCAGCCCGGGCGGCCACCAGGCGGCGTGCAGCGCCGGCGGCCACAGCTCGTCGAGCGGCGCGCGGGCCAGCGCCGTGGCGACGGCCTTGCGCAGGTAGGCCTGCGGCAGCGCGGCGGTCGTCGGGTAGACCGGCGTCAGCGTGGTGGGCAGCGGCTCGCCGGGGGCGACCGCGCGGCACACTGGGTGCACCATCTCGCGGCCGAGGAAGCCGCCGCGCACCTCGCCGACCACGCGCAGGCGCGCGCCGGCGGCCAGCAGCCGCTGCTGCGCCGGGTAGAAGTGCAGGAAGCGCAGCAGCAGCTCGCCGCTGTCGTCGACCAAGCGGACGACGAGCTGGCGGCGCGGGCGCAGCTCGACGCGCGACTCGCGCACCACGCCCTCGACCTGCGCGCCCTGGCCCTCGCGCAGCTCGGCGATGCGGGCGATCCGGGTCTGGTCCTCCCAGCGCAGCGGCAGGTGCAGCGCGAGGTCGATGTCGCGGCTCAGGCCGAGCTGTTCGAGGGCGCGCTGCGGCCCCGAACGCGCCGCCGGGCCGCGCGGCGCAGCGGCGCTCCGGGGCGGGGGTGCAGCCGCTGGCGCGGCCGGATCGGCGGAGGCGGCCATGGAACCATTGTCGCTGCGGTGTACTCTTGAGAGTCCCTCCAGCGCATCGCCGCTGCCATGACCGCCACCCCCGCCCATACCCTCGCCGACTTCGACTTCGCGCTGCCCGGCGAGCTGATCGCGCAGCACCCCGCGGCCGAGCGCAGCGCCTCGCGCCTGCTCGACGGCCGCGGCAGCGCGCCGGTCGACCGCGTCTTTCGCGACCTGCCCGCGCTGCTCGAGCCCGGCGACCTGCTGGTCTTCAACGACACCCGGGTCATCAAGGCCCGGCTGTTCGGCGAGAAGCCCACCGGCGGCGCCGTCGAGGTGCTGGTCGAGCGCATCCTCGAGGGCGGCGAGGTGCTCGTGCAGTTGCGCGCGAGCAAGTCGCCCAGGCCGGGCTCGACGGTCCGCCTCGCCGGCGCCTTCGACGCCGAGGTGCTCGGCCGCGAAGGCCCCGACGGCTCGCTCTACCGCCTGCGCTTCCCGGCCGACCCGCTGGCCCTGCTCGACGCGCACGGCCATGTGCCGCTGCCGCCGTACATCGCGCATGCCGACACGCCCGAGGACGAGCAGCGCTACCAGACCGTCTTCGCGCGCCGCCCCGGCGCGGTGGCCGCGCCGACCGCGTCGCTGCACTTCGACGACGCGGTGCTCGCCGCGCTGGCCGAGCGCGGTGTCGGCCGCACCGCGATCACGCTGCACGTCGGGGCCGGCACCTTCGCGCCGGTGCGCAGCGACGCGATCGAGGAGCACCGCATGCACAGCGAGTGGTTCGAGGTCACGCCGCAGGCGGTGGCCGCGATCGAGGCCACGCGGGCCGCCGGCGGGCGCATCGTCGCCGCCGGCACGACCACGCTGCGCGCGCTCGAATCGGCGGCGCTGTCGGGCCGGCTCGAGCCTGGCGCGCGCGACACCGACCTGTTCATCAAGCCGGGTTTTCGCTTCCGCGTCGTCGACCTGCTGATCACCAACTTCCACCTGCCCCGCAGCACGCTGCTGATGCTGGTCTCGGCGTTCGCCGGCCACGCCCAGGTGATGGCGCTCTACCGCCACGGCGTCGAGGCGCGCTACCGCTTCTTCAGCTACGGCGACGCGATGCTGCTGGCGCGCGCGCCGCAGCCCGACGCCGGCTGACGCCGCGGCGGCGACAATCGCCGCCATGTCGCCCACCGTCGCCGGCCCCGGCCCCGAGACCACCGCTGCCGCGCCCGCCGCCGCCGACGCCGCGGGGGCTGCCGCGCGCGAGGCGCTGGCCTGGGCGCATGGCGCGCGCTTCCAGACCACCGCCAGCCGGCTCGACCAGTTGCCCGCCGACGAACTGCCCGAGATCGCCTTCGTCGGCCGCAGCAACGCCGGCAAGTCGAGCGCGATCAACGCCCTGGTCCAGCAGCGCCGGCTGGCCTTTGCGTCGAAGACGCCGGGGCGCACCCAGCACATCAACCTGTTCGCGCTCGGCCCGCGCGAGCAGCCCGACGCGCGCTGGGCCGACCTGCCCGGCTACGGCTACGCCGCGGTCGAGCGCGCGGCCAAGCTGCGCTGGCAGCAGGTCATGGCCGACTATCTGCAGCAGCGGCCGCAGTTGCGCGGCATCGTGCTGCTGGTCGACTCCCGCCTCGGCCTGACCGAGCTCGACCGCCGCCTGCTCGACTTCGTCGCCGAGCGCGTGCACACGGGCCAGGTTCGGCTGCTGGTGCTGCTGACCAAGGCCGACAAGCTCTCGCGCCGCGACGCCGAGGCCGCGCTGGCGGCGGCCTCGGCCGCGCTGGGCGAGCTCGCTGGCGAGGCCGCCGACATCGGCCTGGCGCTGTTCTCGGCGACCGCGCGCACCGGCCTCGGCGACGTCGCCGCGACCCTGCACGGCTGGGTCCACCCGGCGCCGCCGGCGTGATCGAGACCTGCGACGTCGCGCTGCCGCACGGCATCACGCTGGCCTGCCGGGCCAGCGGGGCGGCGAGCGCCCCGCGCGTGCTGCTGCTGCACGGCTTTCCCGAGGCGGCCTTCGTCTGGGATGCCACGCTGCAGGCACTCGCGCCGCGGGCGCGCTGCATCGCGCCCAACCTGCGCGGCTATGCGACCTCGTCGGCGCCGGCGGCGGTCGAGGCCTACCGCACCGCGCATGGCGTGGCCGACCTCGCCGCGCTGATCGACACGCTGGGCGGGACGGTCGACCTCGTCGTCGGCCATGACTGGGGCGGCGCGCTGGCCTGGAGCCTGGCGGCCCAGCACCCGCAGCGCCTGCGCCGGCTGCTGATCGTCAACGCGCCGCATCCGGGCGCCTTCCTGCGCGAACTGCGCCACAACCCCGCGCAGCAGCGCGCCAGCGCGTACATGCACGCGCTGGCCCATCCGGCCGCGGCGGCCCGGCTGGTGGAGGGCGACTGCGCTCGGCTGTGGACCTTCTTCACCTCGATGGGCGCGACCGACCCGGCGCACCCCGGCGGCGGCTGGCTCGACGCGGCGCTGCGCGAGCGCTACCGCGCGGTCTGGCGCGCGGGCCTCGACGGTGCGCTCAACTACTACCGCGCTTCGCCGCTGCGCCCGCCGCTGAGCGCCGACGACCCGGTCATGACACTGACGCTGCCGGCGCACACGCTGCACGTGCGCGTGCCGACTACCGTGCTCTGGGGCGAGGCCGACCACGCGCTGCTGCCGGCGCTGCTCGACGGGCTCGACGACTGGGTCGACGAGCTGCGGCTGCTGCGCGTGCCCGGGGCCACGCACTGGATCGTCCACGAGCGCCCGCAGCTGCTGGTCGAGACCATCGCCGGCTTGCTGCCGTAGACCGCCCGCTGCGGCGCGCGGGCAACAAAAAAGCCCGCGGCGTATGCCGCGGGCTCGGTCTGGGCGGGCGCCCCTGAGCCGGTCACGGCCCAGGGCGCCGCGCAGGGCCTCACATGTCCATGCCGCCCATGCCGCCCATGCCACCCATGCCGCCGCCACCCGGGGCCGGGGCCTCGTCCTTGGGCGCCTCGGCGACCATGGCTTCGGTGGTCAGCATCAGGCTGGCGACCGAGGCCGCGTTCTGCAGCGCGGTGCGGGCGACCTTGGTCGGGTCCAGGATGCCCATCTCGATCATGTCGCCGTACTCGGCGGTCTGGGCGTTGTAGCCGTAGTTGCCCTTGCCTTCGAGCACCCGGTTGATGACGACGCTGGGCTCGTCGCCGGCGTTGAAGACGATCTCGCGCAGCGGCTGCTCGACCGCGCGCATGACGATCTTGATGCCGGCGTCCTGGTCGTGGTTGGCGCCCTTGAGTTTGCCGGTCAAGGCCTGGCGCGCGCGCAGGAAGGCGACGCCGCCGCCGGCGACCACGCCTTCCTCGACCGCGGCGCGGGTGGCGTGCAGGGCGTCCTCGACGCGGGCCTTCTTCTCCTTCATCTCGACTTCGGTCGCGGCGCCGACCTTGATCACCGCGACGCCGCCGGCGAGCTTGGCCACGCGCTCCTGCAGCTTCTCGCGGTCGTAGTCGCTGGTGGCTTCCTCGATCTGGACACGGATCTGCTTGACGCGGGCCTCGATGTCGACGGCCTTGCCGGCGCCGTCGATGAGCGTGGTGTTCTCCTTGGCGATCTCGATGCGCTTGGCCTGGCCGAGGTCGGCCAGCGTGACCTTCTCGAGCGTCAGGCCGACTTCCTCGGCGATGACCTTGCCGCCGGTCAGGATCGCCATGTCCTCGAGCATGGCCTTGCGGCGGTCGCCGAAGCCCGGGGCCTTGACCGCGCAGACCTTGAGGATGCCGCGGATGGTGTTGACCACCAGCGTGGCCAGCGCCTCGCCTTCGACTTCCTCGGCGACGATCAGCAGCGGCTTGCCGCTCTTGGCGACCTGCTCGAGCGCGGGCAGCAGCTCACGGATGTTGCTGATCTTCTTGTCGTGCAGCAGGATGTACGGGTTTTCGAGGACGCAGACCTGCTTGTCGGCGTTGTTGATGAAGTACGGCGACAGGTAGCCGCGGTCGAACTGCATGCCCTCGACGATGTCGAGTTCGTTGTCGAGGCTCTTGCCGTCCTCGACGGTGATCACGCCTTCCTTGCCGACCTTGTCCATCGCATCGGCGATGATCTTGCCGATCGATTCGTCGGCGTTGGCGGAGATCGCGCCGACCTGGCTGATCTCCTTGCTGGTCGTGGTCGGCTTGCTGATCTTCTTGAGCTCTTCGACCAGCGCGGTGACGGCCTTGTCGATGCCGCGCTTGAGGTCCATCGGGTTCATGCCCGCGGCGACGTACTTCATGCCCTCGCGCACGATGCTCTGCGCGAGCACGGTGGCGGTGGTGGTGCCGTCGCCGGCGGCGTCGCTGGTCTTGGAGGCGACCTCCTTGACCATCTGCGCGCCCATGTTCTGGAGTTTGTCCTTGAGCTCGATCTCCTTGGCCACCGAGACCCCGTCCTTGGTCACGGTGGGCGCGCCGAACGAGCGCTCGAGGATCACGTTGCGGCCCTTGGGGCCCAGCGTCACCTTGACCGCGTTGGCCAGGATGTTGACGCCGTCGACCATGCGGTGGCGCGCATCGGCGCCGAAAACCACGTCTTTTGCAGCCATTATTGAATCTCCAAAAACTTGAGGTGCCGGCTTGCGCCGGACGGTTCTGCGGTCTGCGGCCGGCCCTGCGGGCCTGGACTGCGCTGGCGCGAAGTCAGCCGCCGACGCCAGTCATGCGCTGGCGGCGGGGATCACTTCTCGATGACGGCGAAGAGGTCTTCCTCGCGCATCACGAGCAGCTCGTCGCCGTCGACCTTGACGGTCTGGCCGCTGTACTTGCCAAACAGCACGCGGTCGCCGACCTTGACGTTCGGCACGACGAAGTCGCCCTTGTCGTTGCGCTTGCCCGGGCCGACCGCCAGAACCTCGCCCTGGTCGGGCTTTTCGGCAACGTTGTCGGGGATCACGATGCCCGAGGCGGTCTTGGTTTCGTTTTCCAGGCGCTTGACGACCACACGGTCGTGCAACGGACGAAGTTTCATGGCATCTCCTGAATAGAGGATCGATATGCTGGTCGCAGTGCCGTGCTCGTAAGTGAGTACCTGCTCTTGCGATGCGGGTTCGAACCGAACGGCGGGTCTTGCCGCCCGGTCGCTAGCACTCGCTGTGCATGAGTGCTAACAGGCGCAGTATATAGAAGCTCAGGCGCGCCGTTCAAGCCCCCGCGCGATCGCGAATGCAGCGGGGCAGCGGGGCAGCGCGCCGGTGGCGCGGCGACCGGCGCGCTGCCCGGCGCGCCACCGGTCAGCGCACGATCAGCGCACGATCAGCAGCGGCACCTTGGAGGCGGCGAGCACGGTGGTGACCGTGCTGCCCATCACCAGGCCGGCGAGCGCGCCATGCCCGTGCGAGCCCATCACGGCCAGGTCGAACCGGCCGTCGGTGGCGTGCTGCGCGATCAGGCGCCCGGGCGAGCCGACGACCTGGATCTCGGCGGCCTGCAGGCCGGCCGCGGCCAGCCGGGCCCGCGCCGGCGCCAGCGCGGTGTCGTGCTCGTGCCGGTAGTAGCTCTCGAGGATCTCGGCGCCGACCGCCCCGGCCGCGCGCGGCGGCGCCGCCAGCGCGACGTGGATCAGGCTCAGTTCGGGGGGGCCGCCGAATTGCGTCAGGTGCTTCATCACGTAGTCGAGGGCGGCATCGCCGTAGTGGCTGCCGTCGATCGCAATCAGGATACGCATCGTCGTAGGCTCCCTGCCCGGTGTGGAGTGGTCGCGGGCAACGGCCTGTCCCCGCCAGCCCCCATGGTACCCAAGGCCGGCGCGGCGGCCCCGGCGCCGGCCGGCCGCCGCCGGTCGACGCACAATCGCTGCCGATGCCGCGCCCGATCGAAGCCCTGATCCACCCCGACGCGATCGCGCACAACCTCGCGCGCGCGCGCCGCGCGGTGCCCGCCAGCCGCGTCTTCGCAGTCGTCAAGGCCGACGCCTACGGCCACGGCATCGAGCGCGCCTACGCCGGCTTGCGCGCGGCCGACGGCTTCGCGCTGCTCGACCTGGACGAGGCCCGGCGGCTGCGCGCGCTGGGCTGGCGTGGCCCGCTGCTGCTGCTCGAGGGCGCCTTCGAGCCGCGCGACCTCGAGGTCTGCGCGCAGCTGCAGCTCTGGCAGGTCGTGCACCGCGAGGCGCAGATCGACTGGCTGGCCGCGCATGCGACGGCGCAGCCGCAGCGGGTCTTCCTCAAGCTCAACAGCGGCATGAACCGGCTGGGCTTCACGCCAGCGGCCTTCCGCGCGGCCTGGGCGCGCCTGCGTGCGCTGCCGCAGGTCGGCGAGATCACGCTGATGACGCATTTCGCCGACGCCGACGGTGAGCGCGGCATCACGGCGCAGATGCAGGTCTTCGAGGACGCCACCCGCGACCTGCCCGGCGAGCGCAGCCTGGCCAACAGCGCGGCGCTGCTGCGCCATGGCCAGCGGCCCGGGGTGGCCGCCGACTGGGTGCGCGCGGGCATCCTGTGCTGGGGCAGCGCGCCGGACTACCCGGCACACGACAGCGCGCACTGGGGGCTGCGCCCGGCGATGACGCTGCGCGCGCAGCTCATCGCCGAGCAGTCGCTGGCGCCGGGGGCGGCCGTCGGCTACGGCGGCAGCTTCGTTGCCGAGCGGCCGATGCGCATCGGCATCGTCGCCTGCGGCTACGCCGACGGCTACCCGCGCCATGCGCCCACCGGCACCCCGGTGCTGGTCGCGGGCGTGCGCACGCGCAGCGTCGGCCGGGTGTCGATGGACATGCTCGCCGTCGACCTCGCGCCGGTGCCGGCCGCCGGCGTCGGCAGCGAGGTCACGCTCTGGGGCCAGGGGCCCGGCGGCAGCGTGCTGGCCATCGACGAGGTCGCGCACGCCGCCGGCACCATCGGCTACGAGCTGATGTGCGCGCTGGCGCGGCGGGTGCCGGTGCGGGTCGTCGGGTGAGGCCGCGATGAAGCCGCCGCGGGTCGACCCCGCCGAGGTCGAGTTCACCGCCGTGCGCGCGCAGGGCGCGGGCGGGCAGAACGTCAACAAGGTCTCGAGCGCCGCGCACCTGCGCTACGACCTGCAGCGCGCCTCGCTGCCGGCGCCGCTGCGCCAGCGGCTGCTCGCGCTGCCCGACGCGCGCATCAGCGCCGAGGGCGTGGTCGTGATCAAGGCCCAGACCCACCGCAGCCTCGCACGCAACCGCGCCGACGCGCTGGCGCGGCTGCAGGCGCTGATCGATGCCGTGGCGACGCCGCCGCGCGAGCGCCACGCGACCCGGCCCACGCGGGCCTCGGTCCAGCGGCGGCTGCAGCGCAAGACGGTGCAGGCGCGGCTCAAGGCGCAGCGCGCGCGCGTCGCCCCGGAGTGAGAACGATGGCGCGCAGCGAACGCAGCGTCTACCTCTGCCGCGAATGCGGCGGCAGCAGCCCGAAGTGGCTGGGCCAGTGCCCGCACTGCCGGGCCTGGAATGCGCTCGACGAGACCGTGGCCGAGCCCGCCGGCGCGGCTCGCCAGC
>Ga0208100_100245_pt1 | contig 22459 bp, 22 predicted proteins | sample SubbioR11_8A_Aug_FD_184817 | JGI IMG/M metagenome (GOLD analysis project Ga0208100, IMG submission 184817) | Serpentinite rock and fluid subsurface biosphere microbial communities from McLaughlin Reserve, California, USA - CR11_8A_Aug (SPAdes) | ecosystem: Environmental > Terrestrial > Deep... | reverse complement strand
CAGACGCGCCGCCTGCCAGACGCCGCGCGCCGACAGCGGCACGTCGAGCTGGCCCTGGATGCGGCCCTGCGCGTTCCATGCGGTCTCGCCGTGCCGGATCAGCAGCAGCGTGGTGGCGACCGCGCCGCGCGCGCCGCTCGCCGGCGGCTGCACGAGATCGGCCGCGGGCAAGCTCAGGCCGCGCCCAGGCGCGGGTTCAGCGTGTAGGTGCCGGTGATCGCCGCCTGCGCCAGCACGTGAGACTCCATCGCCCGGCGCGCGTCGGCGCCGGCGAAGCGACCCTGCAGCGGCAACTGCGCCAGGTCGAGCGCGTACAGCGTGAACACGTAGCGGTGGACGATCGAGTCGTTCCACGGCGGGCACGGGCCGTCGTAGCCGTAGTAGTCGCCTGCCATGTCGTGATCGCCGGCGAACCAGGCGCTGTAGTCGTTGACACCCTGGCGCGTGCCGTTGATCGCCGCCGGACCGTTCTTGCCGCGCGGGGTGACCTCGCGCGAATAGGCGCCGGCCTCGATCGCGCGCGTGGCCGCATCGATGTCGATCAGCACCCAGTGGCAGAAGTCGACGCGCGGCAGCGACGCCGGGATCTCGCGGCCTTCCTGGTTGACGTCGTCGGGCTGGCTCGGCACGTCGGGGTCGTGGCAGACGAGCGCGAAGGACTTGGTGCCCGCAGGCACGTCGTGCCACGCGAGATGCGGGTTCCGGTTCGACGACAGCTTGACGTGGTGCGCCGGGTCGGGCACCGCAAACGCGAACTCGCCGGGAATCCTGCCGCCGTCGGCAAACGAATTGCTCGTGAGCTTCATACCGACCTCCTGCATCCTCGGGGCCAAAGTGTACGCATCGCGACCGACCGTCGGCACGTCCGCGCTTTCCCGCTGCGCCGCTACGCCTTCGGCGCAACGCGCAACCAGAACGTCACCGGTCCGTCGTGGGTCGATTCGACCTGCATGTACGCGCCGAACTCGCCGGTTGCGACCGGTGTGTGCCGCTCGCGCGCCTGCGCGACCAAGCAGTCGAACAGGCGCCGCCCCTGGCCGGGCGGCGCGGCCGGCGAAAAGCTCGGCCGCGTGCCGCTGTTCGTGTCCGCGGCCAGCGTGAACTGCGGCACCAGCAGCAGCCCGCCGCCGACGTCGCTCACGCTGCGGTTCATCCGGCCGGCGTCGTCGGCGAAAACCCGGTAGCCGAGCATCCTGGACAGCAGCGCGTCGGCCTCGGCGTCGCTGTCGCCGCGTTCGGCGCAGACCAGCGCCAGCAGACCGGGGCCGATCGCGCCGACCACGCGGCCATCGACGACGACCCGCGCTTGCGCGACACGCTGAATCAGCGCAATCATGCGGCCATTGTAGGAGCGCGGCGATATGGATCAGATCACCCGGCGCAGTCCGGTGGCGCAGGTCGAAGAGTCGCCCAACCAGTCGCCGCCGCTCGAGGACTACAACCTCTACACGGCCGATCTCGCGCTGCAGGAGGCCGTGCGCCGCGCCGGCGCGGACTGGGCCGAAGGCTGGCTCGCGCAGTTCGGCGCGCAGCTCGGCCGACCCGAGACGATCGCGCTCGGCGCGGCGGCCAACCGCAACCCGCCGGCGCTGCACACGCACGATCGCTTCGGCAACCGGCGCGACGAAGTCGAATTCCATCCTGCGTATCACGAACTGATGGCGCTCGGCTTCGGCGCGGGGCTTCATTCGTCCCCTTGGGCCGAGGCTCGCCACGGTGCGCATGCGGCGCGCGCGGCCGCCTATGTCCTGTACGGCCAGGTCGAAAGCGGCACCCAGTGCCCGATGACGATGACCTACGCGGCGATCGCGGTGCTCGCGAAGCATGCAGCGAGCCTGCCCGCAATGACCGACGTCTGGCTGCCACGGCTGCACGCGCGCCGCTACGACCCACGCTTCGCGCCGATCCGACAGAAGGCCGGCGCGAGCATCGGCATGGGCATGACCGAAAAGCAGGGCGGCTCCGACGTGCGCAGCAACAGCTCGCGCGCCGAACCGGCCGGGGGCGACGGCGCCTACCGGATCACCGGGCACAAGTGGTTCTTCTCGGCGCCGATGTGCGATGCGTTTCTCGTGCTCGCGCAGGCGCCGGGCGGGCTCACCTGCTTCTTCCTGCCGCGGCAGCTCGACGACGGCACGCGCAACGCGCTGCGGCTCATCCGGCTGAAGGACAAGCTCGGCAACCGCTCGAACGCGAGCGCCGAGGTCGAGTTCGAGCAGGCGCTGGCGTGGCGCATCGGCGAAGAAGGCCGCGGCGTGGCGACGATCCTCGAGATGGTCAACTACACGCGGCTCGACTGCGCGACCGCGAGCAGCGGGCTGATGCGGCAGGCGCTCGTGCAGGCGATCCATCACGCACGCCATCGCAGCGCGTTCGGCCGCCGGCTCGTCGAGCAGCCGCTGATGCGCAACGTGCTCGCGGATCTGGCGCTCGAGTGCGAAGCGGCCACCGCGCTCGCGCTGCGGCTCGCGGCCGCGTACGACCGCGCCGACGAGCACGAACAGGCGCTGCGCCGGCTGCTGACGCCGGCGGCGAAGTACTGGATCTGCAAGCGGCTCGCGCCGTTCGCCGAGGAGGCGATGGAAGTGCTCGGCGGCAACGGCTACGTCGAGGATTCGATCCTGCCGCGCATCTACCGCGAGGCGCCGGTCAACTCGATCTGGGAAGGCTCGGGCAACGTGATGTGCCTGGACGCGATGCGCGCGGCCGGGCGCAACGGCGAGGCCGTGGTCGCGCTGTTCGACGAGCTGGACGCGGCACGCGGCGGCGATGCACGGCTCGATGCGTTCGTTGCCGGCTTGCGACGCGACCTCGAAGACGCGGCCGAGCGCGAACCGGCTGCGCGGCGGTTGACCGAGCGCATCGCGCTTGCGATGCAGGGCGCGCTGCTGGTGCGGCACGCGCCGAAGGAGGTCGCCGACGCCTTCTGCAGGTCGCGCCTGCAAGGCGATGCCGGTGCCTGTTTCGGCACCCTGCCCGCCGGGGCCGCGTTTGCGCAGATCATCGAGCGAGCTTGGCCGAGCGCATGACTGCCCGGCGTCAGCGGCATACCGGCGGCCGCAGCGACTGTGCAACTTCGCTGCGAGCCGCGCAGGCAAAGCCCGACATGGCGGCGCAGGCCGGATTGAGTCGATACCGCTTCTGCCGCGCGTAGCGCCACCGGGTCGTTACCTCCCGGAGACCGACGACTCGGCAGTCGAGTCAGCGTACCGTCACGCGCGCCCACTTGCGCTTGCCGACCTGGACCACGTAGGTGCCGGGCCGCACGAACAGCGCGCGGTCGGCGACCTTTTCGCCGTCGATGCGCACGCCGCCCTGCTCGAGGTTGCGGATCGCCTCGGAGGTTGACGGCGCAAGTTGCGCCTGCTTGAGCAGCGCGGCGATGCCGATGCCGCCGTCGGCGCCGGCGGCGAAGCTGAACTCCGGCATCTCGTTCGGCACCGCGCCGGCCTTGAAGCGCGCCATGAACTCGAAATCGGCGAGGTCGGCGCAGCGCGCCGAGTGGAAGCGGGCGACGATCTCCTTGGCCAGCAGCACCTTGAGGTCGCGCGGGTTGCGCCCTTCTTCGGCCTGCCGTTTCAACTGCGCGATCTCGTCGTTCGATCGCAGCGACAGCAGGTCGTACCAGCGCCACATCTGCTCATCGCTGATCGACATGATCTTGCCGAACATCTCGAACGGCGGCTCGGTGATGCCGACGTAGTTGTTCTTGCTCTTGCTCATCTTCTCGACGCCGTCGAGGCCCTCGAGCAGCGGCATCGTCAGGATGCACTGCGGCTCCTGGCCGTAGTGGCGTTGCAGCTCGCGGCCGACCAGCAGGTTGAACTTCTGGTCGGTGCCGCCGAGCTCGAGGTCGGAGCGCAGCGCCACCGAGTCGTAGCCCTGCATCAGCGGATAGAGCAGCTCGTGCATCGCGATCGGCAGGCCGGAGGCCATGCGCTTGGCGAAGTCGTCGCGCTCGAGCAGGCGCGCCAGCGTGTACTTGGCGGCGAGCCTGATCATGCCGGCGGCACCGAGCGGCTCGCTCCACTCGGAGTTGTAGCGGATCTCGGTGCGGGCGCGATCGAGCACCAGCGCCGCCTGTTCGAAGTAGGTGCGGGCGTTGGCCTCGATCGTCTCGCGCGACAACGGCGGCCGCGTCGTGTTGCGGCCCGAGGGATCGCCGATCATCGAGGTGAAGTCGCCGATCAGGAAGATCACCGTGTGGCCGAGGTCCTGCAACTGGCGCAGCTTGTTCAGCACCACCGTGTGGCCGAGGTGGATGTCGGGCGCGGTCGGGTCCAGCCCGAGCTTGCAGCGCAAGGGCTCGCCGGTCGCCTGCGAGCGCGCCAGCTTGCGCGCGAACTCGGCTTCGATCAGCAGCTCGTCGCTGCCGCGCTTGACCAGCGCCAGCGCGCGCTCGACTTCGGGCGTGATCGGCGGCGGCGCGGCCACGACATGCTTGGGTTCGGTGGACATCGGTGCCGGCAGCGGCCGCGCGCTGGACATGAACGCGGCATCTGCCGCTCGGGCGGGCCGACCGCAAGGTGACAGGGGCGGACGCGGCGCAGTCTAATGGATGCTGTCGGCGCCGATCCCCGGCGCGCCGCCCGAGCCGACGCCACCCGCGCCCATTGCCGCCATGCCCGCACCGGAACTGTTCATCGGCCTGATGTCAGGCACCAGCCTCGACGGCGTCGACGCCGTGCTCGCCGACTTCGGCGCGCCGCGCCCGCGATCGCTGGCGCACGCGCATCACGACTTCGCGCCCGAGCTGCGCGCCGAACTGCTGCGGCTTGCCACGCCCGGCGCCGACGAACTGCACCGATCGGCGGTGGCCGGCCAGCACCTGGCGCGCGGCTATGCCGCCGCGGTCGCAGACCTGCTGCTGCACTCGCAGGTCGAAGCCGCCCAGGTACGCGCGATCGGCGCTCACGGCCAGACGCTGCGTCACCGGCCGGACGCCGGCTACACGCTGCAGTTGAACGCGCCGGCCACGCTCGCCGAGCTGACCGGCATCGACGTGGTGGCCGACTTTCGCGCGCGCGACGTGGCCGCCGGTGGCCAGGGCGCGCCGCTGGTGCCGCCGTTCCACGCCGCCGCTTTCGCCACCGCGCTCGCGCGCGCGGTGGTCAACATCGGCGGCATCGCCAACCTGAGTGGCCTGCCCGCCGGCGGCGCCGGCACCGTGATCGGCTTCGACTGCGGCCCCGGCAACGTGCTGCTCGACGCCTGGGCGCAGGAGCACCTCGGGCAACCGCTCGACCGCGACGGCGACTGGGCCGCCGGCGGCACGGCCAGCGAGCCGCTGCTGGCGACCCTGCTCGACGAGCCCTTTTTCGCGCTCGCGCCGCCGAAGAGCACCGGGCGCGATCTGTTCGATCTGGGTTGGCTGCGCAAGCGGCTGGCCGCGCACCTGCTGGTCGGACACAGGATCGGCCCGCGCGACGTGCAGGCGACGCTGACGCGGCTCACCGCGCGCCTGATCGGCGATGCGATCGCGCGCCACTGGCCGCAGACGGCCGACGTCGTGGTGTGCGGCGGCGGCGCCTTCAACCGCACGCTGATGCGGATGCTGGCCGAGGAGTGCGGCGGGCGCCCGGTGCGCTCGAGCGCGGAACTGGGAATCGCGCCCGACCAGGTCGAGGCGCTCGCCTTCGCCTGGCTCGCCTATGCGCACCTGCAGCGCCTGCCCGGCAACCTGCCGCGAGCAACCGGCGCGCGCGGCGCGCGCGTGCTGGGCTGTCTTTATCCGGCGTAGAAAAAGTTCTGGGCGCCCGATGGGCGCCCCGCTCGTCCGAGGACGCGCAGCGTCAGACCGAGAACGACGAACCGCAGCCGCAGGTCGTTTGCGCGTTCGGGTTCTTGATCACGAACTGCGCGCCTTCCAAGTCTTCCTTGTAGTCGATCTCGGCGCCGACCAGGTACTGGTAGCTCATCGCGTCGATCAGCAGGGTGACGCCGTTCTTGACCATCGCCGTGTCGTCTTCGTTGGCGACCTCATCGAAGGTGAAGCCGTACTGGAAACCGGAACAGCCGCCGCCCTGCACGAACACGCGCAGCTTGAGCTCCGGATTGCCTTCCTCGTCGATCAGTTGCCTGACCTTGGCCGCGGCCGAATCGGAGAAGTTCAGCGGGGCGGGCATTTCGACGGCAGCGTTCATCGCGCACCTCTGAGAAGACGACGGTCAATTATAAGAGCGGAGCGCGAACACGGCGGGTTTCACCCTGCCGTCGACTCCAGTTTCGCCTCGGACTTGCCGGCCGCCAGTTTCAAGGTCGGCGGCGGCGAAGACCGCGTCATTTGGGCGCCATCGTCGTGGATCAGCAGGCCGTCGACCACCGCTCCGTGGTGCATTTCGAGCGCCTTGTAGCGGATGTCGCCGGCGACCTTGGCCTTGGGCTGAAGCTCCAGCAACTCCGAGGCATGGACCGGGCCGGCGATGCGTCCGGCGACCACCACGTGCGACACGCAGACCTCGCCTTCGACGACGCCGGTCTCGCTGATCACCAGCATGCCGGCCTTGGCGCCGTCGGCGCTGCGCACCGCACCGCGCACGGTGCCGTCGATGCGCAGGCCACCGGAGAACGACAGCTCGCCGGTGACCGTCGAGCCGACGCCGATCAGGCTCGCGATCTGGGTGGGCGCTGACTTCTTGCCGAACATGGGACCTCCCGTGATGACCGGCGCTACAAGTTGAACGACTGCTGGATCTGAGTCTGGCCGCCGGCGAGGATCCTCACAAGCACTGAACGGGCTACCGCACCCGGCGGCAGCGCGAAGGATCCTTCGATTCGCTGGTAGTGGCGAAACGAAAGATGGAGCATCCGCTCCAACGGAGCGTCGGGCTCTGGGATCGACAGCACGAAATTGCGCGGCCCCTGCGCGAAGCTGACCTGAAGCTGCACCGTGCCGATGAAGTCGCGTTCGGGTTTACCCGCCTGCTGGACCAGCAGCCGGTAGCGCATGCGATGGGGCTCGCCTTCGGGCTGCAGACGGAAACTGCGGATCACCACGCCCTTGTTGGCCGTTCCCGCCGGCAGCAGGCTCTCGAAGAAGGCGAGATCCTCGCGCAGTCGATTGGCCTCGTTCTCGAGCGCCGAGAACTGGCGCGTCACCTGTTCCTGGGCCGCGCGTTCGACCTTCAGTTGCGCCTCGAAGGCGGTCGCCAGCGCCGCGAAGCGCTCGCGCTCGGCGTTCGACTCGCGCAGCGACGACTGCAGCCGCTCGACCTCGGCCAGCAACTGCCTGCGATCCGGACCGGCGAAGCTGCGCCCGTACTCGTAGATGCCGGCGCCGGCAGCCGCGGCGGCCGCGAGGACGAAGAAGCCGAGCACGGCGCGCACCGACCAGGGCAGCCGCGAGCGCACGGTCACGCTCGGCGCGCTGACCGACAGATTGCGCATCCACAGCTTCCACTTCATCGCTGCAGCAACTCCCTCGGGTCGCGGCCGCGCCATTGCCCGCGGACGGGCCGGGGTCGGCGCCGCCGCCGGTGCATCAACGAAGCGATCGGTGATCGCGGCCACGCAGTGCGGCCGAACCTGCGGGGCGAACGACGAACCCGGTTGCCCAGCGGGAAAAGTATAAGAGCGGGGTCCTGCTCGGGACCGGCGAATTCCCGCGCAAAGGCGCTAAGCGAAAGCCGCTCGGCAGCCGGCGCGATCACCCAGGCGTCTGCGCCGACGACTGCACCCGCTTGGCCGCACCGCTGCCGCAGCCGCTGGAGGCAGGCCGCAGCCGCGGCCGCCGCCTAGCGCTTCGAGAACTGCTTGCGCCGGCGCGCCTTGCGCAGGCCGACCTTCTTGCGCTCGACCTCGCGTGCGTCGCGCGTGACGAGCCCGGCCTTAGACAGCGCCGGCTTCAGGGTGGCGTCGTAGTCGATCAGCGCGCGCGTGATGCCGTGGCGCACGGCGCCCGCCTGCCCCGACTCGCCGCCGCCGTCGACGTTGACCTGGATGTCGAAGAAGCTTGCGTTGCCGGTCAGCTCGAGCGGCTGGCGCACGATCATGCGGCCGGTTTCGCGATGGAAGTACTGGTCGAGCGCGCGACCGTTGACGGTGATCTTGCCGCTGCCGCGCTTGATGAACACGCGCGCCACCGAACTCTTGCGGCGGCCGGTGCCGTAGTTGTATTCGCCGATCATCTGCGCCCCTCAGACTTCCAGAACCCGCGGCTGCTGCGCGCTGTGCGGATGCTCGCCACCGGCGTAGATCTTGAGCTTCTTGATCATCGCGTAGCCGAGCGGCCCCTTGGGCAGCATGCCCTTGACCGCGATCGCCAGCGCACGGCCCGGAAAGCGGCCCTGCATCTTGCCGAACGAGGTCTCGTAGACGCCGCCCGGGTAGGTCGAGTGGCGGTAGTAGATCTTGTCGTCGGTCTTGTTGCCGGTGACGCGGATCTTCTCGGCGTTGACGACGACGATGAAGTCGCCGGTGTCGACATGCGGCGTGTACTCGGGCTTGTGCTTGCCGCGCAGACGGCGCGCGATCTCGGCCGCCAGGCGGCCGAGCACCTGGTCGCGGGCATCGACCACGAACCAGTCGTGCCGCACCTCGTGCGGCTTGGCAGTGAAGGTCTTCATGAGAGACTCTGACGAATGCCTGTCGCTGTGCCTGCGCGGTCGAGTCGGGGCCGCTACAGGCGGACCGCCGCCCGAGCCGGGCGCCCCAGACAAGTCCTGCGGGCGAAAGAAAAAGTCGTAGGCCAACCGAAGCCCGGTTGACCCGAACCGGGAAAAGCCGGGCATTTTAGCCACTGTCGGCAAGTCGGCGCAAGGCGAGCCGCGCCTTCGGCGCTCCGACGCCCGGTTTGCCGGGCACAAAGAGGAAACCCCATGGAGTGCAGCATCAGTTGGACCGGCGACGGTGTGAGCTTCGTTGCCGATACCGGCAGCGGCCACCGCGTGACGATGGACGGCGCCCAGGAAGGCGGCGGCCGCAACCTCGGGCCACGGCCGATGGAACTGCTGCTGGCCGGCACCGGCGGCTGCACCGCCTACGACGTGGTGCTGATCCTCAAGCGCGGCCGCCACGACGTGCGCGGCTGCGAGGTCAGGCTGGTGGCCGAGCGCGCGGCGCAGGAGCCGAAAGTGTTCACGCGCATCGAGTTTCGCTTCACCGTGCGCGGCAAAGGCCTGAAGCGCGAAGCGGTCGAACGCGCGGTGCGGCTGTCGCACGACAAGTACTGCTCGGCCACCGCGATGCTCGCCCGCAGCGCCGTGATCGAGACCACGATCGAGGTTCTCGAGTCCGACTGACGCGGCGCCTCAAATGCGCTGCGCGGTGACCGTCATCACGCGCGCCGCCAGCCGCATCGCCGCGCACACCGGCAACGGCAAGGCGACGCCGCCGCGATCGAGCGCGCCGGCACCGTGGCGCATTTCGTCGTCCTTCATCTGCGCCACGATCGCGCGCGAGGCGCCGTCGGCCGCCGGCAGACGGTCGAGGTGGCCCTGCAGGTGCTCCTCGACCTGGCGCTCGGTTTCGGCCATGAAGCCGAGACTCGTGCGGTTGCCCGTGCGGGCGGCGAGCAGGCCGATCGCGAACGCGCCCGCGAACCAGAACGGATTGAGAAGGCTCGTGCGGCCGCCGAGTTCCTCGATCCGGCGCTGCGTCCACGCCAGATGGTCGGCCTCCTCGCGCGCGGCGTGCAGGAACATCGCGCGCAGACCGGCATCCGGCGTGCCCAGTGCCTGCGCCTCGTACAGGGCCTGGGCGCAGATCTCGCCGACGTGGTTGACGCGCATCAGTGCGACCGACTGGTCGCGCTCGGCGTCGGTCATCGACGGCACCGACGCATCGTCGAGCACCGCGTCGGCCGGATAGGGACGACTGGCGCAGACACTGCCGCTGAGCGTGCGCAGGGCGCGGTCGAGCAGCGACAGCGTGCGATCGAGGGGCGACAGGGCAGGTGCTTCGGACATCTCCTAGCTCGCTTGCTGTTGCGCAAAACAAACATCGCGCGCCGGACGCTTACCGGGCTTGCGCGCAGTGGCAGTCATTGTGCCGGACTCGCCGCTATCCTCGACCGCAATTCGAACAACACCACACAGGAGACGCTTCATGCGCAAGTCGCTTCTGGCCGCTGCCCTCGCCCTGGCCTTTCCGCTCGCTTACGCACAAACACCGGCGCCCGCTGCGGTCGAGCTGTACGGAATCGTCGACGTCGGCGTCGAGCGTTCGGACGTCGGCGCCACCAGCGCCACCCGCCTGCAAAGCGGCCTGTCGGCCGGCTCGCGCTGGGGTCTGCGCGGCCGCGAGAACCTCGGCGGCGGCTACACGGCGCTGTTCACGCTGGAGAGCCGGATCGAGCTCGACTCCGGCTCGATGACCAACAACGGCGCGCTGTTCGCCTGCCGCCCGGTCGGTTCCACCGACGCGCCGGTGTGCCCGGGCATCAGCGCGATCGGTCTGACCGGCCCCCTTGCGGTGGCCGTCACCGGCGGCCTGAACTCGGTGAGCAACACGCTGCTCGAGCGCTTCGCGACGGTCAACAGCGCCGGCGCGCTGTTCGACCGCCAGGCCTTCATCGGCCTGATCACGCCGTTCGGCGCCGTGATCGCCGGCCGCCAGTACACGCCCGGCTTCGAGATCCTGAACAAGTTCAATTCCTTCGCCGACTCCACCGCCGGCCAGATGGGCCAGGAGTACTCGACGCTGACGATCCGCGCCAACAACGCGATCCAGTACCGCGCCGAACTGCACGGTTTCACGCTGTCGCTGATGTACGGCTTCGGTGGCACCGAACTCGTGCGCGGCGAGCGCGGCGCCGACCCGCAGCGCGGCGACGACTTCTACGGCGCCAACTTCCAGTACGCGACGAAGACGTTCTCGGTCGGCATCGGCTACAACCACAACTACGTGCTCACGCGCAACGACCCGACCAACGCGCGCACCGGCATGGAGACGCTGAACATCGGCGGCACCTACACCGCCGGTCCGGCGCGCCTGTTCGTGCAGTACATGTCGCGGCAGAACGACAACCCGATCGTCACCCCGCTCGACCTGCAGCAGATCGTGATCGCCGGCGCCACGCCGGCCGGCATCGACGCGCTGCTGGCGCCGCTGGTGGCGCGCGCCAACCGGGTCGATCTCGATGGACTGCGCGGCTTCGTCGGACCGACCGACACCACCATCTATCACCTCGGCCTCGACTGGCGCCTGGCCAGCGGCAATCTGCGCCTCGCCTACAACGACGCGCGCGACGAGGCGCGCTCGCAGTGGGCCACCGACGACGCCAAGGTGCGCCACATCGCCGTCGGCTACTTCCACGAGATGTCGCGCCGGACGACGCTGTTCGGCACCTACGCGATGGCGCTCAACAGCGGCCAATCGCGCATGGCACTCGGCGCCGCCGGCTACGCCGGCGGATGGACGAGCGCGTTCGGCGAAGACGCCAGCGCGCTGCAGATCGGCATGCGCCACTCGTTTTGATCTGCGTCAAACTCGTGCAAAAGGGGCGCTTCGGCGCCCCTTTTGTTGCATCGGGATGACCACACGCGCGGTCCCGTGGATGCCCCAGGCTCCAGGCGTCGATGTTGCACGGAAGGCACAAGCCTGCCGCAAATTGCACGATTAGGCGACCGATGCTTTGGCCCGCGCTGGCCTTTCCTGAAAGAATCCTCCCCAGCTTCCGATGGAAGTTCGCATCGAGGCGCTGAACGGCGGCATTGGCTGCCACAACCGCCCCGGTGGACGCCTTGGTGGTTCCTTTTTTCTCACATGGAGATACGCATGAAAAAGAGTGTTCTCGCTCTTGCCGTGCTGGGCGCCTTCGCCGGCGCGGCCAGTGCGCAGTCGGCGGTGACGTTGTACGGACGGGTCGATGCCGGCTTCGCGCGCATCGATCCGGCCGCTGGCACCGTGACCAATGTCTCCGCCAGGACCGGTCTTGATTCGGGCCACCTCGGCGGCAGTCGCTGGGGCCTGCGCGGCAGCGAAGATCTGGGCGGCGGCCTGAAGGGCGTGTTCGTCCTGGAGAGCGGCTTCGGCCTCGACGACGGCATGTCCGGTCAGGGCGGACGCCTGTTCGGCCGCCAGGCCTACCTCGGCTTGACCGGCAACTTCGGCGGCTTCGTGATGGGTCGTCTGGCGACGTTCTCGTCGGGCACCGGCGACTTCGACCGCATCGGCACGCTCGATCCGTTCCGCACCGGCTATCCCGGCCTGGGCATGCAGGCGACCTTCGCGTCGATGAATGCGCTGCGCCTGGACAACGCGATCGCCTACGTGACGCCCGACATGGGCGGCTTCAGCGCCGGCATCGGCCACACCTTCCGCGCTGGCGGACAGGAGCTGGCCGGCGGCGGCAGCGCCAACAACGCCGGGATCATCTCGTACGTGAACTTCCGCTCGGGTCCGTTCTACGGCGTCGTCACCTACGACCGCGTCAAGCTGGGCGAACTCGCCGGCGACCCGACGCAGACGCACCTGCAGGCCGGCCTGGCCTGGGACTTCAAGGTCGTCCGCGTCTCGGCCGCCTTCGCGCAGGAGAGCGACCAGTTCGCGCTGCTGCCGGCGAACATCGGTGGCGCCGCCGCCTTACAGGCCGCCGGCACAGACGCCAGCGCCTGGATGATCGGCGCCGTGATCCCGCGCGGTGCGCACCGTTTCGCGATCAGCTACCAGGATCGCACCGCCGACGCTCTCGGCGCGACGCCCGAAGGCGAGCGCACGGTCTGGACGATCGGCTACGAGTACGCCTTCTCGCGGCGCACGACTGCCTACATCGTCTACGGCGACGTGGACGACAAGGGCAGCTACAAGACCGCCAACTGGGGTGGCACCACCAACACCTTCATCGGTTTGAGCCACAGCTTCTAAGCAAGGCGGTTTCGGCAAGTTCAAGGCCGCTCCCCGGAGCGGCCTTTTTCTTTGCCTCGAATGCTGCTGGCTGCTGCCCGAACGGCTGGCGCCACGCCGGCCACGGCAACGCGGTCCCACGCCTCGGCGCAGGCAGCGTCGGGCGCGCAGCGGCGCAGCAGCGTGCCGACGAGCACAGGCGGGCGCGGCCGCCGCAACCCGCACCGACCGGCAGAATCAGAGCGCGGCCTGGAGCCGCTGCGCCTCGGCGCGATCCAGGTACGCGAGTCGTGCGCGGCGCGCGAGCACGTCTTCGCGGGTGCGCGCCTGCGTGAAGCGCCGGCAGTGTTCGGCGTAAGCGGCGTCCGGCGCCACGCGGCGCGCGGGGTCGACGAGTGCGCGGTCTACGACGAGCGAGAGGTCCTCGGTCCGCTTGGCGCGCACTTCGAGCAGACCGGCGCGCGCGGCGGCGGCGAGCGCGTCGACCGCCATCCGCCGGTAGGTGGTCCACTTGCCGCCGACGATCGAGATCAGGTTGCCGAACTCGGTCAGCACCGCATGCTCGCGCGAGATCGCCGCGGTCGAGCTCGCCTTGCCCGGGTCGTACAGCGGACGCAGCCCGGCGAAGCTCGCGCGCACGTCGGCAGTGGCGATCGGCCGCGCCAGATAGCCGCGCGCGGTGTCGAGCATGAATTCGACCTCCTCGCGCGAAGGCTGCGGCTCGTACGGCGCGTCCGGCCGCGGCCCGTCGGTGGTGCCGATCAGCAGCTTGTCGAGCCACGGGATCACGAACAGCAGGCGGCCGTCGCGCGTCTTGGGAATCATCAGCGCCGCCGAACCGGGCAGGAAGTCGCGGTCGACGACCAGATGCGAGCCCTGGCTCACGGTGATCAGCATGCGCGCTGCCGGATCGGCGAGCCGGCGCACGCCGTCGGCCCAGACGCCGGCGGCGTTGAACACGCAGCCGGTGGCCAGTTCGAACGACTCGCCGGTCTCGGCATCGACCGCGCGCACGCTGGCGATGCGTCCGTCGCGCATCTGCAGCCCGGCGCAGCGCACGTAGTTGACTGCGGTGGCACCGAGCGCGTGCGCGGTCTGCATCAGCGCCACGCACATCAGCGCGTCGTCGAACTGGCCGTCCCAGTAGGACACGCCGCCGCGCAGCCCTTCGGGCCGGATGCCGGGCAGCCGCGCCAGCGTCTCGTCGCGCGCCAGCCAGCGCGTCGGACCGAGGCTGCGACGGCCGGCGAGCAGGTCGTACATGCCGAGCCCGACGCGCAGCATCGCCCGATCGAGCGGCCGGTAGCAGGGCACGACGAACTCCAGCGCGTGCACGAGGTGCGGCGCGATCGCCAGCAGCGTGGCGCGCTCCTCGAGCGCCTCGCGCACGAGTTTCACGTTGCCCTGCGCCAGATAGCGCACGCCGCCGTGAATCAGCTTGGTGCTGCGGCTGGAGGTGCCGCGGCCGAAGTCGCCGGAGTCGATCAGCGCCACGCGCAGGCCGCGCGCGGCGGCGTCGACCGCGATCCCCAGGCCGGTGGCGCCGCCGCCGACGATCACCGCGTCCCAGGCCTGCTTCTCGCGCAGCCGCGCCAGCAGTCGCTCGCGCTCGATCGGTTGCGGTGTCAGCGCCTTGCTCGTCATTCGATCCACTCCCGCGCGCGCGCCACCGCGCGCTGCCATTGCCGCAGGCGCTCGCCGCGCTCGGCTGCCGGCAGCGCCGGTTCGAAGCGGCGCTCGGCGCGCCACAACGCCGCCAGTTCGGCCTGGTCGCGCCAGAAGCCGACCGCCAGACCCGCCAGCCAGGCCGCACCCAGCGCCGTGGTCTCGGTCAGCCGCGGGCGCACGACCGGCACCCCGGCGAGGTCGGCCTGCAACTGCATCAGCAGATCGTTGCCGGCGGCGCCGCCGTCGACCCGCAGTTCGCGCAGCGGCTGGCCGGCGTCGTCGCCCATCGCCTGCAGCACCTGCGCCGACTGCAGCGCGATCGATTCGAGCGCGGCGCGCGCCAGGTGCGCGCGCGTGGTTCCGCGCGTGATGCCGATCAGCAGCCCGCGCGCGTTCGGGTCCCAGTGCGGCGCACCGAGCCCGGCGAAGGCCGGCACCAGAGTCAGGCCGCCGGCATCGGGCACCTGCGCGGCCAGCGCCTCGACCTCGTTCGCATGCGCGACCAGGCCGAGTCCGTCGCGCAGCCACTGCACGACGGCACCGCCGATGAACACGCTGCCTTCGAGCGCGTAGCAGCGCCGGCGCGCAGCGCCGGCGGCAAGTTGCCAGCCGGCGGTGGCCAGCAGCCGGTGCGCCGAGGCGCACGGGCTGGCGCCGACGTTGAGCAGCATGAAGCAGCCGGTGCCGTAGGTGTTCTTGGCCATGCCCGGCTCGAAGCAGGCCTGGCCGAAGGTGGCTGCCTGCTGGTCGCCGGCGTTGCCGGCGATCGCCACCGGCGCACCGAACAGCGCCGCCGCGGTCGCGCCGACCACCTCGCTGGAACCGGTGATCCGCGGCAGCAGCGCGCGCGGCACGCGGAACAACTCGAGCAGCGTCTCGTCCCAGTCGAGCGTGGCGAGGTTGGCGAGCAGCGTGCGCGAGGCGTTGCTGACGTCGGTCAGGTGCAGCGCGCCGCCGGTGAGGTTCCAGACCAGCCAACTGTCGATCGTGCCGAAGGCGAGTTCGCCGCGCTCGGCGCGCGAGCGCGCGCCGGGCAGGTGATCGAGCAGCCAGGCGATCTTGGTGGCGGAGAAGTACGGGTCGAGCCGCAGTCCGGTGCGCGCGCTGACTTCCGGCTCGAGGCCGCGAGCGCGCAGTTGCGCACAGACCTCCGCGGTGCGCCGGTCCTGCCAGACGATCGCGTTGGCGAGCGGCCGACCGCTGGCGCGCTCCCACAGCACGACCGTCTCGCGCTGATTGGTGACGCCGATCGCGGCCAGATCGCTCGGCTGCGCGCCGGCGCGCGCGAGCGCCTGCCGGGCGCAGTCGAGCTGGCTCGACCAGATCTCGAGCGGGTCGTGCTCGACCCAGCCCGGCTGCGGATAGATCTGGCGCAGTTCCTGCTGCGCGCTCGCCACCGGCTCGCCGGCGCGATCGAAGACGATGGCGCGCGAACTGGTGGTGCCCTGGTCGAGCGCGAGGACGAAGCGGGTCACGATCTGTTGTTCTGGCCGCGGCCGGCGCCGCCCGGCTCGCCGGCCGGCGCATCGACCGCAGGGCATTCACTATAGACGCGGCCGCCGGCAGCGAGGCGGTCGCGATCGGCGGCAGGACTCGCCGGCCTTGATCGCCGACAACGCGACGGCCGGCGCCGCCCTCGACTGTCCACCGAATAGTCGCGTCGCGCCGGGCGCTTTCGCCGGATCGCGATCCGTGTCAGCGCGCTACCCTGAAGATGCGTTACCTACCGGCATGGGCGCGAGAGCAAGGAGCGAGCGATGCGGATGCGGGTCAGCGAGGACGGAGATCGGGTGCTGGTCGAATTGAGCGGCGTCGCCGGCAGGCAGCAGTCGGTGCTGCGCGCATTGAGCGCCTGTCGCGAGCCGCAAGCCTGCCAGCCGGCGCTGGCCGCGGCCGAGGTCAACGTGCGCTCCAGCGGCAGCGACATGCGGATCACGCTGCGCGCGCGAGCGGGCGAGAGGATCGAGCCCGCCTCCTTGTACCGCTGCCTGCGCGACGGGCTGCTCGGACCCAGGCCGCACGACGCTGGCCCAGCGCCGGCCGGCGCCACCTGAGCGGCCCGGTCGGAACCTGCCGATCGGCAACACGCGGCCATGCGACTTGCCCGGCCGCGCCGGCGCCAGCGCGGCGATCCGGCTGGGCGCGCGCGCCGCATCGCGCGTCAGAAGCGATAGCCGATGCCGATCGACAGCACCGGATACCACTTGGCCTCGGCCACCGCGTCGCGCAACTGCACCTCCTCGGCGCGGATGTCGGCCTGCAATTGCAGGCACACCGGCGCCGGCAAGGCCGGGCCGCAGACACCGGTCAGCGACACCGCCGGCGTCTGATAGAAGGCGCCGAGATCCGTGGTCAGGAAGAGTCCGCGCCCCCCGGCCGGACTCGCCCCCCAGCCGATCCCCAGGTAGGGGCTGGCCTTGTCCCAGCTCAAGTCGGCGTACAGCCGCCCGACCTGGGCCGCCGGATAGGGCACGCGGTTGATCTCGATGACGCCGGTCTCGGGTGTCGCGGTGGCATCGACGCGGTTGTTGTTGTAGGCGATCCCGCCGCTGATCCTGAAGCTGCCGGCAAACGGGTGCAGGTCGAGCAGCAGCGATCCGTTGGACAGCTTGAACTTGCCGTCGTAGCGGATGCCGGACTCGGTCAAGTCGTGCGAGATCGAGCCGCCGAGCAGGTTGACCCGCAGCCCGAGGTGCGAGCTGATGGCCGAGCCGACCTCGAGGCCGGCGCCGGTAGTGCCGATGCGAACCGCAACCGACTGCGCGTTCGCGAGGCCGCCGCCGGCCAGGGCGGTGGCGGCGAGCAGGGTCTTGAGGACCACCAGTTTCATCTTCTTCTCCAAGGATCGTCGGAGCGCAACGCGGGCGCGGGTCAGGCCGCCGGTGCAGCGCCGGCAGCCTCGGGCGATCCGAACACGATAGAGACGCAGACGGCACCGTGGTCGGACAAGATGCGGCCGAGATCCGGCCCATCTCGCACGGCGCCGGACGGCAGTCGGCCGGCGCGCCGCTCGACCAGGTGGTCGTTGAGCAGTTCGACGCGCTCGACGTAGCCCACCGCGTCGCGCTGCCCGGCGACGAACGCGGCCGACACCAGCACGTGGTCGATGCGCTCCGGCTCGGCGCCGTGCAGGATCGTGAAGGCCGTGTCCTTGCCACGACCCGGCGTCGGCCGCAGTTCGACGTCGAAGGCGTTGAACAACGGGCACTCGCGCACCAGCCCGTCTTCGCGCCGCCAGGAGCTGTCGGCGACGATCCGGGTGGTGACCGCGTTCGGCTCGTCGTTGAAGTCGCCGGCCACCACGACGGCGATCCGCTCGCTGCGCGCAAGGTCCACCAGCAGCCGGCGCAGCGCCGCCGCCTCGGCACCACGCTTGATCAGCGCGCGCAACTGGGCGCGCGCCTCGGCGCGCGGATCGTCGCGGTCTTCGGCGTCGGTGAACTCCGGCCGGCGCGACTTCAGGTGCACGTTGACCAGCGCCAGCTCGGCCGCGCCGCCGGCCGGCCGGAACTGCGGCGGCAACGGCACACGCGCCATCAGCAGCGGGCGCGAGAAGCGCGCGTGCGGCGCCTGCTCCGGCACGGGCACCGCGCAGCCGGGCGGCAGATCGACGACCGACTCGAGGCGCGGCTGCCACGGCCGCCGCCAGAGCAGCCCGAGGCGCGGCTGCGCGTTGTCCTCGCCGGCGAAAGGCGCCGCCAGCGACCAGTCGCGGCCCTGCGACACCGTCTGCCGCACGGCATCGGCGAGCGCCTGCTCGTGGAACACTTCCTGCACCAGGATGAAGTCGGCGGCGAGGCGGTCGAACATCGTGCCCAGCCACTGCGTCTTGGCCAGGTACTCGTCGCCGCTGTAGGGCGCGAAGCCCTCGTAGGTGGGCCGGCCGGGCAGCGCCAGGTTCAGGCAGTTCAGGGTGGCGATGCGCAGCGTGGTCATGGCAGCGTGTCTGCGGCCGGCGCTCGCGCGCCTTCGCCTCGGCTGCGCCGAGCCGAGCCTAGGACGCAACGATCTGCTTGCGCTCCTCCATGAGCGCCAGCAGATTGTTGTCCGGGTCGCGAAAGAAGGCGAGCCATAGTTCGTGGTCGGGCATGCGCGCGACCCGGTGCGGCTCCTGCTCGAAGTACACGCCGGCGGCCTTCAGCGCCGCCACCCGGGAGTCGAGCGCCGGGCAGCGCAGATAGATGCAGAACGACGCGTGCCCCGGCCCGCGCGGCTCGTGGCCGCCTTCGAGCAGCAGCCGCAGACCGCCGCAGTCGAAGAACAGCAGTTCGCCGAAGCGCATCAGCAGCGGCAGGCCGAGCACGTCGCGGTAGAAGCGCTCGGCGCGATCGGCGTCCGACACGTGCAGCGCGATCTGGCCGATCGTGCCCGCTGCGGTCGCCGCCTCGGCATTCGCCTCGCTCATCGGCGCACCTGCCGCCTACTCGACGTCCTCGTCGTCGTCGGCGGCCAGCGGCGGCTTGCGGCTGAAGCCGCGCGCCTCGTCGCTGCCCTGGTAGCCGCGCGGGCGCGGCGCCGGGCGCTCGCCGGGCGGCGGCCCTTCGACTACCTGCATGATCTGCAGCACCAGTCGCAGCGCCTTGTTGACCGAGGCATCGCCGCGAAACACGCGCGCGACGTCCGGATCAAGGTTGACGGTGAAGCTGCGGCCGCCCTGGCCCTCGTCCGCCCGGCGCGGCCGCTGCGCCCGATCGTAGGGGTTGCCGTAGGCGCTGCGCGCCGGCGCCGGCCCCTCGTCGTCGCGCCGGAAGCTGCGGCGCGGCGCGCCGGCCGGCGCCGCGCGCGGCACGAACGGCCGCTTGGGAGCACCGTCGCGCGGCGGGTACGGCCGCCTCGCGGCGTCGCCAGCGCGGGGCGTGTAGGGCCGCTTGGGCACCTCGCCGCCGCGTGGTGCATAGGCGCGCTTCGGCGCCGCCTCAGCGCGCGCAAACGGCTTGCCTGCTGGCCGCTCGCCGCGCCCGGCGCGGGCCGGCGGACCGGACTTGGTGAACTTCTTCATCGTCGACCTTCTCGCCGCAGTCAGCGGCATGGGAGCGGCTCGGAGCCCGCCAGCGCGGCGCCGCAGCAGCGAACTGTACGCGCTCCGCCCGCGCCGCCGGCAAGGCGGCGCCAGCGTCGCCGCGCCGGCGCCGTGGTCGCGCGCCACAACGCGCCGTCGCCGTGTCGCCAGGCACTTCGCGCGCGGCGCCACCGCGCGTGCGCGAAGCAGAGGGTCAGGCCGCCTTCTTCTCGTCGCGCAGTTCGCGGCGCAGGATCTTGCCGACATTGGTCTTCGGCAGATCCGAGCGGAACTCGATGTACTTGGGCCTCTTGTAGCCGGTCAGGTGTTCCTTGCAGAACTCCATCACGTCGCGTTCGGTGAGCGCCGGGTCCTTCTTGACCACGAACAGCTTGACCGCCTCGCCGGCGTGCTCGTCGGCCACGCCGACCGCCGCGCACTCGAGCACGCCCGGATGGCCGGCGATCACGCCCTCGATCTCGTTCGGGTAGACGTTGAAGCCCGACACCAGAATCATGTCCTTCTTGCGGTCGACGATCCTGGTGAAGCCCTGCTCGTCCATGACGCCGATGTCGCCCGAGCGGAAGAAGCCGTCCGGCGTCATCACCTTGGCGGTCTCGTCCGGCCGGTTCCAGTAGCCGGCCATCACCTGCGGGCCGCGGATCGCGATCTCGCCGACCGAGCCGATCGGCAGATGCTTGCCGTCGTCGTCGAGGATGGCGATGTCGGTCGACGGCACCGGCAGGCCGATGGTGCCGGTGAACTTGTCGGTGTCGGTGCGGTTGGCGGTGGCCACCGGCGAGGTCTCGGACAGGCCGTAGCCCTCGGCGATCGGGCAGCCGGTCGCCTCCAGCCAGCGCTTGGCGACCGCCTCCTGCACCGCCATGCCGCCGCCGGCGGTCAGGATCAGGCGCGAGAAGTCGAGGCGCCGGAAGTCGTCGTTGTTGAGCAGGGCGTTGAACAGCGTGTTCACCGCCGGGAACACGTGGAACTTGTACTTGGCCAGTTCCTTGACGAAGCCCGGGATGTCGCGCGGGTTGGGAATCAGCACGCAGTGACCGCCGATCCTCATGCTCATCATCGCGCACACGGTGAGCGCGAAGATGTGATACAGGGGCAGCGCCGTGATCGTGATCGGGTACTCGCCCGGCTTGAGCTTGCGCAGCGCCGGCTGGTACCAGGCTTCCGACTGCAGCATGTTGGCGATGATGTTCCGGTGCAGCAGGGTCGCGCCCTTGCTCACGCCGGTGGTGCCGCCGGTGTACTGCAGGAAGGCGACATCGTCGTGGCCGACGTCGACCGGCTTCAGATTGCGCTTCAGCCCTTCGGCCAGCACGTCGAGGAAGCGGTGCGCGTTCGGCAGCGCGTACTCGGGCACCATCTTCTTGACGTTGCGCACGACGAAGTTGACCAGCAGCCCCCGGGCGAAGCCGAGCAGGTCGCCCATCGTGCACACGACGATCAGCTTGGTCGGCACCTTGTCGAGCACCTGCTGCAGCGTGGTGGCGAAGTTCTCCAGGATGAAGATCGCATCGGCGCCCGAGTCCTTGAGCTGGTGCTCGAGTTCGCGCGGCGTGTACAGCGGGTTGACGTTGACCACGGTGCAGCCGGCACGCAGCACGCCGGCCATCACCACCGGATACTGGAGCACGTTCGGCAGCATGATCGCCACCCGCTTGCCCTTGCCGAAGCCGCGGCTCTGCAACCAGGCGCCGATCGCCGCCGAGTTGGTGTCGAGTTCGCGGTAGCTGAGCGTCGCACCCATGCACGTGTAGGCCGGTTGCGGCCCGAACTTCTTGAACGCCTCGTCGAGCAGTTGCACCAGCGACCGGTACTGCGACGGATCGATCTCGGCCGCCACGCCCGGCGGATAGCTCCTGACCCAGAAACGCTCGCCTGCAGTCATCGTTGTCCTCCTCTGTTGTCCTGCCTGTCGCCGGGGATCGCGCGCCACCGCGCGGCACGATGGCGCGCGCATGTTAGTCGCGCCGCGGCCAGCGCGACGTTGCCGGCGGCCCCAACCCCCGCCGCGTGGCCGGACCGATGCGCGAAGCCGCCGCGACCCGCCGGCTACTCTAGGGGCCGGCCGCGAACGGGCGCTGACCGGGCACAAGGGTCGGTTTGGCGCGCACGGTCGGTGCAAGCACCTCGTGCAACGCGGTTTCGCGCTGCGCCTTCGGCAACTGGGCCAGGCGGCGCACCGCCGCATAGAAACGCGGCAAATCGTGGCCTTCGCGCGCGAGCAGCGCCTCGAAGGCCGGCACCAGGTCGTTGTAGGCGCCGACTGCTCCCAGGTGGGCGTTGTTCAGCTCGCGCTCGAAGAAGCGGTCGTAGCCGGCGAAGCCGCCCCACGAGTCATTCCTGAGGCGCCGGTAGGCGGCCTGCAGATCGGCGAACAGCGCGCGCTTGCCGGCGCGTTGCGCCTCGGCGCCGGCGCCGCCGGCGTAGATCGCCGCCAGGCGCGCCCGATGCGCAAGCAGCAGCGCGAGGAAGTCGGCGCGGCGCCGCTCGGTCTGCGCGAAGGCCTCGGCCAGCCGGGCATCGCCGCGCTGCGCGATCCAGCGGCGCACGCCCTCGCGCTCGACCGCGGTGGCGAAGCTCTCGTTGAACACGGTGTCGTCGCGCACGTACAGCACCTGGTGCGCGAGTTCGTGGAAGATCAGTCGCGCCAGGTCGGCCTCGGGCCAGTCGATGAAGGTGTTGAGCAGCGGATCGCCGCCGAGCCAGTCGGTCCAGCCGAGCGTCGAGTACGCCGGCACCGGCGCCAGGTTGACGTCGTAGCCCTGTCGTTGCAGCTCGCCGGCGCTGCGCTGCGCGGCCGCGAGGTCGAAGTAGCCGCGGTAGGACGCGCAGCCGACGAGCGGATAGCACCAGGTCTTCAGTCGCAGCGACAGCTCGGGCGCGGCGAACACGTTCCACAGCGCCGCCGGCCGCGCCAGGTCGGCGTAGGCGGTGTAGCTGCGGTTGTCGGGCAGGCCGAGCTCGCGCGCGGCGAAGGCGCGCAACTCG
>Ga0208100_100244_pt1 | contig 22539 bp, 21 predicted proteins | sample SubbioR11_8A_Aug_FD_184817 | JGI IMG/M metagenome (GOLD analysis project Ga0208100, IMG submission 184817) | Serpentinite rock and fluid subsurface biosphere microbial communities from McLaughlin Reserve, California, USA - CR11_8A_Aug (SPAdes) | ecosystem: Environmental > Terrestrial > Deep... | reverse complement strand
AGGCCTGCTCGTTGCTGCCCCCGCGCTTCTATCCGCCTGCGCTTGGACAGGATGCGCAACTGCCGCTCGGCTTGCGCATCCAGTTCGATCTTGTCGGCAACTCGCATCGCTCCAACCTCCTGGAGCATTCGAGTGTGCACGTACAAATAAGTTCATTTAATTACGGCGCACCACACTAGTTGCCTGGGCCTTGCGGGGGCGCTTGATCTTCCCGTGCCCGACGATTTCGCCGCCGTCTTCGACTGGCTGCGCGACGACCTCGGGTTGCATCGCCGGTAGCATCTTGCCAAACGTGCGCGCTGTGCCCGCATCGGAGCAGGAACCGAACACAGGGCAAAGCTGCGGCCGCCGACTCCGGCGCTTGGCGGTTGCAGTTCGGCCACGCTGCGTTGCGCAGACCTTGTCGGCCCGTCACTGCCTGGAGAAGTACCCGATGCCCAACACCCGAATCGCCAATGCCGTCCGGCTGGAGTTCACGGCCGCCTGCCTGGTCAAGTCCAACCTGTCGGGCGCGGCCTTCACCGGCGACTGGCTCTGGGTGGCTGGCGACGAAGCCTGCGGCCTGGACCGCCTGCGCCGGCTCGACCCGGTCGGGCGCGAGACCTTGCGCTTTGGCGAGGTGCGTGACTTCCCGCTGGCCGATCTGCTGGACCTGCCCGGCGCCGCCGATGAAGAGGCCGACCTGGAAGGCATGGCGGTGGCCGATGGCTTTCTATGGGTGGTCGGCTCGCATGGCTTGAAGCGCAGGAACGCCAAGCCAGACCGCGACCACGCCGACAACGCCAAGCGGCTGGCGAAGCTCGCACTCGACGGCAATCGGCGCCTGCTGGCCTGCCTTCCCCTCGAGCCCGACGCCAACGGCGAGCCCTGCCTGGTGCGGCAGGCCAAAGATGGCCGCCGGGCCCTGCGCTTGAAGGGTGATGCCCAATCCAACCTGCTCACCCGTGCGCTGGTCGATGACCCTCACTTCGGGCCCTACCTGGCAATCCCGGGCAAGGACAACGGCTTCGACATCGAAGGTCTGGCGGTCAACGGACGCCGGCTGCTGCTCGGCCTGCGTGGGCCGGTGCTGCGCGGCTGGTCGGCGCTGCTCGAGATCGAGGTCCAGGCACGCGGGGACGAACTGCGCTTGGTGCCGCTGGACGGCAGCGGCACGCTGATCCGCAAGCACTTTCTGCAGCTCGACGGTCTGGGCATGCGCGACCTGCACTTCTCTGGTGACGACCTCTACATCCTGGCCGGCCCGACGATGGTGCTCAACGGTGAGATCCGCGTCTTCAAGTGGCCCGCTGCAAGGCCCGTGCTGGCGGCCAACCGAGACCCGGTTCGGTTCGAGGCGGCGCTCAGCGAGTCGGTCACGCTGCCCCACGGATCCGGCACCAACCGCGCCGAAGCGATCTGCGACCTGCCTGCCGCGCTGGCGCGGCACAAGCCGAGCTGGCTCGTCCTGTACGACGCACCCGGGGCCGATCGCAGGGACGGCGAACACACTGTCTTCGGCGATCTGCTGCGCCACGACTGAGAGCGCGCGCCCGGCCGGTTGCGAGTGCGCCATGACGGTCTGCCCTGAAGTCGATCCCGCCGCACCGCTGCAATTCGTCATCAACGCGGCAGCGGGAAGCAGCACTGCGGACTCCAAGCGCGAGCTCATCGAAAGCGCGCTGCGGGCGGCCGGACGGGGCGGGGAGCTGCACTTCAGTCAGCCGGCGCGGTTGGCCGTCGTGGCGCAGCAGGCTGCGACCGAGGCCCTTGCCACCCGCACCGCGGTGGTCGCCGTCGGCGGGGATGGCACCGTCAACACGGTGGCACAGGCCGCGCACGCCTTGGGCTGCCCCATGGGTGTGGTGCCGCAGGGCACGTTCAACTACTTCGCCCGCACGCATGGCATCGCCGCCGACCCGGCCGAGGCGGTACGGCTGTTGCTGGGCTGGACGCCGGTGCCGGTGCAAGTGGCTGCGATCAACGAACGCGTGTTCCTGGTCAATGCCAGCCTGGGCCTGTACCCCGATCTGTTGGAAGACCGCGAGGCCTACAAGGCGCGCTTCGGACGCAGCCGATGGGTGGCGTTCTGGGCCGCCAGCGCCACGCTGCTGCGAGCGCAACGGCAGTTGCGCCTGCACATCGAACAGGGTGCTTCGGTTCGCGATGTGCGAACGCTGGTGCTTTTTGTCGGCAACAACCGGCTGCAACTGGAACACTTGGGGGTGCACCCGCAGTTGAACCCCGCAGGCGGCCCGCTGCACGCAACCGACGCGGGCCGCATCACTGCGGTCATGCTGCGGCCGATCGGCACGCTGTCGATGCTGCGCTTGATGCTGCACGGCGCCCTGGGCACGCTCGGCGAAGCGCACAGCGTGGAGCACTTCGAGTTCGAGCACATGGTGGTCAGGCCCACGCTCACACCCGGCCGCCGCGGGGTGAAGGTGGCCTTCGACGGCGAAGTCGCGCGGATGCGCGCGCCGCTGGACTTTCGCGTGCTCGCCAAGCCGCTGTACCTGCTGATGCCGCCGCCGCAAGACCCAGACTCCGGCACGGTGCCCGACCCCGTCGCCGGTGCCGGCGGGGCCGCCGGATGAGCATCGTGCTGCAGATCTCGGACCCGCACTTCGGCACCGAACAACCCCCGGTCGTCGAAGCGCTTGTGCAACTGTCGCGGCAACAGCGGCCCGATCTGCTGGTGCTCTCGGGCGACATCACGCAGCGCGCGCGACCGGCGCAGTTCCGCTCGGCCCGGGCCTTCATGGACCGACTGGGCGCGCCGCTGCTGGCGGTGCCGGGCAACCACGACATACCGCTGTTCGACCTGTGGACGCGCCTGCGCCGCCCGTACGCCCGGCACATGGCGGCCTTCGGCGGCGAGCTCGAACCCGTGCATCGTTCGCCCGAGCTGATGGTGGTGTGCGTCAACACGACGCGAATCTGGCGGCACAAACAGGGCGAGGTGTCCGGGCCGCAGATCGAGCGCGTGGCGCGGCTGCTCGCGGGCGCCGGGGCCGCGCAGTTGCGCGTGGTGGTGGTGCACCAGCCGGTGGCCGTGACCCGCGCCGAAGATGTGGTGAACCGGCTGCGCGGGCACGCCGAGGCGCTGCGGCGCTGGGCTGCTGCGGGTGCCGACCTCGTCATGGGCGGGCACATCCACCTGCCTTATGTACTGGCGCTGCCCGGCCTGGCGCGGCCGCTGTGGGCGGTGCAGGCGGGCACGGCGGTCTCATCGCGGGTGCGCGAAGGCCTGCCCAATTCGGTGAATCTGCTGCGCTGGGGCGCGCATTCAGCGCCGGGCTGCTGCCTTGTCGAGCAATGGGACTACTCGGCGGCGCACCAGGCCTTTGTCCAGGCCGTCGTCACCCCGGTCCGTCCAGCCCGGGCATGAGGCGACAGAACCTTTGATGACTGCGCCTGCGTTGCCCGTCAGCCGCATCTGCGATCCGTCGCCCATCCGCGCGCTCTGTCGCAGCGCGCAGGCGGCGCCGAGGCGCATGTCCATAATGCCGCCCATCGAAGAACAACACGCGGTCGCGCGCGATCCGTGCCGCCGCCATCGGGGGGATGATGAATCGACGCCGCAGGACCTGGCTGGCGCTGGGCGCAGCGCTGTTGCTGGCAGCCGGCGCGGCGGTCGCCCTTAGGGGCGGCCAGCCGAAGCCGGCCGTGGCCAAGGGTACCGAGCCGCCGGTGCTGGAGTTCGTCCAGTCCGATCTGGTGCAGGTGGTCAAGCGGCCGCTGGCGGTCGAACTGTCGCTGCCCGGCTCGGTGCAGGCGATGTCGCAGGCCACGGTGCGCTCCAAGCTGTCGGCCGAGGTGCGCCGGGTGCATGTGCGCGAAGGCGAGCAGGTGAGGGCGGGCCAGGTGCTGGTCGAGTTCGATGCCGCGGCGCTGCGCGTGCAGCACGCCGAGCGCGTGGCGGCAGTGGCGGCGGCGCGCGCGCAGTGGGCGCAGAGCGCGCGCACGCGCGAGGCCAGCGCCCTGCTCGTCAAGCAGGACTTCATCTCGCACAACGCCTTCGACGCCGCCGACGCCGCGCTGCGGGCGCAGGCGGCGGCGGTCGAGGTCGCGCAGGCGCAACTGGCGCACACCGAGCTGCTGCTCGCCGATGCCGTGGTGCGCGCGCCGATCGGCGGACTGGTGTCGCGGCGCCACGTGCAGCCGGGCGAGAAGGTCGGCGCCGACGCGCCGCTGCTGGCGATCGTCGACCTCGACCGGCTCGAGGTCGTGGCGCAGGCGCCGGTGTCGGACGTGGCGCAGATCGCGCTTGGCGCGCAGGCGGTGGTCACGGTCGAGGGGCTGCCAGAGCGCGCCTTCGACGGCCGGGTCGAGCGCATCAACCCGAGCGCCGACCCCGGCAGCCGTTCGATCCAGGTCTACGTGTCGCTGCGCAACCATGGCGCGCTGCTGCGCGCGGGCATGTTCGCGCGCGTGCGGCTGAGCGTCGGCTCGCAGGCGCCGGTTGCCACTCTGCCGCTCACCGCGGTGCGCACCGCCAACGGCGAAGACGAAGTCTGGCTGCTGGCCGACGGCAGACTGCGCCGGCAAGTGGTGCTCACCGGCCGGCGCGACCAGCGCGCGCAATGGATCGAGATCCGCTCCGGCCTGAGCGGCGACGAACAGGTGCTCGCGACCCGCTTCGACCATCTGCGCGACGGCCTCGCCGCCCGAATCGTCGACGGTGGCGCCGAGATGCAACCGGCAACCAACTCCCGGCCGGCGGCGCGCGCCGACTGAAGGACTGCGCCGCAATGTGGATCACGCGCGTCGCGATCGGCCAGCCGGTGTTCGCGACCATGGTCATGGTTGCGCTGCTGGTGCTGGGGCTGTTCTCCTACGACCGCCTGCGGGTCGAGGCGATGCCCGACATCGAGCTGCCGATGGTGCAGATCGCGGTCGCCTATCCGGGCGCCTCGCCGGAACAGGTCGAGGCCGACATCACCAAGGCGGTCGAGAGCGCCGTCAACACGGTGGCTGGCGTCAAGCGCATCCTCAGCCGCGCCGACGAGGGGCGCTCGCTCACCTGGGTCGAGTTCCGGATCGACTCCGACCCGACACGCGTGCTGCAGGAGACGCGCGACAAGCTGGCGCAGATCCGTGCCGGCTTTCCGCGCGAGGCGCGCGACCCGGTGGTGAGCCGCGCTGGCGGCGAAAACGAGGAACCGGTGGCCACCTTCGCGCTGATGGGCAGCGCGCAGTCGCAGCGCGAACTGACGCGGATCGCGCAGCAGGAGGTGCAGAAGGCCTTCGAGCGCGTGCCCGGGGTGGCGCGGGTCGATCTCGGCGGCACCGCGACGCGCCAGATCCAGGTGCTGGTCGACCCGGCGCGGCTGGTCGCGTTCGGGATCAGCGTCGACCAGGTGGTGCAGGCGCTGCGCGCGGCCAACGTCAGCGTGCCGGTCGGCACGATCTCGTCGGCCACCAGCGAGGCGATCGTGCGCGTCGACGGCCGGCTGGCGTCGGCGGCCGACTTCGGTCGCATCATCGTCGCCCGCAAGGGCGGGGCGCCGATCCTGCTGTCGCAACTGGCGCAGATCCGCGACGCCGAGCGCGAGCGCACGACGATCGCGCGGGTCGACGGCCAGCCGTCGATCGGCGTCTGGGTCTATCGGTCGCAGGACGCGAACCTGATCGAGGTCGGGCGCGCGCTGCGGCAGGCGGCCGCCGAGATCGAGCGGCAACTGCCGCCCGGGGCGGAGCTGAAGTTCATGTGGGCGATGGCCGACTTCGTCGAGCAGTCGGTCGACAACGTCAAGCGCACGATCCTGGAGGGCGCGGCGCTGACGGTGCTGATCGTGTTCCTGTTCCTCGGCAGTTGGCGCAGCACCGTGATCACCGGGCTGACGCTGCCGATCGCGGTGATCGCCACCTTCAGCGCGCTGTACGCGTTCGGCTTCACGCTCAACTACATGACGCTGATGGCGCTGGCGCTGTGCATCGGCCTGCTGATCGACGACGCCATCGTCGTGCGCGAGAACATCGTCCGCCATCAGCACCTGGGCAAGGACCACCTGCGCGCCGCGCGCGAGGGCACCGACGAGATCGGCCTGGCGGTGCTGGCGACGACGCTGTCGGTGGTCGCGGTGTTCGTGCCGATCGCCTTCATGGGCGGCATCGTCGGCAAGTACTTCTACGCCTTCGGCCTGACGGTCGTGGTCGCGGTGCTGCTGTCGATGTTCATCAGTTTCACCCTCGATCCGATGCTGTCGGCGCTGTGGCGCGACCCGCCCGAGGGCGCTCGCGGCCTGCCGCTGCTGGGCCGCGTGCTGCGCGGCTTCGACCGCTGGCTCGAGCGCTGGCATCTCTGGTACGGCGCGCTGCTCGCCTGGGCGCTGTCGGGGCGTCGCTACCGTCTGTGGTGGCCGCTGCCGGCGCGCGCGCCGGCAGCGGCGCCGGGCGAGCGGCGCCGCTGGGGTTGGCGGCGGGCGGCGATCAGCACGCGCGGCATCACGCTTGCGGTCGCGGCGGCGAGCTTCCTGGCGAGCCTGCCGATCGCCGGCTGGGTCGGCAGCGAGATGCAGCCGCAGGTCGACCAGAGCTTCACCCAGGTGCGGCTGACGATGCCGGTCGGCGCCAGTCTCGAGCACAGCAGCGAGCGCGTGCGGCGCGTCGAGCAGGCGCTGCGCGAGTTCCCCGAGATCCTGACGATCGACACCGTGGTCGGCAGCGACGGCCGCAACAGCGCCCGCATCAACCTGCGGCTGGTGCCGCGCAGCGAGCGCAAGCGCTCGCAGAAGCAACTCGAGGAGGCGATCAGGCAGCGCGTGGCGCGCATTGCCGGCGTCGAGATGAAGGTCGGCGGCAACACGCCGATCTACGTCGCGCTGCTCGGCAACGATGACGCCGCGATGAACCGTGTGATTGCCGATCTGCGGACCCGGGTGGCGGGCGTCCGCGGCATCACCGACATCGACGTCTCGGTCAAGGAGGGCACGCCGGCGCTGGCGGTGCGACTGAAGCCCGAACTGGCCGCCGAGTACGGCATCAGCCACGCGCAGCTCGGCGCCACCCTGCGCGCCTTCGTCGGCGGCGAACTGTCGGGTCAGTGGCTGGCGCCCGATGGCGAGAGCTACGAAGTCGTGACCCAGGTGGCGAGCTCCGGCCGTTCGGTGCTCGACGACATCGCCGGCCTGAAGCTCGCCACCGGTCGCGCGCTGGTCGACGGCTCGGCCGAGGTGGTGCCGCTGCGCGCGGTGGCCACGGTCGAGTCCACCTTCAATCCGCAGAACATCCGCCGCCAGGACCTGACGCGCCGCGTGGCGCTGTTCGCCAACGTCCAGGGCCGCCCCGCCGGCGATGTCGGCAAGGAGGTGCAGGCGCTGGTGAAGGACTATCCGCTGCCGCCCGGCCTGCGCTTCGACGTCGGCGGCCAGATCAGGGATCAGCAGGAGGTCTTCGGCGCCATCTTCGGCGCCCTGGCGCTGGCCGTGATCTTCATCTACATCGTGCTCGCTTCGCAGTTCGGCAGCTTCATCCAGCCGCTGGCGATCATGGTGTCGCTGCCGCTGTCGATCGTCGGTGTGATGCTGGCGCTGCTGGTCACCGGCACGACGCAGAACATCTTCTCGATGATCGGCATCGTGTTCCTGATGGGGCTGGTCACCAAGAACGCGATCCTGCTGGTGGACTTCGCCAACCGCGGCCAGCGCCGGGGGATGAGCCGGACCGAGGCCTTGCTGGCGGCCGGGCAGGTGCGGCTGCGACCGATCCTGATGACCACCGCGGCGATGATCTTCGGCATGTTGCCGCTGGCGCTCGGTCTGGGCGAGGGCGCCGAGCAGCAGTCGCCGATGGGCCGCGCGATCATCGGCGGCGTGATCACCTCGACCCTGCTGACGCTGGTCGTGGTGCCGGTGATCTACTCGTACCTCGACGCCTGGGAGCAGCGCTGGCTCGGGCGCCAGGCGCTCGCGCTGCCGGCGGCGGTGCCGCCGGCGGCGGCGGACGGGGTCAACCCGCGGTCCTGACGCAGGACGGGCGGCGGGATCTCTGGGCGAGGAAGTGAGGCTCGCGCTGCTGCCAGCCTCGATGTTGTGGCTCCCCGACCTGGACTCGAACCAGGGACCTGCGGATTAACAGTCCGTCGCTCTACCGACTGAGCTATCGGGGATCGAGAGGCGGCGCAGTATACCGATGCGCTGGCGCCGCGTTCGATCCGTCAGGACTTCATCGCAGCGGCGACCGCGTCGCACACGTAGTCGATGTTCTTGCCGTTCAGTGCCGCCACGCAGATGCGGCCGCTGGCGACGGCGTAGATGCCGAAGTCCTTCTGCAGCCGCTCGACCTGCGCGGCGCTCAGGCCGGAGTAGGAGAACATGCCGCGCTGCCGGTTCATGAAGCCCAGGTCCTGGGCGACGCCGCGCGCGGCCAGGCCCTCGACCAGGCGCGCCCGCATGCGCTTGATGCGCTCGCGCATCTCGCCCAGCTCCTGCTCCCAGAGGCTGCGCAGTGCCGGCGTGGTCAACACGGTGGCGACGACGGTGCCGCCGTGGGTCGGCGGATTCGAGTAGTTGGTGCGGATGATCCGCTTGAGCTGGCTCAGGATGCGGGTGGCCTCGTCGCGGTCGGCGGCCACGATCGACAGCGCGCCCACCCGTTCGCCATAGAGCGAGAACGACTTCGAGAACGAGCTGGCAACGAAGAAGCTGACGCCGGACTCGGCCAGCAGGCGCACCGCGAAGCCGTCGGGCTGCAGTCCGTCGCCGAAGCCCTGGTAGGCGATGTCGACGAACGGCAGCAGCTTGCGATCGCGCACGACCTCGGCCAACTGCCGCCACTGTTCCTCGCTCAGGTCGACGCCGGTCGGGTTGTGGCAGCAGGCGTGCAGGACGACGATCGTGCCCGGGGCGGCGGCACCGAGCGCGCGCGCAAGCCCCGCGAAGTCGACTGCCTTGGTGCGCGGGTCGTAGTACGGGTAGGTGCCGACCGCGAAGCCGGCCGCCTCGAACAGGGCGCGATGGTTCTCCCAGCTCGGGTCGCTGATCAGAACCTGCGCGCCGCCGTTGAAGCGCTGCAGGAAGTCGGCGCCGATCTTCAGTGCGCCGGTGCCGCCGAGCGCCTGCGCCGTGACCACGCGGCCGCTCGTCAGCACGGCGGTGCCGGTGCCGAACAGCAGCGCCTGCACGGCGGCGTCGTAGGCCGCCAGCCCCTCGATCGGCAGGTAGCCGCGCGGCATCGCCGCCTCGATGCGCAGCCGCTCGGCCTGCCGCACCGCCTGCAGCAGAGGAATGCGGCCGTCGTCATCGCAGTAGACGCCGACGCCGAGATTGACCTTCTGCGTCCGGGAATCGGCGTTGAAGGCTTCGTTCAGACCGAGGATCGGATCGCGCGGCGCCAGTTCGATCGCGGCAAACAGTGAGGAGGTCATCGGGGCAGGGGCGGTGGGGGAAGAAAGATCGCCGGCCGGCGGCGCAGCGGGCGCCGCTGCGAGGGGGCGGGAACGCTGATGCGAAGCGGCAAAGTCTACACCTGCGACTGCTACCGCCAGACCAGGATCGCGGCGTCCTGTCAAGCAGCGGGCGCTCCGAGGTCGCCGACGAAGTCGTCGATTGCGGTGTAACTGATTGAAACAGAACGAAAACAGGGGCTCCCCCAGGGTCGAGGGGCTAGGCATCCGCAGGGGGGCTCTCTACAATCCGGCAGTTCGCCGCATTGCCTATTGCGACGCACCATTCGAGCCGTGTTGATCCGCTACCCAGACTCGCCGTTCCAGTTGCACCAGCCGTTCGCACCGGCCGGCGATCAGCCGTCGGCGATCGACGCGCTGGCGGCCGGGCTGCGCGACGGCCTGGCGTTCCAGACGCTGCTCGGGGTGACCGGCTCCGGCAAGACCTTCACGATGGCCAACGTCATCGCCCGCACCGGCGCGCCGGCGCTGGTGCTGGCGCCGAACAAGACGCTCGCCGCCCAGCTCTACGCGGAGATGCGCGAGTTCTTCCCGAACAACGCCGTCGAGTACTTCGTTTCCTACTACGACTACTACCAGCCCGAGGCCTACGTCCCGGCGCGCGACCTGTACATCGAGAAGGACAGCAGCATCAACGAGCACATCGAGCAGATGCGGCTGTCGGCGACCAAGAGCCTGCTCGAACGGCGCGACGCGGTGATCGTGGCCACGGTCTCGGCGATCTACGGCATCGGCAACCCGGGCGACTATCACGCGATGGTGATGACGCTGCGCGCGCAGGATCGACTGAGCCAGCGCGACATCATCGCGCGCCTGGCGACCATGCAGTACCGGCGCAACGAAACCGAGTTCGCGCGCGGTACGTTCCGCGTGCGCGGCGACACGATCGACGTCTTCCCGGCCGAGCATGCCGAGCTCGCGGTGCGCGTCGAGCTGTTCGACGACGAGGTCGAGTCGCTCAGCCTGTTCGATCCGCTGACCGGTCGCATGCGGCAGAAGATCCCGCGCTTCACGGTCTATCCGTCGTCGCACTACGTGACGCCGCGGCAGACCGTGCTGCGCGCCATCGAGACGATCAAGACGGAGCTGAAGGAGCGGCTCGCAGAGCTGCTCGCCGCCGGCAAGCAGATCGAGGCGCAGCGGCTCGAGCAGCGCACGCGCTTCGATCTCGAGATGCTCAACGAGCTGGGCTTCTGCAAGGGGATCGAGAACTACACGCGCCATCTGTCGGCCGCGGCGCCCGGCGAGCCGCCGCCGACGCTGATCGACTACCTGCCGGCCGACGCGCTGATGATCATCGACGAGTCGCACGTCACCGTGCCGCAACTGGGCGGCATGTACCGCGGCGACCGTTCGCGCAAGGAGACGCTGGTCGAGTACGGATTTCGCCTGCCGTCGGCGCTGGACAACCGGCCGCTGCGCTTCGACGAGTTCGAACGCAAGATGCGTCGCTGCATCTTCGTGTCGGCCACACCGGCCGGATACGAGCTGCAGCGCTCGTCGCAGATCGTCGAGCAGGTGGCGCGGCCGACCGGGCTGGTCGATCCGCGTCTGGAGGTGCGGCCGGCGCGCACCCAGGTCGACGACGTGCTCTGCGAAATCGGACTGCGCGTGGCGCGTGGCGACCGGGTGCTGATCACCACGCTCACCAAGCGGATGGCCGAGGATCTGACCGCGTTTCTCGCCGAGCACGGCGTCAAGGTGCGCTACCTGCACTCGGACGTCGACACCGTCGAGCGGGTCGAGATCGTCCGCGACCTGCGCGCCGGGGTGTTCGACGTCCTGGTCGGGATCAATCTGCTGCGCGAGGGACTCGATCTGCCCGAGGTGTCGCTGGTGGCGATCCTGGATGCGGACAAGGAGGGCTTCCTGCGTTCCGAGCGCTCGCTGATCCAGACCATCGGCCGGGCGGCGCGCCACATCAACGGCACCGCGGTGCTGTATGCCGATGCGGTGACCGAGTCGATGCGCAGGGCGATCGACGAGACCAACCGCCGGCGCGCCAGGCAGATGACCTTCAACCGCGAGCACGGCATCGAGCCGCGCGGCGTCAAGAAGGAAGTACGCGACCTGATCGACGGCGTGCTCGACACCGGCTCGCGGCGTGGCGACGGTCGCGCCGAGGGCGCTGCGGTCGACTACGCGACGATGAGCGAGAAACAGGTGGCGCGCGAGATCAAGCGTCTCGAGAAGCTGATGTTCGAGCACGCGAAGAACCTCGAGTTCGAGAAGGCGGCCCGCGCCCGCGACCAGCTTGCGCGCTTGCGGCAGCAGGTGTTCGGGGGAGCAGCCGCACAGAGCCCGGCGGCGCAGGTGAGCGAGAAGGCCGCTTGAGGACGACCTGCGGGTCGCAGGCTTGGCCGACTGCGGGCGCGACCGGCTTTGAACTTCGAGCCGGCGCCGCGGTCGGTGGATGACGGAATGGGGCAGTTGTGGATGAGCAGGACAACGGGCGGAGGGGTTCAGCCGTTCGTTCTTTGACGGGCAGCAGGGACGCGGGCCCGAACCAGAAAGGCGCGTTAGCGATGACCAAGGTCTTGTTTGTGTGCATGGGGAACATCTGCCGGTCGCCGACGGCGGAAGGGGTGTTCCGGAAGATGGTGGCCGACGCCGGCTTGGCGGAACTGATCAAGGTCGACTCGGCCGGTACGCATGCCTATCACGTCGGCGAGGCGCCGGACGCGCGCGCGCAGCAGGCGGCCCGCAAGCGCGGCTACGACCTGTCGGCGTTGACTGCGCGCCAGGTCACGCAGGACGACTTCCGCGACTCGGATCTGATCCTGGCGATGGACTGGGAGAATCTCGCGCTCCTGCAGCAGCAGTGTCCGCGCGCCTACCGGCACAAGCTGCACCTGCTGATGCGCTACGCCGGCGAACACGACGCCGCCACCGTGCCCGATCCCTACTACGGGGGACCGGAAGGATTCAACACGGTGCTCGACTACGTCGAGGATGCCTGCCAAGGACTGATCGACGTCGTGCGCAAGCGCGCGACGATGTACGCGGCTGCCTGACCGGCCCCGCGCGCCGATCGACTCTGCGAGAGCTGACGGCGCGACGCGACCACACCCAGCGCCAGGCAGCGCGCGCAACGGCAACGCCCGAACCCGACCGATCCGTCGAATCAGGCGCAAGGCGCGCCGGCGCCTTCGTTCAGGCGTCGACCTGCTGGCCGGAGTCCTGCGTCCGGTAGAGCCGATCGAGCGCCGCGCGGCCAGTCAGACCACTGTCTTCGACGCGGCGCTCCTCGGCCAGCGCGCGCAGTCGCGGCACGACCGCTGACAGCGTCGCCGGCGCCGTCAGGTAGCGCGCAAGAGTGCGTCGCCGGTTGGCGGCGACCACAGCATCGTGGGCCGCCTGCCCGGCGTGCATCGGCGCCGCGCTGCGCTCGCCGCTCTTGACGAAGGTCGCGGTCAGGTTGGCGCGCGCCGGATCGCCGTCGACCGTGATCGCGGTCAGCCCGGCGTTGCCGGCCAGCGCCACCAGAGGTGCCGCCGAGAAGTAGTACAGATGCGCGCGGTGGTAAAGATTGGCGGGCGAACTGACCGCGGTCAGCGCATTGGGCACTTCGATGTAGAGGTGGCCGCCCGTCCTGAGCCAGCCCGCGAGGCGCGCCAGCGCCGCGCCCGGATCGGGGACGTGCTCGAGGACATGGAACAGGGTGATGAGCTCGAACTCGCCGGCAGTGAAGTCGTTGTCGTCGAGCGTGCCCGGTCTCAGGTCGACGCCGTACTCGGCCTTCGCGTATTCGCGATAGCCGTCGTTCGGTTCGATGCCGGTCAGCCGATAGCCGCGGCTGGCCAGCAGATAGCTGAACTCGCCGCCGCCGGCACCGCATTCGAGGACGCGCGCCGGCGGCGCTGCCAGCCGACGCGCCACATCCAGACGCGCGAGGGCGACCTTGCCGGCGCGATGCACGTGCTTCAGGCGCGGCCGGTTCGCCTGCTTGTATTCGAGTCGATAACGCTGGGCGTAGAAGCGCGCCAGTTCTTCGCGCGAAGGCATCGGGTCGACATACGCGAGCCCGCAGCGTCGGCAGCAGGTCACCGCCAGAGGCTGGCCATCCCGGTCCTCGATCGCGATCAGCGTGCCGTCGCTGGACTGACACAAGTTGCATGCCGTGGCGGCGCGGTGCGGTTCGAATCGCTGCAAAAAAGCCACTCCTCGGAACAGGTCAATCCCCCGGTACAGGATATCAAGCGCGTCGCGCCGATCCGTCACGGCCGGCGCCGCGTCGATGGCAACCCGCGATCGCCGATGGGGCACTCAAGGTCGGTCCGGGCATTTCTTTAGTTGACTGAGACACTAGGAAATAGGAAAATTCGGTTCAGCCGGGTCGCAGGCTTCAGCGTCCGGCGACCTGACCGCTTGGCGACGGCGCACTTCCGACGGACGTTGCCGTCGACGCAGGTGTAGTGATCGGTTCCGAGGACTCGATTTAGCGAGGCAAGCGCGATGAGACTGACGACGAAAGGCCGCTTTGCCGTGACGGCAATGATCGATCTTGCTTTGCGGCAGCACAACGGGCCGGTGACGCTGGCAGGCATCAGTCAGCGCCAGAAGATTTCCCTGTCCTACCTCGAGCAATTGTTCGCCCGCCTGCGCCGCCACCAGCTCGTCGAGAGCACGCGCGGCCCCGGGGGCGGCTATACCCTGGGCAAGGCAATGGCCGCAATCTCGGTGGCCGACATCATCTACGCGGTCGACGAACCCCTCGACGCCACTCAGTGCAAGGGCAAGGAGAACTGCGACAACGACCAGCGCTGCATGACCCACGACCTGTGGGCCAACCTCAATCGGGTCATGGTCGACTACCTCGACTCGGTCAGCCTGCACGACCTGGTCGAGCAGCAGAAGGAGAGAATGTTGCAACTGGGTGTCAACGACTCGGTCCTGCACGATAATCGCCGCGACGGCCGCAGCCGGGCGGTGCGCGCCCCCGGCGCCAAGGAACAGCAGGCCGTCGGCTGAGGGAGCCAGTTTGATGCAACTGCCGATCTATCTCGATTACTCGGCCACCACGCCGGTCGATCCGCGCGTGGTGGAGCGGATGCTGCCGTACCTGCGCCAGCACTTCGGCAACCCGGCGTCGCGCAGCCATGCGTTCGGCTGGACCGCGGAGAAGGCGGTCGAGGACGCGCGCGAGCAGGTCGCGGCACTGGTCGGTGCCGATGCGCGCGAGATCATCTTCACGTCCGGCGCGACCGAATCGATCAACCTGGCGCTCAAGGGCGTCGCCCACTTCTACCGCGACCGCGGCAAGCACCTGGTGACGGTGAAGACCGAACACAAGGCCACCCTCGACTCGATGCGTGAACTCGAGCGCGAGGGTTTCGCGGTTACATACCTGGATGTGCAGCCCGACGGACTGCTCGACCTGACGGCGCTGGAAGCGGCGCTGCGCGCCGACACGATCTGCGTGTCGGTGATGTACGTGAACAACGAGATCGGCGTGATCCAGGATATCGCCGCAATCGGCGAACTGTGCCGCGCGCGGGGCATCGTCTTCCACGTCGACGCCGCGCAGGCAACCGGCAAGGTGGCGATCGACCTCGGTTCGCTCAAGATCGACCTGATGTCCCTGTCGGGCCACAAGACCTACGCGCCCAAGGGCATCGGCGCGCTGTATGTGCGGCGCAAACCGCGCGTGCGGCTGGAGGCGCAGATGCACGGCGGCGGCCACGAGCGCGGCCTGCGTTCCGGCACGCTGGCCACGCACCAGATCGTCGGCATGGGCGAGGCGTTTCGCATCGCCCGTGCCGAGATGGCGACCGAGAACGAGCGCATCCGCATGCTGCGCGACCGGCTCTGGCAGGGGCTGGGCCGAATCGATGAGGTGTACGTCAACGGTGACCTGGAACGGCGTGTGCCGCACAACCTGAATCTGAGCTTCAACTTCGTCGAGGGCGAGTCGCTGATCATGGCGATCAAGGACGTCGCCGTCTCCTCGGGCTCGGCCTGCACGTCGGCGAGCCTGGAGCCGTCGTACGTGCTGCGCGCGCTCGGACGCAGCGACGAACTGGCGCATAGCTCGATCCGGTTCACGGTCGGCCGCTTCACGACGCAGGAAGAGATCAACTTCACGATCGATCTGGTGACGCGCAAGGTCGCCAAGCTGCGCGAGATGTCGCCGCTGTGGGAGATGCATCAGGACGGCGTCGACCTGAGTACCGTGCAGTGGGCTGCACACTGAGGCACCGAAGGACACACGAGGCACAACCATGGCATACAGCGACAAGGTCATCGACCACTACGAGAACCCGCGCAACGTCGGCTCCTTTTCCAAGGGCGACGAGTCGGTCGGCACCGGCATGGTTGGGGCGCCGGCCTGCGGTGACGTGATGAAGCTGCAGATCAAGGTCAACGCCCAGGGCGTGATCGAGGACGCGCGCTTCAAGACCTACGGCTGCGGCTCGGCGATCGCCTCCTCGTCGCTGGTCACCGAGTGGGTCAAGGGCAAGACGCTCGATCAGGCGATGTCCCTGAGAAACACGCAGATCGCCGAGGAACTGGCGCTGCCGCCGGTGAAGATCCACTGCTCGATCCTGGCCGAGGACGCGATCAAGGCGGCGATCAACGACTACCGCCAGAAGCGGGGCGTGGCCGAGGTCGACGCCAAGAAGGCGGCCTGAGCCGCAGCATCGCAACGGAGAACGAGCATGGCCGTCACCATGACGGAGCGAGCGGCCCGCCACGTGGCGGGCTTCATCGAGAAGCGCGGCCGGGGTCTCGGCCTGCGCGTGGGCGTGCGCACGACCGGCTGCTCCGGAATGGCCTACAAGCTCGAGTACGTCGACTCGGAGAGCCCGGAAGACCAGACCTTCGAGTCGCACGGCGTCAGGATCTACGTCGATCCGAAGAGTCTCGCCTACGTCGACGGCACCGAACTCGACTTCGTGCGCGATGGCCTGAACGAGGGTTTCCAGTTCAACAACCCGCGCGAGAAGGACCGCTGCGGCTGCGGCGAGTCGTTCCGGGTCTGACTTCGCACGTTGTGCCCGGGCGCCAGACTGGCGGCGGGTTCCCGGCTTCTCGATGACCAACGTGCCCGCATCGCCCGATTACTTCGAACTGTTCGGTCTGACGCCGCGCTTCGCTCTCGACCTCGATGCACTCGAGATCGCCTATCAGCGAGTGCAGTCGCGGGTCCACCCCGATCGCCATGCGGCCGGCACGGCGGCTGATCGCAGGGCAGCGATGCACTGGGCGGCGCTCGCCAACGAGGCTTACCGGACGCTGCGCGACGAGGGCCGGCGCGCCGCCTACCTGTGCGAGCTCGCCGGAGTCCCGATCGACGCCTCGTCCAACACGGCGATGCCGGCATCGTTTCTGGCGCGCCAACTCGAGTGGCGCGAGGCGCTCGCCGAGTCGCGCGCGCAGGGCCGGCCGGTGGCCGAATTGCAGGCCGAGGTCGACGAACAGCGCAGCGAGACCTTGCGCGCGCTTGCCGCAGCGCTCGACTGCGCCCAAGACCGCAAGCACGCCGCTGCGCTCGTGCGGCAGTTGATGTTCATCGATCGTTTTCGTGCCGAGTTGCGGGCCGGCGGCGAATCGCGTTCAGCGCACTCGACCCAGGGTTGACCATGGCGCTGCTGCAGATCGCCGAACCCGGCATGTCGACCGCGCCGCACCAGCATCGGCTGGCGGTCGGCATCGACCTCGGCACGACCAACTCGCTGGTGGCCACGGTGCGCCACGGCGCACCGCAGGTGCTGGCCGATGAACAGGGCCGGGTGCTGCTGCCGTCGATCGTCCGCTATCTGGCCGACGGCGCCGCCGAGATCGGCCACGGCGCTCAGCACCATCAGGCGAGCGATCCGCGCAACACCGTGGTCTCGGTCAAGCGCTTCATGGGACGCGGCGTCAAGGATGTCGCCCATGTCGAGAACCTGCCGTACGACTTCGTCGATGCTCCGGGCATGCTGCGGCTGCGCACCGTGGCCGGCGTCAAGAGCCCGGTCGAGGTCTCGGCCGAGATCCTGAAGCTGCTGCGCGAGCGTGCCGAGAAGTCCCTGGGCGGATCGTTGGTCGGGGCGGTGATCACGGTGCCGGCGTACTTCGACGACGCGCAGCGCCAGGCGACGCGCGACGCCGCCCGGCTGGCGGGCCTGAACGTCCTGCGCCTGCTCAACGAGCCGACCGCGGCTGCGCTCGCCTACGGGCTGGATCGCGCCGCGGAAGGCGTCTACGCGGTCTACGACCTGGGCGGCGGCACCTTCGACATCTCGATCCTGCGGCTGTCGCAGGGCGTGTTCAAGGTGCTCGCCACCGGCGGCGACTCGGCGCTCGGCGGCGACGACTTCGACCACCGGCTGTACTGCTGGGCGCTCGAGCAGGCCAACCTGTCGCTGCTTGCGCCGCAGGACCAGCGGCTGCTGACGGTCAAGGCGCGCGCCGCCAAGGAGGCGCTGTCGAGCCGCGGCGCCACGACGCTGCAGGCGCGACTGTCCACCGGCCAGTGGGTCAACCTCAGTATCAGCGCCGAGGCCTTCGCCGCCATGACCCAGCATCTGGTGGCGAAGACGCTGGAAGCCACGCGCCAGGCGCTGCGCGACGCCGACCTGAAGGCCGCCGACGTCAACGGCGTGGTCCTGGTCGGCGGTGCCACGCGCATGCCGCACGTGCGCAAGGCGGTCGCCGACCTGTTCGGTCGGCCGCCGCTCGCCGACATCGATCCGGACCAGGTGGTGGCGATCGGCGCCGCGCTGCAGGCCGATCTGCTGGCCGGCAATCGCAGCCGCGACGGCGCGGACTGGCTGCTGCTCGACGTGATCCCGCTGTCGCTCGGGCTGGAGACGATGGGCGAACTGGTCGAGCACGTGATCGCGCGCAATTCGCCGATCCCGGTCACGCGCGCGCAGGAGTTCACCACCTTCCGCGACGGCCAGACGGCGATGGCGATCCATGTCGTGCAGGGCGAGCGCGAACTGGTCGGTGACTGCCGCTCGCTGGCCCGTTTCGAGCTGCGCGGCATCCCGCCGATGACTGCCGGCGCGGCGCGCGTGCGCGTGTGCTTCCAGGTCGATGCCGACGGACTGCTGTCGGTGACCGCGCGTGAGCAGACCAGCGGTGTCGAGGCCTCGGTCGCGGTCAAGCCCTCCTACGGCCTGAGCGACGAGGACATCGCGCGCATGCTGCAGGAGTCGCTGGCTGCGGTCGACGCCGACATGAGGGCGCGCATGCTGCGCGAGCAGCAGGTCGAAGCGCGGCGGCTGCTCGAAGCCACCGAGGCGGCGCTCGCCGCCGACGGCGATCTGCTCGCCGCCGGCGAGCGCGCCAGCATCGTAGAGCTGCTGGCAGGCGTGCGCGCCGCCACGCGGGCGAGCGACGCCGACGCGGTCAAGGCCGCGGTCGACGCGCTGGCGCGTGGCACCGAGGAGTTCGCCGAGCGCCGGATGGATCGCTCGATCCGCGCCGCGCTCGCCGGCCGGCGCGTCGACGACGTGCTCGCCAAGTAGTTGCATCCGCCGGCGCACGTCGATGCCGAAGATCACCGTCCTGCCGCACGAGCAGATCTGCCCGCAGGGCGCCACGATCGAGGCCGTGCCCGGCGAGAGCATCTGCCGCAACCTGCTCGACCATCACGTCGAGATCGAGCATGCCTGCGAGATGTCGTGCGCCTGCACCACCTGCCACGTGATCGTCCGCCAGGGATTCGGGTCGCTGGCGCCGTCGAACGAGGACGAGGACGATCTGCTCGACATGGCCTGGGGCCTGACGCCGCAGTCGCGGCTGTCGTGCCAGGCGATCGTCGACGATGCCGACCTCGTGATCGAAATTCCCAAGTACTCGATCAACCAGGTGAAGGAGGGCGGTCGATGAAGTGGACCGATTCGCTCGAGATCGCCATCGCGCTGCGCGACCGTCATCCGCACGTCGACCCGCGCACCGTCAACTTCGTCGACCTGTACCGCTGGGTGTGCGAGCTGGACGGCTTCGGCGACGATCCGAAGCGCTCGGGCGAGAAGATCCTCGAGGCGATCCAGATGGCGTGGATCGACGAGGCCCGGTAACGATCGCCGCCGCCGCGCCGCCGCCGGCAGCGTGTCCGTAGGCAATGGCGAGCGCCTACGGTCGCACGATCTCCAGCAGGTCGACCACCGGACGCTGATCGCAGTCGATCGTCGCCAGCCGACCGTAGGCGATCCGGGGCGCCGCCAGGTCGAAGCGCGCCGCCAGCGGATCGTCGCCGTCGAATTCGAGGAACGTCTCGCAGACGACGCGGCGCAGGATGCGGCGGCGGATCAGGATCGCACCCAGCGGCGCGCGCGCGGCGACGATCTCCTCACGCACCTGCGGCGCCACCAGGGCCAGGTTGAAGATCATGATGCCGGTCATCACCGGTCCGTCGACGCCCGCCGCATGCAGGTCGAGGCGGCGGCCATAGATGTCGCCCTCGCGCCGGATCCGGTACGGCCGCACTTCGAGCGCAGCACCGTGGTGGCGTTCGAGCACCTCGGTCATGTGACCGTCGTGGGCGAGCAGCGCGCGGTAGGGCGCCGGCATCGCGGCAGCGTCGATCGCGCGCGCACGCGCCACTTCGCTGTCGCCGAAGAAGGCGAGCATCAGCCGCACCACCTTGGCCGCGTCGAACCGCGCGCGCCGCGCAGCGCCTGCGGCAGCGGTCGGCCGCGGCGTCATGTCAGGTCCGCCGGCGGCAGGCGACAGCGGCGTGCCAGCGCATCGAGAGTCGCCAGCGCCGCTTCGAGCGTCAACTGGTCGGCGGCGATCGCCGCCAGCAGCGCCTGCGGATGGCGCCGCTCGATCGCCGCCACCTCGCCGTCGCGGTTGGCGAACCGCGTGCCCTGCGGGATCAGCGCGTCGAACACCTGCACGATCTCGGACTGGTAGCCCTCGGGCACGCGGCGGCGCACGTGCAGGCGGCCGCCGCGCACCGGCGCCAGCAGCGCCAGATCGAGTCCCGCCTCCTCGAGCGCTTCGCGTGCCAGCGTCTGCTCCTCGGATTCGCCGGCGGCGACCATGCCGCCGACCAACGTGTCCCAGCGGCCCGGGTCGATCTGCTTGTGCGCGGCACGGCGCGCGATTACGAGATCGCCGCCGGCGGTGAAGGCGTTGAGGTGAACGGCGATGGTCGTGATGCCAAGCGCTCGGCAGGCCGCGCGCTCGACCAGCGCGACCGGCGTCGGGTCGGCCTGCGCGCGCACCGGCAGCGCCTCGCCGCGCCAACCGCGGACGAACCCGGCGTCGTGCAGCGCGCGGGCGGCGGCGGCGAGCAGGCTGCTGCGCCGGTCGGCATCGAGGCCGGTGTCGTCGAGGACCAGTCGCCCTTCGCGCACGCCAAAGCGCTCGCTCGCGGCGCTCAGAAAGCCGGCGATCTCGGGCGAGGTCGTGCCCACCGCCTGGCCGCCGACCACCACCGGCAACCAGTCGTGCGGCGGCGGCAGGTCGGCGCGCGCGGCCAGCGCGGCGCGCAGCGCTTCGACGCGCGCCAGTCGCTGCCGCTGCGCGCTGTCGATCGATGAGGCCATCGCTATCGCCGGCGCCCAGCGCTATTCGGGACGCATGTGCGGGAACAGAATCACGTCGCGGATGCTGGGCACGTCGGCGAGCAGCATCACGAAGCGATCGACACCGATGCCGCAACCGGCGGTCGGCGGCAGTCCGTACTCGAGCGCGCGGATGAAGTCGGCGTCGTAGTACATCGCCTGTTCGTCGCCGGCGTCCTTGGCGCGCGCCTGTTGCAGGAAGCGCGCCGCCTGATCCTCGGCATCGTTCAGTTCGGAGAAGCCGTTGGCCGTCTCGCGACCGGCGATGAACAGTTCGAAGCGCTCGGTGAGGTCCGGTCGCGCGTCGGCGGCGCGCGCCAGCGGCGACACCTCGAGCGGGTAGTCGACGATGAAGGTCGGCTGCACCAGCCGGCTCTCGGCCACCTCCTCGAACAGCGCCAGTTGCAGGGCGCCGAGGCCGGCCTCCTGCGAGTGATGGCTGCCGAGCCGTGCCAGCTCCTGACGCAGATAGTTGCGGTTGAACAGGTGCTCGTCGGCGTACTGCGGCGCGTGCGACTTGATCGCCTGCAGGATCGTCATGCGCGCAAACGGCGGCCCGAGATCGATCCGCTCGCCCTGATAGTCGAGCGCGGTCGAGCCGGTGGCGGCGACCGCGCAGTGGCGCAGCAGCCGCTCGGTGAAGTCCATCATCCAGCGGTACTCGTGGTAGGCGGCGTAGAACTCCATCATCGTGAACTCGGGGTTGTGCCGCGGCGACAGCCCCTCGTTGCGGAAGTTGCGGTTGATCTCGAACACGCGCTCGAAACCGCCGACCACCAGCCGCTTCAGGTACAGCTCCGGGGCGATGCGCAGGAACATGTCGACGTCGAGCGCATTGTGGTGGGTGACGAAGGGCTTGGCGGCGGCACCGCCGGGGATCAACTGCAGCATCGGCGTCTCGACCTCGAGGAAGCCGGCCGCGACCATGAACTCGCGCATCGCCGCGATCGCCTTGCTGCGCACCACGAAGGCGCGGCGCGAGTCCTGGTTGACGATCAGATCGACGTAGCGCTGGCGGTAGCGCGACTCCTTGTCCTCCAGCCCGTGGAACTTGTCGGGCAGCGGCCGCAGACTCTTGGTCAGCAGGCGCAGTTCCCGGCAGCGCACCGACAGTTCGCCCTTCTGCGTCTTCATCAGCGTGCCGCGGGCGGCGACGATGTCGCCGATGTCCCAGTGCTTGAAGGCCTCGTGCGCCTCGTGCCCGAGATCGTCGTCGGCGATGTAGAACTGGATGCGGCCGCTGCCGTCCTGGATCGTGGCGAAACTCGCCTTGCCCATCACGCGCTTGAGCAGCATGCGCCCGGCCACCGCCACCTCGACGGTCTTCGCCGCCAGATCCTCGCGGCTGGCGGCTTCGTAGCCGGCCTGCAGCTCGCCGGCGCGGTGCGAGCGCGTGAAGTCGTTGGGGAATGCCGCGCCGGCCGCGCGCAGCCGCGCCAGCTTGGCGCGCCGCTCGGCGATGATCTGGTTCTCGTCGACGGCGGCCGTGGCGGGAAGGGTCGTGGCGGGCGGCGAGTTTTTCATCGAACTCTCATGGCGCGGGTGTCCATCTAGTACTGCGGCCCATAAGTTTCGAAGCAACAGTGGCGAGAATCGCCGCCATACTTTGTCGCCGTGCTCGCTTGGTTCCCAACCAAGCTGCGC
>Ga0208100_100242_pt1 | contig 22632 bp, 16 predicted proteins | sample SubbioR11_8A_Aug_FD_184817 | JGI IMG/M metagenome (GOLD analysis project Ga0208100, IMG submission 184817) | Serpentinite rock and fluid subsurface biosphere microbial communities from McLaughlin Reserve, California, USA - CR11_8A_Aug (SPAdes) | ecosystem: Environmental > Terrestrial > Deep... | reverse complement strand
GATCTTGGTCTCTTCGATCTTGCGCAGCTCCATCGACGACATTGAGCCCTTGGTCTCGGCGACGAAGTACACGTGCTTGACCACGCCCTCCTTGAAGGCGATGGCCCAGTCGGGGTTGTAGTCGCCTACCGGGGTGGGGATCAGAAAGCCGCGCGGCAGCTTGGCATAGACCACGACCTCGGATGCAGTGTCGAGTTCCTTGACGAACTTGCGCTCGGTGTCCGAGTCGGTCAGCACGTAGTCATAGATGTGCCGGTCCAGCTTGGCGCCTGATTTGCTGAAGTCCTGCTTGGTCTGGCCGGCGGTGAAGATGTCCAGCTCGTAGCGTTCTTCCACCGGGTCGTAGGCCAGGTGCTCAACGACCATCGTGGCCTTCTGCTCATTGATCAGCCGACGGGCTTCTGCGATGAAGTGCTCGGGGTTGGTCTTGAACTGGGCGAAGACGGCGACGTTCAACCCCTTCAAGATGTCCACCACCGTGCGCCGCGTCAGTTGAGTACCTTCGGCCAGCTTGCCAACCAGGTCGTACTTGACCGCAGAGTGCACCGAATGCTGACGGTTCGATTCGGTCTCGGTCGCCTTGAGCACGAAGCCCTGGCCTGACTTCAGATCGTCGTGCGTCGTGATGTCAGCCTGCTCACCGCGCTGAATGGTGTACTGCAGCGGCGTCACGCGCAGGTGCTGATTCATCTCCGCGACCGCCTTGTCGACCAGCTCTGCCGAGTCGAAGCGCACGCTGTAGGCGGCCTTGCGGTTGATACGGCTCCACAGCGCTTTGAACTCCTGCTTGTCGAAGTTGTCGTTGAGCGGGTTCTTCTTGGGCCGGCGGTCGTCGTCGAACTGCGGCAGCTGCTTGTCACTGAAGACGCTGTCGATCAGCTGGAACACCTGCTCGGCGTAGGGCTGCAACTCCGGCGGCAGCGCGGCCAGCGTGCCGCTGTTCTTGGCCTCGTGGTAGGTCGCCGCGACGCGGTCGTCGTCGTCGGTGTAGTCGTTTTTCAGCAGGTACTTGTAGATCTGCTTGGCCAGCTGCGGGGTGACCTGTACTACGCCGGCGGCGGTTTGCAGCACCTTGCCGGTGAAGAACTCCTCGTTCGCGAACCGTGGCCGGGCCGACAGCGACTCGCTGATGTCCTTCTGCAGCGCCGAGACAAAGTCTTTGTAGCTCTCGCTGGCCACCACGGTCAGCACGTTCACGTCGTGCACCGTGGCCGGGTGGTCCATGCGGTCGCCCTGCTGGTTCACCGAAAGCCGCAGGCCGCGCCCCACCTCCTGCCGCCGGGAGATCGTGTTGTCGCTGTGCTTCAGCGCGCAGATCACGAACACGTTGGGGTTGTCCCAGCCTTCCCGCAAAGCCGAGTGCGAGAAGATGAAGCGCACCGGCTCGGTCAGCGACAGCAGCCGCTCCTTGTCCTTCAGGATCAGGTCGTAGGCGTCCACGTCGTCCGACTGGCCCGCGTTCTCCCCGCGTGCAGCCACGTCGGGATCCACCAGGCGCTTGCTCTTCTTGTCGATCGAGAAGTAGCCGCTGTGCGTCTTGCCAACCGGGATGCCTTTCACGTACTGCACGTAGGCCTCATCGCGCATGTGCAGCTCCAGGTCCAGCACCTCGTTCAGCTGCGCCTGGTACTCCTCCTCGAACACCCGGGCGTACTCGCCCTTCTCGTCGGCCGCCGCGTAGTCGCGGTACTTGGCCACCTCGTCGATGAAGAAGAGCGTCAGCACCTTCACGCCCTGCGGAAACAGCGCCTGTTCCTTGTCGAAGTGCGCCTTGATGGCCTCGCGGATCTGGATGCGGCGCAGGGTCGCCTCGTTCACGTCGCCCGCCGCTTCGCCCACGAACAGCTCCACGCCGTTGGTGAAGCTCAGCGTGTCGGTTGTGGCGTCGATCTCCGACACCACATAGCCGCGGTACTGGTCGAGCTCGTTGGAGAGGTCGAAGAGGTTGTCGCCCTTGCCCAGCTTGCGCAGCACGCGCTTGATCTGCCCGGTGGCGAGCTTCTGCTCCAACTCCACCCGCGCCTCGGGCGGCTTCTTTGTCGAGATCTCGATCGACTGCAGGTACAGGTAGGCGTTGGTGCCGGCCAGCCCCTTGACGGCGATGCCGCGCACCGCGATCTTCTTCACCAGCTTCTGGTTGTAGGCGTCCAGCGCGTCCAGCCGGTGCACCTTGTTGTGCGCGGTCTTGTGGGTGGCCGAGTAGCGCAGCACCATCATCGGCTTGAAGTTCACCAGCGAATCGAGCGTCTTGCCGCCTTCCATCTTCTGCGGCTCGTCCAGGATCAAGATGGGCCGATTCGCCGCGATCACGTCGATGGGGCGGCGCGTCTGGAAGTCGTCCAGCTCCTCGTAGATGCGCCGGGCGTCCTTGCCGGTGGCGTTGAACGCCTGCACGTTGATCACCATCACGTTGATGCCGGCGTCGGACGAGAAGCTCTCCAGGTGGTGCAGCTGCTTCGAGTTGTAGATGAAGAAGCGCACCTTCTTCTGGTAGGCCTCCAGGAAGTGCTCGGCCGTGATCGCCAGCGACTTGGCCACGCCCTCGCGGATGGCGATGCTGGGAACGACAATGATGAACTTGCTCCAGCCGTACAGCTTGTTCAGCTCGAAGATGGTCTTGATGTAGCAGTAGGTCTTGCCGGTGCCCGTCTCCATCTCGATGTCCAGGTTCAGTGGCGAGACCTTGGACTTCACCAACGCATCCGAAATCGGCAGGTTCTGTTGGCGCTGCACCTTCTGCAGGTTCTCCAGCAGTTGCCGCTCCGACAGTTTCACCTCGGCGTTCTTGAAGCCGTCGGCAAACAGGTCTTCGGTGCCGCGCTTGCCTGTGCCGGGGTCGATGCGGTAGCGCATGGCCTCGGCTGTGGCCGCTGGCTGGCCGGCAAAGCAGTCCACCACGGCCTGCACGGCGGCTGTCTGATAGGCCTGGGTTTTGAACTTGAGCTTCATCGTCACCGCGCTCAGATGCACTTCACTTCGGTGGCGGGCGACAGCAGCTTGAAGATCTGCTCCACGTTGATCTTGGCGGCGCTGTCGGCAAAGCCGGCGTCGCGGAACACGGCGCGCAGCGGTTTGTGCGTGGCCAGTTCCTTCACGAAGGCTTCGTCGATACGGCCACCAGCGTCGAAGCAGGCGGCCAGCGCGTTGCCATCGACGAAGAGAACTTCGCGGCCCTGGATGGTTTGGCGGGTGATCGGCAGGGCGAGGTCGACGCCCCAGTCCAGCATGACCTGGAACAGCAGGTCTTCGGCGGTGCGGTCGGGCTTGATGTTGTCGGTGAAGCCTTCGAGCGCGCCCTGGTTGGTTGCATCGGGGGCGTAGAAGACATCAGCCATGTTGGACGATTCGATCTTGAGAACTCGGAACCCTAAGTCAATCTGGTCCCCACCAGGCTGAGCCCGAAGTTCAGCGGCTACATTGCGAATGCGCTTGAGCCCCATCTGCAGAATTGAAGCCATCTCCGACTCAGGCGTCGGCAACGGCTCCTCAATCTGTATACCAAGGAATCGGCGATTGCCACTGTCTTCGAAGTTTTGTTTGAGGACAGCATGAGCTGTAGTAGCGCTGCCGCTGAAGAAGTCCAACACTATATCGCCATCGTTCGGCTGGCCGGCAAGCTGTAGTATTCGCTGAATCAACTCGATTGGCTTAACCGAGTTCAGAACATTTTCGGTATTCTGGAACTCGACGTACTTGAGTAGCGTCTTCTTGGCATCTTGGGTATGGCCCACCTCTTCATAGAACCATAAGGTCTGAGGAACTCTACCCTGCTGAACTTCCGACAGAAATCGCTTGAGACGGGGCATGTTGTCGCCGCCGGCACCCCACCAAATTCGTTTGTCGGCATTGAGTCTCTCAAACTCCTGCTTGCTTACGCCCCAGTATCTTCCTTTGGGCGGCCCATCGATCACGCGCCCTGATGGGCACTCCACCGAATAGAGTCCAGCGTCATACCTGTTTCTCGCGGTGAGGTTGTCGGATTGCCATGGTCCACGTGGATCGTGGTCGGGGTTTTTATATCGGGACAGCATATCCTGAGATTGCGGCAACAAACGAGGAGTCCACATATCCGAATTCTTTGCATACAGAAGAATGTAGTCATGATCCTCCGAGAACCATCGCGCGCTGTTCTTCGGGGCAAAGACTTTCTGCCAAATTATCTGAGCAATGAAGTTGCTTTCCCCGAATATCTCGTTGCATAGCTTTCGCAGGTTTTCTACCTCGTTGTCGTCGATTGAGATGAAGATAACGCCATCGTCCTTTAGCAGATTCCTGGCAAGCCGCAATCGCGGGTACACCATGCTGAGCCAATCCGAATGGAAACGGCCGTTGGCCTCGGTATTGGCGACCAGCCGACCACCGGCGGCGTCGGTCTGATTCGATTGGCGCAGATAGCTCTCAACGTCGTCACTGAAGTCGTCGTCGTAGATGAAGTCTCGGCCGGTGTTGTATGGCGGGTCGATGTAGATCAACTTCACCTTGCCGAGATACGCCTCTTGCAGCAGCTTCAGCGCATCAAGGTTGTCCCCCTCGATGAACAGGTTCTTCGAGGTGTCGAACTCCACGCTCTCATCACGGCACGGGCGTAGCGTCTTGGCGATCGGCGCATTCGCTGTCAGCAGCGCCTCGCGCTTGCCCGGCCAGTTCAGCTGATACCGCTCCTGCGGCCCCTCGACCAGCGTGCCCGATAGCTCCTGCCGCAGCTGGTCGAAGTCCACCGCCAGTCGGACCGCACCATCGTCGCCCTTGGCCTCGGTCACGCAGCCGGGAAACAGCTCCCGCAGGCGTGCGATGTGGTCCTGCGTGAGGTCGGGGGAATGCATCTTCAGTTTGTCCATGGTCTTCTTGGTAGCTGCCGCCGAGCGTAACGGATCAGCGGCGCAGGGCCTCCAACTCCGTTTGGAGCCGGCGCAGGTCGGCATTGATCGCGACCTTGCGGTTGAACTGTCTTTCCTTCTCCAGCTTCGCGGCCGTCTTGTCCGCCTCACGCTGCTTGGCCGCCAGCGCATCCAGCCTGGCGACGTGCTCGGCCAAGGTTTCGTGTGGACGGGCGGGCAATGGCAGCAAGGCGCGCAGCAACTGCTCGTAAAGGCCGCCCAAGTGCAGCGCCACGGGCATCGCACCGCGTTCGGCATGGTTGGCCAGCCAGCCACTGGCAAAGTAGTCGCTCAGCACCCACCGGCTGGCATCGGCTTCATTCGGGCGCTTGTGGCAGGCCACCACCTGCACTCGGCCCGCATGCGCCAGCTCGAAGATGATCGGGAACTGCACCGCCTGGTCGATGGCGCGCAGCACGTCGAAGCTCAGTTCCGGTGTCTTCAGCTGAATCGCGAACACTTGGATCTCGGGCACCGTCGGCCGCGCCGGCAGGTTGATGGTCTCGGGCGCCAGCTTGAACTGCCAGACGATCTGCTCCACCTGCTGCACGAACAGGTTCTTCAGCCGCGTGCCGGCGTGGCTGTGCGCGTAGAGCTTGCTCTTGGGCAGCGTGCGGCCAAACGCTGCCTGCGGCGGGTAGCGCACGAAGGCGGCGTGCGACGCAGGGCGTGCGGCGGAACCGGTCATCCACCCTCCTGGATGACGAGGAAGGTGATCAGCTCGAAGTCGTCGAGGCCGGCGATGGCGCCCACCAGTGCTGTGGTGCGGCCGGCGGTGAACAGGCTGTCCAGGTCCTTCTCTTCCTTCACCTGGATCATCGAGCGGATGGCCTGGCCCAGCAGGTCGGAGTAGACCTGCATCTGCCGGCCATCGGACGTCTCCAGGTTGAAGCGTCGGCAGGCCTCAGGCATCGGCTGGCTGCGCCCCTTGCAGGCCGAGCGCACCAGGTCCAGCAGGCGCTTGACTTCGCTGTGGTCGTGGATCACCTCGCCCTGGCGGCTGATGTAGACGAGGTAATACGGGTGCAGGCGGTTATGGTCGTTGACATTGACCCCGTTGTGCCGGTTGCGCAGCGTGAAGATCACGCCGGGCATCAGGCCTGCTTCAGGCTGTGCGGGCACCACGGCGTGCATGCCGTTGGGCGTGTGGGCCAGCTCGCCGTGTTCCTTCACGTAGTTGAGAAGGTCCATGCGGAAGTCGTTCAGGCCCAGGTCGGTGATCGAGACGCCGGTCTTCACGTCTTCCAGTTCGATCACTTCCTCCTGCAGGCGGCGCAGCTGCTCCTTGCGGTACGACACATCGTTGGCTTGAGAGCTCAGCACGTTGTCGTCGCCGGTCGCGGTGACATCGGCAATCATCATCCGGCTCTCGACGCGCTCCTTGAGGTTGATGTACTCGTCCAGCGAGATGTCGGGCCAGTAGTTGACGAGCTGGATGGTCTTGTTGGGCGAGCCGATGCGGTCTACACGGCCGAAGCGCTGGATGATGCGCACCGGGTTCCAGTGGATGTCGTAGTTGATGACGTAGTCGCAGTCCTGAAGGTTCTGGCCTTCGGAGATGCAGTCGGTGCCGATCAGCAGGTCGATCTCGTTCAGCTCGCCGGGCAGCACGTCCGCCCGCTGCTTCGACCGTGGCGAGAACAGGGTCAGCAGTTCCTGGAAGTCGTAGCCAGCTTGCAACGTGGAGGCGGGCCTGTCCTTGCCGGTGACCTTGGCGCTGTGCAGGCGCAGCCGCTGCAACAGCTCGGGCGCCAGGTTGGCGTAGAGGTAGTCGGCTGTGTCGGCAAAGGCCGTGAAGATCAGCACCTTGCGATTGCCCGGGTTGATGGGCTGGCCGATCTTGCCCAGCACGTGGGCTTTCAGGTGCTGGAGCTTGGCGTCTTCCTGTGGCGTCACCTGGTCCATGGAGGCCAGCAGGGCTTCGATGAGCTTCAGGTCTTCAGCCAGCTCATGCTCCCAGCGCGGCAGGTCCATGTCGGCCAGGCTGATCTTGATCTTGCCGCCCACGGCATCCGAGCCTGCGCCGCCCAGGCCCTCGAGATCGGGCAAGTCGTCGTCTTCAGGGTCCAGGTCGGAGAAGGCATCGGTGAAGTCCGCCACGGTGGCCGCGCGGCCGTCCTTCTTGAACGCATTGATGCGGGCCAGTGTGCCTGTGTGGTTGCTGCGCAGCGAGCGCAGCGTGAGCCTGAATGCATGCACCGAGCTTTCCAGGCGCTTGAGCAGGTTCACCGTCATCAAGGCCTGCAGGCTCTGCTCGCGGTCGATCTGACGAAGTTTGCCGCCGCCGCTGGACACCTGGGTGTCGTACATCGCTTCGTACTTCTTCAGCCGGCTCGGCAGGATGTAGCTCAATGGTGCATAGACGGCCAGCTTCAGCCGCGAGAGGTGACTGAAGATGTCGTTGAAGCCCATCACGTCGCTGCGGTGGGTGATGGGGCAGTGGTGCGACAGCGGTTTGCGTCGCTCCGGAAACTGGCCGATGTCGGTGGTGTCGTAGAAGGTCTGGATGTGCTTGCGGGAGCGGGCGATGGTCACGCTGTCCAGCAGCTCGAAGAAGTCGAAGTTCAGCGCGTCGAGGATGGCGCGGGCGGTGCGCTCTTCGACCGGCAGCTTGCTCCAGGTGTTGAAGGCCGCCTGGGCGTGGCGGAAGATCTCCTCCACCGACTTGCCGGTGCGCAGCTTCTTGCTCAGGTTCTCGGAGTCGCCTTCGTACGCCAGTGCCAGCTGATTGCGCAGGTCGTTGAAGCGGTTGTTCACAGGCGTGGCCGAGAGCATCAGCACCTTGGTCTTGACGCCTTGCTTGATGACCTGGTTCATCAGCTTCTGGTAGCGCGTCTCCCGCTCCTTGAAGACATCGTTGTTGCGGAAGTTGTGCGACTCGTCGATGACGACGAGGTCGTAGTTGCCCCAGTTCACGCGGTTCAGCGCAGTACCGAAAGATTCGCCGCTGGTGCGGCTCAAGTCCGTGTGGCACAGCACGTCGTAGCTGAAGCGGTCTTTCGCGAAGAGGTTGGTCTTGAGGTTGTGATTGAAGGTGAGCCAGTTGTCAGCCAGCTTCTTGGGGCACAGCACCAGCACCGACTTGTTGCGCAGCTCGTAGTACTTGATGACGGCCAGCGCGGTGAAGGTCTTGCCCAGGCCCACGCTGTCGGCCAGGATGCAACCGCTGTAGGTTTCGAGCTTGTTGATGATGCCGGTGGCCGCATCGCGCTGGAAGTTGAAGAGCTTCTGCCAGATCAGCGTATCCTGGTAGCCCGTGCGGTCGTTGGGCAGCACATCCTCGTCCACATCGCCCAGGAACTCATTGAAGATGTTGTAGAGCATCAGGAAGTAGATGCTCTCGGGCGAGTTCTCTTTGTAGACGGTGGCGATGTGGTCGACGATGGCGGCGGTCACGTCCTCGACCTTTTCGGCGTCGTTCCAGATCTGGTCGAAGAGCTGGAGATAGGTCGCCGTGAAGGGCGGCTCGTCCAGCTTGTTGACAAGATTCGAGACGGCGTTGCCGGGCTGGTAGCCGAGGTCCACCGCGGTGAAGCCGTGCAGGGGCATGTAGACGGTTCGCGCATCGCCAGCATCGCCTGCCTCGACACAGGCGAACGGCTGCATTGGCGCCTGAGTGCGGTTGGACATGAAGCGCGCCTTGCGGCGCAGCCAGTCGGCGCACTCACGCGCGATGGCGCGCTGGGTGAGCTTGTTGCGCAGATGGATCTCGAACTCACTGCCGTACAGACTGCGCTCGCGGTTGAGCTTGGGGATATGGAATTCCTTACGCTCCTTGCGGATCTTGTCCGTCACCTCCTCCGCCACGAAGGTGGGCGACGTGAAGATGAATTGCAGTTCGTCGACCTGCTCAAGCTCCTGCCTCAGGGCCTCGAAGGCGTACATCGAGAAGCACGAGGCGGCGACCTTCAGGCGGGCGCCGGGCTTCAACGCGCGCTTGAGGTCGTCTCCCAGCAAGCGGTTGATGTTGTCGATGAGCTCCATCGCCCGCTACCCCAGAAGCTGCGCAACCAAGCGCATCGGCACGAACAAGCGGCGCGGCTGGGCCTGCAGGGGGGCAAAGCCATAGTGCCGGTAGAAGGCGACGGCGGCGTCGTTCTTGGCATCGACCACCACGGCCATGGCCGCAATCTGGTCGGCATGGGTGAGGCTGCGGTTCAGTGCGTCCAGAAGCAGATGTTCCCCGAGTCCTTGGCCCCGGGCGGACTGATCGACGGCCAGCCGGCCCAGCAGGGTGACTGGGAGCTGCGGATAGCGGGGCAGCTTGCGAGCCAAGTCGTCAGGCAGGTCAGCCACGGTCAGTACCGACGCCGAAAGGGTGTAGTAGCCAAGCACACGCGTGTCGGGCGGGCTGACGGCCACGAACGGCGCGGCGACACGCTTTTCGGCGTCCTGCCTGGCCTGCTGTTTCAGATAGCGGTCGAGCGCCTCCGCGCCGCAATGGAAGGCCGTTCGGTCGTGCTGCCGGCCCAGGGGCTCGACAGTGATGCGGGTCAAGTCCACCGGCTAGGCGCCGGTGCGTTGGCCGACCTTTTGGCGATAGGCCTTGGCCGCGCGCCTGAGGCGCGCGCTCGGTTCCGGCGGGTTCAGCAGGGCCTGCACGAAGGCCAGCTGCTCTTCGCGAGACAGGCGGATCGATTCGTGCTCCGCGATCACCCGGCGCGCCGCGTCCTGCGCGCTGGCGACCACAAACTCGCTCAGCGTGCGGCCAGAGAGTGCCGCCGCCTGCTGGAGCAAGCTCTTCTGCGCTGCTGACACGCGGGCTTCCAGCCTGGCGTCGCGGGTGGTGTCAGGGGTGTCTTGGTTGGCCATCGTTGTCTCCCTGCGCGGAATGTACGGCAGCTGTCCGTACGTGGCAAGGGTTGTCGTGGCGATGACGGGGCGCTGGCGGCGGCGGCGCGCGGTTGACGAAGCCCTGCTCAGCTACAGCCGAAGCGTAGAACCGTCGTTCGTGCGCACGGTTCTACGCTTGAGATGTAGTGGGCGGGCGAATTCGCCGAGGTGAGATATTCGGCCGGCTGCTGCGGCAGCGGGGCGTCGGGTTAAGGGTCGCCAGCCGCGCTTAACTGAACCGCGACCGAAATCTCCTGCGCCGACAGGCACTTGGCGTGTCGTGTTTGTGACCGGACCAACGAAGTCTCGGCTACTTCACTCGGCGCAGGACGGGGTGACTCAGCCCCGGCTGTCGCGCCTGGTGCAGCGCCTCGATCAACGCGCGGTCGATGGCACGCCGTGCCAGGACTTGCCGCAGCAAACGCAGGCTGACCGCCCCGGGCGCGCCGATCAACGTGGCTACGACCGCCCCCAACAGTAGGACACCGCCGGCCAATGCGAACGCCGCGATGCCGCCCACCGCGGCCAGCACCGCGGCCACCGCCTCGCACCGCCGCCACAGCAGCGGCGGGTCGCTGCGCAGGTAGTTCACCGACTCGCCGGTCTGCAGGTTGGGCAGCGCCACCAGCTCGCGGCCCATCAGCAGCGCCAGCACGCGGTGGCCGCGCCGCGCGGGCATCAGCGTTGTGTGGACGACGAACTTGAACTCCGGGCCCTGGTCGGCGGTGAGCCACAGCTCGCGGCGTTCGCGGGCTGGGTACTGCTCGCACCAGCGCCGCGGCGCGTTGATGAAGCGTTGGACCTCGGCCACCTGGCCGCTGACCCATCGGAAGTCGCGCATGGCCGGCTCCTCGTGTTGGACGGGTCACAGTGGCATGGCGAGGGGCTGGATCAACCCCGCCAGGCCGGGGCGGAGCGCGGGTCTGCTCGGCCGTTGTGACACTCGGGGGTCACACGAGTGATTCCTGGTGGTCACCAGGGTGACACCGAATGGGCGCTTCTGGGGCCGATTTCTGCAGTGACAGTCGAGGGTCACCGCAGTGGCACTCTGGTGGCATCGGAGGCCTGCTGTGGCCGGGCCGAAGCCATGTCCCGTACGCCATGGCCACCTGTTCATCCGAACCAGAGGCCAAGCCCCCGCATGTCAACCCCTGGCGTCGCGCCGCTGCCGGTGCCGAGCTGGAAACAGAGCCGCCTCACGCACCGCATCAACGCCCGCGCAAGCGCACGCCTCTTGCGCCGCTTGGCGGTGGCAATGCCCACGGCCGCGTTGACGCTGCCGCCACGTCCGGTGTCCACTGCAGGCTCCCGAAGGGCTCCTGGCCCTTGCTCATCGCGAGCGAACAGGCGTCGCAGTCGTTACCTGCCCCTGAAGCCCTGGTCTTTGAACCGGGCGAGCCGTTGGCCCTGAGCAGGCGGCCCTGAGAAAGTCATTCGTGGAGCTGATGTCCGCGGCCTGCCGGCGTTGATCGCCGGGCGCTCCTGAAGCGCGCCGCTGACCGAACCCACGCGGTGCCGGCACCCGATGCCGCGCGCCCGTGCCCGCCATCCGTTCGAGCTTCTGCCGCGCCCTGGGGCTTTGCCCTGAGGCCGGCGCAGTGCCTGGTCGCCCTGGCCCCGTTGGGGGCCGCGGCCGGCGCTGGCTGCTCGTGCACCTGACTCCGCCCCGGCATTTCGGTAAGGGGCGGCTCCAGCAGGTGGATGGCGACGCGAAAGCCATAGACCTGATCCACCGCAGCCAGCCAGGCCCGACCTGGCTGACGGCTACGCCATGCCCTTGGAGGCCGGCGTTGCCACCCGCTCGCGCGTCGCGGAAACCCGTGCGCGGGCCGGATCAACCCCGTTCCCATTTTGAAGACCGACCGAGCTGGCGCCGCCGCCTTCAACCGGCGACGTAGTCGGCGAACCCGGAGTAGGCGCAGCAGGCCGTGGCCAGCCTGCCGCGCGACATCACCAGGCCACGCCAGGCCGGCGCGACGGAATCCGCGCCGGCCGGCCGCGCTGCGATTCCACCTTCAACCCGGCCGCGCCCCGCGGGAAGGCGAGGCCACTGCCCACGGAGGGCGTATGCCTTCGCAACCCAACCGTCTGCTGATCCCTACTTTCCCTTCATCCTCCCCACGCCCGCTGCCGCTGGGCGGCAGGGCGACGCCGAAGGCGCCGCGCCCGCGCGAGTGGGCGGGCTTGTCCAACGACGAGATCCTCTCGCGCTTCGTGCCCGGCAAGGCCAGCCCGCACACCGTGCTGGAGGTGCTGCTGAAACTGCACAACATGGAGCACACGGCGCGCGCCAAGAGCGTGTCGTTCAAGACGCGGTACGAGCGGGCGAACTTCCTGCGCCACTTCTTCCGCGAGCTGGAGAGCCGCGGCGGCTTCAAGAAGGCGCCCGACCCGCGCAACCTGGGCCAGCGCCACATCCAGGCCGCGGTCGACCTGTGGCGCAAGGACGGGCTGAAGCCATCCACCATCCAGACCTACCTCAGCTTCCTGCGCGGCCTGGCCAGCTGGCTCAGCAAACCCGGCTTCATCCGCCCGCCGGCGTACTACGGGCTGGAACTGGCCGAGTATCAGCGCAGTGGCATCAACGAGCGCGACAAGAGCTGGTCGGCGCAGGGCGTGGATGTCGATGGCTTGATCGAGCAGGTGGCCGCCTTCGATCCCTACGTGGGCAGCATGCTGCGGCTGATCCGCGCCTTCGGCCTGCGCAAGCGCGAGGCGATCATGTTCCGGCCCAACGAGTGCCTGGTGAACTTCGCCGACACCGGCCTGCCGCTGGCCGAGAAGCAGGGCGAGGAGTACGTGTGGGTGCGCCAGGGCGCCAAGGGCGGCCGGCCGCGCTTCGTGCCGATGAACACGCCGCGCCGCCGGCAGGCCGTCGCCAGCGCACAGCAGATTGCCGACTGGGATACCCACGCCCACACCGGCGACCCTGACCGCGACCTGAAGCAGAACATGGTGCGGTTCGGCTACGTGTTGCGGAAGTTCGGCATCACCTCGAAGGGCCTGGGCATCACCGCCCACGGCCTGCGGCACGAGGCGCTGATCGAGGAGTACATCGCCATCACCGGCCAGGAGCCGCCGTTGCGGGGCGGTGGGGAAGGGCTGACGCGGGAGCAGGAGGATGCGGCGCGGTTGGCGGTGAGCCGTCTGGCTGGCCACAACAGAGGGAGGGCGTCTGCAGCCTATCTGGGCGCCGTGCTGCACAAGAAGAGCGGCGGGGCGAAGGGCGGTGGCAGCGTGACGGGTGGCGACGCTGCAACTTGATGCAGCACAGCGGCCGGTGACAGCGCCAGCCGCACGTCTTCAGCTCGCCTTGGGCTCCTGCGCGTACAGCGGTGTCACGGTTCGGCACCGCTGTTCGACCTGGTGGGCGATGCGCTGAACGTCCTGGGTTGTCAGCGCTTGGGTGCCGCGCGACTTCAGCAGGCCGGCCAGTTCCTTGCCGCTGAAGACGCGAACCCGGCCGCGCCTGGTGCGCTCCACGAACCAGCCGGGCAGCGCCACCACGGGCAGCACCGTCACCGGCGATCCGACTGCACTCGACAGCCACTTGGCCAGCCAGGCGGCCTGGCGCTCGGCCTGTTCCAGCGGCTCCTTGGTTGTCCAGCTGGGGAACCTGAGCGTCTCGCCGTCGTAGACCACGGTGGCGTCGGCCTTGCCGCGGCCCTGGTTCGGCTTCGTGAAGCCTTTGGTCTCGACGGCGAAGACACCCTCGGCGGCGACAACGACATGATCGATGTTGAACTGCTCGGCCGGCAGGTCGTGGAATGTGGCGGCGCCCTGGCGCATCAGTTGGTCGAGCTCCTGGCCGACGGCCACCTCGGCGTCGAAGCCCGCCTTCAGGTGGTCGAGCCGGGTGCCGGCTTTCAGCAGCTTGCGCAGCATGTAGGCGATGAAGGCGATCGCCGCCAGGGCGTAGATCGGCGCCAGGTGCGCCATCTGCGGCAGGCCGCGCAGATGGCTTTGGGCCAGAAAGGTCGCCAGCGCGAGCAGCGGCACCACCATCAACAGTACGAGGTCCCAGGTCAGATCGTTGAGGGCTTCGTCGAGCTGTTCTCGCAGCGAGTGGCCTGGGCCACGCAGCAGCGCGATGCCGATGGGGGAGCGTCGACTTTGCCGCGCCTTCGCCTTCCTGCGAATGAGGACGAAGAGGGCCGCGGCAGGCCCGGCGAAGCAGGCGACGAGGACGCCAAGGACGATGGCGATTTGGTTGGTGACCTCTCCCATGGATCCGTCTTTTCTGCGGCTGCCGTCAGGCGGTCAGGCGAGCTGCCTGCTTCTTGGTCGTGGACGCGACGAAGCGCTCGAGCCGTTCGGCCAGTGTGCGTGCCGATGGCGTGAGCGAGGGCGCGATTTCGCGCGTAGCCTGGTCGATGGCCGTGGGCACGCGGTCGGCCATGTCCCGTGCCTGCTGAGTCAGGAAGCGCGGTTGCATACCCAGCTGCCTGGCCATCAGCGCCAGGTGCTCGGCTTCCATCTCGCCCGGCCTCACCTCGCCGCCGATCGCAAACGCGAACTCGGGCGACAGGCCCGGGGTACAGCCGCGTGCACATCAGGTCGTAGAACGGCGTCAGCGTCACGCCCTGGCCGGGCACGCTGTAGATCGACAGGCTCTTGGCGTGGCTGTCGTTGTTGCCGACGTACAGGTTGAAGAAGACCCAGCGCACGAGGTGGCGCAGGTCGACGGCGGGCTGTGCGCTGTAGCGGCGGATCAGTTCGGCGCAGGCGGCGAGGCCCGGGCCGCCTTCCTTCTCGTACTTGCGCTCCGACACCGTGCCGGCCAGTTGGCACAGGTCGTACTGCACCAGCCGGGCCAGCGTGCCGTCAGGGCGCAACTGACGGTCGAAGCGGCGAACGACGCAGGCTTCGGTGCGCGGTTCGTAGAAGACCTCGGCCGTCGGCAGGCCGGCCAGCGCAGCGGCGCGCATCACGATGGCCTCGTTCGCTGCGGAATGCCAGACCTTGGCCAGGCGGCGGATGTCGGGCTTGAGGATGTGCGTGGACGGCGAGGTGCCCTTGGGCAGCCGTGGCACACCGTCGTCGAAGATCGCCAGGCTGGTCTTGTCCTGCGCGCCGGCCAGCGAAATCCGTGCACCCTGCGCGCGGATGTCGATTGCAGAAGCCGAGCGCCTGGCCAGGGCGGCGGCGATGGCTTCCCAGCTTGTGGCCTCGTAGCGGGGTGGTTCCGGCGTCTGCCCGGGCGCCACCAGCACGAAGGCCCCCGCGGTGTCGCCGGCGACCTCCAGCAGCAACGAGAAGAGGGTGGACGCCTTGCGCTGGGCGGCCAGGTAGTCGCGCAGCTCACCCTCGGGCAGCAGGTTCTCGAAGAAGGCCTGCACCGCGGGCGTGGCCTGCCGGCCGGGCTGCAGCGGGATGGCGGCCAGCGACATGCGCTGGCCGGCTTCCAGCCACGTCGATGCGTACTTGAAGGCCAGCGGCGCGCTGTCGTGCACGGCGCCGACCAGGTCGCTGCCGTAGTAGACCTCCAGCCGGTCGGGCCGCGGCTGCATCACCCGCGCCTCACAGCGACGATGCCGAACGAGAGGCCTTGGTGCGCACCACCAGCTCCAGGCCCAGCAGGTCCATCAGGTCCAGCACCTTCTGCAGTTGCACCGTCGGCTTGCCGTTCTCCAGGTCGACGATGAAGCGGTTGCCGGTGTTGCCCAGGCCCGCCAGGTCGAGCTGCTTCAGCGCCAGCCGCTTGCGCTGCTCACGGATCACGATGCCCAACTCCACGGAGGAGCGGATCGGCGTCTCCGAGGGGGCGGAGTGCCCGAGCGGTAAGTCTGGGGCCGACGACGGCATGGCAGGTGCTTGAAGTTACCTTTCGGTCATTTTCGGTGCCGACCCGCTGGAGGTCAAGCAGAAAGTGACTGATCGGTAATCGTTCGGGCCGGCTGAACGACCGCGTCAGCCGTCCGGATCGAAAAGGCCTGAAGCCTGCGGGATCACCCGATACCCCATGGCTTGATACCCGCGCTGGCGCCGTTCCCACATCCGAAGCAGGGCAGGATGTCCTTCGTCCACGAAGTCGACGATCCGGACGCTGTTCTTGCTCGCGTGCTCCCGGTGCAGTCGGCCGGCGTACTGCGCGAGCGTGCCCTTCCACGAGATGGGCATCGCCAGCACCAGGGTATCGAGCGGCGCATGGTCGAAGCCCTCGCCGACCAGCTTGCCCGTCGAGAGCAGCACCCGCGGAGCATCGGCAGGCAGCGCTTCCAGTTCCTGTAGCAGCGTGGTCCGCTGCTTCGCCGACATCCGGCCGTGCAGCACGAGCAGCGGTGACACCCGAGTGCCCAGTGCTTGGCGCAGGGCGTCCAGGTGCTCCGTCCGCTCGGTCAGGACCAAGACCTTGCCGCCTGCGGCGAATGCAGCTGTCACCTCGTCGGCAACCTGGGCCGTGCGCGCGGCATCCGAGGCGATGACCTGGAACACCTGCTGGATCGGCGCATCGTCGGCCGCCCCAACCCGGGGTGTCAGGTATCGCGAGACGATCTCCAAGGTCTGCGGCGCCCCCAAAGGCTTCTCCGCGGTGTGCCGCGTTGGGCCGCACTGCATGAAGATGATGGGTTGCCGGCCGTCGCGGCGAATCGGCGTGGCCGTCAGCCCGAGCACGTACTTCGCCTTGGCCCGCTTCAGGATTGCCTCGAAGGAAAACGCCGAGAGGTGGTGACACTCGTCCACCACGATGTGTCCGTAGTCCTCGACCAGCGCGTTGACTTCGCCCTGGCGGCACAGCGACTGCATCAAGGCGATGTCGATCTGCCCGGTGGGCTTCGACTTGCCGCCGCCGATTGCACCGATGCTGGGTCCACTACCACCTCCGCCATCGGTCGCGGCCAAGAAGGTCTGCAGCCGCTCGCGCCATTGACGCAGCAACTCGGCCCGATGGACCAGGATCAAGGTGTTCACGCCACGTGCAGCGATCAGCGCAGCCGCGGTCACCGTCTTGCCGAAGGCCGTCGGCGCGCACAACACACCGGTGTCGTGGGCCAGCATGGCGTCGACTGCCTGCTGCTGGTCGGGCCGGAGCGCGCCACGAAACTGCACCTGCAACGCCGCTCCGGCCGATCGCTCGTCGTGCAGGTCGGGCCGGATGCCGTGCTCGCGCAGCAAGGTGAGCGCCGCTTCCAGGCACCCGCGCGGCAGGGCGATGTGCTGGGGGAAGTTCTCTGCGCAGCCGATCACCCGGGGCTCATCCCACACCGGAAGGCGCATGGCCTGTGCCTTGTAGAACTCGGGGTTCTGGAACGCGGCCAGGCGGATGAGCCGGTTGGCCAGGGGTTGTGGCAAAGCTGCCTTCTCGAAGTACACCAGGTTGGCCAGCGTGATCTTCAGTGAGGCCGGCATCGGGCCGGGCAAGCGGCTGGACGCTGGCTCCTGCCGACGCCACGGCGTGGCCTGGTCCTCGCTGTCGATGAAGGTCACGTCGAGCGGATGGCTGCCACCGGTGGCGCGCAGGATCGTGGGCTCGATGTCCGCAGGCGACATCTTTGACAGGCCGGCCAGGAAGGCCCACTGGTCGTCGTGGGGTTGCAGGTCACGGTCGACGAACACGCTACCGCCGCTTTCACGGGGCGCTTTCTGCAGCGGCAAGGCGATGAGGTTGCCGAAGCCTCCGACGCGGGTGCCGCCAGGCCCCGCCTGGTGGGTGGGCATCGTGTCCTGGTTCGGAAACAGGCGGTCGTAGGAGCTGAGCTTGAGCTGGCGGGTGCGCGCGCAGGTGTGGCTGATGAGGGCGGTACCCAGCCGGCGGGCGTCGCGTGCCGACACCCGGGCGGCGAAGAAGATCCAGGCGTGTGCCCCATTGCCGGAGCGGGAGACCTCGAGCGCGACCGGCACGCCCAGCGCATCGCAGGAGCCGGCGAAGGCGCGCGCATCCTCGCGCCACTCGGCATCGTCGAAGTCCACCGCCAGGAAGTGGCAGGTGCCATCCGTGAGCAGTGGATACACCCCCACGGTGTGCCGTCCTGCAAGGTGGTCGAAGACCGTCTGGCCCGTGACCGGGATCAACGCGCGGTGGGCGCAGTCGCCGCACTTGATTCGCGGCTTCTCGCAGATGCCGGCGCGCCACTCGTTCGCGCAGGCTGGTGAGTAGCCCGACTTGCCGGCCCTGCTCTCCCAGCGGACCGGGTACACGTCTTCCCGGCCGCGAAACAGGCTGGCGAAGAGCTTCACTTTCTCGTCGGTGCCAAGGCGCGGGCTTCGATCCGTGGTCGGCGTGATGTCGCGCGGTTGCCAGGCGATGCCGTGCTCGGTCAGCAACTCTCGCAGCCGGCGGTTCTCGGCCAGCAGCCGGTTCACTTCCTCACGCTCGTCGCCGGTCATCGGGCACCTCGCATCGGCCGCAGGATCGGGCGGCTACGGAGCGGATCCGCAGCCAGCATCCTGGAGGATCGCGAGGATGTCTTGTCGGTCACCAACAAGGCGAACGACATCGAGATGATCGGGTGCCTCGAAGTAGAGCCACTGCATCGGGAACCCCGCGACTCGCCAGGATCGCAGGCCCGGGATGTCGCACAACTGCCCCAACCGGGGCGAACCCATGGAGGGCATGCGTCCAATCGGCACGAGCGCCGCGATGGCCGCGTCGAACATCCGCTCGCCCAGGGCCAAGCCCCCTTCTTGAGCGTAGTACCGTGCAGCTTCGATCAGGTCTGCTTCGGCGCCGGGCCGAAGATGGGCGGATTTCAACGCAGGTCGCCCAAGGCCTGCTTCTTCAGCTGCGCGGTCCGCTTCGGTGTCAGGGCACGGCCAGGGCCTGAACTCAGCCCTTCTTCGATCAGCTCGCGCAGACGTTTCTTGGCCTGTTCTTCCTGGTCCCGGCGGATCAGCTCACGCAGGTACTCGCTGGTGTTGCCGTACTGACCGGACCGTACCCGCTGGTCGACATACTCGCGCAGGGCCTCCGGCAGGGCAAAGCTCATGGTGTTGCTGCTCATGGCGCACATGATCCCGTCAGCTATCAATAGTTGTCAAGCCTCCTGGGCCAGCGGTGCCTGCTGATGCGCTGCCGCCGGCTTCTTCGGATGCGGTCCTTGGCGTTCCAAATTTAGCAGCAACTGCCCCCACGCCTCCAGCGCCCCCCGCCGCCGCTCCGCGAAGTAGTCATGCCGGTTGTAGACGCCTTCCACGCCCTTGAGCTTGTGGTTCGCGCGACAGCGCCCGCTCACGCGCCAGTTCCTTGCCGCCTGCGTCCGCCAGGTCGAAAGCCGCTGCCGGGTTGAAACGCACGAGGTGGCGCTTGATGGCGTAGTCGAACATGCGTCGCACCTTGGCGCAATGTCGTTGGCGATGGTCGGCGCGCCGTGCTTGACGAGGGCGCGCAGCATCGCGTCGATGTGCCGCGGCTCCACCGCATCGAGCGCCAGCTTGCCCAGGTGCGGCTTGATGTCCTTCTCGATGCGGCTGCGCACGATGTTCGGGTGCTTCCAGCGGCCGTTGATCATGCGCTCGAAGTACTCGTCGGCGAGCTGGCCGACGGTGGTGACGCTGCGCGCGGCCTCGATGCGGGCCAGGGCCGTGGACTTGGCCCTCCTGCTTCTCGCCGGCCACGTCGTGACCGAGGGCGATCTTGGCGCGCAGCTCCTTGGCCGACTGGCGGGCTGCTGCGAGGGGCAGGTCAGCTCGGGGGTGTCAAGACACCCCGTGAAACCTCACTCAATGTTCTGCACCTGCTCGCGCATCTGCTCGATCGCGACCTTCATCTCGACGGCGATCGCGGTCAGTTCGAGCGCGGCGGATTTCGAGCCCAGGGTGTTGGCCTCGCGCTGCAGCTCCTGGATCAGGAAGTCCAAGCGCTTGCCGACTTCGCCACCGGCGTCGAGCAGGCGGCTGAGCTCGTCGAGGTGGGCGCCCAGGCGCGCGAGTTCCTCGGCGACGTCGATGCGCAGCGCGTAGGCCGCGGCCTCGGCCAGGGCGCGCTCGCGCAGGGCGTCCTCGCCGGCGCTGGCGGCAGCGCCGGCGGCTTGCAGGGCCTCGTGCCAGCGCTCGACGAAGCGCTGCTGCTGGCGCTGCACGACGGCGGGCAGCAGCGGCGCGGCCTGCGCGGCCAGCGCGCGCAGCGTGGCGATGCGCTCGCGCAGCGCCGAGGCCAGCCGCGCGCCTTCGCGTTCGCGCGCGGCGCGCAACTCGGCGATGGCATGGTCGACGGCGGCGAGCACCGCCGCGTCGGCCGGGGCCGTCGCGCCAGCGGTGCGGCACCATTGCAGCACCTCGTGCACCGACAGCGCGGCGGCCTTGGGCAGCCAGGCCTGGACCTGCGCCTCGACGCGCGCCAGCCGCAGCAACTGCTCGGGCGCGGGTTGCGGCAGGGCGGCGGCCTCATCGCGCGCGGGGGTCAGCCGCAGCTCGACCTTGCCGCGGCGCAGTGCGCGGTTGAGCCGCTCGCGCAGCGCCGGCTCGAGGCCGCGCAGCTCGTCGGGCAGGCGCAGCCCGAGGTCGAGGAATCGGCCGTTGACCGAGCGCAATTCGACACTCAGGGCCCCGGCGTCGGCGGCAGAATCGCGGTCTGCGGCAGCCCGCGTGACGGCGCTCGCATAACCGGTCATGCTGTAGACTGACATCGCGCTATCGCCGTGCAAAACCCGATTATGTCCAAGCCCAAACCCGCCCCGTTGCCGGCTGGCACGGTGGTCGGGGGCTACCAGATCGTCAAGCGGTTGGCAGCGGGTGGTTTCGGCGTCGTCTACGTCGCCGAGGACGACCAGGGCCATCTGGTCGCGATCAAGGAATACCTGCCGGCCTCGCTGGCCGAGCGCGACGCTGGCGAACTGGTGCCGCGCATCAAGCCCGACAAGCTGCCGCTCTACCGCCTGGGGCTCAAGAGCTTCTTCGAGGAGGGCCGCTCGCTGGCCCAGATCAGCCACCCGAGCGTGGTCTCGGTGCTGAACTTCTTCCGCGAGAACGAGACCGTCTACATGGTCATGAACTACCTGCAGGGCGACACGCTGCAGGACTTCATCGTCACCGCGCGCGACCTCAAGCGCGACAAGGTCTTTCGCGAGTCGACGATCCGCAGCCTGTTCGACGAGGTCCTGCGCGGCCTGCGCATCGTGCACCAGCACAAGATGCTGCACCTCGACATCAAGCCGGCCAACATCTTCGTCACCAACGACAACCGGGCGGTGATGCTCGACTTCGGCGCGGCCCGCGAGGTGCTCTCGAAGGAGGGCAGCTTCATCCGCCCGATGTACACGCCGGGCTTCGCAGCCCCCGAGATGTACAAGCGCGACGGCGCGCTGGGCCCCTGGACCGACATCTACGCCATCGGCGCGTGCATCTACGCCTGCATGCAGGGCTACCCGCCCAACGACGCGCCGCAGCGCATCGAGAAGGACCGCCTGGCGCTGAGGTCACTGAGCCTGTCGCGGCTGCGCAATGTCTACTCGGACAACCTGATCGAGGTCGCCGAGTGGTGCATGTCGCTCGATTCGCTCTCGCGCCCGCAGAGCGTGTTCGCGCTGCAGAAGGAGCTCGCGCGCGAGACCGAGCGGCGCTACACGCGGCTGAGCTTTGCCGAGCGGCTCAAGCTGCAGCTCGAGAACCTGAAGTCCGGCGCCAAGGCCTGAGCGCGCCGCCTGCCGATGCGATTTGCCGTCTACCAGGTCAGCCGCAAGGGCGGGCGCGAGACCAACGAAGACCGCATGGGCTACTGCTACACGCGTGACTCGGGGCTGTTCGCGCTGGCCGACGGCATGGGCGGGCACCCCGATGGCGAGGTCGCCGCGCAGCTCGCGCTGCAGGTGCTGGCCGCGCGCTTCCAGCACGAGGCCACGCCGCGGCTGGCCGACCCGCAGCAGTTCCTGCGCGAGGGGGTACTCGCCGCGCACCGCGAGCTGCTGCGCCACGCCCAGCGCCGCGGGCTGGCCGACACGCCGCGCACGACGGTGGTCGCCTGCGTGCTGCAGGACGGGGCGCTGTGGTGGGCGCACTGCGGCGACTCGCGGCTGTACGTGGTGCGCGAGCGCACGCTGGTGCTGCGCACGCGCGACCACTCGTACGCCGAGCTGCACGAGTCGCTGTCGCCGGCGAGCACGGTCGCGCCGTTCGGCCGCAACGTGCTGTTCACCTGCCTGGGCAGCCCCAGCGAGCCGATGGTCGACGCCGCCGGCCCGCTGCGCCTGCAGGCCGGCGACCGCATGCTGCTGTGCTCGGACGGGCTGTGGGGCAACGTCGCCGATGCCGAGATCACCGCCCGGCTCGGCCGCACCAGCGTCGCGCAGGCCGTGCCCGACCTGGTCGAGGCCGCGCTGCGCGAGGGCGGCAGCCGCTGCGACAACGTCACCGCGATCGCCCTCGAGTGGGAGGGCGTCGACGAGGTCGACGCGGTCTCGACGCTGGCCCTGGGCGACGAGGTATTCGCCTCGAGCATCCAGGCCGCGGTGCTCGGCGACGCCAGCGCCGACGACCTCGACGACGCCGCGATCGAGCGCTCGATCCAGGAAATCAACGACGCCATCCGGCGCGCCGCCGACAAGCGACACTGAGCGCCCTTGCGCCGCGCACGGCGGCGCCCACTCCCGACAGGCCCCCTTCGATGTCCATTCCCCGCCCCCAGGGCCGCGCCGCTGACGCGCTGCGCCCGGTCACGCTGCAGCGCCACTACACCCGCCACGCCGAGGGCTCGGTGCTGGTCGCCTTCGGCCACACGCAGGTGCTGTGCACCGCCTCGGTCGACGAGAAGGTGCCGCCGCACAAGCGCGGCAGCGGCGAGGGCTGGGTCACCGCCGAGTACGGCATGCTGCCGCGCAGCACCCACACCCGCAGCGACCGCGAGGCCGCGCGCGGCAGGCAGAGCGGGCGCACGCAGGAGATCCAGCGCCTGATCGGGCGCTCGCTGCGCGCGGTGTTCGACCTCGCCGCGCTGGGCGAGCGCAGCATCGTCGTCGACTGCGACGTCCTGCAGGCCGACGGCGGCACC
>Ga0208100_100239_pt1 | contig 22797 bp, 19 predicted proteins | sample SubbioR11_8A_Aug_FD_184817 | JGI IMG/M metagenome (GOLD analysis project Ga0208100, IMG submission 184817) | Serpentinite rock and fluid subsurface biosphere microbial communities from McLaughlin Reserve, California, USA - CR11_8A_Aug (SPAdes) | ecosystem: Environmental > Terrestrial > Deep... | reverse complement strand
TCCTGCGATACTTAGGACACCAGACCACATGGTACTTGCAAGAGTACACAACGTTGTTGTTCGACTTGAATTTAGTGTTCATATATGTATTATGCTACATATTTCTATATGATACAATTAAAAGATTTAAACCTATTGAAAAACATCGAGTTTTCCAATAGGTTGTGCCTTATCTCCCCATAGCTGAAGCAAGGGGCTTTACGGCACTTTCGGTAAATAAAACCGTAGTGGAGTGGCTTACCAACCACATCAACAAGGAAGACAAGGATCTTGGCCTGTACCTGCGCAAGGAATAATCTCCCACCAGGGGACTAAAGCCGCTCCGGCCATTTGCCGGAGCGGCTTTTTGCATTTAGCAAGCTGTGACCTAAGTCAGAGGGCACAACTTCCCTTCCCCTACTTTTCTCTGCATCCTCGACCCAGCTAGCACCGCCCATACGGAATCGTCAGCTTTAAAAAAGAAGCGCAGCACCATCTCCTGCCCGTGCAGCCTACCTACTAGGTGGGTGTCATCCCTGGCCAGGAGGGGCACCACCACTCCCCTCTGCTCGGAGATTAGGGTGTCTTGGTCAAAATAGATGTGCAAATCGCCGCTCTCTAAAGAGGCGTATGTTCCCACGAAACGCTCGAGATGGGCGCGCGGCGCAACATAGGCCGACATATTTACTTCCTCGGCTGCAATGGGCAATCCTAGCGCACTGTGCACTGCCGCCATCCAGATAGCCTTGGCCGGCACACCGTTCACATTGCTTAGCACCACCGCCGATATACGCTTCTCCGGTACAAAGCCAAAATGAGAGGATACTCCGGGCAGGCTGCCACCATGAGACACCAAGGTTAACCCTTTGTGACCGAAGGTCGCTTGTAGCCCATAGCAGTAGTGGCTGGGCAGAAGGGCCTCGACCACGGGCTGACGGAGGCGGCGTAAAGCATGATCGGAAATAATCTTACGCCCTTGTACCACCCCACCTTGGGCAAAAAGAGAAGCGTAGGTGGATAAATCGCGAAGCGAGGCCACTATGCCCCCGCCGACATGGTAGCTGCCGAGATTGGGCCATGACTCTGGCTGGTGCTTGCCCAGTTCATGATTATAGCTATAAAGGGTGGTAATATCTGCGCCATACTTGGCAACTTCTACCGGAGTGTAGCCGGAGCGGGTCATACCCAAGGGTTCAAAGATGTTCTTCTTAATGTAATCCCTAAAAGTTTCGCCAGTCACTCGCTCGACCACCGCTCCGAGCATGGCAAAGGAATCGTTACAGTAGCTAAAATATTCGCCCGGCTGGCCGAGCAGCTCATATTCGGCGGTGGCGATGTACTCCAGATGCTGCGAGAAATCGCTAAACTCCCCTTGCCTCCGGCGAAGGGGTGGCAGACCCGTGGAGTGCGATAGCAAGTGATGAATTCTGACCCTCGTCATGTCAGGTAGCCCGCGAATTTTAAACTCCGGCAAGTATGTGGTCACCGGTGCATCTGGATAGACTTTCCCGTCATCACACAGCTGCATGATGGCGAGGGCGGCGAATGACTTGCTCACCGAGGCTAGGCCAAAAACAGTGTCGGGGGTAACGGGCGCCCGGCTCTCTAGGTCGCGCTGGCCGAAACAGCCTTCATAAATGGTTTTGTCACCCTGCTTGACGCTAACCGTAGCACCACAGATGTGCTGCTCCTTCATCAGAGTCTTGACGTACTCGGTAAAAGCACTAAAGTCGGGGTGTGACAAATCATCTCCTCCTATCTATGAAAATTGTCTTCGACCAACGGGCGTATCACAACAATTTGCCAGTTTTGCGCAGCAAGTAGCGCTCATAGATAAAGAGGACTCCCTCCTCATCTACCCTAAACTCCACCGGCAGCTTGACACCCGCACTAAGGGTGTAAAAAGTCCTACTGCTCCCGAAGATGTTTTCGGGCAGGAGGGGTACTATAGTGCTGCTGTACTTGTCCTTGGTCTCGACGGTAAGCAGGTCGCCCATACGCCGTACATTTATTTTCATTGTCCCCCGGTACGTTTCGTAGGTGCCGACCAGCTCCTTTAAAGACTTTTCCTGACGCACAAATGGGAGTTCATCGGGGTCCTTACCGAGCATTAACGCCAAGCCGTACATCCCCAGCTGCGAGAGAGGGTATCCGCTCCCATTGGCGAGGATGGCGATCCCCAGCTTTGCCTCCGGTATAAAACCGATGTAGGCGGTAGAGACCAAGACCGACCCTCCATGACCAACCAGCTTGTAGCCGAGGAAATCAGATAGAACCGACAGACCGAAACCATAGCCCCCCCGGCCAAAGGGACCTTTCTGCGGCAAGGCACACTGCGGAGTGGCCATCAGAGAAATCAGCTCTGAATTGAGCAAACGTCTCCCATTGTACTCCCCCTGCCCCAAGTACATCGAGACATACGGCGCGAGGTCGAGGACACTGCTGATCAAAGCCCCATCGGCAGAAAGCCCCCCATAAGAATAATTAGACGCCTTCCTCTCCCCGTTCTCGGCGACAATGTAGGGCACCGCGGCATCTTGGTCACACTCTACCTGCTCCTTCCGAAAGAAGCTACGCTCCATACCCAAAGGAGCAAGGACATGCCGCAATATATAATCCTCGTAAGGCATGCCGGAACACTTTTCAATTATGTACCCCAGCAAGGCGTACCCCTCGTTCAAATAGAACCAGCGCTCTCCCGGACGGGTGAGGGTCCAGTCTTGGGCATCGGACATAAAGGTGAACAAATCGGCGCTACTAGCAATGGGCAACCAATTTTCTCCCGCACCGGTCACCCCGCGAATTACGGCTTCGGCATAGGCCAAGGCCGGGATGCCGGAACTGTGGTTCATGAGGTGGGATAACCTAATTCGTTCCCCTTGTGGCCGAACATTTATCGGCGCATAATCCTCGAGGTAGTCATCATAGCTTAGCTTCCCCTGCTCGGCCAGCTGCATGATAGCCAGCGCGGTGAAAGACTTCGTGACCGAGCCTATCCCGTACAGGGTGTGGGGCGTCGCTGCCAGGCCACGCTCCAAATCACGGTATCCGAAAGCCCTCGTCCACACGACCTCATTCCCCTTGATTATGGCCATGCTAAGCCCGGGGAGTTTGGTTTCGGACATCTTGGTAAAAGTAAATTCCTCTAATTTGGCAAAAGACATTTTTTCACCTCCATTTAGATTGGGAACCTATAGCCTTCGTGACGCCAGAACCAACATTAAATCGTGGTTTTCCGTAGCGGCGGTGTATTACACCGTCGTCCTTGGCAGAGGGCTGAGAACAATTTGCCACGCCAAACCATACCTAGAACTACTTTCTTGACCCAGATTATCATGAGGCAGTATGATTAGTCTATAGTCTGAATTATCATTGTTCCTAATGGATTGCCGGGGTAACGGGAGGCGAGAGCGCAGGCGGTACGCAGGCGGTATAAAAGGTAGTCATTGCGTAGCAACGCCCCATTGGGGCGTTGTCTTTTGGGGGATCGTAAGCGTAATTTGTAGTTTTCCTTAGCTCGACAGTTTCCGGTGATAGTCGGTGACCAGGGCATTAGACTGCCTAAAACGTCCTTGTCCGTGGTTTCCGAGTTTGGCATCTGCCGCTGGCATGATCCGCGTCCACACAGGCAGCTTTTTGTCTCCAGAGGCGACCTGAAGTGAGGCGATTGGAAACGCAGCCACCATGAGAACCAAAAGTTTTAAGGAGTTTGCGCGGCCAGCCTCACCACACGATCACGGGGGATACCTTCAGTCGCCAGTCGGGTGAGGGCCGCCTGCACTTGGTCATTTGTAGTCGCCCACAGTATGATTCGCACCTGGCCAAAATGGCACCGCGTGGCATACATAAAGGGCCCACCTTGAACTTCGCCCTGCAACCTATCAATGCCTAGGGGGACTAGGTGGGAAAAATCAACCGGCCAGTCGGCCAGCCTGCTCGGAGGAGTAGTATGCGGGTTAAGAATCAGGATAGTGTGGAAGCTGTCAATATGCGTTCGGTACAATTTGAGACGAGGCAGGATAAACTCTAGTGATCCGCCTAATGTACCTATCCTAAAAACGTGATGTCTGGCGAGGAGGGTTTGCCACTCCTGAGGATTGCCCACGTTTTCCCCAAACAAAATATAAAGGGGGTCGCTAAGCCGCCACGTTGCTACCGGCGGGGTTAGCGCGACCGTTGCAGAAAAAATTTGTCTGGACACCTGGACCGGGACACTACTGTCTACCACTTCAACGGTGAAGCTGTAAACCCCCGTGGCAGTCGGTGTGCCTGCGACTGCCCCGTCGGCACTAAGGCGCAGCCCCGGAGGTAGCGTGCCACTGACCATCGACCAGCGATATGGTGCTACGCCGCCGCTAGCCGAAAGCAAAGCACTGTATGCCACTCCGACTACCCCTTGCCCAGGAGTCTGGAACGCGTTGATCTGTAAAGGACCAAAATACGTATACATTAACTGGGCATAGTTGCTAGGCAAAGGGTAAATTGGCTTATCTGTGTCCCGGTTTGCCTTTAAAAAATCGATAATGTACCCGACCATTGCTCCAGATTCCGAGTGCCCTTGCCCTTTATCCAAAATAAAGATCCCCTGTCCGCCGCTCTTTCCATATAGCTCGATCAACTGTTTGGCACGTGACAATACATTTGTTCCCCACAATCGCGTGATGATCCCTCTCTCACGAGCACCATAGCAGTCACCATAAGGGAGGCTATCATTCTCGTCTATTTCGCCCATGTGAATCAAGCGGGCGACTTGGTTATGTTTTGTTAGAGAAAATTCCCGACCGGTTATTTCTTTATAGTCACTGGTGCCAATCGGGAAGATCAGTTCTTCCCCGCGATGACGCGCTAATGGCAGCATCATATCGTCTAGCGTGGCCCCGGAAACGACCGCCTTGACTCGCTCAGGGTGCATAGTTGCAAATCGGTCGTTGAAAGTTCCGGATGCCGAGTACCCCACCATAAAAATTCGTTGTAGCTCCACTTTTTGCCCTTGCTGATTTAGATACTCAATAGCATGGTCCAACATAGCAATTAGTTGCAGGTCAAGTCTGGCCAAAGTTTGCAGTTCAAAATCAAACCCTGCGCGCTCAAACTGCCGGATTAATTCTTGTCTGACAACGGGATCTTCTAATTTTAGGTGCAGGCGCGCTGTATCTCTATCTAAGCTATGGGTAAGAAGTATATTAGCTTCCCCTTTGTAGGAATAATCTACGTGCGGCCGCGGAAACACTGGTGCAAGCATTGGCGACCACAGCATCTCTGCGGCACGCACTGAGGTGTATCCTGGGTTTGAGATAAAGTCTCTGGTGCGCTGTATACATGCCCTGAAGCTATTTGGTGAACTGACGCCGGTGTTTGTTGTGTCGACGACTAAGTACCTCCGGTGACTAACATTCTCTGCCCGATGTGCTGTGCTTGGGATTCTCAAAAAATATGGCCAGTGAAACCCTTTCTCCGGCATCGCTGGAATGAAGATGATTTGCTCGGACTGACTATTTAGCAAGGTGGGCAACCCACTGGTAGCGAAATGAAGGCGGTAGATCCTACCGACTTTTGTATGCGCCGTCAAGACATACTTTTGACTAGGATCTAAAATATTCTCGGTTTGGTGATCACCGATAATCGCCCGCCCATTGATTAATCTTACAACTATGGGCACGCTGCCAAGTCTCCCTGTTTTTTCTAGCTTAAAAGCGTCAATCTCATCATATCTAATCCCTAACCCCCTCAGGTCAACAATTGGACTATTCCAGTCAACCACGCCTTGCACGTGCTGGTCAACCGTCACTACGCCCCGTGATAGTGCAGCGCGAAGCTCGCCGATTTCTCGGTCTCGCTCCGCAATTTTTTTGTTAAACTGGACTAGGATGGCGTTACTGTCGAGCCGCTCGCGGTCATGTGAAGTAATTATTTGCCTTAGGCGATCTACTTCAGACTGCAATTTGGTGATTTGCTCTGTCACTACAGAATCTGGGTTTTTGTTAACATCTATACGATTTAGGGGTTCTGACCATTCCACGGTTGCGCCGAGAGCCTCCGAGATCGCCCTTACCGGAAGAAAGCTTCGCCCCTCAATGATAATGACCGGCGCGCTCACTCTATTGCCGTTAACAAACAAGGCGATGCTTGAAACTATGCCCGAAACCTTTGGGGTAGCTCCCAGTAGCAGTACTCCTGCAACTAAAAGCAAGCTCAACACCACACGTCCTCCCTGCGCTCTCATTTCAGATAACCTCTCCTTCATACCGCTTTATGTTTGAGCCACCGCGGTTGATACCCCGCACTGCTAACAATCGATAGCTTTATACCTAGGCGCTATCTCTATCGCTGCTTCCAGGTTGGCACGAGCTGGCTTTGTAGAACGAGCTGTCACGTTGAGATTCCCTATTTTTCCTCTAGGTCGCTAACCAGTGTAGGTGAGCAAACTATATCTTTACCGTGATGGGCGAAAACCCCGACCTAGCAGATGTTGCGCAAGACTTGACAACATCTCCATTCGACAGACTCACCCTTTCCCCTTTTCAACAGCATCAATGCTTTAGATTACAGCACGAACGCGAGCTACTGCTAACGAAGTGTGCCGAGGGGATTTGCACACAACGTGGATTTCAATGAAAATTTATTATTTTCCCAGCAGGAATGTGTTTCTATAGTGGAGAAATGTGTCTACGCCGACTAGCTATTGCCATGTCAGCCTTCTTTACCAAGGACCTTTCACGCCATAAGCGTTTGTTTATAGTGTCCTCCTTGTCAAGACAATGATTTGCGATTTTATAGTGAACCAGATACTCCCATGCATGGTCTTGCGATTACACCTTGGCGGGAATCAAGGGCGAGCATAGCGAGTTCATCTTGACCCTTGATTCCCTTACCACCCAATATCCTGGTGTATGCCGGTCTGTATACATAGACCGGCTGCCTTCCGGCGAGGACGGGGTTTGGGGCGATGCTTGGACGAACATGATTCAACCTTTTTGGGCACTACCCTTGTTGGCAATCGCCAAGTTAGGCATTAAAGACATCATGGGCTATTGCACCATGGTTTTACTGTATACCGGAGCGGTAATTTCTCTCGCCATGTTGCTCCTTTAAGTTGCTGAGTTAAGGCAGGGGCGATGATTGTAAAGAAGCACCACCTTCGCCTAGACAAAGGTGGTGCTTTAACTTGCAGCGCATCTATACAGCTCTTCTCTATCCCTCGATCAGTTCGACATTGGCGCGCGGGATGGTCACGATTTCGCCGCTCGCGAGTTTGGCGGTTAGGATGCGGACTTTAGCGCCTGTTTCGATAACTTGGAGTTCGGGCGGCAGGGTGTGCACGGTGGCCAACTTGCCAAAGTAGGGCTCCCGGATGATACGGATGGCAGTGCCGGCTTCCATGCCGGCATCGGTGTTTCTCGCTTTGGCCTTGGCGAGATTCTCAAGCGGGACAATAATCTCGGGGCGCATGACGCCGGCGCGGATTTGAGTGGCGCCATTGATGGAAGCCATTTTGCCGTCAAGGCTCTTCAGCAAGGCGAAAGTGCGGTCTGCCATGTTGATTTGCCCAAAACCTTCGGTAAGAACGAGCGTGATGGGGATGTCTTCAGCCCCGGTGATGGCGACCCCGATATCATGACCGAGGTACTCGATCAAGTCCGTGTCGATGATGCCCCCGGCGACAATGCCTGCGGCACCGACGGAGGCCGCTTTGCGGAGCGCATCGGCGGTGACCAAGGAGCCTCCCACTACGACCTTACCCTTGTGCTCCGGCTTGATTTTTTCGCCGCTCAGGATATCACTGTTGGTCTTGGCGAGCATCACCAAAACCCCCTGCGTTTCACCACCGACGCCGAAAATACCTTGAACCAAGGCGGCTGGAGTCTCTACGACCACACCCTCCCTCGCCATTACTTCGATGACCCGGCCATGGATGTAGGCGGGTATGGCCACCGGAACAGCCGGACGGCGCAGGGTGACGACCCCGGTCACGGGCGAGACATTGTCTACCGTGCCATCGATAGTAGACTGGACAGAGGCGTTAAATAGGCCAAAGAAGCTGGACTTCTTGGCGATGGTTTCTCCCTTGGTAACTTTATCGCCCTTCTTCTTCAACATGAACTCGATGATTTCGTCACCTTCGACGCCAAGTTGGTTAGCAACATTAACCGTGTCGGGATCGCCCGGAATGTGGGTGCGCGCCACGATGTCGTGGGGTTTGACCACATCGCCCAATTTAACGGTTACTTCCCCCAATATCGGGAGGCGGCGACGCTTCTGCACTAGTACGGACTCGGTGACCAACAACCCTGGGGTATATGCACTAGCCATTAATGTATTCCTCCCTTAACCAAGGTACTTCTGTAGGATGTCCATGGGGTACGCATCGAGAGCCTTGTACCATTCCACAAGTTTAGCAATGCGTTTCTTTTTATCGGCAGGCAAGCCTAGGGGGTGACGGCCGCGAGCGTCAATGATTACGCCAACGACTCCGCCCAAGATCTTGGCCTGTACTTCGTGGCCCTTGCCTTTGCCGAGGTCAAAGCCACGGGCGGGGCGGGCAACCAATTCCGCAGTCTCGTCTTCCCCAAGGGGGATGAGGTGCATGGTGCCGAAAAGAGCCTTATGCTCGTAGGTCTTGCCGGAGGAGGTGGTGACCTTGACTGTTACGCACTCGTCGCCTTCCTTGCCGTGGCCGACGGGAGCAATAGCGGTACCAAGGCGAATGAGGCAATCGCGATCAAATACTTGTTGCGCGGCTTCGGGGTTGACGCTCGAGAGAACGCCAAGCTGGGGCATCATAAAGATAGAGTCTACGGCAAGCTCGGTGATCCCTTCGGGCACGAAGGCATCGAGCATCATGAGGGCACTTTGCACACGGCGCGGCGCATGGGAGAGCACGCCGCCCGAACCGACAATCATGCCTAGACCCATGAGATCGACTAAGGTTGCTCCGGAGCCGGATTGCTCAAAGGCTTCGGCGATATCGCGCTGCACTTGCACGCCGCGCAGGCCGATGGCCAAGGACTTGTGGTGCTCAAAGGCCAGGCGCAGGGCCTCGCGCGCAATAGCTTGCTCAATCACTAATTCCTGCATGGTCTGCGGAATGGTGGTGGGGCGAATCATCTTATTGCGAATGCGGTTGCGCAAGTCGGCTGGGTCGATATCAAACGGCATCCAACGCATGATGTTATCTAGGCCTGACTCTAGCATGACATTGCAGATGCTGTAACTCATGCCGAGGTTGGCGCTAACGGTACGATTAAAGGTGTCGGCAAAGACCGAGAAGACATCCGTGGTGGCACCGCCGATATCCACCCCGACGACTGTCATTTGCTTCTGGCTGGCTACCGTCTGAATCATTTTGCCAACGGCCCCGGGGGTGGGCATGATGGGTACTTCTGTCCAACTCATCAATTTGTTGTACCCGGGCGCCTGCGCCATGACATGCTCCATGAAAAGGTTGTGAATCTCCTCGCGCGCCGGGCCTAAAACTTCGCGCTCGAGTACCGGGCGCAGGTTGTCCACCATTTTTAGGTCGGTCTTTTCAGCCAAAGTGTTTTCGATGTATTTGCGGGCGTCCTTGTTACCCGCATAGATGATTGGTAGGTTAAAACCAATGCCGAGGCGCGGGCGTGGCTCGGCTGCAGCTATAAGCTCTGCGAGCTCTACCACATGGGTGATGGTGCCGCCGTCAATGCCACCGGACATAAGAATCATGTCTGGGCGCAACTGGCGAATGCGCTGAATCTTTTGGTAGGGAAGTCGATCATCATTGATGGCGATGACGTCCATGACGATAGCACCCGCTCCAAGGGCAGCACGCTCAGCGCTCTCCGCGCTCATCTGTTTGACAACGCCGGCCACCATCATCTGGAGGCCGCCGCCCGCGCTGCTGGTAGAGAGATAGATATCTGCGCCTACCTTGCTATCACGTTGGGGCGTGATGATTCCGTTTTCGTCCTGGAAAGTCCGACCCATCAACTCCTCGATTTCGTGAATGGCGTTACGGGCCCCCATGGTGACATCTTCAAAGGGAGCCTCAACGGTGGTCGGTGCCTCACCACGACAAACCAGACGGTAGACACCATCCACCAATTCAATCAAAATAGCCTTGGTGGTTGTGCTCCCGCAGTCTGTAGCGAGGATTGACCTGAGTTTACGGTCCTGCTCCATATTTTTGCTAATCCCCCTTTAGGTAATCTCGCGATCATAGTGATTATAACAAAATTCCCTAGCGAGCACAAAGAAATTTCAAACCCCCAACCTCTAAAGATACAACAAGATTTCCCCAATCCCTGCTAAGTGCAAAAAAATACACGCTCATCTGAAGAGCGTGAAAATTGGTTACTTCTTGGCGCGCCGTTCAATGTCGCGGGTCTCAAGCATGGTCATAAGCCGCTCGACATTTTCGCGGTCGGACAAAAGGTGCGATAACTCTTCGAGTAGCTGCTCCTTGACAAAGAGGGAACCAAAAGGCGCAACGGCAAAAAGGGCCTGCCCCGTGACAAAGGAAAGAGGCTTGCCCATTTGCAGAAAGAATAGCGTGGGCGTGATGAGGTCATACTTTTCAATTTTTTGCACCACTGCGAGCAAGATTTCATCGCGCCGCTCAGGGGTTATTTCGAAATTGGCCATAATTCTGTTCACCTATCCTTTCACATACTACAGACTGAACCCGTGCCTGACAAGGTCACTTCTTGCCCTCATCCTTGCTCATCTGTTTCTCTACAATGGTCAGCACTGCTACTTTATTGTCAGGAGCAAAATAGATAAATTGACCGGGCACCAAGAAGCGGCGCAAACCACGGTGGGCATAGTCAAGTAAGATGCCATCCGGAAAACGCAGCACCGACTTAAATTCTACCCATGGCCGATAGAACGTAAATAGCCCCGTGCGAATAATGACGCCCTTCGTGGTCAGTTGGTAGTCCGAAGGGAAGATAAAGGAGTGAAAAGAGATAAGAACGACGGCTAAGCCAAAAGCGACCCAGAGCATCTCCCCATAGATTAGGTAGATGAAGCTGAGAAAGGCGAGAACGCTAAAGATGAACATCCGCCCGCGTTTGGTATTTTGCCTAAGAGGGGCCACCGACCAGCTAAGCAGTGTCTCGCCCTGGGGATGAGGAGCTTTCTCTATGTTTTTTGTGTCTTTCTTACTCTTGTTCTTAGCCACAGCCAAGACCACCCCTCATCTATTATATCCAATTATCCCCTAGACACCATGCTGGGGCTCATGCCGACCATAGTTAACGGCTGCCGCCACAAAAGCAGTAAAAACGGCATCATAGTTATGTTCTTCATTCCACATGCACTCAGGATGCCATTGCACACCCACGGCAAACCTAGCATCGCCACTCTCGATGGCCTCCACCACCCCGTCAAGCGCCTGTGCCGAGATGACAAAACCAGGCGCTACCTTGCCTACGGCCTGATGATGAAATGAATTTACCCGCAACGAGTCCGCTTGAAAGATCGCCGCCAACTGCGTGCCTTGCCGCAAGGTCACCGCATGGGTCATGTAGCTACGCGGGGCTTGTTGCTGATGCAACAAAGATTTAGCGACCGTATGCGGTATATGCTGGATGAGCGTGCCCCCTGCCGCCACATTGAGCATCTGCACGCCCCGGCATATGCCAAAGAGTGGCATGTCGCGCCGCAAGGCTTCCTTTATTAGCGGTATTTCGTAAGCATCCATTAGGGGATGGATCTTGCCGAGTCCCATCTCTGGCTCTTCGCCAAAAAACAGGGGGTCCACATCGGGTCCACCGCTGATGAGGAGACCATGAACTAGGTCGAGGTGCTGGTGTATGTCGGCCAACGCGCTTAAACAGGGGAGCAAGATAGGCAGCCCCCCGGCCTTCTTGATGGCCTCAATATAGGTGTCATTTTGGCGGTGACGGCCCTCTGGCCAATCATGGTAACAGGTGATACCAATGATGGCCTTCGTCACTTGGACCTCCAGTGCAGAGCCTGGTCAGCGAACAGAGCCGGGGTGCCGCCGGTGTGCCAGAACAAGACCCTAGCACCCTTGGGGATAACGCCTTTTTTCGCCAAATCGAGAAGCCCTGCCCCAGCCTTAGCCGTATAGACCGGGTCCATAATAACCCCTTCCAGGACGGCAAAAGTGCCGAGCGCCGCGCTTGAGGCCGGGGTAGGCAATCCGTACCCCTCACCGACATATTCATCATAAACCACTATGTCTTCGGGGGTAACCTGCTCTGCTACGGCAGCGCGGGCGAGGGTGCCCACACAAAGCTCGTAAATCTCTCTTGCCAAGCGCTCTTTGGCTCTACTGACACTGATGCCAATCACGCGGCAGGCTAAACCATATGCCTTTATTCCGGCTATCAATCCGGCCTGGGTGCCGGCTGAGCCGGAGGCGTGCACTATGTAGTCAAAAGTGACCCCTTCTTCTTGTCCCTGCGTGATGATTTCGGCAATCCCTCTGATGTAACCGACCGCACCGATGGGGTTTGACCCGCCGAGCGGGATGGTATATGTCTTTCGCCCCTGCGCGTGCAAGGTACTAGCTAGCTCTTCCATTTTCGCCGCGACTAGCACCGGGTCGTCTACCCCTACAAAATGGAGCTTAGCGCCAAGAAGCACATCTAGGTATAGATTGCCCTGCCGTACATCGATTGGCCTGCCGGAAAACGCCAGATGACACTCTAGACCATACTTAGCGGCGGCGGCAGCCGTCATACGACAATGGTTGCTCTGCGGACCACCGGTCGTAAGGAGCGTATCGGCGCCTTTCGTGAGGGCATCAGCTAACAAATACTCCAATTTACGCGCCTTGTTTCCCCCCATAGCTAGCCCCGTACTGTCATCGCGCTTAATATAGAGATCGATGCCAAGAAGCTCCCCCAAACGAGGCAGTTTTTCGAGAGCCGTGGGGGTGTGCGCTAATTTGACTCTGGGTAGGTGCTCTAACATCTCCATCGCCCCCTGTCAAGGTAAAGAACCTAAGCCCTGCGCCTAGGTTACTTAAAAAGGAATGAGCCCCAGTGAAATTTGCAGTGCGGCATTTACTCTCTCCATGACATCACTCTCTAAGTGGGCAATCTTGTGGGTCAGGCGCTGCTTGTCTATGGTGCGGACCTGCTCTAAGAGAATGACTGAGTTGCGCTCCAAGCCCGTGTCCAGAGATGATAGTTCAACATGAGTAGGCAGACGAGCTTTATCGATCTGGGAGGTGATGGCGGCGATCACCACCGTGGGGCTGTACTTGTTGCCCACATCGTTTTGCACGATGAGCACGGGGCGAACCCCCCCCTGCTCCGAACCAACCACCGGGCTCAAGTCAGCATAGAAAATGTCGCCCCGCTTGATATTCAACCTAGCTCACTCCCGACACCATACGCCTAGGCAACATCTCCATAGCCTCGCTTTCCAAGACGAAGCTCTCCCGCGCAATTTGCAGGTTAACTTCAGCCATCTCCAAATACCCCCTCTTCAGGGCATCATGAATGTGACGGCGCTTCTCAGTTTCTAAATATAGCCGCATGGCCTCACGAATAATCTTACTGCGATTACCTTTGACGGCATGGACAAAGCCGTCTACCTCCTCGAGTAGTTGCGCAGGCATGGTAATCATGATGCGTCTCGTTACGGCCAAGTCAAACACCCCTTCGCTCACGGACAAGCGTACATCTATACCGATTATATATACGCTAGTATAAGTGTGTCAACAAACGTGCTGTTCATGCATTCAATTTGTAACTTCGCGACTTCTGCAGTTCCCTTTAAGAATAGCAAAGCTACCCTTAGACGGGTAGCCCTAATTGGTTGTTTCCGAGCTCTTTATCTGGTGTCAAGACTAGGCAGTGCCTTGCGTTTACCCCGCGCCGCGCAGGCCTCCATGGCGTTTTGCACGTGCTGCTTCGCCCGCTGTTCTGCCAGCAACCCATCACGCTTTTCAATCGCCTCGATGATGGTGAGATGCTCGTCCCAAGCCGCACTTTGTCGCTCCGGCGTATCAAGGCTGACGTAGCGCAGGCAACTTAGTTGCGAAGCATAGGTTTCCATGAGCTGCATCAGGCGCGTGCTGCGGCTAGCACGATTAAGGATATTGTTGAACTCCGCAAAAATGCGCGAGTACTCGGCAAAGTCGCCGAGCGGGGGCTTTTTGGCTTTAAGCTGTTGAAGCAGCTGCAACTCATCCTGCGTGATATGCTCCGCCGCCATCTTCGCCACCAGCCCCTCGAGAACCGAAAGAATGCTGTATATCTCAATGGCGTCCGCAAGCTTAAGGCCGACGACAACCGTACCGCGCCGCGGGACTGATGTTGCGATGCCGTCCTTTTCTAACATGCGCAAAGCTTCACGTACGGGTGTGCGGCTGACCTGAAGTCGCTCGGCTATTTCGCTCTCAACCAGACGCTCCCCTGCCTCTAGGTGTCCTTTCATGATCGCGTTGCGCAGGCTTTCGTACACTAGGTCGCGGATAGGGCGCAAATCCGTTATCATGATGGGGCTTAGAACCATGGGCTACCTCCTAGCTTAAGAAAAACGCGCACTTAACTCCAAAATAGTCTCTTTCATCTCGGCGACAGGAGCGGCTAGACCCGTCCAAATCGTAAAAGCAGCCGCACCTTGATAGATGACCATGCCGAGACCATTCGCGGTTCTGCATCCTAAGGACGCAGCTTCGCGCATCAGCCTTGTGGTGATTGGATTATATATAATATCGCAAACCAACGGGGTGCTGTCAAGGAGCGGCGGGAGCGGAGGGAGCGGGCTATCGTCAATGTGGGGAGACATGCCGACGGCGGTGGCGTTAATGATGACGTCGGCCTCTGCTAGCGCGTCCTGAATATGAGTTGTTCCCAGTCGCAAGCGGCTAGCTTTATAGGAGTAATGTTCGTCGATGGAGTCGGCTAGGTTTGCCGCAGCGGCTTCAGATATATCAGTTAAGGTGATGGCTTTAGCTCCCTTGGCAGCTAAAACCGTCGCAATGGCGCGACCGGCTCCCCCACAGCCCAACACGAAAAAGCGTGTACCGGGAATGTGAATTTGCTCGTCCTGCTCGAGATATGCCGCAAACCCAAGGCCGTCGGTGTTGTAGCCGATGAGTTGCCCGTCGACGACCTTTAAGGTGTTAACGGCGCCTATGGCGAGAGCGGCGGTGTCTATCGCGTCTAAATACTGCAGCACCTCTATTTTATTGGGTTTCGTAACGTTACAGCCCGCGAAGTTCATGCGCCGAATTCCCTGCAGCACATCCCGCAGCCCGTGAGGAGTGACTTCGATGGGGAAGTAATAATAGTTTAGCCCCGCCGCCTTAAAGGCGCGGTTCTGCATCGCCGGCGAGAAGCTCTGCTTGAGGGGATATCCCAGCAGGCCAACTAACTTTGTTTCTACGTCAATCATGCTAACTCTCATTCTTGGCGGGCCTCTTGGTCCATCTAGTTAGGACACCCTTCCAGTCCTGCTGACTGACGAGCATAATAACCGTAAACGCAAGCAGAGAGGCCGAAAGCGGGCTGGTAACTATGCTCAGCAGGAAGTCGCCCACGTTGCCGTGTGACAAGGCCATGGCGCGCCGAAAGTTTGACTCAATCAAAGGGCTTAGAATGACCCCCAAAACCATAGGCGCTAAGGGGTAGTCATACATCTTCATAAAGTACCCGAGCACTCCAAAGGCAATCATCCAGTAGACATCAGCCACGTTATGATTAATGGCGTAACTGCCTACAACCGAAAGAACTAGGATAATCGGCACAATGATGCTCTTTGGAATCTCCACTACTTTGCTGAAAATGCGAATCCCCGACATGCCAAAGATGTACAGGAAGATATTCGAGATGATGAGCGAGCCGACAATCATCCAGAAGAACTCCGGTTGTTCGCGCATCAAAAGTGGCCCGGGGCGAAGTCCGTGAATCATCATTACGCCAATTAGTACGGCGGTCACTGAGTCCCCGGGGATACCGAGTGTCATCATCGGAATAAAGGCCCCACCGATCGCGGCGTTGTTAGCGGCTTCCGGCGCAACCACGCCTTCCCAAGCGCCTTCCCCAAAGGGTCGCGATGGGTTCTTAATCGTGCGCTTCGCGTGGTCGTAAGCCATAAGTGCGGCAATGTCCCCACCCGTTCCGGGCAAAGCACCAATCAAGGTGCCGAGCGCCGAGCAGCGGAGGGCCAGGGGCAAGTTCTTTAGGACGAGCTTAAGGTCTGGCACTATGCGGTCTATCTTTTGCTTGACGGGGGGAATCTTGTGGTGCAGTTGGTACAGCCCCTCCGACAACCCAAACAGCCCAATCATCACGACGACAAAACTAATGCCTCCGAGTAGGCCGGGGTTATCAAACGTGAGGCGCGGCTGTGCCGTAAAGGGGTCCATGCCTACGAGACCGACAAAGATGCCAAGAGCGGCGGTGAGTAAAGCCTTGCTCAGAGAGCCACGGCTAAGACTGCCTACGAGCAGCATCCCCATCAAAGCTAACAAAAGATAATCGCGGGGAGCAAAACTAAGTGCGAGGCTCGCCACAAAGGGAGCGGCCACCGCTAACACCACAATGCCGAAAAAAGTGCCGAGTACTGACATAGTGGTGGCTAGCCCCATGGCCTTGCCCGCTTCTCCTAATTGCGCCAGCGGATAACCGTCAAAGCCTGTGGCCACAGCTGCGGGTGCCCCAGGGATGTTGAGCAAAATAGCGGACCTACTGCCGCCGTATACGCCTCCGGTGTAGATGCCAACCATCAGGGCAAGCGCAGGATACACATCCCATGCATAGGTGAAGGACAAGAGCAGCGACACCGCCATGGTTACCGAGAGGCCCGGAATAGCGCCGATATAGATACCGACGAAGACGCCCACAGCTACATACAGTAAGAGTTCGATATTGAGAAAGGGGATGAGAAAGCCCTCAAGACCTGCCATTAGAATCCCTCCTCCGCTAAGGCAAGACTACTTCAAAGAGCATGGCAAAAATTACATAGATGACACCCACCGTAGCGACCGCCAGCACAACTTTTCGCACCAGCCTCACGGGCTCGAGCCAATACATCGCCGCAATCAGAAAGCCAAGCGTCGCCAGCACAAAGCCGAGCGGAACCAGAGCCACAGTATAGCCAACAATGGTCAGCAGCAACAAGACTGCATCGCGCGAAAAGAGATACCGCGCTGTAGGTTTAAGTGCTGCCGAGCCTTTACGTAAAGCCGAAATTAGCAAACCCCCGGCCAGCGCAGCCATGACTAGCAGCAAGAGTTGTGCCAACGAGCCGGGCCCGGCCCATTGCCTTTGAAAAATACCAGGAAGCTCTAGTGCCTCAAAAAATACCCTTACTAAGCCCAGCAACAAAACTACAAGGAAGATGCTTTCTCCGGGGCGTTGCAGAGCGCTCTCTGCCTTTGGTGAGCCTTTTGCGTCCACGGTAACCCCCCCTTTGCTTAAGCGAGGGGAGGATCTCTCCTCCCCTCTTTATCATAACCTACGGTCTCGCGATATTAAACTTCGCTGGTGATTCCTTAGCACCGCCGGCATCGTATATAAGCCATGCCATATGGCGCTGCCACTGCGTCATGTAATCGCGGGCTGCTTGCCCGGTGTGCCCGAGGAGGACCAGTCCACGCTCCCTAGCGAACTGAACGAATTTCGGGTCGTTGTAGGCTGCCACGAAAGCTTCCCGCAGCTTGTCGATCACCGGCTGGGGCGTACCCTTCCGAACATGGACGCCGTAGAAGAAGCCTGCGGTGGTCAGCATGCTGCGCGCAGCGGGCCTAAGCTCGCCTATGGCTGGCACGCCCGGAAGAACATCAAGCGGGGCATTAGCCACAACTGCAAGCGCGCGGAGCGTGCCGCCCTGTACCTGCGGTACGGCAGCCAGCAAAGCGAGTCCGGTTACGTCAATATGCTTGCCGAGGAGTGCTGTAGCGAGCGGGCCGTCGCCATCGAAGGCTACTTGGTTGAAAGTCACGCCTTCAAGACTTTTTAGGATGGCAGCGGTGACATAGGGTTGACCACCGACGCCACTGATACCCAAGTTCACTCTGCCGGGGTTAGCTTTCGCCTGCTCGATCAATTGCTCGTAGGTCTGAATCGGGGAGTCGGGGTGCACTACGATGACGGTAGGCCCCTGCACGGTAAGGATGATGGGCTCAAAATCGGCATAGGTGAGGGTCGAAAGCCCTAACACCTGGTAGAGTTGCGGGTTTTCGGCGTGGAACATCACTGTGTAGCCGTCGGCGGGGCGGTCATGCACATACTGGGTGGCAATAGCGCCGGTGCCGCCGGTGCGGTTAGTCATGGTAATACTTTGACCGAGCTTAGCTTCGGCAATAGATGCCAAGAGACGCGAAGATGTATCGGTGCCACCACCGGCACCCCAAGCGATAACCCCTTCAATAGTCCGGTCTGGGAAGGGCTTAGCTGCCGGGCTGCAGCCCACAACCAGGGTTACTAGGAGAGATGCGACTAGCAGTAGTCCAACGGTTCTCATCCATTTACTCATTGCATGAATCCTCCTCTTTTGATTGACTAGGCTTTGGCCGGGGGTAGTTCTGCTTGCGGCGTGTACACCCAGAGTAGCCAGAGTGGTTCGTCACCAATGCTTACGTGTTGGTGAAACTCGCCTTCCGGGATAAACATGCAATCGTTCGCCTCGAGTATGGTTTCTTTGCCGTGGGCGTCGATGGCTAGTGCTCTGCCTTTGAGAATGTAGTCAATCTCTTCCGAGCCGGGGTGGTTGTGCATTTGACAACGCTCACCCGGTTCAAAAATGGTAACGCCCATGTTAAAGTGCTTTGAGTCTACGAGCTGTTTACTGACGAGGCGAAACACCTTGCGCCTCATGCCGGGGTCCTCGAGTCCCAGCCAAATCTGCTCGGCATCCCGAAATGTCTTGAGAAATTTTGCCATTGTTTATCCCCTTTCTACCTTTGCCGTGGCTCGCTAACTTCCTCCAAACTCCACCTCCTCAGCATAGTCGCGTTCACTAGGTGTTGGTATGATGCACTTTCTTGTGCGGCGAGTATATGTCCATGATGTTCCAATGGCCGGCTGTGGGTACAGGGTTGTTCACCATTGGAACGTCGATAACTACCGGCCTGTTGCTGGCTACTGCTGCCCGCAGGACTGGCCCAAACTCATGCGCGGCTGCAATGCGGTGACCGTCCACACCATAAGCGCGGGCAATCGCGGCGTAATCGGGAGAGTATGGCTGCCCGTCTTTTTCGAACAGGGTCCCTAAAGTGGTGCCGTAGTGCGCTTTTTGCAGGCCGGCTATAGTGCCAAACGCATAGTTATTCATAATCACAAAGACAACAGCAATATTGTCGACGGCCGCAGTCGCGAGCACCGCCGGGTTCTGTCCAAACCCGCCATCGCCAATCAGCGACACTACTACCCGCTCCGGTGCGGCGATTTTTGCCCCGAGGGCAGCACTTGAACCAAAGCCCATGGTCGCAAGACCACCGGGGGTAAGGATGCTGCCGGGTTCGTAGATGGGGAACTGCTGTCCGACTCCGTTCTTGTTCCAGCCCACATCGGTGGTAATTATGGCGTCAAAGGGAAGCGCTTGCCGAACTTCTGCCAAAATCCGCTGCGGGCTCATGGGGAAGGCGTCGCTTTCGGCGTGATTTTTGTTTGACGCAGCGAACTCGGCTCTATACTTGGCGATAGCCGCTTTTTCGCTGGCGTTATCAAATCCAGCAGGGTACATCTCTTGGGCCACGGCGAGCAAAGTTGCGGCAGCGGCCTTGACATCGGCTATGGCCCCAATCTCTACGGGGAAATTACGGCCAATCTCCAAGGGGTCAATGTCGATATGAATCAACCTGCTAGGCGGAAAACTAAAAGTGTACTCGGGATACCACGAGCTGCAGTCAGCCTCGGAAAACCGCGTGCCCAGAGCCAGCACGTAATCCGCGTTAAGGCAGCGGTCGTTGATAAACTTAGTCCCCCAGAAACCTGTCATCCCCAGAGTCAGCGGATGAGCATCAGAGACAACGCCCTTACCCATTAAAGTGTGGGCCACGGGTATGCCCATATGCTCCGCAAAGTTGCGCACTTCCAGAGCGGCGTCCGCCGAAATGACGCCTCCGCCCACATAGAGGAGTGGTCGTTCAGCTGCCGCCAACAGCGAAACTATCTTTCTCGCTACTGATATTTCTAAGGCCGGGCGACAAAGGGCAGTAGCGCTCTGCATGACCCGCTCAAAAAGCGCTACAGGAATGTACTCGGAGAAGATATCCATCGGCACGTCGACCAGCACGGGCCCCGGGCGACCGGACTCCGCTAGGGTAAAGGCTTTATGGATAATCTCCGGGAAAAGCGCGGCCTTGTCTACGCGCCAGGCACGCTTAACAAAGGGGCGATAGATCTCCCACTGGGCGGCGTCGGCGTGCATCCCTATCTCTTGATGCGGGTGCTTGCCGTAGTAATGCGACGGCACGTCTCCGGCAATCACGACCATGGGAATAGAGTCAAGCGCGGCATTCGCGACGCCGGTAGCCGCATTCGTCAGCCCGGGACCGAGGTGACTAAGGACTACCGATGCTCGCTTAGTTACTCGCGCATAGCCGTCAGCGGCATGCGCCGCAATTTGTTCGTGCCGCACATTGACAAACTTAATCTTGTCGTTGTGCGCTAAGGCGGCTAGCACAGCAATGTTCGTGTGTCCGCAAAGTCCAAAGATATGCTCGATTCCGCGCCGCTCGAGATACGTTACCAGTAAATTTGCTACAGAATCCTTCATAACAACTCTCCTTTCCTCCGCCTAACGCTCTAACTCGGGGTCATAGAACTCCCCAAACAGCTCTGGGTCGGTCGGGCGATCCTCAGGGATAGGGAAAGACACCCACGTAGTATTAATATAGTGCTTCAGGTTGATGTTTTCTGAGACGATATTGCCTCCCCAGGTGCCGCACCCTAGACTCGAGGTCATGGGCATGCCGTTGGTGAATGCTCCGGCATTGGCTTTTGATTGCGGTTGGCGCACCATAATCCTGCTCACCGGTGCCGCTAGGGCCAAGCGGTGAATGTGCTCGTTGTTAAAGGAGTAAATGCCGACAGAGTGACCCTTGCCCCCGACTTCATAGATAGCCTGCATCCGACTTAACGCTTGGTCAAAGCCGCTATACTTAAAGATGGACAGGAGCGTCGTGAGCTTTTCCCCGGAAAAAGGATTGTCTTTGCCGATGTGCTCTTCCTCGGTAATTAAGAACAGCGTGTCGGCGGGGACCGAGAACCCGGCAGCATCCGCTAAGGCCGCAGCAGAAATGGCCACCGTGTCACTCTTGCGGTGGCCTGCTTCATCCCACAAAACTGCGCTTAACTTGGCGCGCTCATCTAATGTGACTAAGTAGCCGCCTACTTGGACCAGCGCAGTTACTAATCCAGCGGCGACACGCTCATCGACGAGCAGGTTGCCATCGGCGGAACATCCCGAACCGTAGTCCGACGTCTTGCTTTGCATGGTGTTTTGCGCGGCATCGAGCAAGTCCGCCGTCTCGTCAATAATCATAGTGGCGTTCCCTGCCCCCACGCCTAAGGCCGGTGTGCCTGAGCTATAGGCCGCGCGGACCATGCCGGGGCCCCCCGTAGCCATGACTAGGTCGGCCTCGGCCATAAGGGCCTTGGACATCGGGATATTAACCTCGGTCAAGCACTGCAGAATATCTGCCGGGGCTCCTTCACGCTCTAACGCATCCCGCATTAACTGCACCGTCCGGTAGGTGGTGTGCTTGGAGCGCGGGTGCGGACTAAAGATAACCACGTCGCGGGCCTTAATGGCGTAAATAGCAGTGCCGGCCGGTGTAAGGTCGGGATTCGTGGTAGGAACAATGGAGGCGATGATACCAACAGGTTTGGCGTACTTTACTATGCCTTTTTCCGGTATTTCCTCGATGATGCCGATGCTTTTCTGACGCAGCGCATCGCGCAGTATGCCGCGAATCTTAAAGCGTTTGTTAGCCCGACTTACGGGGTCTCCCAGGCCGCTCTCCTTGATTCCTAGGTCTACCAGTTCAAGAAAAGTGCGCTTGTTAGCCACGGCCCAAGCGACTGCCTGGCAGAGGCGGTCCACCCTTGCTTGGTCGTAGGTCGCTATAATCTCTAGTGCCCGCTGGGATCTAGAGAGCGCAGCATCCAGTTCGACGCGCTGTGACGGCGTCAAAACACTCATTGCGTTTCACCCCTTCTCTCAACCTTAAGCAAAGCACTGTCGGTAATGCGTCCCACCAACTCTTGTACGCGACGCCCTAAGACCAGCAACTTAGTCAGGTCGAAACCTGTATTTACTTGCATCGCTTCCGCCATATGCACGAGGTCCTCGGTAGCTATGTTTCCGGTGGCCCCGGGCGCAAACGGACACCCCCCGAGCCCGGCAAAAGCGGCATCATAGTGCACCACCCCGGCCAACATACCCGCTAAAACATTCGCTAACCCCAGTCCGCGCGTGTCGTGAAAATGCAGGGTCCACTGCACGGCGGGGTACTCGGCCGAAAGTGTCGTGCAGTATTCGTAGACCTGACGAGGATTAGCTACGCCCGTGGTGTCGGACAACGACAATTCCGTCACGTCAAGTGCCAAGAAACTCTCGATTAGAATCCGCACCTTGTCTAGATGAACCTGTCCTTCATACGGACACCCAAAAGCCGTGGATATAGCGCCCGCGACCGCCATATTATGAGCGCGCGCAAAAGCGACGCACTCCGCAAAGTCCTGCATCACCTTTGCTGGAGTACGACCGAGATTCTTCAGCGCATGAGTTTCGCTAGCGGAAACCGTGAGCTTAACCTTGTCGATGCCGGCGGCTTCGCTGCGTTTAAGCCCGGCTAAATTGGCGACCAATACGCGGTACTCAACGCCCTCGCGACGAGGTAAAAGCAGG
>Ga0208100_100238_pt1 | contig 22826 bp, 21 predicted proteins | sample SubbioR11_8A_Aug_FD_184817 | JGI IMG/M metagenome (GOLD analysis project Ga0208100, IMG submission 184817) | Serpentinite rock and fluid subsurface biosphere microbial communities from McLaughlin Reserve, California, USA - CR11_8A_Aug (SPAdes) | ecosystem: Environmental > Terrestrial > Deep... | reverse complement strand
CCGTACTTCTCGGCGACCAAGCTGCGCTGGCTGCTCGACGCCGTGCCCGGCGCGCACCTGGGCGCCGCGCAGGGCGAGCTGGCCTTCGGCACCGTCGACAGCTGGCTGCTGTGGCGCCTCACCGGCTGCGCGCGTGCACGCCACCGACGTCAGCAACGCCGCGCGCACGCTGCTGTTCGACATCCGCCACCAGCGCTGGGACCCCGAGCTGCTGGCCGCCTTCCACGTGCCCGACAGCGTGCTGCCGAGCGTGCACCCCTCGAGCCATGTCTACGGCGAGACCGACCCCGCGCTGCTCGGCGCGGCGATCCCGGTGGGCGGCATCGCCGGCGACCAGCAGGCCGCGCTGTTCGGCCAGGCCTGCTTCGCCCCGGGCATGGCCAAGAATACCTACGGTACCGGCTGCTTCCTGCTGATGCACACCGGCAGCCGGCTGCAGCGCTCGCAGCACGGGCTGGTGGCCACCGCCGCGGCGCAGGCCGGCGCCACGCCGCAGTACGCGCTCGAGGGCAGCGTATTCGTCGGCGGCGCCGTCGTGCAATGGCTGCGCGACGGGCTGCACGCCATCGAGTCCAGCCGCGACGTGCAGGCCCTCGCGCAGAGCGTGCCCGACAGCGCCGGCGTGATGTTCGTGCCGGCCTTCACCGGCCTGGGCGCGCCGTACTGGCGCGCCGACGCGCGCGGCACCCTGACCGGGCTCACGCGCGGCAGCACCCTCGCGCACATCGCCCGCGCCGCGCTCGACAGCATCGCCTACCAGAGCGCGGCGCTGCTGCACGCGATGAGCGCCGACGCCCAGGCCCACGGCGGCGCGCCGCTGACCGAGCTGCGCGTCGACGGCGGGGCCAGCGTCAACGACTTGCTGATGCAGTTCCAGGCCGACCTGCTGGGCATCCCGGTCGTGCGCCCGCGCGTGACCGAGACCACCGCACTGGGCGCGGCCAGCCTCGCCGGGCTGGCCTGCGGCGTCTGGCGCGGCCTCGACGACCTCGCCGCGCTGTGGCAGCCCGAACGCCGCTTCGAGCCGACCCTGCCGCGCGAGCGCGCCGCCGAGCTGATGGCGCGCTGGGAGCACGCGGTGCGGCAGACGCTGGCGGCTTGAGGGCGCGGCCAGACCGGGCTCACCCCGACGCCGCACCGCCGCGGGCGGCCTCGCCGTGGATCCACGCGAGGAAGGCCTCGACCGGCGCCCGCCGTGCATGGCGCGCCGGGTAGACCACGAAGTGCCCCTTGATCGTGATCGCCTGGTCCGGGCCGAAGACCCTGCGCAGCCGCCCGTCGGCGAGGTGCCGCTGCGCGATCGTGGTGCTCTCGAGCGCCACGCCCAGGCCGAGGGTGGCCGCGTCGAGCGACATCTGCGCGCGATCGAAGCGCAGCGCATAGCGGGCGGGGGCGCGCTGATCGGCGTGGGCCTTCAGCCAGTCGGCCCACTGGACGATGCTCACGTTGCTCTGGATCAGCGGGACCTCCAGCAACTGCTGCACCCGCCGCAGCCGATGCTCGCGGATGAACGCCGGGCTGGCCAGGGGCAGGATCCGTTCCTCGAACAGCGGCTCGACGACCAGGTCGCCCCACTGCGGGATGCCGTAGCGGATGTCGAGATCGGCCTGGCCGAGCGCGAAGTCGCTGTGCGTGTGCGCCGCCGACAGGTTGAGCGAGATCTCGGGACAGGCCTCGGCGAACCTGGGCAGCCTCGGCATCAGCCACAGGCTGGCGATGCTGGGCGACGAGTGCACATACAGGCTGTTGCTCACGCCGCGGCGCAGGTCCTCGGTGGCCGCCGCGATCGCCGCCAGCGCACCGGCCACGCGCTGCAGGTAACGCTCACCGGCCACGCTCAGCCGCACCCCGTGCGCGCTGCGCTCGAACAGCCGCACGCCGAAGTCGGCCTCCAGGCGGGCGATCTGATGGCTGACGGCCGAGGCCGTCAGGTGCAGCTCGGCAGCCGCCAGCGCAAAGCTGCGCCGGCGGGCCACGGCCTCGAAGGCACGCAGGCCAGACAGCGGAGGAGGTGAGGCCATCGGGTTGTCCCGCAGGTCAGATGAAGAACCGTCATCTTAGGCTGACGAGATGTCGCTTGCTGTCACGGGCAGTGGCGTCGAAGATTCGCCGGCCCGTCACCTTCGCCCACCCCTGGCCGGTCACCGCAACCAGGACTGCCAGCTCCACCGCCAACCCGACTTCGAACCATGCTGCTCAAAGACAAGACTGCAGTGATCACCGGCGGCGCCGGCCTCAACGGCCTGGGCTTTGCCACCGCCCAGCAGATGGCTGCGCACGGCGCCCGCGTCGTCATCCTCGATCTGGCGCGCGCCGAGCCCGCGGCCGCCGCGGCACGCCTGGGCACAGGCCACATCGGCCTGGTCGCCGACGTGACCGACAAGGCAGCCTGCGAAGCCGCCGCCGCCGAGGTGGTGAAGGTCTGCGGCCGCCTCGACATCCTCGTCAACAACGCCGGCATCACGCAGCCGGTCAAGACCCTGGAGATCACCGGCGCCGACTACGACCGCATCCTCGACGTCAGCCTTCGCGGCACGCTGTACATGTCGCAGGCCTGCCTGCCGGTGATGCGCCGCCAGCGTTCGGGCGCGATCATCTGCATCTCCTCGGTCTCGGCGCAACGCGGCGGCGGCATCTTCGGCGGGCCGCACTACTCGGCGGCCAAGGCCGGCGTGCTGGGCCTGGCGCGCGCGATGGCACGCGAGTTCGGCCCCGAAGGCATTCGCGTCAACGCGATCACGCCGGGGCTGATCGAGACCGACATCACCCAGGGCAAGCTCACTCCCGAGCGCAAGCGCGAGATCGCCGAGACGATCCCGCTGGCGCGCCTGGGCCGCGCAGGCGACGTGGCTGGCGCCTGTGTCTTTCTTGCCAGCGACCTGTCGGCGTACTGCACCGGCATCACGCTCGACGTCAACGGCGGCATGCTGATCCACTGACCCGGCCCGATCACCACCGCAAACCCACCTCCAGGAGACCCGCGACCATGAGCACCATGAATCGCAAGACCTTTGTACGCACCCTGCTGGCCGCCACGGCCGGACTGGCCTGTTCGGTCGGCGCACGGGCCCAGACCGTGCGACTGACCCTCGGTCACGGCGCCGCCGTCGGCAACCCGCGCCACGAAGCCTCAGTCCGGTTCGCCGAGGTTGCCAGGGCCCGCTCCAACGGCCGCATCGAAGTGCAGGTAGCGCCCGCAGCGCAGCTCGGCGACGACGCCGCGATGGTGACTGCCTTGCGCACCGGCGCGATCGACATGAGCGCCAACTCGCAGGGCGCGGTGGCCAATGCCGTACCCGAGTACGCGGCCTTCGGCCTGCCGTTCCTGTTCGCCAGCCCCGCCGCCGCGTTCAGGCTGCTCGATGGCCCGCTGGGCAGGGACCTGGCCGAGCGCTCTGCGGCACGCGGCCTGGTGCTGCTGGGCGTCTGGGACAACGGCATCCGGCAGATGACCAACAGCCGGCGCCCGATCACGCGGGTCGAGGATCTGCGCGGGCTGAAGATGCGCGTGCCGCCGGACGCGATGCTGGTCGACATCATGCAGGCGCTCGGCGCCGAGGTGCAGCAGATCCGCTTTGCCGAGCTCTACGTGGCCTTGCGCCAGGGCGTCGTCGACGGGCAGGAAAACCCGCTCGTCAACATCCACGCCAGCAAGCTCTACGAAGTGCAGCGGCACCTGGCGATGACCAACCACCAGTTCCAGGTCACGCCCTTCCTGATGGGCCAGCGCACCTGGGAGCGCCTGTCCGAAGCCGACCGCCGGGTGGTGCAGGAAGCCGCGGCCGAGGCCACGGCGCTGCAGCGGCGGCTCTCGCGGGAGGCCGACGAGCGGCTCCTGGCGGAACTCAAGACCAAGGGCATGCAGGTGACCACTCCCGACCGCGCCGCCTTCGTCGCAGCCACGGCCAGTGTGAGCGACCGCTGGATGGCCGGCCCGATCGGCGACTACGTCCGACGGGTCGTCACTGCTGCGCGCGCGGCCTGAGCCGCGTCCTGATCGACGCCGACCGGCCCCGGCGCGGGCGCGGCGAAGTGCCGCGAGCGCCGGCCGGCCGACACGACGCCGTCCGCGGCGACTCGCCCGCCACCCGCCCGGTCATCGCCGGCGCCGTCGCCCTACTAGGAGCAAAACATGTCTGTCCTGGCCCAGGGGCCGATCAACCGCGTGGTCGGCGTCCTCTGCCGCGTGGCGCTGTGGATCTCGACGGCCGTCATCTTCTCGATCCTGCTGGTCAACACGGTGTTGCGCTACACCACCGGCAGCAGCCTGCAGTGGGCCAAGGAAGTGCCCGAGCTGCTGTTTCCGTGGATGGTGATGGCCGGCGTGGTCCTGGCGGCCCAGCAGGGCGCGCACATCGCGACCACGTTCCTGGTCGAGGCCCTGCCGGCGGCGGCCAGGCGCATCGTCGGCGCGCTGGGCTGGCTGGTAGTCGCTGGGCTCTACACGACGCTCGCGGTCGCCACCTACCGGATGCTGGAGATCGTGCACGACGAGCGCACGCCGATCCTCCAGGTGCCTGGGTCCGTCACCTACGGCTGCATGCTGGCCGGCCTGGTGCTGCTGGCCGCCCTCGCGCTGCAGTCGGCCTGGCAGACCTGGTTTGCCAAACCCGCCGGAGCCGGTGCGCCACAGGCGTCCGATCCGGCCGCGCACCCGTAACCGGCGGCGCACGGGAGTAACCCTCATGAGTGCCCTGATCCTGATCGTCTTCCTGGCCGCGCTGGTGGTCGCGATCCCCATCGCCCACGGGCTGCTGGTCGCCGCCATGGTGGCCGTCGCCGCATCCGAGCGGATACCGATCGACCTGATCGTGCAGCAGATGGTCGCGCAGGTGCAGAGCTTCCCGCTGATCGCGATTCCGTTCTTCATGCTGACCGGAACGCTGATGATCGGCGGCAAACTGGGTGAAGCCCTGGTCGCGATGCTCTCCGCGCTGCTGGGCCGGTTCTACGGCGGACCCGCCCAGGTCGGGGTGCTGTCGTCGACGCTGTTCGGCAGCGTGTCGGGCTCGGCGGTGGCCGATGCCTCGGCCCTGGGCTCGCTGCTCATTCCATGGCAGCGCCGGCTGGGCTACCCGCCTGCATTCTCGGCGGCCACGCTGGCCTCGGCGGCGACGATCGCCGTGCTGATTCCGCCGTCGATCGCGATGATCCTGTTTGCGGTGGTCGCCAATGCGTCGATCGCCGATCTGTTCCTCGCCGGCGTGCTGCCCGGCCTGCTGCTGTGCGCCGGGTTCATGACGGTGTGCTGGTGGGTCGGCCGCCGCCGCGGCTTCCCGCGGGTTACCACCGCGGTCGACCGCGGCGCCATCCGCCGGCTGCTGATCTACGCGCTGCCGGCGGCCGTGCTGCCGGTGCTGGTCCTCATCGCGCTGCGCTTCGGCATCGCGACACCCACCGAGGTGGCCGTGCTCACGACGCTGTACGCGGGCCTGGTCTCGGCGCTGCTATACCGCGACCTGAGCTGGAAGCGGCTCAACGACGCCGTGGTGCATGCCGGCGTGCTCACCGGCGTGGTGCTGCTGGTCATCATGGCATCGGCGGCGATCGGGTGGCTGATCACCTTCGACCAGTTGCCGCAGACCATCGTGCAGTGGGTGCAGGACAACGTGCCCTATGACTGGCTGGTGATCCTGTTCATGAACCTGCTGATGCTGTTTCTCGGCATGTTCATCGACCTGCCGGCCGCCGTCCTGCTGCTCACCCCGGTATTCGTGCCGCTGGCCAACGCCATCGGCATGGACATGACGCAACTCGGAATCATGATGCTCGTCAACCTCGTCATCGGCCTGTATACGCCGCCGGTGGGCACCACGCTGTTCATCACCAGCGCGCTCGCCGGCGTCAAGATCGGCGAGACCGTGCGCGAGCTGGGCCCGTTCTACCTGGTCGCCCTCGGGGTGCTGGCGCTCGTTTCGTACGTGCCGGCCGTCATCCTGACGTGACCGCCGTTCAACCGCAGAGGAGTCCCCGATGATCGATCCGTCCCTCCCGGCCGAGGACCGCGAGCGCGGCCTGCGCCAGGCCGCCTGGCGCATACGGCGCTACGCGGTGCGCATGGGCGCAGTGCAGGGCCAGGGCTACATCGGCCAGGCGCTCGGTTATGCCGACGTGCTGGCCGTGGCCTACCGCGGTGCACTGAACCTGCGCCCGACCGACCCCGAGTGGGAAGGCCGCGACCGCTTCCTGCTGTCGCACGGCCATTACGCGATCGCCCACTACGCCGCCCTGATCGAAGCGGGCATCCTGCCGGAGAGCGAGCTCGAGACCTACGGCTGCGACGACAGCCGCCTGCCGATGTCGGGCATGGCGACCTACACCCCCGGCATGGAGATCTCGGGTGGCTCGCTCGGCCAAGGGCTGCCGATCGCCGTCGGCATGGCGCTGGGCCTCAAGCACAAGCACAACCCGGCCTTCGTCTACAACTCGATGTCCGACGGCGAACTCGACGAGGGCTCGACCTGGGAAGCGGCCATGGCCGCCGCGCACCGGCGGCTCGACAACCTGGTCTGCCTCGTCGACATCAACAACCAGCAGGCCGACGGCCCGTCGACCCAGGTGCTCGGCTTCGAGCCGCTGGCCGACAAATGGAGCGCCTTCGGCTGGCACGTTCAGCGGGTCGACGGCAACGACCTGCCCGCGGTGCTGGCGGCCTTCGACGCGGCGCGGCGGCTGCGCGAGCCGCGGCCGCGGGTGATCCTGTTCGACACCCTGATGGGCAAGGGCGTGCCCTTCCTCGAGCAGCGCGACAAGACGCATTTCATCCGCGTCGACCCGCCCGAGTGGCAGCAGGCGCTCGACATCCTGGACGCCACGCAGCCCGCAGGAGACCCGGCATGAGCAGCCCCGCCATCACCCCAAAGAAGCCGAAGCTGACCACCTCGGCGATGATCGCCTCGATCGCCTCCGACGGGCAGCGCGTCAGGGCCGCGCCCTTCGGCAAGGCGCTGGTGGAGGTTGCCGCGAACCGGCCCGAGATCGTCGGGCTGACCGCCGACCTCGCCAAGTACACCGACCTGCACCTGTTCGCGCAGGCCTACCCCGAGCGCTTTCACCAGATGGGCATGGCCGAGCAACTGCTCATGGGCGCTGCCGGGGGCATGGCCAAGGAAGGGCTGATGCCGTTCGCCACGACCTACGCGGTGTTTGGCACCCGACGCGCCTACGACTTCATCCATCAGGTCATCGCCGAGGAGAACCTGAACGTCAAGATCTGCTGCGCGCTGCCGGGCCTGACCACCGGCTACGGGCCCAGCCACCAAGCCACCGAAGACCTCGCGATGATGCGCGGGGTGCCCGGCCTGACCGTCGTCGACCCCTGCGACGCGCTCGACATCGAGCAGGCCGTGCCGCAGATCGCCGCGCACCAGGGGCCGGTGTACATGCGGCTGCTGCGCGGCCAGGTGCCGCTGGTGCTCGACGAGATCGAGGGCTACCGCTTCGAGCTGGGCAAGGCCAAGCTGCTGCGCGAGGGCGCCGACGTGCTGATCATCGCCAGCGGCATCCTGACGATGCGCGCGCTGGAAGTCGCCACCGACCTCGCCCGCGAGCGCATCGGCGTCGCGGTGCTGCACTGCCCGACCATCAAGCCGCTGGACGAGGCGGCCATCGTCGAGGCCGTGCGCTACCGGCACCGGCTGGTGGTCGTTGCCGAGAACCACTCGGTCATCGGCGGCCTCGGCGAAGCCGTGGCCGCGGTTCTGCTGCGCCATCGTGTGCAGCCGGCTGGCTTCCACCTCGCCGGGCTGCCCGACGCCTTCCTCGATGCCGGCGCCCTGCCGACACTGCATGACCGCTACGGCATCAGCAAGGCAGCGCTGGGGGCGCGCATCAAGGGCTGGCTGGGTTAAGACGGAAGCGGTTACCGGCGAGCGCGATGCCGACTGCTGCCACCTGAAGGAGCCGGCCTGGCTTCGCGCCCGATCGCCTCTGCTACACCTGCGGCCTTCGGCCCCGGCGGGGCGACCAGAGCGAGAGGATGAGTTCGTCCGCTCGCTCGATCTTGGCGGCGGCTCGCGCGGTGACCCGCAGTCGCAAGCTCACGGTCTGGCGTTGCGCTCGAGCCGAGCAAACAGTTCCTCGGCCGACATCGTCTCACCACGGTCGGCTTGCGCGAGCGCCTCGAGGAGCTGGGCTTCCTCCTCGGGTGTCAGCAGGACGCCCTGCTGGCCGCCTGGCGTGAGCACGGTGACCACCGCACCCTCGGGCAGCGCTATGCCCTCGACGTGGATCCTGCCTGCGACGACGGTACCGGTAGCGATTCCCATAAGACTATCGTACTGCTCCTCTGCCTGCGGCGCACGACGGTGGTTCTGATGCCCGCCGAGGTTCGCGCCCGCGCAGACCTCGGCAGACCTTGCTGCCGGTCTGCGCCCCAGGTCTGGCGATTGGCCCCTCCCCCCGCAGCGCCGGCACCCCGCCTGCACCCCACCGGCACCGGCAGCGCCCGGCGCCATGGCTCGTCGACGCTGGCGGCGCGGGGGTTGGCGCGCCAGTCGATCACCCGTGCAGGCTGCGCTCGGCGCGCGGGCGTAGGCCTCGGCCTGCGCGCGGGCGCGCAGCAGCGCGTCGTCGAAGCCGCGGGTGTGGGCGCCGGCGCGGATCTTCTTCGCCTCGAGCACGAAGGCGCCGCGGCGGTAGCAGTCGATGAAGCCGTGGCTGCTGCTGCCGTCGCCATGCGCGAAGACGACGCGGCGCTCGAACACATAGGCGTTGTCGCGCGTGTCCTCGCTGGCCGGGCCGGGCTCGTCGACGCCGAGCACGCGGCACAGTTCGGTGACGAAGAGCTGGCAGTTGGCCCGCTCGGAGCCACTGACGCCCTGCCAGCGCGCGACGAAGGCGCCGGCTGCGTGGTCGTGGTGCATGGCCGCGGACTATACGAACTCGCCGCGCGCGGGCGGCCCGAGCGCCGCTTCGAGCCGACCCTGCCTCGCGAGCGCGGCGCGACGCCTGGCGCCGCGCGCCCGGCGGGTCACGCTGCGAGGCAACCCGCCGCCGGGCCCGGCCCGGCCAAGGCTCACAGCCAGCGCCTGACGCGCCTCAGGTACTGCGCGTAAGGCGCGCCGAACTTGGCCAGCAGGGCCCGCTCCTCGGGCGTGATCTGGAAGCGGTTCAGGTACGCGACGAAGCCCGCCAGCAGCAGCGGCGATGCGGCATTCGAGAGGTACAGCGCCCACGCCGCCAGCACCGCCAGGAGGCCGAGGTACATCGGGTTGCGCGACCAGCGGTAGACGCCGTCCGTGACGATGGCCGACGTCGCCGCCGGATCGAGCGGGCTGACGGTCGTGCGCTGACGCCGCATGGCGACGACGCCGGCCAGCGCGAGGGCCAGACCCAGTGCGGCAAGCAGCAGCGACAGCGCGGCGCCGTAGGGCACGACCAGCGTCAACTGCGGCAGCAGCGCTGCCACGCCGTACATGGCGGCAGCGACGACGGCGGCAACCGCCGGCGGCGGGACGCGCAGTTCGAGCCCTGGCATATCGGCAGCGCCGCCGCGCCCTACTCCACCGTCACGCTCTTGGCCAGGTTGCGCGGCTTGTCGACGTCGGTGCCGCGGGCGACGGCGGTGTGGTAGGCCAGCAACTGCAGCGGCACGACGTGCAGGATCGGGCTGAGCGGGCCGTAGTGCTCGGGCATGCGGATGACGTGCACGCCCTCGCCGCTGGCGATGCGGCTGTCGGCGTCGGCCAGCACGTAGAGCTGGCCGCCGCGCGCGCGCACTTCCTGCATGTTGCTCTTGAGCTTCTCGAGCAGGGCGTCGTTGGGGGCGACGGTGACCACCGGCATCTGCTCGGTGACCAGGGCCAGCGGCCCGTGCTTGAGCTCGCCGGCCGGGTAGGCCTCGGCGTGGATGTAGCTGATCTCCTTGAGCTTGAGCGCGCCCTCGAGGGCGATCGGGTAGTGCAGCCCGCGGCCGAGGAACAGCGCGTGTTCCTTGCGCGTGAAGTCCTCGGCCCAGGCGATGACCTGCGGCTCGAGCGCGAGCACGGCCTGCACGGCCAGCGGCAGGTGGCGCAGCGCGCGCAGGTGGGCCTGCTGCTGCGCCGCGTCGAGCCGGCCGCGCAGGCGCGCCAGCGCCAGCGTGAGCAGGAACAGGCCGACGAGCTGGGTCGTGAAGGCCTTGGTCGAGGCCACGCCGATCTCGGCCCCGGCGCGGGTGACGAAGGCCAGCCGGCATTCGCGCACCATCGCGCTGCTGGCCACGTTGCAGACGGTCAGCGTGTTGGCCATGCCCAGGCTGCGCGCGTGCTTGAGGGCGGCCAGGGTGTCGGCCGTCTCGCCGCTCTGCGTGATGGTCACGACCAGGGTGCGGGCGTCGGGCACGCTGCTGCGGTAGCGGTATTCGCTGGCGATCTCGACCGCGGTCGGGATGCCGGCGAGCGCTTCGAGCCAGTAGCGGGCGGTGCTGCCGGCGTAGTAGCTGGTGCCGCAGGCGAGGATCAGGACGCGGTCGACCTGCGCGAGCACGCCCGGCGCAGCCTCGCCGAACAGGGCCTGCGGGTCGAGCGACTCGACGCCGTCGAGGGTGTCGGCGATCGCCCGCGGCTGCTCGAAGATCTCCTTCTGCATGAAGTGGCGGTAGGGCCCGAGTTCGGCCGCCGCGGTGTGCGCCGGCATCGGCCGCAGTGCGCGCTGCACGGCGTGCCAGCGGCCCTGGGCGTCGCGGGCGCTGATGGCCACCGCCGCGGGCTGCAGGTCGACGACGTCGCCCTCCTCGAGGTAGGCGATGCGGTCGGCGACGCCGGCCAGCGCCATCGCGTCGGAGGCGACGTAGTGCTCGCCGGCGCCGGCCAGCCCGAGGACCAGCGGCGAGCCCTCGCGCGCGCCGACCACGCGCTGCGGCTCGTCGCGGCAGAACACCGCGATCGCGTACGCCCCGCGCAGCCGCTGCACCGTGCGCTGCACCGCGGCGAGCAGGTCGCCGGCGTAGTGTTGGTGCACGAGGTGGGCGATGACCTCGGTGTCGGTCTGGCTCGCGAAGGCGTAGCCCAGCGCCTGCAGCTCGGCGCGCAGCTCGTCGTGGTTCTCGATGATGCCGTTGTGGACCAGCGCGATGCGCTCGCGCGAGAAGTGCGGGTGGGCGTTGTGGACCACCGGCGCACCATGCGTGGCCCAGCGCGTATGCGCGATTCCGGTGCCCGCGCGCACGTCCTCGGCCGCGGCCTGCGCGGCGAGGTCGGCCACGCGCGCGGTGCTGCGCGTGCGGCGCAGCGCGCCGTCCTGGTGCACGGCGACGCCGCACGAGTCGTAGCCACGGTATTCGAGCCGGCGCAGGCCCTCGATCAACACCGGCACGATGTCGCGCCCGGCCACCCCTCCGACGATGCCACACATGGCCATCACTCCCAGTCGTATCGCACGGACGCGATGCTAAGCCCAGCGCGTGGCGGCCGGCGTTCGCATTGCGCGCCGCGCGCGCCTGCGGCTCGGCAGGCCCCCCGGGGTCGGGGGGGAAGCCAGGCCGGCTCAGGCCGCCTTGACGATGGCCAGCCCCTTGAGGTACTCGCCCTCGGGGAAGGTCAGCGTCGTCGGGTGGTCGCTGCTCGCCTCGAGCCGGGCCAGCAGCGCGCCGTCGACGCCGGCGTCGATCGCCGCGCCGGCGACGATCTTGTGAAACAGCTCGGCGCCGATGCCGCCCGAGCACGAGAACGTCAGCAGCAGGCCGCCGGGGGCGAGCAGCCGCAGCGCGAGGCGGTTGATGTCCTTGTAGGCGCGCGCGGCGCGCTCGGCATGCGCGGCGCTGGGCGCAAACTTGGGCGGGTCGAGCACGATCGCGTCGAAGCGCTCGCCGGCGGCCAGGCGCTCGCGCAGCACGCGGTTGACGTCGGCGTCGAGCCACTGCGCGCGCTGCGGCTCGAAGCCGTTGAGCGCGACATGCGCGCGGGCGCGCTCGAGCGCCGGGGCCGAGGAGTCGACCCCGATGACCTCCTGCGCGCCGCCGGCCAGCGCGGCGATGCTGAAGCCGCCGCTGTAGCAGTAGCCGTTGAGCACGCGCCGGCAGCCGAAGTGGCGCACCCAGTCGGCAAAGCGCGCGCGGTTGTCGCGCTGGTCGAGGTAGTAGCCGGTCTTGTGGCCGCTGGCGACGTCGAGCGTGAGCTGCCAGCCATGCTCGCGTATCGTCAGCTCGGTGGGCCCGTCGCCGCGCAGCCAGCCCGCGGCCGGGGCCAGCCCTTCGAGGCCGCGCACGCCCGCTTCGGAGCGCTCGTAGAGCCGGCTGCAGCCGGTGGCGGCCAGCAGCGCGTCGGCGATCTGCGCCTTCCAGCGCTCGGCGCCGGCGGCGAGGAACTGCGCGCTCAGCGTCTGGCCGTAGCGGTCGACGACCAGCCCGGGCAGGCCGTCGGCCTCGCCGTGGACGAGCCGCAGGCCGTCGCTGGCGATCGGCAGCCGCGCGCGCAGCGCCAGCGCCGTGCCGACGCGGCGGGCGAAGAAGGCCGCGTCGATGCGCTCGGCCTCGTCGAAGCTCCAGGCCCGCACGCGGATCGCGCTGCTCGGGCTGTACGCGCCCCAGGCCAGGAAGCCGCCGTCGGCGGCCTCGACGCGCACCGTCTCGCCGGCGTCGGCGCGGCCGCGGTCGATGCTGCCTTCGAAGACCCAGGGGTGGCGGCGCAGCAGCGAGCGCTCCTTGCCCGCGCGCAGTCGGATCGATTTCATCGGCGCGCATTGTCGCGGCTGCCCGCCTGACGGGCCCGCCGGCGGCCGCGCGGGGGCCGGCTGCGGGCTGGCATCAGTCGCCCAGCCGGGTCCGGTCGCGGCCTTCGCGCTTGGCCTCGTAGAGCGCGAGGTCGGCGCGCGCGATCAGCGCCTCGGGCGTGTCGCCCGGCCGCGCCAGGGCCACGCCGACCGAGGCCGTGACCGCCAGCCCCGGCGCCAGCGCCTGCCAGGTGTGGTCGGCGACGGCGGCGCGCATGCGCTCGGCGACCTGCACGGCATCGGCGCCGCTGCGCACGCCGCGCAGCAGGAGCAGGAACTCCTCGCCGCCGAAGCGGCCGAGCCGGTCGTCGCCGCGCATCTCGCGCTCGACGACCGCCCCGAACTGCCTGAGCACCTCGTCGCCGACGGGGTGGCCATGGGTGTCGTTGATGGCCTTGAAGTGGTCGAGGTCGAACAGGGCCACCGCCAGGCCGGCGCCGGGCTCGCCGCGGTCGGGCATCGCCCGCTGGACGGACTGCAGGATGCTGCGGCGGTTGGGCAGGCCGGTGAGGTCGTCGCAGGTCGCCAGGCGCTGCACCGCGGCGTTGCTCGTCTGCAGGCTGCGGTTGCGCTGGTTGAGGCGGTGGCGGATACGTGCGCCGTACAGCCCCAGCACCGTGCAGCGGACCATCACGAGGGCGATCCACAGGCCGCTGAGGACCCGCTCGGCGGTGGTGGCCAGCGGCAGGTCCAGACCGGGCCCGACGACCACCACGACCGCGATCACCGCCGCCGCCAGCAGGGCCACGACCGCGCCGGCGCTGCGCCAGCTCAGGCGCAGCGCGCCGAAGGCCAGCACGATGAACAGCAGCATCAGCAGCAGCAGCCCGACCTGCGGCAGGGCCGCCGCGGCGGCCACGATCAGGGCGCTGCTCAGCGCCAGGCTGGGCAGGGTCAGGTAGGGGTCGCGCCCGCGGTCGCCGAACCCCGCGGCCGCCAGCCCGAACAGCAGGCTGCAGATGGCGACGCTGGCCGCACCGTACGCGGCCACGGCCGCGGCCGGGAGGCTGCCGGCCAGCCAGAACAGCGCCAGCAGCGCGGTGTCGATGGCGAAGCTGGCGGCCGCCAGCAGCAGGATGCCGCGCCGGCGCCCGCGCAGGCGGCCGCGCCGGGCGTCGGGCGCGGCGGCCGGGCAAACCGGGTCGGCCGCCGTGATCGGGGGCAGGGTGGCATCGGCGTTCATCGGGATACCGGTGACGAGGGAAGCGGGACTGCCGAACTGCCACGACATCGGCCACCCGGCACCGGACTCGAGGCCCTCGCGGCGGCCCGCCGAGCCGATGGCGGGCGGAATTCACGCACCCGCGCCGCCGCCGCCGGCGCCGGGTGTGCTACAGGCCGGCCTGCGCCAGGCGCGCGCGGATCGCCGGCAGTTGCGCCAGCGCGGCCTCGCGGCCGGCGGTGATCGCGCGCTGACGGGCGGTGAAGTCGGCGCTGCCGATGCCGGCCAGCCGCGGCCGCAGCACGATGTCGGCCTCGCGCAGCTCGAAGCGGCTGATGCTCGCGCCCATGATGTTGAAGGTCTGCAGCAGCAGCCGCACCGGGTCGCCGGTGGCCTGGCCTTCGGGCGGCGTCGCGATGTCGACCGCGATGACCACCTCGGCGCCCATCTCGCGCGCGTGGCGCACCGGCACCGGCGCGACCAGGCCGCCATCGACATACTCGCGCCCGCCGATGCGCACCGGCTGGAAGACCGCCGGCACCGCGCTCGAGGCGCGCACCGCGGTGCCGGTGTCGCCGCGGCGAAACAGCACCGGCGCGCCGCTGCCGAGGTCGGCCGCGACGATGCCCAGCGGCAGCGGCATCTGCTCGATCAACTGGCCGCGGGTGTGCTCGCGCACCCAGCGCGCCAGCGCCTCGCCGCGGATCACGCCGCGGCCGGGGAAGGCCCAGTCGGTGATCGCGCCCTCGTCCAGCGCCAGCGCCAGGCTGGCCAGCTGGCGCCCGTCGAGCCCGCTGGCGTAGAGCGCGGCGACCAGGCTGCCGGCCGAGGTGCCGGTGACCAGGTCGGGCCGGATGCCGGCTTCCTCGAGCACCTGGATCACGCCGATGTGGGCAAACCCGCGCGCCGCGCCGCCGCCCAGCGCCAGCCCGATTCGCGGCGGTGGGGGCGGCGCCACCGGCACCGCGGCGGGTGCTGCGACGACCGGCGCCGCGGGCGGCGCCTGCGGCGCGGTCTGGCACGCCGCCAGCGTCAGCGCCGCGGCGGCCGCCGCCAGCAGGCGGGCCCAGCCGCGGCGGCTGGCCCTGGCGGGGGGGCGGGCGGTCGATGTCATATTCATTTGAGCGATAACCAAACAAGAATTTTGTAGTTCACAAGAATAAGGCCGCTGCCTACAGTCCAGGCCCATGTACCGCTATACCCCTTTCGACCGCCAGTTCGTGCGCGAGCGTGCGCGGCAGTTCCGCGACCAGCTCGAGCGCCACGCACGCGGCGAGCTCGGCGACGACGAGTTTCGCCCGCTGCGGCTGCAGAACGGCTGGTACGTCCAGCGCCACGCGCCGATGCTGCGCATCGCGGTGCCCTACGGCGAGCTGTCGAGCCGGCAGTTGCGCATGCTCGCGCGCATCGCGCGCGAGTACGACCGCGTCGACCAGGGCCCGCATGCCGGGCGCGGCGGGGTGGGCCACTTCACGACCCGGCAGAACCTGCAGTTCAACTGGATCGAGCTGGCCCGCGCGGCCGACGTCATGGACCTGCTCGCCGAGGTCGACATGCACGGCATCCAGACCAGCGGCAACTGCATCCGCAACATCACCAGCGACGCGCTGGCCGGCATCGCGCCCGACGAAATCGTCGACCCCCGCCCCTACGCCGAGCTCCTGCGCCAGTGGAGCACGCTGCACCCCGAGTTTGCCTTCCTGCCGCGCAAGTTCAAGATCGCGATCACCGGCGCCCGCGAAGACCGCGCCGCCATCGCCTGGCACGACATCGGCCTGCGGCTGCTGAAGGACGACGCCGGCGAGGTCGGCTTCGAGGTCCTGGTCGGCGGCGGCATGGGCCGCACGCCGGTCATCGCGTCGCGGGCCAGCGCCTTCGTGCCGTGGCGCCAGATCCTCGTCTACCTCGAGGCCATCGTGCGCGTCTACAACCGCTACGGGCGGCGCGACAACGCGTACAAGGCGCGCCTCAAGATCCTCGTGCGCGCCGAGGGCCCGCGCTTCTTCGACGCCGTCAACGCCGAGTTCGACCAGATCCTCGCGCGCGACGTCGACGGCGACGCGCAGCTGATCACCGAGGCCGAGCTCGAGCGCGTCGCCGCGCACTTCACCGACCCCAGCGGCGTGCGGCCGGCGCGCGGCGGCTTCGAGCCGGCGCGCCACCTCGGCGCGCAGCCGGGCTTCGCGCGCTGGCTCGAGCGCAACGTGCACGGCCACCGCGTCAGCGGCTACCGCGCGGTCACGCTCTCGCTCAAGCGCGCGGCGCAGGCCCCGGGCGACGCCAGCGCCGAGCAGATGGAGGCCGCAGCGACGCTGGCCGACCGCTACAGCCTGGGCGAGATCCGCGTCACCCACGACCAGAACCTGCTGCTGCCCTGGGTGCGCGAGGCCGACCTCTACGCCGTCTGGCAGGCCGCGCGCGCGGCCGGCTTCGCCACGCCCAACATCGGGCTGCTGACCGACCTGATCGCCTGCCCCGGCGGCGACTACTGCGCGCTGGCCAACGCCCGCTCGATCCCGGTGGCGGCGGCGATTGCCGAGCGCTTTGCCGACCTCGACGAGCTGCACGACCTCGGCGACATCGACCTGCACCTGAGCGGCTGCATCAACTCCTGCGGCCACCACCACAGCGGGCACATCGGCATCCTCGGCGTCGACAAGGACGGCCAGGAGTGGTACCAGCTCACGCTGGGCGGCAGCGACGGCTCGGCGCTGGCCGGCGCGGCGACGCCGGGCAAGGTGATCGGCCCGGCCTTCGCCGCCGACGAGGTGCCCGACGTGATCGAGGCCCTGATCGACACCTACCGCCGCGCCCGCAGCCCCGGCGAGCTGTTCGTCGACACCGCGCGCCGGCTCGGCGTCGCGCCGTTTCGCGCCGCCGCCGACGCCGTGCGCCAGACCACCGCGCGGCCGCTGGCCGTGGCCGAGGAGGCCGAGGCATGAAATTCATCGACCCCCAGCACGACCGCTGGCAGGTGGCGGCCGCCGACAGCGGCGCGCAGCCCGCCGCCCACCTGCTGCTCACGCCGGCGCAATGGCAGGCGGCGCGCGCCCAGGCCGAGCCGGCCGCAGCACCGGCCGCCGCGCCGATCGGGCTGCTGCTGCCCAACGACTTCGACGTCGAGACGCTCGCGGCCGACCTGCCGCGCTTCGCGCTGATCGCGCTGCAGTTCCCGAAGTGGACCGACGGCCGCGCCTACAGCCAGGCCCGGCTGCTGCGCAGCCGGCTGCGGTTTGCGGGCGAGCTGCGCGCCACCGGCGAGGTGCTGGTCGACATGCTGCCGCTGCTGCAGCGCACCGGCTTCGACGCCGTGCAACTGCGCCCCGACCAGAGCCTGGACTCGGCGCAGCGCGCGCTGCGCTTCTTCGCCGGCCACTACCAGGGCGACGCCGTCGAGCCGCGCCCGCATTTCCGCCGCGCCGCCCCGGCTGCCGCGCGCCTGCCCTCGTGAACGCGATCGACCTCTACGCCCGGCCGGCGGCCGGATTCGAGGCCCGCCTCGCGCACAGCCGGGCGCTGCTGCGCGCGGCCGCTGCCGAGTTCGACGGCCGCATCGTGCAGGCCACCAGCCTGGGCGCCGAGGACATGGTCGTCACCGACCTGATCGCCGAGGGCGGCCTGCCGATTGCCGTGGCCACGCTCGACACCGGCGCGCTGCACGCGCAGACCCGCGCGCTGCTGCCGCAGATCGGCCTGCGCTACGGCATCGCCGTCGAGGTCTGGGCGCCGCCGGCCGCGGCGGTGCTGCAGTTCGTCGACCGCCATGGTGCCGACGCGATGCGCCGCAGCGTCGAGCTGCGCAAGGCCTGCTGCGCGCTGCGCAAGCTCGAGCCGCTGCAGCGCCTGCTCGCCGGCCGCGCCGCCTGGGTCACCGGCCTGCGCCGCGAGCAGAGCGAGACCCGCGCCGTGGTCCCCGAGCGCGAGGTCGACGCCCAGCAGCGAGTCAAGCTCAACCCGCTGGCCGACTGGAGCTGGGGCGACGTCTGGCACTACATCGCGACCCGCGAGGTGCCGTACAACCCGCTGCACGACCAGTTCATGCCCAGCATCGGCTGCGCGCCGTGCACCCGCGCGATCGCGCTCGGCGAGCCCTTCCGCGCCGGTCGCTGGTGGTGGGAGGAGCAGGGCGCGAAGGAATGCGGCCTGCACGGGGCGGCGGCGGCCGTCGCGCCGGTCGAGGCGGTGGTATGAAGATCGCGGGTGCGCGCGTGCTGTTCGTCGGCGCCGGCCCGGGCGCGGCCGACCTGATCACGCTGCGCGGCGCGCGCGCGCTGGCCGGCGCCGACGTCGTGCTGCACGACGCGCTGACCGACCCGGCGCTGCGCGCGCTCGCGCCGCAGGCGCGCTGGATCGACGTCGGCAAGCGCGGCTACTGCGACTCGACCGGGCAGGCCCGCATCCACGCGCTGCTCGTGCAGCATGCGCAGCGCGGGCAGCAGGTGGTGCGGCTCAAGGGCGGCGACCCCGGCGTCTTCGGCCGGCTCGAGGAGGAGCTGCTGGCGCTGGCCGAGGCCGGCATCGCCGCCGAGGTCGTGCCCGGCGTGACCGCGGCGCTGGCGGCCGCTGCAGCCACCCAGCGCCCGCTGACGCGGCGCGGGCGCGGGCGCAGCGTGGCCTTGACGACGGCGGTCAGCGCCGCGGCCGACGGCTCGCCGCGGCTGGGCGCGCGCCGCCAGGCCGACACCGAGGTCTGCTACATGGCCGGGCGCCAGCTCGGCGCGCTCGCGCGCGCGCTGCGTGCAGCCGGCTGGGCGGCCGAGACCGCGGTCTGCGTCGTCTCGCGCGCCGGCTGTGCCGATGCGCTGGCCAGCGACCACACCGTGGCCACGCTGGGCGAGGCGGCGATGCTGCACGCCGGGCGGCCGACGGTCGTCACGGTCGGCGTCGGTGCGCTGCCGCTGGCCCCCGCGCGCGGGGCGCCGACCGGCGACGACCCTGGCAAGGCCCTGCCGATTGCGCAAGCTCAAGCCCGGCCTCGGGCCCTGGCCGACTAAAATTCACGGTTTCCCGCCCACCGGCCGCAGGCGCTGCCCGCGCTCACGCGCGGCCCGACGCGGCGGCCCTAGCGGCCCGGTACCCCATCGCGCGACCCCAGCATGACCCACGTCGTCCTCGAATCCTGCATCCGCTGCAAGTACACCGACTGCGTCGACGTCTGTCCGGTCGACTGCTTCCGCGAAGGGCCGAACATGCTCACCATCGACCCCGACGAGTGCATCGACTGCGCGGTCTGCATCCCCGAGTGCCCGGTCAACGCCATCGTGCCCGAGGAGGACGTGCCCGGCGACCAGCAGCACTTCATCGCGCTCAACGCCGAGCTGGCCAAGGGCTGGCCGAGCATCACCAAGCGCAAGGGGCCGCTGCCCGACGCCGACGAGTGGAAGGACGTCAAGCACAAGCTCGGCGAATTGAAGCGCTGACCTCCCTGCGCCACCGTCCCCCGCCGCGCCCCGACCCCTGCCGACCCCGATGGACCCCAAGCCCGACCCCGTCATCGCCGCCACCGCCCGCAGCCACGACGGCCCGATCGAGACCGACGCCGTGATCGTCGGCGCCGGCCCGGTGGGCCTGTTCCAGGTCTTCGAGCTGGGCCTGCTCGAGATCAAGGCGCACATCATCGACTCGCTGGCCTACCCCGGCGGGCAGTGCATCGAGCTCTACCCCGACAAGCCGATCTACGACATCCCGGCGGTGCCGGTGTGCACCGGCCAGGAGCTGACCGAAAACCTGCTCAAGCAGATCGAGCCCTTCGGCGCCACCTTCCACCTCGGCCAGGAGGTGACGCTGGTGCGGCGGCGCGACGACGGCCGCTTCGACCTCGAGACCAGCAAGGGCACGCGCTTCGTCACCAGGACGATCTTCATCGCCGCGGGCGTCGGCTCGTTCCAGCCGCGCACGCTCAAGATCGAGGGCATCGAGCGCTACGACGGCACCCAGCTGCACTACCGGGTGCGCAACCCGGCGCAGTTTGCCGGCAAGGAGCTGGTCATCGTCGGCGGCGGCGACTCGGCGCTCGACTGGGCGCTGAACTTCGTCCAGGACGGCCCGCACAAGGCCGCCAGCGTGATCCTGGTGCACCGCCGCGACGGCTTTCGCGCCGCGCCGGCCAGCGTCGCCAAGATGAGGGAGCTGTGCGAGGCCTACGAGATGCAGTTCATCGTCGGCCAGGTCAGCGGCCACGAAGAGGTGGGCGGCCGCATGAGCGCGGTCAAGGTCACCGGTGGCGACGGCGTCACCCGCGTCGTGCCGATGGACATGCTGCTGGTCTTCTTCGGCCTGAGCCCCAAGCTCGGGCCGATCGCCGACTGGGGCCTGGCCATCGAGCGCAAGCAGCTCGTCGTCGACACCGAGAAGTTCGAGACCAGCGTGCCGGGCATCTTCGCCGTCGGCGACATCAACACCTACCCGGGCAAGAAGAAGCTGATCCTCTCGGGCTTCCACGAGGCCGCGCTGGCGGCCTTCGGCGCCGCGCCGTACATCTTCCCCGACAAGCGGATCCACCTGCAGTACACGACGACCAGCCCGAAGCTGCACAAGGTGCTCGGCGTCGAGTCGCCGGTGTTCGACTGAGCGCCGGCGCCGCGCGGCGCCGGGTGCTCACTGCCGCGCGGTGCGCAGCGCGGCCGGCGGCGGCTGCGGGTGGCTGCTGCGCCAGGGGTTGATGTCGATGCCGCCGCGCCGCGTGTAGCGCGCCAGCACGGCCAGCCGCGTCGGCTGGCAGCTGGCCCAGAGGTCGCGGTAGATGCGCTCGACGCAGTCCTCGTGAAAGCCGGCGTGCCGGCGGTAGCTCACCAGGTAGCGCAGCAGCCCGCCCTGCTCGATCTGGGCGCCGCTGTAGCGGATCTGCACGCTGGCCCAGTCGGGCTGGCCGGTGACCGGGCACAGGCTGCGAAACAGCCGGCTGACCAGCGTCTCGGTGACCGGCTGCTCGTCGCGCGCCGCGCTCAGCAGCTCGGGCGCGGGCTGGGCGTGGGTGCACTCGAGGTCGAGGCGGTCGAGGTCGAGGCCGTCGAGCTCGTGGATCGACTCGGCGTCGAACTGCGCGGGGCCGATCAGCCGCACGCCGACGCCCGCGCGCACCGGGCCGCCGTGCCAGACGGCCGCGGCGAGGTCGCTGCGCAGCCGCTCGCGCACCGCCTCGGCGCCGTCGAACACGGTGGCGTGGTAGCCCTGCAGGTAGAGCTTGAGCGACTTGCTCTCGACCAGGTGGGTGCTCTCGCAAGGCAGCGTGAACTGCGCGATCGCGACCTGCGGCTTGCCGCGCGGGTTCAGCCAGGACAGCTCGTAGGCCGTCCACAGGTCGGCACCGACGAAGGGCAGGGTCTGGCCGATGCCCAGCGCGCTGCGCTGCGGCGCGCGCGGCAGCGGGTAGAGCAGGCCGGGGTCGTAGCGGTCGGCCGCAGCCACGGTCCTGCCGAGCGGGGAGTCTTCGGGGCTTGGGGTCATCGCGGAGGCCGTGCGGGCCGGGGCAGCCGGGCTTGGCCTATGATTGTGGTTTGAAACCCGTCGCCAGGGGAGCCCGCAAGGGCTGAGAGTGCGCAGCGCATGGCGCAGACCCTGGAACCTGATCCGGATCATGCCGGCGGAGGAAGTGCGACATGGAACTGGCCAGTCTGGCGGCGCTCGTCGTCGCCCTCGTGAGCTTCGTCTGGATCGGGCTGCGCGCCGCGCGCGGCGCCAGCGGCAGCCTCGACGACTACCTCACCGCACGCCACACCCAGGGCGCCTCGGCGCTGGGCCTGTCGTTCCTCGCCTCGGGCATGGGCGCGTGGGTCCTGTTCGTGCCGCCCGAGGTCGGCGCCTTCGTCGGGCCGATCGCGGTCGCCGGCTACGCGATCGGCGCGGCCCTGCCCTTCGTCGTGCTGGCCTGGTGCGGGCGCGGCGTGCGCCGCCACCTGCCGCACGGGCGCAGCATCGCCGAGTTCGCCGGGCTGCGCTACGGCCTGGGCGTGCGGCGCTGGGTCGCGCTGCTGGCGGTGGCGTACATGCTGGTCTTCCTGACCGCCGAGCTGACCGCGATCGGCGCGATCGCCGCGCTGCTCGGCGGCCTGCCACCGGCGGTCGCGGTCATCGGCGTCGCGCTGGCCACGCTGATCTACACCGCCTGGGGCGGGCTGCGCGCGAGCCTGGTGACCGACCGCTGGCAGGCCTGGCTGCTGCTCGCGCTGCTGCTGCTGATCGGCGGCGCGGTGCTCGCGCGGGCGCCGCAGATCGCCTTCGCCCAGCCGCCGCCGATGGCGCCCACCGGCAACGCGCTGGCGGTGGCGCTGACGCTGATCATCGCGGTGACCGCGGCCAACCTGTTCCACCAGGGCTACTGGCAGCGGCTGTGGGCGGCGCGCGACGAGCGCGCGCTCGACGCCGGCGCGGCGCTCGGCGCGGTCGCGACCGTGTTCGTGGTCATGCTCGCCGGCGCCCTGGGCATGCTGGCGGTGATGGCCGGCACCGACCTCGGCCAGCCGCCGCTGCCGTTCTTCGCGCTGCTCGCCGACGCTCCGGCCTGGCTGACGCTGGCCGTGCTGGTGCTGGCCGTCGCGCTGGTCGCCTCGTCGGTCGACACGCTGCTCAACGGCATCGCCTCGCTGGCCGCCAACGAGCACCGCGGCATGACGCTGGCCGGCGCGCGCTGGCTGACCGTGCTGCTGATGGTGCCGGTGGTGGTGGTCGCGCTGCAGGGTCATTCGGTGCTGCGGCTGTTCCTGATCGCCGACTTGCTGTGCGCGACCGCCGTCGTGCCGCTGCTGCTGGGGCTGTGGCGGCGCGCCAGCGCGGCCTCGGCGATCGCCGGCTCGGCCGCCGGGCTGGTCGGCGCGGTGCTGCCGGGCTGGGTCATGCAGGGCAGCTTCACGGCCGGGCTCATGGCCGCGAGCTTCCCCGGCGGCATCCCGACGCTGGCGCCGTTTGCCGGCGCACTGCTGGCCTCGACCGTGGTCAGCGTCGGCGTGGCGCTGCTGTGGCCGCGGCGCGAGGCGCC
>Ga0208100_100236_pt1 | contig 22977 bp, 19 predicted proteins | sample SubbioR11_8A_Aug_FD_184817 | JGI IMG/M metagenome (GOLD analysis project Ga0208100, IMG submission 184817) | Serpentinite rock and fluid subsurface biosphere microbial communities from McLaughlin Reserve, California, USA - CR11_8A_Aug (SPAdes) | ecosystem: Environmental > Terrestrial > Deep... | reverse complement strand
GAGCGCTCTTCGCGGGAGCCGTCTCGCGGCGACGATGACGATTTCGACTCTCGTGGCCGCCGTAGGTCACCCAAGTCTTTATTGCGCGACCTGTTCGGCTGAGGAAGGCTCGAGCGACTGGGCCTCGTCGAGGGCAGATCGGCTGTTCGGTCGAAGGGGTATCCCTGGCCGCTTTGCCGAGATTAAGGCGCACCCCACTTTACTTGGCCGGTCGGTTCGCCCGATGCCAACTAGCGCGATGCGGCGGGCTCGAGCACCTCAAGCGCATTAAGCGCCTGTAGCAGATCCTCAACCAGGTCCTCAGGGTCCTCGATGCCGATCGAGAGCCGCACCAGCCCTTCGGTCACCCCCTGCTTGCGGCGCAGCGCCTCCGACAAGAGTTGATGGGTGGTGCTAGCCGGGTGGGTGGCCAAGGACTCCACGTCGCCTAATGACACCGCCTGGGTAAAGAGCTTAAGGCTGTCCAAAAACCGCTTGGCCTGGGCCTCCCCACCGCGCAGCTCGAGCGCCACCATGCCGCCGTAGCGCCGCATCTGCCGCGTGGCTAGGGCGTGTTCGGGGTGGCTTATTAGGCCGGGGTAGTACACCTGGCTCACCAGAGGGTGCTGCGCCAGCGCCTGAGCGACCCGCTCCGCGCCGTCGCAGTGAGCCTCCATGCGCAAGGCCAGCGTTTTGAGGCCGCGCAAGAACAGGTAGCTCTCAGCCGGGCCGAGGCTGCCCCCCAAGTGGCGGAGGCCCTCGCTGCGGAGCTGCTCCAGCAGCTCCGCTCGCCCAGCCACTAACCCGCCGATAGCGTCGCCGTGGCCGCCTAAGTACTTGGTGGCGGAGTGGATCACCAGGTCGAAGCCGTACTTGAGGGGCTGGGTCAGATAGGGAGTGGCAAAGGTGTTGTCCGCTACGCTGAGGATGCCCCGCGCCTTGGCTAGTGCGCTCACCTCTGCCAGATCGACGATGCGCAGCGTCGGATTAGTCGGTGTCTCCACGAAGATCAGGCGCGTAGCCATTGAGAGCTTTTCGCTCAGCTCCGCAACGCTCACAGACTCGCTAATCAGCACCCCAAGCCGGGTCAGGATATCGAAAAAGAGCCCTTCGGTGCCGCCGTAGAGCGGCCCAATGAAGGCCACCTCATCGCCCGGCTTAAGCAGGCTCAGCGTAACAGCGCTAATCGCCGCCATGCCGCTAGCGAAGGCGAGGGCCTCCTCGGCCTCCTCCAGGTCAGCCAGCTTCTCTTCCAGGGCGCGGGTGGTGGGGTTGCCAAGGCGGCTGTAGAGGTAGCCCGGCTCGTCGCCGGCAAACAGGCGGCGACCGCGCTCGAACGAGCCGTAGGCAAAGGTCGAGGTCTGGTAGATAGGTGTGACGTGGGCACCGGTGTGCGGATCGGGCTGCTGCCCGCTATGCACTGCCCGCGTGCGAAAGCGCCGCTGGTTCATTATTGGCCTCCCAGCTCAGTATTGGTATCAGTATACCTCCGAGCTACGCCCCACGCACCGTGGTTTACTCACCCTGCCCTAAGCTGTAGGCGCGTTTGCCCTCGAGCAGGTATAGATTCTCGAGCTTAATCCACTCATAGCCCTGCTGTTCGAGGCGGCCTAGCAGTTGGCGGATGGCGCCATGGGTGGGTTGAGAGCCCCCCGCTTTGAAGCGGCATCGCCAGTGATCGGTGGTGAAAGTCTCAGGAAAGCCCCCCGGATAGACCTTTTGGCCCCGGTTGCTGATCATGGTGAGCACGAACTCCGGCCCCGCTAAGCGCTCGAGCGCTTGGCCTAGCTCGGTTGCGGTAGCCTTGCCCTCGCGTAAAAAGACATCTACGCCATCGAGCGCCATCTGCTGCCGGCGCACGTCGGTCAACTTTGGCTTGGCGATTTTGGCGGTGCGCCCAGCGTAGGTCACAGCCTTGAGCTCTACCGGACGCTGGCCGAGCCGCGCGATTACTGCTTTAGCGAAATCGCTGGTGCCGACCTCACGGTAGTTATCGATGCCGTGCGCTTTGCCCTTGCGCACCAGGTCATAAGTCCACACGTGGTCTTCGAGGGTCTTTAGCCAGGCGTTATGCACCCGCTCGGCAACATCGGACTGGTCGATGTGCAACAGCATCATCACTCCGGAGAGCAGCAGTCCGGAGGGATTGGCGATCCCCTTGCCGCCGTGGCGTGGCGCCGACCCGTGAATGGCTTCGAACATGGCGTAGTCATCGCCGATGTTGGCGCCGGGGGCTAGTCCGACCGAGCCGGCGATCTGGCCGAGTATGTCGGAGACGATGTCGCCATAAAGGTTGGGCATAACCACTACATCGAACAGGTCTGGCGTGTCAGCTAGTTTAGCCGCGCCGATGTCGATGATCCAGTGCTCATGCTCGAGATCGGGATACTCCTGGGCAATCTCGTTGAAGACCTGGTGGAACAGGCCGTCGGTAAGCTTCATGATGTTGTCTTTGGTCATGCAGGTGACCTTTTTGCGCCCATAGGCCCGCGCATACTCAAAGGCGTAGCGCACAATCCGTTCGCAACCGGGGCGCGAGATCAACTTCAGGCACTGCACGACCTCGGGCGTCTGCTGGTGCTCGATGCCGGCGTAGAGATCTTCTTCGTTTTCGCGGATGATGACTACATCTATCGCCGGATGCTTGATCGGCACGTGAGGGTGATAGCTAACCGAGGGGCGGACATTGGCATAAAGCCCCAACATCTTGCGCACCGTGACGTTTAAGCTCTTAAAGCCGCCGCCTTGCGGCGTGGTAATAGGGGACTTAAAGAATACCTTGTGCTGCCGGATGGCCTCCCAGGACTCATCGGTGATACCAGCAGTGTTGCCGGCTAGATAGACTCTCTCGCCGATATCGATAAATAGCGGCTCAATGCGGGCGCCAGCTTCAAGCAGCACCTCGAGGCTAGCATCCATGATCTCTGGGCCGATTCCGTCACCCCGGGCAACCGGGATTATCTGCTTTTTCATTTGCCACTCCTTAGTGTTGACATGGGGCAGAGGCTACCATGTACCGAGGGTTGGAGCCGTGCCGACGAGGTGTTTTACTATACATGGGCGCAACTATACTGGCAACGGCCATGGATGACGAAAGTAGGGGCAATCCTTGTGATTGCCCGATCAAGAGGGCGAACTTCAGCGAAGCGCCGAGGGTTCCCCTGATGACTCTTGCCCAAAGGGTTCGCCCCTACGTGTGACGGATCGTCTTTGCCCGTGCGAAGTCTAGCTGCAGGTCGCTAGCGCGCCCTTACCTGCGTCCAGATCAGGTCCCACAGCTCGAGGTTGGCCACGTCCTCGATGTAGTGGAGGCGCTCCAGAACCTGAGCCTCAGGATAGATATAAGGGTTGGCTTTAAGCGCTTCGTCGATGAATGGCAGCGCAGCCTGGTTAGGTGTGGAAAAGGCCAAAAAGTTGCTGAGTTGGGCGCCAATTTCGGGCCGCAGGATGAAGTTGATGAACTCATGGGCCAAGTCGGCATTGGGGGCGTTGGCCACAATGGCCAGATTATCGACCCAGATCTCGCCCCCCTCGCTAGGGATCACGAAGTCGATATCGGCCAGACCTTCGGCTAGGGCGCCAAGCGCGTCACCCGAGTAGACCACCGCATAGACCGCGTCGCCGGTCAGCAGCAGGTTGCGCGCCGCCGGGCTGCCGTAGAAGCCGATGCTCCCCTCCTTGGCGCGGATTAGCAGCTCGCGGGCTTGGACCAGCTCCTCGCGATTCTCGCTATTGAAGTCGTGGCCTAAGTAGAGGAGTGCTAGACCGATCATCTCGCGCATCGAGTCGAGCAGCGCCACCGGATGGCCGTGACTCTGCGGATTAAAGATAACCTCCCACGAGGTAGGCGGCTCGACGATATCCTTACGGAAGGCGATGCCGGTAGTCCCCCACTGATAGGCCACGGTGTAGGTGTTGCCGGGGTCGAAGGGCGGATTGCGGAAGTTCTTGGCGAGATTGTCGAGATTGGGCAGGCGGCTGTGATCGAGCGGTTGCAGCAGCCCCAACTCCAAGAAGGTAGGGATGATGTAGTCGGTCGGCACCACCAGATCGTAGACCCCTAAGCCGGCGGCTTTAAGCTTGGCCAGCGCATCCTCGTTCGATTCGAAAGTGTCGATCACTATCCGGGCATCAAACTCGGCCTCGAACTGCGCGACGATGTCGGGGTCGATGTATTCCGACCAGGTCAAGAGGTGGAGGGTGCGCGTCTGTGCCAGGCCCAGGCTAAGTAAAGCGACTAGCCCAATTGCTACCAACTTTCTCATGAGTCCTCCCTCGATGATCCCCCGGCCGCGCTCGAGGGGGTCGTGCGCGACTGGAGCCAGTTGAATAATAACAAGGCGACGACCGTCACTAAGATGATCAAGGTCGATAGCGCATTGATATCGGGGCTGACGCCGCGCTTGACGGCACTAAAGATGTAGACCGGCAGGGTAGTAGTGCCCGGGCCGGAAGTAAAGAAGGTGATCACAAAGTCGTCGATCGACAGTGTGAAAGCCAGAAGTCCGCCCGCTATTACCCCCGGCATGATCAGCGGGAGGGTTACATACCTAAAAACATTCACCTCGTTGGCGCCCAGGTCGCGCGCGGCCTCCTCCAGGCTCTGGTCAAAACCGGCCATGCGGCTGCGCACCACGATGGCTACGAAAGGGATCTGGAAGGTGATATGAGCCAAGATGACCGTGCCAAGGCCGAGTTGAAAGAAGCTCGAGACCTGTCGGGCGAGCTGTCCTAAGCCGCTAGCAAGCAGAGCTAGCAGGCCGCCAGCCTCCTGACTATAGGCCAGTAGGCTGTTTGCCCAGGCGCCGCTGTTCTGACTGACCAGGCCATAAAAGAGGATCAGCGAGACGGCCATGATGATCTCGGGGATAACTACCGGCACATACATGAACCACAAAAACAGCCGTTTGCCAGGGAAGGCGTAGCGCGCTAACCCCGCTCCTAAGAGCGTACCGACCACGGTGCTGATGGCGGTCGAAGCCAGGGCGATGATCAGTGTATTGCGGGTCGCTAGCAGCACCGTCTCATTTTGGAAGAGGGTGCGGTACCAGTCCAGCGTGAAGCCGGTCCAGACCGCGCCTAGGCGCGACTGATTGAACGAAAAGATCACGATCATGACGATCGGGATATACAAGAAGAGAAAGGCCAGCAAGGCATAGACCTTGAGAGCAATACCTGGCTGACCCGCCCTAAATCGCTGCCCACCGCTAGCGGCCATTAGTTCAGCACCTCCAGCCCTTTCTGACCGGCGGCGCGGGCGTAGAGGTAGAGCGCCATTAGCACAAAACCGAGCACCACGAACGAGATGGCGCTGCCGAAGGGCCAGTTTAGGGCGGGGCCGAACTGTTGCTGAATGACGTTACCAATCAACACTTCCTTAGAGCCGCCCAAGAGTGCGGGGGTAATGAAGTTACCTAGCGCCGATACGAATACCAGCAGCACGCCGACGATCACCCCTGGCAGGGTTTGCGGCACAATTACGTACCAGAAAGCTCTTAGGCGGTTAGCGCCAAGGTCGGCAGCGGCCTCCACTAGTGACCAATCGACCTTCTCAACACTGGCGTAGACCGGTAGGATCAGAAACGGCACATAAGCGTAGACCATCCCCACAAAGACCGCTCCCAGACTGGGAAAGAGCGCTAGCGGCTCGCCGGTGATACCTAATAGTTGCAGGCCGCTATTGACCGGCCCGTTGCTAGCCAGAATCAGGATCCAGGCGTAGGTGCGGATTAAGAAGTTGGTCCAAAAGGGGATAATGACTAAAGTCAAGAGCAGCGTTTTCCAAGGGCCGGAGCGAGCGATGAAAAATGCCAGCGGGTAGCCGATCAGCACCGCTAGCACCGCGACGCCACCAGCCACCAGCAAGGTCTTGCCGAAGACGCTGAGGTATATCGGATCGTAACCGAGCTGGGTGAAGCCGAGGAAGGTGCCGTAGTGCTCGAGCGTCCAGGGGTAGCCGACGCGGTTAAAGCGGTAACGAGTTAGAAAGGAGTAAGCGAGCATCACTAACGAGGGAATAATGAGCAGCAGGGTAATCCACAGCACACCCGGCCCGACCGTCGCCAGGATCTGACCCCGCTTGCCGCGCCAGGGGGGGGCAGGCTTAGTCATTAAGCGGCACCACGCTCTGCGCCGGAATGATCAGCTTAACCTGGTTGCCGATGTTGAACGCCTCGTGCTCGGTCAGCGCCTTGTTCATCACATAGGCGGCAAAGGTTCGGTCTTTAACACGGATCAGGTACTGGTTTTCGACCCCGGTGTAGATGATGTCCTCAACCACGCCTTCGAGCACGTTTTCTAAGTAGTAGGCACTAGCGTCGCTTTTGACGTAGATCTTCTCGGGTCGTACCGCCAGCGTTACCGGGCTGTTCGGCGTGTAGCTGCCGATGCTGCTGCGCAGCTCGCCTAAGGCGGTGTCGATAGAGGCCACGCCGTCCTGGTAGCGTCGCACTACCCCGTCAATCAGGTTGGAGCTGCCCAGAAAGGTCGCCACGTAGCGGGTCTTAGGGCGCTCGTAGACCTCTTCTACCGAGCCGAGCTGATCGATCAGTCCAGTCTGCATTACCGCGATCCGGTCGCTCATCACCAGCGCCTCTTCCTGATCGTGGGTGACGTAGATAAAGGTGATGCCGACGCGCCGCTGCAACTGCATCAGTTCGACTTGTAGCTGTTTGCGGAGTTTGAGGTCAAGAGCGCCTAGGGGTTCGTCCAAGAGGAGTACCTTGGGCTCGTTGACGATGGCTCTGGCCAACGCTACCCGTTGCTTCTGCCCGCCGGAGAGCTGGTGCGGCTTGCGCTTGGTGAAGCTCTCGATCTCTACCATAGCCATGACCCGCTCAGCGCGCTTAAGCGCCTCCTGGCGCGGTACTTTGGCCATTTTGAGTCCGAACAGTACGTTATCTAGCACCGTCATATGCGGAAACAAGGCGTAGGACTGAAAGACGGTGTTGACCGGGCGCTTGTGCGGGGGGATGGGAAGCGTGTCTACCCCGCCGATACTAACTTCGCCCTGGTCAGGCTGCTCGAAGCCGGCGATGATCCGCAGCAAGGTGGTCTTGCCGCAGCCCGAGGGACCCAACAGCGACAGAAACTCGCCCTCGTAAATATCGAGGTCGATCTGCTTAAGCGCCTCCTGCTCGTCAAAGGTCTTGCGGAGGTTGCGGATGCGCACTGCTACCTGGCGCGCCGGGAGCGAGGATGGACCTCTCTGGGCGGTCGTCACCAGTGCCCCCTTCAACGTCTCACCCAGCTCAGACCTGGACCGATAAGCAGTTCGTTTAAGTGGGCATGGTGAGTGGTTTTCATGGCGATTGCTTCAGTGTCAAAACCGTGCTTGGCCGCTAGATCACGCACCTCGTCAGCAGCTTCATAGGTCATGAGGAAATCTCCGGCTAGGGTGCTTGTAATACGAAAAAGCTCCTCGTGGTCGAGCTGCCAATGAGTGTAGAGCCGTGAGCCTGCATTTTTTCCCCCAGCAGTATAGGGTGGGTCGACAAAGAACACGGCATTTTTCCGATGCGCGTTTTGCTCCATGACTCGAATGCCGTCACCGTGAATAAACCTGAGCCTGTCTCTCATAGCGACAATGGCCAGGATACGCTTTTTGAGCGTCTCTGGATACCATCGCGAGGTGAGGCCCTTACCGTTCTCACCATTCTTGACCAGGCCAGCGCCAGGGGCAAGGATGCCACCGCGGTTGACGCGGTTCTTCAGAATCGTTTGAAAGGCCTTTTCGGCACGGGTGCAACCGGTTTTTGTGAGTATGCTCCGGACAGATTCGGGCGTGACTTCAAAAGAGACGATCTTGGTCACCAGCCAGTCAGCGTCGCCCTCAAGCATCGTTTGCCAGACGGCGGCAACGTCATCATCGAGTTCAACCAGTAGAACGTGCTTGGCTAACCGCTCGGCTGCTACAGTGAGCCCTGCTATGCCACCCCCAGCGAACGGTTCGATAAGCATATCGGGGGATTCCGGTTTGGCCAAGAGCCAGGTGCGGATATAGGGTATGAGCCAAGTTTTCCCCCCAGGATAGCGGAATGGGCTACGATGCGGCACGGTGGCGATGTTGATCGCTTTGTCTCGTGGGAGGGTAAACAGCGCAGGCTGGGTCATGGGGACCGAAGACCTCGGCCAAGGGGTGTTTAGGTGTCACCGAATCCTTCATGGTGTCAATAAGCTGCAAAGCTGCCTGAGAGTTCTCAATCCGTCATTCACTCTAGCATCTGGCGGGTACACCTTGCGTTGCCACATCATAGCCGAGCTTCGTGCCCGCCAATTTTCTGGGCCAGATAGCGGATCGCCGCTTGGTAACCCTCGAAGCCCAGGCCGCTAATGGTCCCGATGCAGACCGCCGAGATAAAGCTGTGCTGGCGGAAGCCTTCGCGCTTGTGGATGTTGGAGAGGTGGACCTCCACCACCGGCAGCGCGATGCTGGCAATGGCGTCGCGCAGCGCTACCGAGGTGTGGCTTAGGCCGCCCGGGTTGATCACCACCGCCTGGATCCCCTCCTCCTCGGCGCGGTGCAGCCAGTCGATCAGCTGGCCTTCGTAATTGCTCTGGCGGCAATGGGCGCTGAGGCCGGCTTCGGCAGCCCACAGCGCGCATTGTTGCTCGAGCTCTTCGAGCGTGCCGTGGCCGTAGATCTCGGGCTCGCGCCGGCCGAGCAGGTTGAGGTTGGGACCGTTTAAGACCAGGATCATAAGACCTCCTGCAGAGCGCGCCAGGCGGCGCGCAATTCGGCTTCGGTGATGTCCTCGACGAGGGTGGGCTGGGTAGGCCGAGGCAGCAGTACAAAGCGGAGCTTGCCGGCAAGGTTTTTCTTGTCCCGGTAGAGATAGGGGAGGAGCTCGTCGAAACTGGCGACCTCCAGCGGGGCGGGTTTAAGCCAGGCGATGAGCTGCCGCAGCCGCGCCGTCTCATCGCTCCAGCCGCGCTGCTTAGCGAGCAGGGCGGCAAATATCAGGCCATAGGCTACCGCGTCGCCGTGGGCCAGGCGGTGTCGGCTGTGGGCCTCTAGGGCGTGACCTAGCGTATGCCCCAGATTCAGGTAGGCCCGCGGTCCCTGCTCGAGCGGGTCAGCAGCTACGATGTCAGCCTTGACCTTAATCGCGCGGCTGATCATCGTTGCTAGGAAATCGCTGGGGCCGTGGGGGGCGAAGCGCGGATCAAAAAAGTGCTCCAGCAGCCACGGGTCAGAGAGCAGGCCGTGCTTGAAAACCTCGACCGCCCCTTGCCTAAACTCGCGCTCGGGGAGGGTCCGCAGCGCCTCCACATCGGCGAATACTGCTCTTGGTTGCCAGAACGCTCCCACCAGGTTCTTCCCCTGCGGCAGATTAAGACCGGTTTTGCCGCCGACGCTGGCATCGACCATGGCCAACAGGCTGGTGGGGCAGGCGTAGAAGGCGATCCCGCGCATAAAGCAAGCCGCGGCAAAGCCGGCTAGGTCGCTCACGACCCCCCCGCCAAGTGCAACTACGGCGCTCTGCCGGTCGAGCCCGGCCTCCACCATCGCCTCCAGCAGCGCTGCCAGCTGGTCGAACGATTTGCTGGCCTCGCCGGCGGGGACTACGAGGCGGACCACTGCTTTATCGGGGCGCTCGAGACCGGCTTGCACCGTGTCACCAAAGAGCGTGTCGGTATGGCTATCAGCAATCAGCGCCAGACGCCGCTGCGCGATGTGCCCGGCCAAGCCGCCTAGCAACCCCGGCGCGATCAGCACCGGGTAGGGCGGCGTAAGGCGCACCAGCAGCGTCACGATCCCTCCAGCCAGAGCCAGAGCCTCTCCACAATCTCTTCTACCACGTCTTGGGAAGGGCGGCCGTCGGTAGAGACCGTGAACGAGGCCACCTCATCGTAGGCGCTCTGACGGGCTTGCATCAGCTCGCTGATGCGCTCGATAGGGTTGCTGACCTCCAGTAGTGGGCGCTTGTGGCGCCTGGTGCGCCGGTAGATCGTCTCAGGGCTGGCGGTCAGCACCACCACCGGGCCACGGCTCTTGAGCAAGGCGCGGTTCTCAGGGCGCACCACGGTTCCGCCACCGGTGGAGACCACCACCTCGTCGAGGCGCAGGCAGCGGCGCACCACCTCGGTCTCGTAGTCGCGGAAGACCGTTTCACCGTATAGATCAAAGATATCAGCAATGCACAGGTAGCTGACCCGCTCGATCACCCGGTCGGTGTCGATAAAGGTCAAGCTCAAACGGCGCGACAGCTCCCAGCCGATGCGGCTCTTGCCGGTCCCCATGAAGCCGGCGAGCGCCACCCAGGTCACCGGGCGCTCTTCCAGGTGGCGGCGGATAGCAGGCATAGCGCGCTAGTAGTTGGCAACGTAGTCGCGGTAGGCCGCTAAGCGCTCAGTAATCTCGCGCAGGGTGTCGGCCCCGAACTTCTCCAGCAGGGCATCGGCCAAGATCAGCGCGCTCATAGCCAAGAGCACGATGGAGGCGGCAGGAACAGCGGTGGTGTCGCTGCGTTCGCGGGCGGCATCAGCAGCTTGGTGCGTCACTACGTCCACCGTGGGCAAGGGGCTCATTAAGGTGGCGATAGGCTTCATAGCAGCGCGAACAACGACTTCCTCGCCGGTGGTGATGCCGCCCTCTAAGCCGCCCGAGCGGTTGGTCCGCCGCCGGTAGAGCGGCACCTCGTAATAGATGGCGTCATGAACTTGACTCCCCGGCTTAAGGGCGTTCGCCCAGCCATCGCCGATCTCTACCCCCTTGATAGCCTGGATGCTCATCGCCGCTTGCGCTAAGCGCCCATCTAGCTTGCGATCCCACTGGGTATGGCTGCCTAGCCCTACCGGCACGCCGCGGAAGCGCGCCTCGATAATGCCGCCCAAGGTATCGCCGTCGTGCTTGGCCTGGTCGATGCGGGCGATAATGGCCGCCTCGGCCCCTTGGTCGAAGCTGCGGATGGGACTCTCATCAAGCATCGTCAGCCCATCCCAGTCCATCCCGCCGTCACACGGAATGCCGCCTAGGCTCACCACACGGGCACAGCCCTGGACACCTGCTGCCTCAAGGAGCCGCAGCGCCACGGCGCCGGCGGCCACCCGGCTGGCGGTCTCGCGGGCGCTGGCGCGCTCGAGCACATCGCGCAGATCCTTATGGCCGTACTTGATGCCCCCAGCTAAGTCGGCATGTCCCGGACGCGCCTGAGTCAGCGCCCGTTTGCGCGGCTCCTGGCCGGGCTCGGGCGCCATCACCTCAGCCCAGTTGCGCCAGTCCTTATTGATAATCTGCATGGCGATGGGGGCGCCGGTGGTACGCCCGGCCCGCACGCCGGCTAGGAGCTCTGCGCTGTCGCTCTCGATCACCATCCGCCGCCCGCGGCCGTAGCCCCCCTGGCGGCGATGCAGCCAAGGGTCGATATGCTCGCTGGCGACAAGCTCGAGCCCGGCCGGTACGCCATCAAGCAACACGGTCAGGGCGGGGCCGTGCGATTCTCCCGCGGAGAGGTACCTTAACATGGCTTAGGCTATCACGTCAGCTTACCTGGACAGGACAACCGGGCGGTACGTCACGATAATCATTGCGGTACCGGTGATATGATGGTCGTTGTAGGACGGAGCCTTGGGACAATTGTCCCGCAAAGGCCGAAAGTCGAGTTTGTTATAATGCTGGCGTATGCCCTAACGGGCCCCCTAGCCATGACTATTGGAGGTCTGTTATCAAATTTACCTTGCTTAGCTATGTAGTAGCTGCCTACGTGCCCTTGCCCGCACCCGCAGCAGCCCCACTCCCAGAGCGGCTGATCAGGCCGCTGAGAACGGCGAAGTAAGTGACGACGGTTACTATGCGGCAGGCCACCTGGCGTGACTATCTGGCGCTGACCAAACCCAGGGTGATCAGCTTGCTGCTGCTGACCACCATTGCGGCAATGTTCATCGCGGCCCAAGGCTTTCCTGGCTGGCTGCCGCTATTTGGCCTGCTAATCGGCGGCTACATGGCGGCGGGTGCGGCAGGGGTCTTTAACATGGTCTACGAGCGCGACATCGATGCCTTAATGGAGCGCACTGCAAGCCGCCCGGTGGTGACCTCGGTGGTGAGCCCTGCTCAGGCACTCGTCTTTGGCTCGCTGCTGACCGTGCTGTCGTTTGTGGTCATCGCCGGCACCTCCAACTTGCTGGCGGCGCTGTTATCTTGGGCGGGAATAGCCTTTTACCTGATCATCTACACCATGTGGCTCAAGCGCAGCACCTGGCACAACATCGTCATCGGCGGGGCGGCGGGCGCTATCCCACCGCTAGTCGGCTGGGCTGCGGTCACCGGCGACCTTAACGCGATGGCCTGGCTGCTCTTTACGCTGGTCTTCGTCTGGACCCCGGTCCATTTCTGGGCGTTGGCGCTGTTGATCAAAGATGACTACCGCGCTGTGGGGGTGCCGATGGCCCCGGCGGTCATAGGTGAGCGGGCTACGGTTCTGCAGATGGTAGTTTACGCTGTGCTGACTGTGGGCGTAACAGTGATTATCTTTGCTCTGCGCGAGTTTAGCTTGATCTATCTCTTGGTGGCGGTAGCTCTGAACGCGATGCTGCTGCTGCGCGTGCTGGCGCTCTATTTACAGGTTAATCAGGGGCGACTTACGCGCAGTCGGGCACTTTCTCTCTATAAGTTCTCGATGCTCTATCTGGCGCTGTTGTTTATTGCCATGGCGCTCGATCGGACCTTTTTCTTTCTTTAAAGTCATGACGCCTAGGTTTAAGGGGTTTTAATGAACTGCTGTGAGTTAATAAGGAGTGTATGACGCGATGCAAAGATGGTTGAAGGTGGCGCTGCTAAGTCTGTGGCTTGGACTCCCCGCCTTGGCCCAGACCCTGCCGGTTCCCAGCATCCTCGATGTCGCTTCGCCGAAAGCGGCGGAGGTAAGCACCCTGTTCTGGTGGGTGATAGGGCTTAGCGTGCTCGTTATGCTGGCGGTAACGGCATTTTTGGGGGCGATCATCTGGCGGGGCCTAAAGGATCGCCAGCGTACCGAGGAGCCGCCACAGACCCACGGCAACGTCGCGCTGGAAGTGATGTGGACTGTGGTTCCGCTGCTGATTGTGGGAGTGCTATTCGCGCTTACCGCGATCTCGACCTTTCGTCTCCACGGCCTGGCTGCCCCTCAAGATGCCCTCCACATCAGAGTGGTGGGTTGGCAGTTCTGGTGGGAGATGCGTTATGCCGAAGAGGGGATCGTCACCGCCAACGAACTGGTGGTGCCGGTAGGCCGTCCGGTGAGGCTCGAGCTGACTTCTGGCGATGTCATACACAGCTTCTGGATTCCGCAACTAGCCGGTAAGACGGACATGATCCCCGGCCAGGTGCGCTATTTATGGTTCACTCCCAAGCGCCCCGGCATCTTCCACGGCCAGTGTGCTGAGCTCTGCGGCGACTCGCATGCCAACATGCTCCTGCGCGCCATCGTGCTGCCACCTGAAGAATTCGCTGCGTGGGTGGCCGCCGCACAGCAGGCGCCGGCTGCCCCCGTGGATGCGCTGGCCCAGCAGGGCAGTCAGCTCTTTGTGCAAAGGGGCTGTATCACCTGCCATACCGTGTTAGAGCGCCGCACCGCACCCCGCCCGGGACCTGATCTGAGCCACATCGGCAGCCGCACCAGTATCGCTGCGGGGGTGCTGCCTAACAACCGTGAAGCGATGATGCGTTGGCTAATGCACCCCGAAATTGTTAAGCCCGGTAATCTAATGCCCAACCTGGGCCTGGATCAGACTGAGGCTGAGGCGCTAGCCGCCTATCTGGAGACCCTAGCGCTACCTGGGTTTGATCTGCGCGCCGCTATCGACGTCGCTCTTGATGGTGGCCCAAGCAATCAAATCGATGCTTACGGCTACCTCGTAGATACCGATACTCCTGCTAAAGAGCTCGCTTTGGAGAGACCGTGAGTATAGCCCTCCCTGCTTCCCAAGCCGCAGTCAAGCCGTGGTGGCTCGATCTCTTGACTACCGTCGATCATAAAAAGATCGGTCTGCTGTACATCGTCACCGGTTTTGCGTTCTTTGCCCTAGGCGGAATCCTCGGGGGGCTTATGCGCTTGCAGTTGGCGCAGCCCGGGCTGGACCTGGTGACCGCGCAGCTCTATAACCGGATCCTCAGCATGCACGGCACCACCATGGTGTTTTTGTTCATCATCCCCATCGCAGCGGGTTTTGGCAACTACTTCCTGCCGCTGATGATCGGGGCGCGCGACATGGCGCTGCCGCGGATGAACGCCTTTGCCTACTGGCTCTATCTGTTCGGCGGGCTGCTAATTTACGCCGCGCCGCTCTTCGGCGGGGTCGCCGAGGGCGGTTGGGTAGCTTACTTTCCTTTCTCAGCGAGCGAGTTCCAGCCGACCGCTGGGCTTGATACCTGGCTCTTGGCCTTGCAGTTAGTCGGGTTCTCGTCGATCTTTGGCAGCATCAACTTCATTGCCACCATCATCAACTTGCGCACTAAGGGGATGGGCTGGCGGCACCTGCCGCTCTTTGCCTGGGGGATACTGGCCACCTCGTTGTTGGCGGTGATCGCTACGCCCGCCATCACCGTCGCCACCATGCTCACCTGGCTCGACCGGACGGTCGGCATCAGCCTGTTTGACCCTGCCATCGGTGGTGATCCGGTCTTGTATCAGCATCTGTTCTGGTTCTACTCGCATCCGGCGGTCTACATGATGGTGCTGCCGTGGTTCGGTCTCGTCTCGGAGATCCTGCCGACCTTTAGCCGCAAGCCGATTTTCGGCTATAAGGCGCTGGTCGTTGCGACCATGTTGATCACCCTGGTGAGCTTTATAGTATGGGCGCATCACATGTTTACGGCGGTGGGAGATCCCATACTCGAGCTGATCTTTGCCTTTACTACCATGCTGGTTGCGGTCCCGACCGGCGTCAAGATTTTCAACTGGCTGGCCACGGTCTGGCGCGGCAAGATCACGTTCAACACCGCCATGCTGATGTCCATAGGCTTTATCTTTAACTTTACCATCGGCGGGATTACTGGCGTGGCGCTCTCGGTAGTGCCCCTTAACTGGCAACTGCACGATACCCACTGGGTGGTAGCGCACTTCCACAACATCCTGGTAGGCGGCAGCGTCTTTCTCATCATGGCCGGGGTCTTCTACTGGTTCCCCAAGATGACCGGCCGCTTCCTGAACGAGCGCCTCGGCAAGTGGTTGTTCGGCCTGTGGTTTGTCGGCTACAACCTCACCTACGCACCGAAATACGTGCTGGGGATACTAGGGATGCCGCGCCGCATTTACACCTATCCGGCCGGGCTGGGCTGGGATACGCTCAATCTGATTGCCACTGTCGGGGCGCTGATGCTGGCAGTGGGCTTCTTGCTCTTTATCTACAACGTGCTGACTAGCCTGCGTAAGCCAAAGACCGCTGGTCCGAATCCCTGGGACGGTTATACCCTCGAGTGGGCGGCGGATAGCCCACCGGCAGCCGCCAACTTCGAAGTTGAACTACCCACTCAGTTCAAGAGCGAGCGCCCCCTCTACGACTGGGCTAAGGTGGGCCTGTGGCCGCGCCAGGGCGCGGTCAAGTTAAGTGCCGCGCAGCTTCACCTTCCCAACTCGAGCGCCTGGCCCATTGTCACCACCGTAGGGTTGACCATGCTCCTGGCGGGTCTAATTCTCCAGGGGCCGCTGGTGTGGATGGGGCTGGCCATCGCTGTTGCCGCCATGATCTTGTGGGCGCTGGAGCCAGCTTTTGAATCGGAGCGGGTCGAGCTCGAGGTGGCGCACCACAACCGCACTAGGGTGAATAACGGCCTGCTCTTCACCTACTGGTTCTTGATCTCGGAAGTAGCGCTCTTTTTGATCCTTTTTTCGGCCTACTTCTACCTGCTCTTTACCGGGCGCTTGCGCGAGGCGATCTTGAGCTTAAGCGCCCTGCCGGCGCTGGAATTGGCGCTGGTCAACACGTTGCTCTTGGTCGCCAGCTCCCTGACAGTGCATGTAGCGCACCACGGCTTACTTAAGGATAAGCGCCAGACCTTTTTGGCCTGGCTGGCAGTTACTATTGGGCTGGGCGCCATCTTTTTGGGTGTCACGGTGTTCGAGTGGCAGTTGCTGCTAGGCAAATACGACCCGACCCAAAACCTCTATCTGTCGGCCTTCTTTGCTATTACCGGACTGCACGGTCTACACGTAATAGCAGGGCTGATCATGTTAGCGGTGGCGCTGGTGCGCGGTTGGAATGGTCACTTCACACCCAAGCTGCACAACGGCGTGGAGGTGCCGGTGGTCTACTGGCACCTGGTCGATGTAGTGTGGCTGTTTGTACTGCTGCTTCTGTACGTGGTGCCGATCTTCTACCAGGGGCCTGAGATCGTGCTGGATATAAACCACTGGTTAATTCACTAGCGGTTGGGCCGGGTGAGTGCTAAGGCGGTAAGTTTGGTGATCAAGGTGCTTTTAACCCCGCGCTGGCTCGTGGCTCACCTGCTAGCACTCAGCCTGGTGGTGGCGCTTAGCAACTTGGGGCTGTGGCAGCTTCGGCGGCTTGACGAGCGCATCGCCACCAATGCGCTGCTGGCCGAGCGCCTGGATGATGAGCCGCAAGCCTATGCCCTGCTTGCCGAGGCGGTTCTCGACCCTGAAGCGTTGCGCCATCGCCCAACGGTAATTAGCGGGCGTTTTGACCCTGAGCGGGAGGTGCTACTGCGCTCCCGCAGCCATCAGGGGCAGCCGGGCTGGCACGTGCTGACCCCACTGCTCTTGGCCGAAGACCGCGCACTCCTCATAAACCGGGGTTGGGTGCCTTTTGCGATGGATACTCCGCCACTCGACGCAGTGCGCCCCCCCGAGGCCGAGGTGACGGTGTGGGGACGGTTGCAGCCTTCACAGCAGCCTCCTGATGGTTGGCTGGCGGTGCGCGATCCGCCTGAAGGGGTGCTCCAGAAGTTACTCTGGATCGATACCGAGCGGCTCGCCCGACAGTTTCCGTATCGGCTCGAGCCCTTCTACCTGGAGTTAATTGAGCAACGGCCCGCCACCCCAGGTCCGCTGCCCGTTCCGCCGCCACCCCCCGTGACCGGCACTGGCCCGCATCTGAGCTACGCCTTGCAGTTTTTCGCCTTCGCGCTAATTGGTAGCGTCGGCTACGGCCTACTTTTGCGTAGGGTGCTGACGGAGCACCGCTAGAGGCGCTATCGTGGCAGTGAAGTTCGTAGAGTGCTAAAAAGTAAGCAGCGGTGAGTTTTCACCGCTGCTTACCTTATGTGGTTGCGGGGGATGGATTTGAACCATCGACCTTCGGGTTATGAGCCCGACGAGCTACCAGACTGCTCCACCCCGCGGCGCAGCAAACATCAGCCTATCCCGTAGCAGCTTGACTTGTCAACCCCCGGGGCCCTTGGCAAAATATAAAGCGCATTGGCATATTCTCAACCGTCTGATAAGATCAAATATCACCAGAGGCCATCGTTGCGGAGTCCTTGTGGGGTGCTAGGCCAGCGCCTCGATCTCGCGCTTGAGGTCGCGCAGCGCAGCCTGGCAAGCCAGCAGCTCCTCCTCAGCAGCCTCTAGGCGGCCTAGCTCGCTGCGTACAAAGCGCGTGTAGGGCAGGATGGCTCCGGTGAGCTTCTCATGGGCGCGGCGGAGTTCGGCGTCGATCTGTCCGCTCAAGCTCTCGGCCAAACCGTCGCGCAGCGCCTGCATCTTCTGGTGCAGCTCGCGCTTGGCCTGGCGGCGGCGGCGCGGCAGCACCAGCAGCCCCAAGCCGGCGATGGTCAGGCCGGCGGCGATGCCGGTAACATCGAAAGCAGTCCCCGACAAGAAGGCCAGCACCGCCGCACCCAGCCCCAACCCACCGGCTTGCAGCAAGCCGGTCTGCACCCCCGCACCCTGCAAGGAGTCGGCCAGGCGCCGCCCCTCTTGCTCCTCGTTATAAGAGGCCATGACCTCCTTAGCGCTCTGATTGAAGGCGTTTAGCAGCGCCTGCCGGTCGTACTGGAAGCGCCCGCCTACCTCGCCGATAACTCGCTCCTCAGCGGCTTGGCGGCGCTCGGCCAGGTAGGCCATAACATCTTCCCAGAGCTGCAAGTTGCGCTGAACGAACCAGTCGACCATCTCCGTGACGGCCCGGTCGATGTCGCGATCGGCTCCGCGGATCACCTGCGCCGTAAACGCCTCGCGCACCCGTTGACCGTCAAGCAACACCAACAGCTTGCGCAAGCGCACGGTGTCGTCAAAAAACACTTCGCCCCGGCGCTCGACCTCCAGCAGCGCAGTCTTGACCCGCGCCAGATAGCTCTCGAACTCGCGGCGCATGTCGCGCCCGAACTGCACCAGTTGGCGGTCGACCTCTTCTAGGGTGCGGCGGTCGCCCTCGAGCAGCGCCAAGCGCTCGCGCACTACCTGCTCGTACACAGTGCCTACGTGCTGGGCTACCCCGAGCGGGTTAAGCAGTTTGAGCTTAAGGCGCTCGTCGCCCTGGAGCGTCTCGGCGATAAAGCGCTCGAGCCCGCGCAGCCCGGAAGTCTCAACGCCGGCTTCATCCCCCGCCTGCTTAGCCCGGAAAGCCTGCTTGGCGCTAACTCCAAACACCTGCGGGGTGAGGCCGAGCGCCTCTCGGGCGTGCACCGTGACAAACTCCAACACCTGGCGCCTATCCGCCTCGCTCTCCAAGATGTCGAGCTTGTTGACCACGATGACGATCTTTTTACCCCACGAGGCGATCAGTTCCAAAAAGGCCCGCTCCGACTCGGTAAAGGGCCGGTCGGCGCTGGTTACAAAGAGCACCAGATCAGCCCGCGGCACGAAGCGCTCGGTCAGCTCCTGATGGCGCTTAATGACCGCGTTGGTGCCCGGCGTATCGACGAAGGCCACCTCGCGCAGCAGCGGCAAGGGGGCCTCGCGGCGCAACAGGAAGCCGCCCTCGTCGGTCTCCTTGGCCTGCTCGCCGTAGGTGAGGATGGTAATCCGGTCGGTAGTGGGAGTGACGCCCTCTAGCATTACCGCCTGGCCTAGCAGGGCGTTGAGGACAGTAGACTTGCCGGCGTTGTATTCGCCGACGACTACCAGCATAAAGAGCCCTTCAAGGTCGCGCAGGGCGCTTTTTAGCTCGGCTAGGTCGCCGCTGGCTGCATCGAGCTTGCCGAGCACGGTGCGCAGGTCGGCAATCGCTAACCGCTCGCGGTTCAAGAGGTCGCGCACGGCCTCGTCCATGGTCAGGTCCATGCTTCACCCTATCATGCAGCAGCTAGTCAGAAAAAAGTTGAGGAGAGAGTGGAGAGGGACGAGAAGAGAGTGAGTCACCACTTCCCAGAGAGTGCTTACTCTTTCCTCGTTTCTCGCTTTCTTGCTGACCAGCTGGTACGGTATCCTTACCCTATGAACCATACACTTACTGAACTGACTGAGCGCCTAGCCGTCATCAGCGACCTCCATGAGGCTGCCTCCCTCCTCTCCTGGGATCAGCACACCTATATGCCGCCCGGTGCTACGGCGGCGCGGGGCCAGCAGCTCGCTACCTTAAGCAAGCTCAGCCATCAGCTCTTTACCGACGCCGAGATCGGCAAGCTCCTCACCGTCTTGGAGTCCGCGCCGTTGGCATCCGACTCCGACGAGGCGGCCCTGGTCAAAGTGACGCGGCGCCTCTATGACCGCGCTAGTAAGCTCCCTGCCGACTTCGTTGAGGAGTTCGCTAAGCTCCGCACCCAAGCGCAGCAGCGCTGGGCCGAAGCGCGCCGCGGCAAGGACTTCTCGCAATTTGCACCGCTGTTGCAAGAGATCGTGGCCATGACCCGCCGCGAGGCGGACTACCTGGGCTACCTTGATCACCCTTACGACGCCCTGCTAGATGGCTATGAGCCCGGTATGCGGACCGCTGAGGTGAAGCGCGTCTTTGCCGAACTCAAGGGCCCCATCGTAGCGCTGGTGCAGGCCATCAAGGCGCAAGGTCGCCTCAGCGACGCGCCGCTGCGGCAGCCCTTTGATGAAGCCAAGCAGGAGGCGTTTGCCCTGGAGATGGCCCAAGCCTTCGGCTACGACCTGTCGCGTGGCCGCTTAGACCGCACCGTTCACCCCTTTGCCCAGAGCATCAGCAAGTACGATGTGCGGATCACCACCCGCTATAACCCTGAGTACCTGGTCCCGGCGCTGTTTGGCACGCTGCACGAGACCGGCCATGCGCTCTACGAGCAGGGGGTAGCCGATGAGTACTACCGGAGCCCGCTCGGGTCGGTGCAGAGCCTGGGCCTGCACGAGTCGCAGTCGCGGCTGTGGGAGAACTTAGTCGGGCGCAGCCGCGGCTTCTGGCAGTACGCCTATCCTAAACTTCGGGCCTACTTCCCTGGGCTTAACGGGGTGCCGCTCGAAGAGTTCTACGCCGCCATCAACCGCGTCGAGCCGAGCTTTATCCGCGTCGAAGCCGACGAGGTCACCTACAATCTGCATATTATGCTCCGCTTCGAGCTCGAGCTGGCCCTGCTTGAGGGCACGCTGGCCGTAAGCGACATCCCTGCTGCCTGGAACGCTAAGGTTGAGGAGTACCTGGGCATCACCCCACCCGACGATGCGCTAGGCTGCCTGCAAGACATCCACTGGTCGATGGGCGGCATCGGCTACTTCCCGACCTATACCTTGGGCAACGTGATGAGCGTGCAGCTATTCGAGGCGGCCAAGCGCGCCCACCCCGAGATCGACTTAGACATCACCGAGGGTCGCTTCGCCACGTTGCTGGCCTGGCTGCGCGACAACGTCCACCGGCACGGCGCCAAGTACCAAGCCGATGAGCTGTTACAGCGCGCGACCGGCAGCCGGCTTGACCCTGGGCCGTACATCGGCTACTTGACAAGTAAGTATCGCACGCTCTACCGCCTTGCTTAACGATCAGGATCTACAGCGCTTTATTGTTGAGCGCGGCATCGACGCGGTGCTGGTCTATCCCGACCGCCCCACGCCGACCGTCCCGGCTGCCGCCGAGGCGCTTAGGGTTAGTCCCCAAGAGATCATCAAAAGCCTGGTCATCTTGGTGAGAAGCGAGCCTTGGCTAGTTATTGCCGCCGGCGAGGTGCGGGTCAGCTATAAGCTCCTGCGCGAGGCGCTCGGCGTGTCGCGGCGCAAGTTACGGCTCGCTAGCGCCGAGGAGGCACTAGGAATCACCGGCTTTGCGGTCGGTGCCATGCCGCCCTTTGGCCACCTTACCCCCCTGCCCACGCTGCTTGACAGCCTCAGCGTGCCTAGCCAAGACAGCAAGCTGCTATACGGCGGGGGCGGTACCCAGGCTGCTATGCTGCGTTTAAGTGTTGCCACCTTGCGAACAGTCACCCAAGGGCGCTGGCTCCCGCTGACCGCAGGGGAGGAGGAGGAGTGATGAGAATCTTACTGGCTGTGCTGCTGCTCGGCCTTAGCCTGGCCCACGCCCGCATCGGTGAAGGGCTGGAGCGCGTTTTGGCGGTGCTCGAGCCCTTTGCGCTGAGCCAACTGGAGAGCGGTGAATATACCGCTGGTGACTTTAAGCTAACTTTTGTAGAGCGCCAAGGGCTCCTCTATAGCCTCTCCGGCAGCGGCTTGCTCGATGAGGACGGCATCGCTCTGGCGTCCCAAGCTATCGGCGCGGCCACCGGCTACCTGGACGGGATCGCCGTGCCGGTTAGGCAGTTTTTCGAGACGCGGGTCGGCGAGCTGTCCGGCCGCGGCCCGATCCCGTTCGGAGTAGAGGAGTACACGCTTACCCTCGAGGTCTCAGGGGCCACCGCCCCCTTCATGGGGACCTTCCGGCTGACGTTACCGGCCGTTCCTGAGGAGCAATTCCCGCCTGGTCGCCACACGCTAGGGCCGGCGGACGCTACCTACGTAATCCGCGAGTTCAGCGACTTTCAGTGCCCAGCCTGTGCCAACTTCTACCGCGTGAGCCTGCCCATCATCAAGGAGCAGCTCCTGGCACGGGGTGACGTGCGCTTTGAGTTTCACTACCTGCCGCTGGAAGGCCCCTTTATCAACTCCTTCCCGGCTGCCGAAGCCGCTGAGTGCGTAGCTTACCTTAACCCAGAAGGCTTCTGGAGCTTTCACAGCGCGCTCTTTACCCATCAGCGGACCTGGGCCAACCTCGAAAATCCCACCAGCTACTTTGTCGAGCTGGCCGCCGGTCAGGGGCTGGCTACCGCAGGACTTGCGACCTGCCTGAGCGAGCGCACCTTCTATTCCACGGTGCGCGAGGCGCAAACCCACGCCATGCAGGTGCTGGGCTTGCGCAGCACCCCGTCAGTCTTCTTGGGTGGCTATCGGGTGCGCAACCACACTAACCTTGACGACTACCTGCGAGCTATGGCGCTGCAAGACGCCTTGGCGCTAGACGAGTAAGGACTACCAGCGGCGCAGTCCGCTAAGGAGCATAGCCAAGAGCACCAGCAAGCCGCCGAGCCAGCCTAATAAACTTAGGGTCTCGCCGAGCCATAGATAGGCAAAGAAGGCCGCAAATACCGGCTCCAAGACGAAGATCACCGCTGCTGCATAGGCGGGTACCACTCGCTGGGCATAGGTCTGAGCTACGGTAGCAATCGCCGTGGCTGCCACCGCCAGATAGGCGAGTGCCCCCCAGGTCGCAACCGGGATCTCCGGGATCAGGCTCAGGTGCGGCAGCGCCCACAGCCAGGCTAGCGCCGCCATCGGCCAGAGCTGTACCGCCGAGAGCGACAGCGCCGAAGCCTTGCCTGCTACCTCGCCCAAATAGACCACGTAATAGGCGTAGAAGACGGCTGTAGCCAAGATCCACAGGTCGCCGCTGTTGATGCCGTCCACACTCGTTAACGTCAATAATCCTAGGCCAGCGAGGGCTACTATGGCGGCCAGGTAAGCCTTAGGGGGGATGCGGTTGTTAAACCACCAGCTGCCGATAATAGGGGTCAAGATAACGTTGAGGCCGGTAATAAAGGCCGCCTTGGAGGCGGTGGTAAGGCTCAAGCCGATGGTCTGAGTGGCAAAACCGGCAAAGGCCAACAGCCCTAAGATCAAGGCCGGACGCCAGGCCCGGCGATCAAGCCGCACCCAGGCCAGCGCCAGCGCCGCCAGGGTA